>Ga0247725_1001468_pt1 | contig 11893 bp, 21 predicted proteins | sample OKSTACKMCFT3sol_FD_183021 | JGI IMG/M metagenome (GOLD analysis project Ga0247725, IMG submission 183021) | Subsurface sediment microbial communities from gas well in Oklahoma, United States - OK STACK MC-FT3-sol | ecosystem: Environmental > Terrestrial > Deep subsurface > Rock core/Sediment... | reverse complement strand
GTGCCCAGGCTGCGGCGGGGTCAAGCTGGGCGAGATGGCGATCTGCGAGACCTGCAAGGGGTTCGGCACCCGCGAGGTGCCGCACGAAGCCGAGGGCCAGCTGATTTCCGGGCACATCGCCGCCCATGTGGACCGCGCACGCTCGGGCACCATCGCCGCGCTCAAGCGCATGAAGGGGCTGAAGGTGGTTGCGGCCGGCAAAGGCTGAGGTATACTGCGTGCCTAGAGCGCAGGCGCCAACAATCCCGCCCGCGCTCATCCCGGTAAACGTCCCCAGGCGGTGAGTCTGGCAAGACATGGAAGCGATGGGGGAGCACGCCCCTACAGATCAAAAGCCCGCTGGCAATGCCCGCGGGCTTTCGCATTGCAGACTATGCTTTCCGCATGAAACGTGAATTTGCGGTGTTTGCGGCGCTACTGGCGTTGATTGCCTCAGCCGTATTGGTGGGGCTGATGTTCCGATATGACTACTCTCCTGACAAACTGAAGAGGGTGGATCGACTATCGGGGCGGGTGGAGTACGAATGCAGCATGCGTGGCGCTGGGTACGCCACATTGCAAGAATGCATGCGTCCGCAGCAAAGCGGAGAGGATCGATTGATAGCCTGCCTACGCGACAAGGAGGCAGATCTGAAATCGCTACTGCAGATCCAGCAAAAGTACGCCGAGATCAGAAAGGCGGGTCGTGAGGTTATGCCCTGGGAAATGCTCAGGGAGCCGCCACTTCGGCCGGATTGCTAACTGCAGATTTTTGGATTGCTGGGCCGATTGCTTGGCGTCAGCTCCACAGCCCGCACGGTTCACGCCCTGCGGGCTTTTTCGTTGGCTCCCCGATCCAGCCGGGGCCGCCCCTGAGTGGCGTGATGGGGCGGGCACTCCTCCGTGAGCTGTCGCGGAGCTGGAATACAGAGAACGGCATTCCCCCTGTGGCATTGGCCATAAGCCCGAAGGGGTGACCCACACATGGGCTCGGCATCGCCGGGCCTTTCCTGTTTCTGGAGGTTCTATGAGCAATACGCATGAGAAGGCCCAGGCCTACGGATTCAGGAGCGCAGATGTTCTGCGTGCGCTGGACGCCTCTGGCGTGCCGACGTTCGCAGTGGGCGCCACGCCCGTCGAGGAGCGTTCAGGCGCTGCCACCTCGACCCCCTGCCGCGAGGAGTTCCTGCTGGGGATCCTGGCCGAGTTGCGCGGCATACGCCAGGAGATCCAGCGCATCGAGCAAAAGCGCCGCGCCGCCGTGCGCCGGCTGCTCTACGGCGCCTAAGCCCTTTCTGTTTCCGCCGCCACCAGGTGCGCCCGGCAAAGCGTGCATTGCGCATGGGGTGCAAGGCCTGTGTGGCGGCACCTATCCCACCCACAAGGAGACCCACATGTCCCAGACTGAAGAAGCTGAAGGCGTTGTTTACCGCCATCTCGAAGATGACGTGGAGCGAATCATCCCAACGCAGGGCAGGGTGCAGGCGCGCGACTTGGGCCAGAAGGTGGAGATCCTCCACGATGGCGTCCACCGCCTGATCTTCGTGAACGGCCATCCCATCGGCCAGGTGCTGAAGCTCGAAACACCGCGCAAGGGCGGGATGCTGGCCGGCGTCGTGGAGCTCAGCTTCGTGGCCGCAGAGATCGTGGAGCGCAAGGTGAGTCGCGATGAGTTCAACGCCCATAAATCCGAGGGCGCGGCGAAGAACTGATGGCCAGGCTCCAGACGCTCAAAAGCTCTGTACCCATGCTCGACACCCGCCGCGTGCAGACCATCCAGGCCGGCAGCTGGCGCACCAGCAACCAGACGGCAGCACAGCGGGGTTACGGCTACAAGTGGCAGAAGGCTCGCGAGGGCTTCCTGCGCTCTCACCCCCTGTGCGTCCGCTGCCAAGCCGAGGGCAGGGTGGAGGCGGCGACTGTGGTTGACCACCGGGTGCCACATCGAGGCGATCAGGCTCTTTTCTGGGATCGCAGCAACTGGCAGTCGCTGTGCACCACCCACCATTCCCGAGACAAGCAGCGCGAGGAGCAACAGAGATGAAGACAGTTCTTACCGTCGCCTTGGTCCTGGCCGCTGGTGCTGTGATGGCTGCGCCCGTCGTCGTCATCCCGGCCCGCCCGGTGATCGTGGTTCCGCCAGCCAGGCCTGCGTCCGCAGTCCGTCCCGCGCCGGCCGCGCCGAAGCCGACCCGAGCAACCCCGACCCCCATTGTCGTGCCGCATGTCGCGGCCCCTACGTGTTCCAACGAGCGCCGCGAGCGCCAGGAGTGTTGACCTATGCGAATGATGTGCCCCCACTGCCAAGAGCATGCGTACACCCGGACCAGCCTGCAACTGACCAGCACCAGCCGCGAGACCATCTTCCAGTGCCGCAACTTCGAGTGCGGCCATGTGTTCTCGGCGGTGACCGAGATCAACCGCACGATCAGCCCCAGCGCCATCCCGAACCCTGCGGTGATCCTGCCGATGAGCACGCACATCAAGCGCAAGCTGCTGCAGACCCAGCTGGACGCCATGCCGTCCTCGCAGTACCAGCCCGGCTCCCACGCCGCGCCGGCCGCCACCACATCGCATCAGGGCATCGAGGCCCGGCACTGAGGCGCCACAGCATGAGCAAACTCAAGAGCGGAGTTATTCAGCTTGCGCTGTACGCCAGCATGTACGGGCTGCTGTGGGCCTGGGTTGGCGATGGCGTTGAAGGCGCCGGCAACCTGCTGGGCCTGATGGTCGGCGTCCTGGTGCTGGCCAACCTGTGCAACGTGGGCAGGATTGACCAGCCTTTCCCCGAACGAGCCTATGCGCTCCCCTTCGCTGTGGACAACGTGCTGAGCATCGGCCTTCTGCTCGCTTGGGCGCTGGGCGCCGGCACTCGTCTACTGCGGCAGGAGCGCCAAGAGCAGGCGCGAAAAGGTGGGCAATGAACTACTCCAGCATGCGCAAGACCCTTGCCCGTGATCTGCGAGAGTGCACGCGGCGCGGCCTGCCGGCATGGGCGAGGGCTCATGTCGAGGAGCGAGTCGAGTACGCGGCTCACTGGTGGCGCCTCTCCCGGGATCGCACCAAGGCCTCCGACCTGAGGCGTGATGGCTACATGAAAGCGGTGCGTGTGCAGCTCTCGATGCTTGAACTCCTCTCAGCATTCCGGATCGGCGATGACGGCGCACAGGCCCGTCTGAAGCGAACCAGGGGCATCCTCGGGGCGGCCAAGGGGTAGGGGGTAGTCAGATCCTTGAGGGGGTCGGCCCTCCAGACCGCCCTGTTCCGCACGCGCAAGAAATTTCCCCCTATTCAAATAAATCAAATGGAGTTGCCATGGCCGGAGTCAAAGGGCGCAGCGGCGGCGCGCGTCCAGGCGCCGGCCGTCCACCGAAAGAGCCCGCATATCTGAACCTGAGTGTTACCTACGAAGAGCCCGCAAAGTTCCTGAAGGCGGTGATGAACGACAGCGGCACCGAAGCCAAGCTGCGGATCGATGCTGCGAAAGCGCTGCTGTCCGCAGAGGTCCGCCGTGGCGAGAACGGGGGCAAGAAGGCCGCGCGCGCTGGCGCTGCTGCCACCCGGGCGAAGAGTGGGAAGTACGCATCGGCCGCGCCGCCGAACCTGCAATAGGAGGGGCCGAATGCCTGAATGGTCTACCGCATGCGTTGACTGGGCTGAGCGGATCCGGGAGGGGCGTTCGATCATCCCGCCGCCGATCTTTCCTGAGGAGGCCGAGGCGGGCCTGGCCGTGATGCGCGATCTGCGCATCGTGGACGCTCCGGGCAGCCCGCGCATGGCCGACGCCTGCGGGCAGTGGATCTTTGACCTGGCCGCAACCATCTTCGGGGCCTACGACGCCAAGAGCGGCCGTCGGCTCATCAAAGAATGGTTCGTGATGCTGCCGAAGAAGAACTTCAAGTCTGGTTTGGCCGCATCCATCATGCTTACCTGCCTGGTGCGCAACTGGCGCCGGTCTGCCGAATTCACCATCCTGGCGCCGACAAAGGAAGTCGCTGACAACAGCTTCACTCCCGCCAAAGACATGGTTCAGTACCTGGAGGAGAGCGAGGACGAGGAGCCTTACAGCGAGTTGGCGGAATTGATCCATGTGCAGGACACCCAGCGGATCCTGACCCATCGAAGCATGGGCGCGAAGCTGAAGGTGATCGCAGCGGACACGAATACCGTTTCTGGCAAAAAGTCTGCCGTGCTGCTGGTGGAGGAGCTTTGGCTGTTCGGCAAGATCGCCAAGGCAAAGGACATGCTGCGGGAAGCTGGCGGCGGTTTGGCCGCGCGCCCCGAAGGCTTCATCCTGTACATCACCACCCAGAGCGACGAAGAGCCTGCGGGGGTGTTCAAGGAAAAGCTGGAGTACGCGCGGGGCGTGCGCGACGGCACCATCATTGATCCCGAATTCCTGCCCATCCTGTTCGAGCACCCGCCAGAGCTGGTGAAGAACGAGGGGTGCATGCTCCTGGAGAACCTGGCCATGGTGAATCCCAATCTTGGGTATTCGGTGGACCGGCCATTCTTGGAGCGCGAGTTCCGCAAGGCGCAGCAGGAGGGCAAGGAGTCGCTCAAGGGCATGCTGGCCAAGTACGGCAACGTTGAGGTTGGTCTCAAGCAGCGCTCTAACAGTTGGGCCGGGGCAGAGTTCTGGGAGCGTCGCGGGAATCGCCGCATCTCGCTCGATTACATCCTGCGCGCGTGCGAGGTGGTTGTGGTGGGGCTTGACGGCGGCGGCCTGGACGACTTGCTGGGCTTGGCTGTTGAGGGGCGTCTGAGGGACTCGGCCAACTGTGTGCTTTGGAACAAGGCCTGGATCCACCCCATAGGCATCGAGCGCCGCAAGTCCGAGGAATCGAAATACCGGGACTTCGAGCGCGACGGCGACCTGGTGGTGGTGAAGCGCCCGGGGCAGGATCTGGAGGAGGTCGCGGCCATCTGCAAAGAGATCCACGACGCCGGCCTGCTGGCGCGCATTGGCCTCGACCCTGAGCGCACGCACAAGGTGGTGTATCAGGCGCTCATCGACGCCGGGATCCCCGAGGAACTGATCATCGGCATCAGCCAGGGTTGGAAGCTCACGGGCGCCATGGCCGTCGCAGAGCGCGGCCTGGAGGACGGAAGCCTCACCCACGCTGCGCAGCCGCTCATGGCCTGGTGCGTGGGCAACGCGAAGGTAGAGCCCAAGGGCAATGCCTCGCTGATTACGAAACAAGCCAGCGGCTCCGCAAAGATCGATCCGCTCATGGCGTCGCTCAACGCGGTGACGCTGATGGCGACCAACCCGCAAGCGGCTGGCGGCCGCTCTTTCTGGGACAAGTGATGAACCAATTTCTACAAACGCTGCAGCGCGGCGCCGCTGCGGCGCGCGCGTCTTTGGTCAACGCTGCCCCCGACGGCCTGCTGCTGGGCGGGGCCGCTGCGATCTCATACGGGGCCTGGCTGATCTATGCGCCGGCCGGATTCATTGCTGGCGGGGTCTTGCTCATCGCTGGCGGGGTGCTGATGGCACGGGGGGCGAAGTAATGGGGCTGTTGACGCGAGGCCTGGAGCGACGGGCCAAGGAACTGACCTACGACCAGATCGCCAACCTGATCGACGGCGTGGGCGCGAGCCGCGTGGCGGGCGTGACCGTGACCGACAAGACCGCCCTGCAGGTCTCGACCGTGCTGGCCTGCGTCAAGGTGCTGGCCGACGGCTGCGCCACGCCGGACCTGCATGTCTACCGTCAGAAGAAGGACGGCACCAGCGAGAAGGCGCTCAACATCCCGGAGTACCGGCTCCTGGCCCGCCGCCCGAACGAATGGCAGACCTCTTTCGAGTGGCGCCGGATGATGACGGTGCACGCCGCCCTGACCGGCGCCGGCCTGTCCATCAAGGTGCGGGGCGACAACGGGCGCGCGCGCGAGCTGATCCCCGTGGAGCCGGGTCAATGGGACGTGCGCAAGGTCAGCCGGTACGAGCTGCGCTATCGCTGCTGGGATGAGTTCGGGATGATCGGCGACTTTTCGGCCGATGAGGTCTTCGTACTCAACGGCCTGCAGTGGAACTGGGCCAAGAGCATCAACGCTGTGGCGCTGGCGCGTTCAGCCATTGGCCTGGCCATCGCTACCGAACGCAGCCAGTCGTCCATGCATGCCAACGGCCTGCGGCCCAGCGGCACCTACACCGTGACGGGCAGCCTGACGGAAGAGCAGCACACGCGGCTCACCAAGTGGGTGAAGGACCAGGGCGGCCCGGAGAACGCCGGCACCCCGCTGGTGCTGGACCGCGATGCCAAGTGGGTGAGCACCACGGTGAGCGGCGTTGACGCGCAGCACGTCGAGACGCGGCGCCTGCAGGTTGAGGAGATCTGCCGGGGCTACGGCGTGTTTCCCATCATGGTCGGGCACTCCGACAAGACCAGCACGTTCGCCAGCTCCGAGGCCTTTTTCGCGGCCCACCGGATCCACACGCTGGCGCCCTGGCACAAGGCCTGGCGCGACCGCCTGGACGAAACACTGCTCGACGGCTCCGGCCCGCTGTTTGTCGATTTCGACACCCGTTACATGGTGGCCGGCTCCCTGAAGGACCGCGCAATGTGGGCGCGGACCATGGCAGAGACCGGCATCTGGACCCGCAACGAGATCCGCGACGAGGATGGCAAGGATCCCCTGCCAGGCCTCGATGAACCGCTGACGCCGCTCAACATGAGCACCGGCAAGCAAGGGAGCGACGATGAAGAACAAGACAAGCCAGCGCCTTGAGCGCAAGGACGGCCCTGGCGGCCGCGAGGTGCGCTCCTATGCGCTGCAGATCAAGGCTACGGGCGACGACGGCACGGTCGAGGGCTATGGCTCCGTGTTCGGGGAGCGCGACTCCTACGACGATGTGATCGCCCCGGGCGCCTTCAAGGGCAGCCTGGCCGCGCACAAGGCGGTCGGCACCATGCCCGCGATGCTCTGGCAGCACGACGGCGCCAAGCCCATCGGCATCTGGACCGAGATGGTCGAGGACAGCAAGGGCTTGCGCATCAAGGGGCAGCTGGCGCTGGAGACCGTCCTGGGCAAGGAGGCTCATGCGCTGCTCAAGCTCGGCGCCCTCAACGGCCTGTCCATCGGCTTCGTGTCCAAGCAATGGACCTACGACCGTGACACCGACGTGCGCACGCTCACGGAGCTGGATCTGTGGGAGGTCTCGCTGGTGACCTTCCCCGCCAACGGCAAGGCCCGTGTGACCAATGTGAAGGCGGCCGACGACCTGGCCGCCCCGAAAGATGCTGAGCGACTCCTGCGAGATGCAGGTTTCAGCAAATCCGACGCAACGGCCTTTGTGTCGCGCGTCATGCGGATGGGAGAAGCGCGGAGAGAGTCCGCTGATTCGACCGCTGCGGCAATTCGAGCAGCCGACAGGTTTCTCGCGTCCCTCCAATCCTGAAGAAAGATCACCATGAAGAAAACCATTCTGGCCGTCATGGCCCTGCACATGGCCGCGTTCCAGGCTAAGGCCAGCTCGCTGGCCGTCTACGAGCGCCGCGACGATCCCACCATCAAGACCGTCTCCGACGCTCTGGACAAGATCGCCACGGCCTTCGAGGAATACAAGAAGACCAACGATGCCCGCATCGAAGCCATCAAGGCCGGCAAGGGCACGGCCGAGCTCGACGCCAAGCTCTCGCAGATCGATGGCCACATCGAGACGCTGGGCGAGGTCAAGTCCAAGCTGGAGAAGATGGAGACCAAGCTGTCCCGTCCCGGCGCCATGGACCCGGCCCGCCAGGAAGGCGAGACCAAGGAAGCGGCCGAATACCGCAACGCATTCATGGGCTGGATGCGCAACCCTGGCGACCCCGAGCGCCGCACCGCCCTGCAGCAGCGCGCCCGCGAGCTCAAGAAGTCGCTGCGCGTCGAGGGCAATGATGACGACGGCTGGGAAACCCGCGCCACGCAGACCACCACGACCACCGGCTCGGCTGGTGGCTTCGCGGTGCCCGAGATCATCGAGCGCCAGATCGCGCGCCTGGGCCTGGAAATCAGCCCCATCCGCCAACTCGCCACGGTGCGCACCGTGGGCAGCACCGACTACAAGGAGCTGTTCGACATCGGTGGTGCCGGCTTCGAGTGGGTGGGCGAGACCGACACCCGCAGCCAGACCAACACGCCCGACCTGGCCGAGGTGACTCCCACCTTCGGCATGGCCTCGGCCAAGCCCCAGGCGTCGGAAGAGTCGCTGGACGACATGTTCTTCAACGTCGAGGATTGGCTGATCTCCAGCGCCTCCGAAGCCATCGCTCAGGGCGAGGGCGCGGCCTTCGTGCTCGGCAACGGCACCAAGAAGCCCACGGGTTTCCTGGCAGGCCCCGCACCCGTGGCCACGGCCGACGCCTCCCGCGCTTTCGGCACGCTGCAGTTCATCGCCTCGGGCCAGGCCGCCGCGATGCCCACGAGCCCGGACGTGTTCCTGGACCTGGTCTACGCGCTGCGCGCCCGCTACCGCACGAATGCCAAGTGGGTGACGAACCGCCTGGTGCAGGCCGTGCTGCGCAAGTACAAGGACTCCCAGGGCCAGTACCTCTGGCAGCCGTCCCTGCAGGCGGGCCAGCCCGCGACGTTCCTGGGCTATGGCATTGCCGAGGCCGAGGACATGCCGGGCGTGGCCGCCAACGCCTTCCCCCTGGCGTTCGGCGACTTCAAGGAGGGCTATCTGATCGCCGACCGTGTGGGCATGCGCATCACCCGCGACGAGATCACGACGCCCGGCTTCGTCAAGTTCTACGTGCGCAAGCGCGTGGGCGGCAAGCTGCGCAACACCCAGGCGATCAAGCTGCTGAAGATCTCGGCCTGATCCTGTGAACGGCAACAAGAGCCCCGCCCGGGGCTCTTTTTCATTGGAGAGCACCATGCAACTGAAAGTGATCAAGGCGTTCGACTGGGCGCACCGTGGCGTGCAGGTCGAGCGTTTCGAGGCCGGCAGCACCATCGACACGGAGGATGAGGATCTGATCCGTGTGTCCAAGGCCGAGGGGTGGGCGGACGAAGACGACGGCAAGGCGCCTCAGGGCAAGCCGTCGGCGGGCATGAAGGTGGACGACCTCAAGACGGCACTGGCCGCCAAGGGCATCGCCTTCCCCGAAGGCGCGAAGAAGGATGAGCTGGCGGCGCTGCTGGACGGCGAACAGCAATGAGCCTGATCGACATCGACCGCGCCAAGCTGCATTTGCGGGTGGACGTGGACGACGAGGATGCGCTCATCTCCGCGCAGTTGGTAGCAGCTGAGCGCCTGTCCATGGCCTGGATCCGCCGCAACGTGTACGCCGACCAGGCTGCCCTCGATGCCGCTATCCAGGCCGCGCCTGCATCCCTCTCGGCGGCCACCGCTGCCTACGAGGCTGCGCTGGCGCTGGCCAATCAGATGCCCAACGCCATCGAGCGCGCAGCGGCCACCGCAGCAGCACAGGAAGCCTACGAGGACGCCCAGGCCGACGCCAAGCGAACGCGGCGCGGCGTGGTGGTGGATGACCTCTTCGCTTCCGCCGCCCTGCTCACGCTGGGCGCCCTGTACGAAAACCGCGAGCTGCTGGATCCGCCGCCTGTGGCGCAGCTGCTGCTCGACCCGCTGAGGGCCTACGGATGAAAGCCGGCACCCTTCGAGACCGCATCCACATCCAGCGCAGGACAGGCGGGACGGATGGCTGGGGTACGCCTGAGCCCGGCCCCGAGGCCTGGGAGAACATCTCCACGGGCCGCATCGCAGCCAGCGTGCTGCACAAGTCTGGCCTGGGCACGATCAAGGCCGACGCTGAGGTGTCCATCGTCCGCGCGAGCATCCGCATCCGGCGCCGTGCTGGCGTGGACGCCGGCATGCGCGTGCTGTTCGACGGCCAGATCTACGAGCTCAAGGCCGTGCTGCCTGGGCCAACCCGCGAGTACATCGATCTGGTGTGCGAGCTCACGAAAGGACCGACCCAATGACCAAACCACGGAACCCGCGCGCACCGCGGGCGTCGCGCGCTGCCCCGGCGCCGGCCGACGACGGCGGGCCGCGAACGGTGCTGACGACCAGGCCCGGCACCATCGGCCCCTACGGCTACATCGCCGGCCTGCTGATCGATGGCGTGCCGGCCGATGTGGCTGCGGCAAACGCGGGCTGGATGAACGCGGATCCCGAGCGAGTTGCCGAGGCCCGCGCCGCGCGTGCCGACGCCGTACCGTTCAAGGGCTGACGGCCATGGCCAGGCGCACGCTGTCCCGCAAGGGATTCGACGGCAAGAGTCGACAGCTGCAGGGCAACAACACCTCCGGCAAGGCCTTCCGCATCGACCCGAACCTGGGCGGCCTGTTTGACATGCTGAATGAGATGGAGGCCAGTGTGGAGGGGGCTCTGCGCCCAGCGGCCCAGGCGGCCACCCAGGTGATCTATGACCGCGTGAAACTCAACGTCTCGGCCCTCGGCCGTGTCACTGGCAAGCTGGATCGGTCCATCTACCAGTACTACAGCACCGAGAAATCGGTGGATGGCGAGCGCGCCGAGTACCACGTTTCGTGGAACCACAAGAAGGCACCGCACGGTCACTTGCTGGAATGGGGGTGGCTGCAGCGCTACGTCTATCGTCCCGACGGTATGGGCCCGATGGTGCGCCCCGGCATGGAGGGAAAGCCCAAGCCGAAGCGGCGCGCGAGCCAGGCGGAAAAGGATGCGTACTACGTGACGCTTCCTGTGCCCAAGCAGATCCCCGGCAAGGCGTTCATGCGCAGCGCCGAAAGCTCGATGCCCGAAGCGCAGAAGGCTGCGGAGCAAGAGCTGCTGAGGCGCATTCGCGGGAAAGGAGGTGGCTGATGGCGCTGGAAACCGACCTGATGGCAGAGCTGCTGGCCGAGTGCCCGCGCGTTGTTGTGGGCACGGCTCCCTACGGCACGGCCATGCCCTATGTGACCTGGCAGCACATCGGCGGCGACGTGCTGCGCTACACGGACAACGCGCCGGCCGACAAGCGCAAGCCGCTCATCCAGATCAACACCTGGGCCGCCACGCCGCAGCAGGCCTTTGCGCTGATCCAGCGCATCGAGGAGCGGCTCTGCGGCGCTGGCGCCTTCACTGCGCGGCCGCACGGAGACCCCATCGGCGCCTATGACGATGCAGGAGTCGTCTCTGGCTACCTGCAGACCTTTTCCATTCTGGGCGCCCGATAGGCCGCCTGACCAGTTCCACCGCCTTGGCGGTCTCCCGCCCGCGAGGGCACTCCATCAACCCGCTTCGGCGGGTTTTCTGCTTTTGAAAGGGCCACAACATGGCATCTCTCCCTACCGGCTCGCGCATCGCCGTGGCCACTTCCATCGGCGCCAAGGTGCCTATCACCGCGATCACCAACGCGACCGAGGCCGTCTGCACGGCAGCTGGGCACGGCCTGGCCGTCGGCAACATCGTGATCGTCCTGTCCGGCTGGGGTCGTCTGAACGGCCTTGTGTTCCGCGTGAAAGCCATCCCGACCCCGGACACGTTCACCCTGGAGGGCCGCAAGGCCAACACCAGCAACACCAACCTGTTCACCCCTGGCGGCGGCGCTGGCTCGTTCCAGAAGGCCCTGACATGGGTGGACGTGGTGCAGATCCTGTCCAACAACACCTCGGGCGGTGATCCAAAAAAGGTCACGTACCGCTACCTGGAGAGCGAGAACGAGCAGGAAATCAACGACGGTTTCAGTCCGGTCTCGCGCTCGCTGGAAATCGATGCTGATGCCATCGAGACCCCGGGCTACACGGCTCTGGAAGACCTGTCCGCCAGCGGCGCCGACACGATCCAGCGCCTCACCATGAAGAACGGCGCCACGTCGTATCTGGCATGCACCGTGGCGCTCAACGATGAAGTGCTGATGCAGGACGGCCAGGTCAACCGCGTGAAGGCCGATTTCTCGGGCAAGGGCCGCTCCACCCGCTACGCCAGCTAAGGC
>Ga0247725_1001466_pt1 | contig 11905 bp, 15 predicted proteins | sample OKSTACKMCFT3sol_FD_183021 | JGI IMG/M metagenome (GOLD analysis project Ga0247725, IMG submission 183021) | Subsurface sediment microbial communities from gas well in Oklahoma, United States - OK STACK MC-FT3-sol | ecosystem: Environmental > Terrestrial > Deep subsurface > Rock core/Sediment... | reverse complement strand
ACCACCGGATTCAATCCGTAATTGGCAATGATGATATTTATGTAGCGCTTCGCGATAATCCAGCACTTCATCGCCCGTTTGCAATAGTACCAAAAAACGATCGGGATTGCGGATAACAGTCGTATTAAATTCAGTCACTTCCTGCTTATGCTCTGGCAATACCTGATAATGCTCTTCGGTATAAGGGTTAAATTGCGGCCCCATAAATTCATCAAACAGTTCAAAGGGTTTTACTGCCGGATTCACCAACACGGCTCGGCCACCATAATGCTCAGCCAAGTAACTGGCAAAATAACCCCCTAAGGACGAGCCAATATAGTTAAGCGGCTCACCCGCTTGCAAAGCCTCCTCTACATAGCGCTGTAGTAAGGCCATCGCAGCTTTGGGTGTATTGGGTAACTGTGGCTGATGAAAAGTGAGGGACGGGTGATGCTCGGCCATATATTGTGCCGTCATCACCGCTTTATCAGAGAAAGGAGAACTGTTGAATCCGTGAATATAGAGCAGCATAGTTCCTCAAGCTGCGGTCACTCGCGTTAATAACCGCTGGAATCTTTATCGGGGGAAAACAGATTTCCCGGTACGCGATACACATTAGTGCTGATGCTACCATCGGCCTTGAGCTCCAGCAAACGATAACCGGGTTGCAGTCCATCGAGGGCAAAATAAGGCGATTGCGGTTTAAACTGGATACAAGTAGAAGGTGTCGCCATTAATTGCAACGCACCATGGGGACCATCGTAAAGGCTATCCAATTGTTGATGCACATGGCCCCAAAGCAAAGCTTTGACTTGCGGGTATTTAGCGACACGCTTTAAAAATTCCGTCCCATTATCCATGCAGTGTTGGTCTAACCAAGCACAATTAACCAAAATAGGATTATGATGCATCACCAGTAAGGTATGGCGGTCTGGATGTGCGGCTATAGCCTGTTCAATGAGTTCGAATTGACTCGCGGCCATATGACCACCAGGTTTTCCTCTCACGGTGGAATCCAGCATCAAAATTTGCCATTTACCAACTAAGATACGTTGCTGGCCAAAAATCCGCTCGCCCTGCATATGCAAAAACATGATCCGCGGATCATCATGATTACCCGGAAGATAATGGCAAGGTAAATTGAGCGGGGCGACCGCTGACACAAATTGGCGATAGGACTCAGGGGAATAATCTTGACTTAAATCACCTGTGGCAAGCATAAGATGCGCAGGGTAATTGACGGCACGGATGGTATTGAGTACCGCGGCCAAACTTTTGCTGGTATTAACACCAAGTAGCTGAGCTTCAGGATCGGCAAAGAGGTGCGGGTCGGTGACTTGCACTATGCGCACACTTTCATCAGCTACAGAGTAAGAGATAGCCTCTTTCAGCACATTGAATACCCAATTCTAAGACTGGCAAACCAAACGTTGTTGGCCACCAATCTTCAATAATTCTCCCAGGAATGCATTTACCTGGTACTTCTCATCACTATGATACATACGTAAATTGGGATAATCATACACTGGGCGCAGTTGGTAAATCTGTTGACCAGTTAACACTTCTGCTAATTTAGCATCATGATAAATTCTCACTAACACCTTGGGAATATTAACAAACTCCACTATTTGTAGTGGGCGTGAGATTTCAACTAATTGAGTATATTTGGTATTTTCTAAAATACGGATAACTAATACACCAAATTCACCTTCAAGTTGCCAAGATTGACCCACAGCAATATCCAGTGGCAACCACTTTTGCATATAGCCATAGTTACGCCCGCATAGCGCTAAAAAGTCGCTCACGTTGGGTTGATAACGCGGTTTTTGATGTGATGTTGAATGCGCCAAACCTTTTCCAACCTAAACCAGTTGCTGATAGTTTAATTGCAACCACTGCAATCCAATAACGGTCGATGCATTGTCTATTTCGCCATTAACGACACCGTGATAGGCAACCTCACGGTCTACAACATGCAATCGAATATCTTCGTGTTCGTCAGCTAATCCATGCAAACCTTGAGCTTGTGATGAATCCACCTCAGCCCAATAAAAATAGAAACGTTCAGTACTGCCACCAGGGCTTGCAAGATAACTGCTCACAAAATGGATGTGGCGAGCGGTCAAGCCAGTTTCTTCTAACAATTCGCGGTGCGCGACATCCTCTGGCGTTTCGTCGGGCGCAATCATACCCGCGACTAACTCCATAAGCCAAGGAGATTTAGTGGTTGCTAATGCAGGAAATCTAACTTGCTCAATCAACACAACCTTATCGCACTTAGGATCATAGGGCAGCACAACGACTGCATGGCCACGTTCAAAGACCTCACGGGTGACAGGCTGACTCCAGCCTCCAGCAAATAGCTTATGTTTGAAGGTAAATTGCTCTAAGGCAAAAAAGCCTTGATATAGCGATTTTTTTTCGAGGATTTCAATATCTGTTTGCGAAAAAACCTGAGGCTTCATATCTTATCCTTAACAGTTAAATTTTCGCCTATTATCAAGGCAATTTGGCTCATTTTTAAATAAAATCTGTTACACTTCGCAGTTGACTTGAACGTGTGGGAGTTTTTAGACTCTACGTCATTAAGTTTTAGCTGTATCGGGAAGCGTCGGGAAGCGCAAACCGCCTTGGTAAAGGCATTACTTAGTCTAAACGAAGTTATATATTTCTCCTTTTGGAGATTTTGTCTAATAAGGACAGCAAATGAAATTTAAGATCCGTTCTCTATGCGTAGCATTAACTCTAGCCGCTTCCGCTCCTGCGGTTCAAGCAGATGATTTACTGCAAATTTATCAACAGGCACTGACAAGTGATCCACTCGTGTTGCAAGCGCAAGCGCAACGTAACGCTTTGTTTGAAAAGATTGAACAAAATCGTGCGCCACTGTTACCGACTATCAGTGCAAACGTGGGTTATGACAAGGCATGGAATGATCCTCGAGATGATAGCAGCGGCCTGACTGGCAACCTAAAGCTCAATCAAGTCATTTATGACCATAGTGCTTGGGTAGGTTTAAGCCTTGCGGAGAAAGCCGCTTCTCAAGCTGACTCAACCTATGCATCGGCACTGCAAAATTTGATCACTCGCGTGACTAAAGCCTACTTTGATGTATTAACGGCCAAAGATAACTACGAGTTCCAAGGTGCAGAAAAACGCGCGATTGAGCGTCAACTTGAGCAAACTAAACAACGTTTTGCCGTTGGTTTAACTGCGATTACTGACGTTCATGAAGCTCAAGCACAATATGACTTAGCCTCAGCCTCTGAAATTTTGGCAGAAAATACCCTTGCCAATAGTTATGAAGCACTGCGCGAAATCACGGGTATCGATCACAAAGCCTTAAACGTACTCGACACTAACCGCTTCTCAGCAGTCACACCAGCACCGAGTTCATCTAGTGATTGGTTAAAAATTGCCGAGACCAATAGCGTCGATCTAATGACTCAACGTATTGGCAAAGATATCGCTCAAGAGACCATTAGCCTCTATAAAGCAGGCCATATGCCATCACTAAGCTTAAATGCTGGTTATAGCAAAGGTTTAGAGCAAAAATTAGGTAATTCGAATGAACCTGATTTTGACAACATGAGCGCAGGCATTAACTTAAGTATTCCGATTTTTGAAGGCTTTAAAGTCTCATCACAAGTCAAAGAAGCGCAGTTCCAATATGTTGAGGCAAGCGAGAAGTTGGAACAAACCTACCGTAGCGTAGTGAAAAACGTTCGTAATAACTACAACAACGTGGGGGCGTCAATCAGCTCTATCCGTGCTTACGAACAGTCTGTAATTTCATCTGAAAGTGCATTAAAGGCTACGCAAGCAGGCTTCGAAGTTGGTACTCGTACTATTGTTGACGTATTGAACCGTACACGCGATCTGTACGACTCAAAACGTAAATTATCAGATGCGCGTTACAGCTACATCAACTCGATTGTTGCACTGAAACAAGCAGCGGGTACATTAAACGAAGATGATGTTATTGCTATTAACAACGGCCTAAAAGCTGAATAAGTTAAGCAATATTGTCCAATAAAAAACCGCCAAGATTGGCGGTTTTTTATTGTCAGAATTACGACTTAGAAGTCAATTTCGACGCCAGCGAAATAGCCATCAAACTTTGAGTCAGCACTAATGCCAGAGAAATTATTCACATCAAAGGCAAACTCACGATAGCCAACGCGCACACGGGTATCCACCGCAACACCATCAAACTGCCAGCCTAAACCGACCGCATAATCGTGTACATTCGACTCATTCACCCCAAGCATTAAATCTGCAAAGCCAAATAAGCCTAAACCCGGCATGCTCACATGGGTACTGGCGTACCCCATAACAATTCCGCTATCTACGTCTTTCTCTTCTGGATGACCTGCATCTTGGACACGCAGAGAGCCATTCATCAACTTATAAGCTGCGCCCAAATCAAAAGATAAAATATCGTTATCCAGCAGTTCGTAATACAACACAAAATCGGTGTTGCTCAGATCGGTATAACTGGTCACATTACCTTTAAAATCATGACCATTAAAGCTGAAATCAGCGTTCGCCAAGCTACCTTTTTGATCAAGACTGTTTTCACGAATTTTCAGATTTGGCACAAAAGGCAGTGGGTGTTCAACGGCAAACCAATAGCTACCCTGCGCTGATGAGCTGTAGTCAAAACCTTGTTGTGGCTGACCTTTATCGGAAAAAGTACCGCTAGTATCGGCGCGCCAATAATCGCCACCTATTTTAAAACCAACCACAGTGGCCGCGTGAGCTGATGTAGCCATTATGCAGCCTAATACTGCACTGGCCAGGAGTATTTTTTTCATAATTAACCTTGAGATAGCAAGTTCGTTAAATCAATCACCGCGGCATTTGCACGGGATACATAGTTAGCCATAACCAATGAATGATTAGCGACTAGACCGAAACCACTGCCATTAAGCACAACAGGGCTCCAAACCGTTTGCTGAGTTGCCTCTAGTTCACGAATGATCTGTTTTAGGCTCACTTCAGCATTTTTCTTTTTCAGCACGTCAGCAAAATCGACTTCAACTGCACGCATAAAATTCAGTAATGCCCATGAGGCGCCGCGGCTCTCATAAAACACATCATCAATTTTCCACCAGCTGGTTTTCACCTGATGGCTGGCTAAATTAGGGGTTGATTGACGCGCAGCATTATCCCCCGCTAAATCGGTGTTAAGACGTTCTTGACCTACACTTGCAGATAACCGTTGCGACATACTGCCTAAACGTTTTTGCACTTCTTTGAGCCACTCATTAAGGTTATCTGCGCGGGCATAAAACTGTGCATCTTGATTATTCGGATCCATCATTCGCGCCCGGTACAACTTAAGTAGCTTAATACCATCGCGGTATTCGCTTTCAGCACTCGGCACTAACCAACTGGTATGGTCGATGTTTAACTTAGCCTGCGCTTCACTCAAATCTTTATCAGCGGTAGATTGCGACTGTGAACGGCTAAACTCTTTACGCATAATCAGCGCCAAATCACGCGCTTGCTCTAAAGCGCCATACTCAAAGGCGGGCATGTTATCCATAAAGATTGAGGGTGGCATAACATCATTCGATAGCCAACCACCTTGCTTATCCAGCAGCGTTTCAACGGTCATAATCAAAGAGGTTGTGGTCGCATAACCAACAACATTCTTTTCTGTGGCAGTAAGCTGTTGTGGCGTCAGCGGATCAGGCTCGATACTCCACCAGACACTCACAACATAACCAATTAAAACAACGCATAAACTAACTCCAGTGACCTTCTTCCATGTGATTTGCATCAAGCGACTCCTTAATGATGGTGATGATGCTCGGGTTCAGCAGCATTCTCGGCCTGCTTAGCGACAGGCAATGTAATCGTCATTTTTTCGCCATCGTTAAACTCTAATTGCAGCTTAACTTGCTGATCTAACACTAATGGAGCCTTAAGCCCAATTAGCATGACATGCTCCCCCGATGGCATCAGGGTTAATTTTCCATGGGATGGAATATCAAAGCCTTCAACATGGCGCATTTTTACCATACCTTGCTCTTCAATAATGGCATGCAATTGCGCTTCGTTCGCTACGTCGGTTGTCACGCCAATCAAGCGTACGGCTTTATCGTTGTGATTTTCGAGCGTAAAGTAAGCGGCAGTATTTGGAACGGTATCAGGCATTGCACGTACATGACCTTCAGTCATCACTACGTTGGCGAAAACAGAAAATGAAGCACAGGATAAGGCAACACAATTAAACATCTGTTTGAATATCGGTTTCAATGTCTTAAACTCCATGTCTACCCAATGTCGTCGTAAAGGAAAACAACCCATGAGTCATATACAGGTTCGGGATGATCAGGGCGTTCGTGTTATCAGCTTTAATCGCCCAGATAAACGCAATGCACTTGATCTTAATATGTATAAACAACTGACAGAATACCTGATCGAAGGTGAAGCAGACAACGACATTCGTGCCTTTATGCTCCATGGTGAAGATAATTGTTTCACCTCGGGCAATGATGTTGCAGACTTTTTGAAAAATAGTGACTTAGGGCCAAACCATCCTGCGGTACGCTTCTTATTTTGTTTATTAGAGCTCAAAAAACCACTGGTCGCTGCCGTTTCTGGTGCGGCTGTTGGTATTGGTACCACTGTGCTACTTCATTGCGATTTAGTTTACGCAGACAATACAGCTAAGTTTCAACTGCCCTTTGTTAATTTAGCCTTGGTCCCTGAAGCGGGCGCGAGTTTACTCCTACCCGAATTAGTGGGTTATCAAAAAGCAGCTGAATTATTGCTGCTCGGAGAAAGTTTTGATGCTGATACCGCCCACAGACTGAACATCATTAACGGTGTGATCGCCCAAGAAGAGTTATTGGTTTATGCCTTTAACCAAGCGAAAAAACTAGCCAATCAACCACCGCAGGCGCTGCAAATTACCCGTCAGTTGATGCGACCACATAAAAACCGTGTGCAACACCAAATGCATCAAGAATTAGAACAATTTAGTGCAAGACTTAAAAGTGATGAAGCAAAAGCCAGATTCCAGGCTTTTCTTAAAAAGTGATACTCACTTAGCAAGTGCTCATTATTGGCATGAGGGTCAATGTGCCCTCTTGTTGATAGCATCTCGCTAACGATTGTGGCCATAAACGTGTATAGGCTGTCCCATTAATGTCCCACAATCTAGAGTACAAAAACTTGGCTTAAATCGGTCTTTTCCATTGTTCTACAAGCAAAGCCAACACAAAATACACCAGTAGACTCACGCCTGGCATAAACAGAATTGCCCCCGCCCATACCACTCGCGTCCAAAAACAGGACCAACCAAATTGCCACGCCATACCTGATGCAACACCACAGACCAAACGTTGTGAATTGTTCATTCGTATTTGCGCTCGTTTCATTTTGAACACCAAAATTTTATGAGTTACTTATCGCTGACACTATGCCACTGAAACCAGCAGATAATGCCTGAAAACAACGCGAGGCTAATCACTGGTAGCAGTAGCAAAGTCATTAGAGGTGCTACAAACCACATAGGCAGATCCTTACTTATTCGCGCTCAATTCACCTGTGGTTGCCGAATCAGTTTGGGTATCCGCGCTCAGTGTTAGTTGACTGTTAAAGTCATAGATACTTTCAGCCAGTTGCGTTTGCAGCGATAACACCAATTCACGCTTTGTATTCACTAACAACTCCTGCGCTTGGGTGCTAAGAGTTTGCTCAATGGCGCTCATAACATCAGATACAGGAGCCGCTTCAGCATGTGCTGTAACACTCGCCATTAATGCACCGAATAACACACTTGCTTGAACTGATTTTTTAACATTTGAAGTAAACATGATGTCGTCCCTTTCGATTGATTAACTTGACATAGGGACTATTACAAAGGGCGTGCCAACTTATCAAATAAAACCTAACGCACTAATTTAATTAGATTTAAAAATTTATTTTAAGCTAGAACGAGATAAGCGAGATATTTAGGAAAGGTAAAGTGGTGAAAAATACTACAACGTTTAGTGAATCTCACCACTTTTTAAATCGAATGATTATTGAGCAATTATTTCTGTTTGAATACTCAAATAAGCCTGCTTTACCACCTCTATGCCCGCACCGTTTTTATGGGCGTTTTCGCTTAAATAACGACGCCACGCACGGGCACCAGGCAAACCTTGGAATAAGCCAATCATATGGCGAGTGATATGATTTAGGCGTCCGCCCGCCTGCAAGTGAGCCTCGATATAGGGCACCATCGCTTCAATCACAGCCTCACGGCTAATCACCGTCTTCTGGCTGCCGCAGAGCAGTTGGTCAACCTGCGCCAACATATAAGGATTCTGGTAAGCCTCACGTCCTACCATCACACCATCTAAGTGCTGCAAGTGGGTTTGGGCCTGTTCAAGGCTAGTGATGCCACCGTTAATGCTGATATTAAGCGTCGGATAATCACGTTTGAGTTGATAAACACGTTCGTAGTCTAAGGGCGGGATCTCGCGATTTTCCTTCGGGCTTAAGCCTTGCAGCCAAGCCTTACGCGCATGGATTATAAACTCACCACAGCCTTTAGCCATGACAGTATCAATAAAGTGAGTCAAAAACTCATAGCTATCCTGCTCATCGATCCCGATGCGCGTTTTTACCGTCACAGGAATATCAACCACTTGCTTCATGGCATCGACACATTCAGCCACCAGCTCAGGTTCAGCCATCAAACAGGCTCCAAAGCGACCATTTTGCACCCGATCCGAAGGACAGCCCACATTGAGATTCACTTCATCATAACCGCGCTCAGCGGCCAGTTTGGCGCAGCGCGCAAGTTCAGCAGGATTAGAGCCGCCTAATTGTAATGCCAGAGGATGTTCCTCTTGGTTATAGGCAAGATAATCGCCACGGCCATGCAAAATCGCGCCGGTGGTCACCATCTCGGTATACAGCAAAGCATTAGCCGACATTAAGCGCGCAAAATAACGGTAATGACGATCCGTCCAATCGAGCATCGGTGCAATGGAAAAGGTTCTATTGATTGATTTTAGCATAAATTCTTTTATATCAGACTACTTATGTGATGTTGCTTAATTACAGTGATAATATATTTTTGCTGTTTTTTGTACGTTTTTGCACATTTTAAAATGGTCGGGTATCCTGTGGGGTATCCCAAAAAATTGGACAAGGTATCCAAATGGCGTTTTATGTTATCGATGCTCGTCAACGTGCCGATGGAACCCCGCGCTATAAATGCACTGTGCGGGTGAAGCAAAAAGGTAAGATAGTTTACAGCGATCACCGCACTTTTACAAAGCAGGCGCCAGCGGATGCATGGGGTAAGCAGCGGGTAGCTGAAATTGAAACCAACGGTTTTGAGGATAACGCAAAGTTACAGTTAACGCTGGGTGATGTGATTACCAAGGCGAGTGCGGATACTAACATCAATGCGAGCATAGGGCGATCTAAACGATATTGCCTTAAATTACTGGCTGACTGCGACATTGCTAAAGTACCGCTTGATGAGCTAAAGCCACACCACATTATTGAGCATTGCAAATTACGGGCTGAGGCTGGGGCTGGCGGCGCTACGCTTTCGATAGATGTGAGTGTGATCCGCTGGCTGCTGAGGATTGCGCGGTCAAACTTTGGTTATGATGTGTCGCAGGTGGCGGTGATTGACGCCTACGATGCGCTATACGCTCAAGGCTTGATTGCCAAATCCGCTAAGCGTTCTCGCAGGCCAACGGCGATTGAAATTGAAAAGCTAAAAATAGGATTAGCAGCAAGGGCAGATCAACGGGCGGCGCATATCCCCTACATTGATTTGCTCGACTTTTCGATACTGAGTTGCATGAGGATTGGTGAGGTATGCCGCATCACGTGGGCAGATGTGGATGAAGCACAAAAATCGGTGATTGTGCGAGACCGTAAAGATCCGCGCAAAAAAACTGGCAACCACATGCTGGTGCCGCTACTTGGTGGAGCGTGGGAGATACTGCAAAAGCAGCCACGGTATGATGAACGGGTATTCCCGTATAACGAACGCAGCGTTACAGCGGGGTTTCAGCGAGTGCGAAATGAGTTGGGGATCACCGACCTACGCTATCACGACCTAAGGCGCGAAGGCGCAAGCCGGCTATTTGAGAAAGGCTATAGCATTGATGAAGTAGCGCAAGTGACAGGACATAGGAATATCAATACACTGTGGCAAGTGTATACCGAGTTATTCCCTAAGAGGTTGCATGATAAAGATCATGCAATGCTCATTGATAATAGCGAGAATTTAAATGATTGATTTAACAGACGAAGAAATGAATTTAGTCAAAAATGCAATAAATAAATTTAATGCAGCACTGAAGCTAGTTGAACCTGACTCAAAGGATATTTTAGCTCTAATTATTTTCATCAATGGATGTTTTGACAGAAAAAGCTATATAGATACACGATTCCAAGCACTCGTACACTACCCTTCAGCTAGGAAAGCTGGATGGTCGCTAGATCAACTCTTACAATCTGGCAATCGTTTAGACGTTTTTAACTACGCCATAGAGCAAGCAAGAAACATATTGATAGAATCTAATAAATGTAATCCTGACCTATTGCTTGGTGTTTATAATAGATAGTCTAAACCTCAATCTCCACAAATGGCAAATCGGGTGCAGTCCCTAGCACTCTGCCATCTTGCACATAGATATTGTCGCCAACGGTAGCGGTACCAATGGCGCGGATTGTATGGCCGCTGGCACTGCTGGCGGTGACAGTGCCATCGGCATTAACGGCAGACACGAGCATGATCTGCCGTGGCAGCACCAAAGCAGATTGAAGTTGTTTAAGCATGATGCCTCGATACTAAAAGCTGGATCCCCGCATTCGCGAGGATGACGTGATAAAACCTAGGGGCTAGACTCTAGATTCTAGAATCTATAAGGGCGCAGCCAGCTCTAATTCCTAACTTTCTAACGGGCTGATAAGTGTGATGCTTTGCTCGATATCGATATCGCCGCGATCGCTTACAGTCGCGCGGATAGTCCAACTATCGCACACGCCTTTAAACACTTCGCTGTTGATGGTGACACCAACCAACATGCCAGGCGTTGCGGGTGGTAAATCGGCCATCACTGGCATCGACAAATTCACACTCAGCTTATCGCCCGTTTCTGCTAGTGCATTAGTGCCGGCTACGCGGGCGGCTTGGTTATCAACAATCAACTGAGCACTGATATCAGCCGCTGGGATATTGCCCGCACTGCCTGCGCGTTTGACTTTGGCGCTAATGCCATGCTGTTCGCCACGCAGCCACACCACGTTACACAATGGATTGCGGCTTACTGAGTCGCTATAGCTAGTGATCACCGCATCGTGCAATGCCAGATCAGGCACAGCGGTAGCCATTGCCCACGGCGCAGTTGGCCAACGCGGTACTATGGTCAGCTTTTTGGCTGCATCATCGGTTAAGATCATGCAGCCCAATTGCCCTACCGCCTCGGCTACTGCCTCGATCGGTGTTTTATTGCCCACGCTAAACGCACCAGCTGGGATGGTAAAATCAGTGATGCCGTTAAGCTCCACCGTCCAGCCAGTATTTTGCAGCAAGTCACCCAACAAACCCGCAAAACTGCGGGCCGTGGTGTTGGTGTAGCTGATTGGCAGCTTATAAGGCGCGGCCAGTTCGGCCACGCGGGATCGGCCAGTGCTGTTATAAGTGGCACTGCCAAACACTTTGCTCACACTTGGCTGTTCAGCAATCGCGTAAAATTCATAGCCGTTAATGGTTATCAGCAATAACTCATTGTGAGCGCGCTCGGCATCGATACGGCTTGAGAACTCCAAGCTCACCGCGCGGGCCCACTGGCCACGGCTGTGGCTAATGCTCACGCTGCTGATCACAATCACTGTGCCGTCTGAAACTCGGGTGCATGTCACCGTTGGCTGCATTAAGTAGTACCTGCGG
>Ga0247725_1001464_pt1 | contig 11929 bp, 13 predicted proteins | sample OKSTACKMCFT3sol_FD_183021 | JGI IMG/M metagenome (GOLD analysis project Ga0247725, IMG submission 183021) | Subsurface sediment microbial communities from gas well in Oklahoma, United States - OK STACK MC-FT3-sol | ecosystem: Environmental > Terrestrial > Deep subsurface > Rock core/Sediment... | reverse complement strand
CGCCGGCGGTGGCCTGGGACGGCGTGGAGAGAGCTCCCACGGCAAACATCAGTGCGGCCATCGAGGCCAGGTGCAGTTTCATGGGCATCATCCTTGTGTCTGCAATCGCGCATCTGCGCGGTGTCGTGCAACTACCCCCCGGTAGAGCATGCGCCCGAGTGGCAGCCGCTGCATGCGCGCCGGCCCGGCGGGCGGCCCGGCGCAATCCCCTGCCGGCTCAGTCGCGCAGGTAAGGGTTGCCGTACTCGTCGATCCAGTACTCGGCTTCGTACACGTTGCCGAACTCATCGGTGTAGGTTTCCGTGCAGTGCTGGTGGACCCGGTTGTGGTCCACTTTCACCGGCACGCACGAAACATTCTCTTTCGGTCCCCCGGCATTGGCGTCCGCCACTGGAGCCAGGGTTGCCGTTGCCATCACCAACGCGGCCATCGCGGCCAGTTGCAGTTTCATAAGCATCGTCCTTGCTTTCTGCAATCGCGCACATGCGCATGGCGTGTGTAACACGCGAATCAGAGCGCCGGAAGTGTCTTGCCCGGATCAGTCCTCGATCTCGCCGCGCCGACTGGCAGCACGCACCGCCTGCGCGGTGGTTGCCACGCCCAGGCGCTGGCGCGCGCGTCGCAGATGATTCTCCACCGTACGGGCGGAAAGTCCCAGCGTGGCCGCGATTTCCGCTTGGCGACGGCCGGCGGCGACCCAGCGCAGCACCTCGCGTTCGCGCGTGCTCAACGCACTTCCGGAAAGCTCGGTGGGCGTCTCGGAAAGCCGGCGCGCGGCACGGAATGCTGCAGCTGCAGCAGCATCCAGCAGCAGTCGCGCACTGGCCGATGCATCGATCGCTGTCCCGGCAAAACTGATCGCGCCTTCCAGCCCTGTGGTGCCGAACACCGGCACCTGCAGACCGTGCAGGCCTTCACCACGTGGCTGCTTTACCACCTGATAGCGTTCGCCGCGAACGCCCTGGCGCTTGCTCCAGAAGAACGGCGCGTCACTGTCCAGAACGTGGCGATTGACCGGACAGGCGTGCAGGTAGCGCGCGAGGTCGGTAGTGCTGCCGTCGCCGAACCAGTCGCCCTCGATCCAGTACACGCGCTGGGTACCGCGTTCCAACCCCGTGCCGGTGGCGAACACCAGCACGCGGTCGTAGCCCAGCGGTGCAGAGATGCCGCGTAGTACCGCGCCCACCGCACTCAGTGAGCGGGCGCGTTCCAGTTCCAGCAACGCCTGCACCAGATCGCTCACGCCAGTCAGCGCCCGGCCAATGCGTCGAGCAGTGTGCGCGCGGCCAGCTTGCCCAGCGCATTGCCGGCCAGCGGGCTGTCGCCGGTCAGCAACAGGCGGTCCTGCAGCACGCTGCCATCGATGCCGTCGTTGACGATCTGCACGCCCTGCTGCGCCAGGCGCTCACCGAAGAACCACGGCAGCTGCCCGGGCATATAGCCGATCTCCGGCGTCTGCCGGTCCATCGCATCGGGGAAGGCACAGATGCGGTAGCCGCGGAACAGCGAACCACCGTCGGCCTCGTCAACGCCTGTGGCCAGCAATGCGGCCGGGCCGTGGCAGAGGGTGATGATGTGACGTTGCTCGGCCATCGCCCAGTGCAGGGCCGCCTTTACCGCGCGACTCTGCGGCAGTCCGATGAGGGCGCCGTGGCCACCGGGAATGAACACGGCTGCATAGTCCGATCCTGCTCCCAGTGCGGCCACGACATCGTCCAGCGCCAGCGGCTGGCGGAAGCGTTCTTCATAGCGTTCGTACAACCCGCCGATCTGCTTGTCCTCGCGCGGGAAGGCCCACCACTCGAACTTGGTGGCGTTGCCCGACAGCGTGGCCACGTCGATGTCGAAACCTGCCTGGTCCAGGTGATACATCGGCAGCAGGGTTTCCACCGGATGGTTGCCGGTGGAGAACAGGTGGCCGTTGGCGGTGGGCAGATAGCGTTCGTCCGCAGCGATCATCAGCACCTTCCAGCGGCCATCGCGGCGCGCGTCGGGATAGTCGGCGCCGGACAGGTCGCTCTTCGCCGATGTGAACTGTGACAGCGAGTACGGCGACGGGAAGAAGGCGTCGCGCTCGGCCGGATCGGGGCTGGGGTGGCGGCTGGGCTCTTGCGTGTTCATGCGGACCTCCAGTGGGGTAGTGGAGCCAGCATAGAAGGGCGGATGCGTACAGGCGATGAGGGTTTTCCCCTCATTCGCGCGACGTTGCCACCTGTTGGCGCCAGGCATTCGGGCTCATACCGAAGGCGCGGCGGAAAGCACGACTGAATGCCGGTTCGGAGAGATACCCGACGTCTCCGGCGATCTGAGAAACCCGCCGGTTTCCGCTGCGCAGCAGCTCTGCGGCCAGTTGCAGCCGCGATCCAGCGAGATAGCGCATGGGTGACATGCCAGTGGCCAGGCTGAACCGCTGCGCGAAATTCGAGCGCGATTGATTCAGGCTTGCCGCCAGAGACTCGACCGTCCATGCCTGTGCGGGGTGTGCCTGCATCAACGCCAGTGCCCGCCCGATCAATGGGTCGGCCAGCGCATGCAGACGCTGGCAGTTGTGTGGACTGGAGGTTCCCAGCCAGTAGCGCAGCGTCCAGACAAACAACAGGTCGAGCAGGCGTGACAGCATAAGCCCACTGCCCAGGGTGGGCCGGGCCGCTTCAACCTGGATCGCGCCCAGGGTAACCGCCACCCAATCGGCCGAGCTGGCGGGAAATCCGTTTGGCATCCGGTCCACCCCGGGGACATGCAGCCAGCCGGGCAGGGCATCAAGCAGCAACTGGCTGCCTGGGCCGTCAAATCCAAAGGATGCCGTGGTCAGATGGACGGGCTGCAGAGCTTCGCCGGCACAGTCGATGCGATGTGTCCGGCCATGCGGCATCAACAGCAGCTCGCCGGCCTGCAGTGGCACGACCGCTGCATCCGCATGCAGACGTGCCGTGCCCTGTTCGATGAAATGGAAGCAGCCGCGCCCCTCGGCAATGATGCGGGTTCCATCGGGCTGCACGACGTGGCGGGTGATGTCGCCGCCGTGCATGCGCGAGGACTGGAAGATCGCAAACAAGGCATCGGATCCGGCCTGGAGCGATTCGGTGGTGTGGAGCCTTGGCATGGTTTTCAGGAGTCCGTGCATCGCCGCTGGCAGTGGCGATCCGTAGTCTGGTCGGGTGGCTTCAGGCAGCGCTGGTGGCTGTCGGGCAACGATCCCATCCAAGTGAGGAGTTCTGCAAGATGAGCAAGCCAAGCATCGTTCTGGTTCATGGTTTCTGGGGTGGCGCCGCGCATTGGTCCAAGGTGATCCTGGAACTCGATCGCCGGGGTTTCCACGACCTGCATGCCGTGGAACTGCCATTGACGTCGCTGGCCGACGACGCAGAGCGAACCCGGCGCATGATCCGCCAGATCCGGGGGCCGGTGCTGCTGGTCGGTCATTCCTATGGTGGCGCGGTGATCTCCGAAGCCGGAAACGAACCCAACGTGACCGGCCTGGTGTTCATCGCCGCGTTCGCGCCGGATGCGGGTGAGAGTCCCGGTGGCATTACCGAGCAACAGCTGCCGCAGGCGGCGGCCAATCTGGCGCCGGACAGCGACGGCTATCTGTGGCTGCAGCCCGGCAAATTTCACGAGAGTTTCTGCCAGGACCTGCAGGCCGACGAGGCGCGGGTGATGGCGGTCACGCAGAAGGCGCCGATGGCGAGCACGTTCGGTGATGCCGTCAGTGACCCGGCGTGGCGACACAAGCCGAGCTGGTACCAGGTCTCCAGCGCTGACCACATGATCCACCCTGACAACCAGCGGCGCATGGCGGCCCGCATGCAGCCACGTGCCAGCATTACGCTGGACGCCAGTCATGCTTCGTTGGCATCGCAGCCGGTAGCGGTGGCCGAACTGATCACCGACGCTGCGGCCCACGGACAAGGCTGAGTACGCCGGTCATGCCTCAGTGGCGGTGTCCCGGCCCGCCAGAGCACTGCTGCCGTGATGCCGCCACGCTTGCGTTACTTGTTCTGCCGGTCGTGCTCCTGCATGTCTTCATGCAGGATCCGCCGCAGTTCGACGATGGCTGGCGTGGCTTCCTGCACGCTGTGCCCGGACACGATCACCTTCTCCGAATCCGCGTGCGGAAGGTGCGAGCTCCAGTAGGGCACCAGCCCGTCGTCGGTCTTTTCCAGCGGACCATCTGCCTTGGCGCGCGCGATGATCGAGTGGTAACGCACCTTCGGTGCCATCGGCAGGTCGGCCACGGCGCGCACGAAGGGATCGTCCTTGTCCAGGTTCTGGATGCTGTTCATCTGGTAGCCGTGCTTGCCGTCGTTGCGATCGATCTTGCCGTCGTTTGCGATGGTGGCCACGTCCTCCAGGACGGTCAGTGGCAGCCGTACCAGGCGGCCGATCCAGCGGCCGAGGCGGGTGCTCGCCACATCGGTACCGCGGTGCGGTGTGGCAATGAATACCACGCGAGATACTTCCGGTTCCGGCAGGAAGGTCAGCACCGGCGCGCCCTTGGTGCGCAGCAGCTCCTGCTGCGCAGGCGTCATCTGTGCGGTCGCCAGCAGGGTCTCTACCAGGTGGTCGCCGGAAGAAGACACCATCAGCCGTGAGATCACCCCACCCATGCTGTGCCCGACCAGCACCATGTCATGAGAGGCCTGCGCCTTGCCGCTGGGGTCGAAGTGCTTGAACACCTCATCCAGCGTGTGGCGCATCGCATCGTGGCTCATCGCGATGGGCATGTTGGTCGGGTAGTAGAACTGCCAGACCTGGAAGTCCTGGCGGATCTCGTCGTCGCGCATCAGCTCGTTGGCGACGTTGACCCAGGCTTCCGGGCTGCTGGCCAGGCCATGGATCATCAGCAGCACGCGGCGGTTCGGGTCGTAGGGCTGCATCATGTACAGATGCGGCGTGTCGATGCCGCCCTTGCCACCGAACAGCGAACGCAGCGATTGGTGGCTGAAATTGGAGCGCGCCAGCCACAGTGCGTAGCCTGCGGTGAAGTTCGCGGCCAATGGCACCTGCTGCCCATGCAGGGTGACTTCCGTGACCTGGTAGGGATCGTGGATCTCCAGTTCCGGCTCGTCGTCGTGCAGTACTTCCCACAGGTTCTTTCCGGAGAAGCGCAGCAGCACCGTCATCGATGGCGACGGCATCTCGCTCCAGCTCTGCGTGACGGGCGTGGTGGCCTGCGCGGCGGCTGTGGTGGCCGGCGGCGTGGTGGCCGTAGTGGCGGCGGGATCATCCATCACGGCCACCAGTTCGGCACCGAAGCCATCGCGGCGATGCACGCTGCGCAGCGTGCCGGTGAACGACAGCGAGGCTGCCGGTACCAGTTCGGTGGGCGTACGCGTATCCAGCGGTGATGCTTGGCCCGACGGCGCCAGCACGAACGTCCAGCGGCCCAGCTGGAAGTGGCTGGCTTCACCATGCACGCGCCCGGTGGCATAGGCGTTGTACAACTGTACCGAGGCTTCCTGCACGGCCAGATTGTAGTAGTCGCGCACCTGGGTCTGGCGGTCTTCGAAACCGCGCTGGTTGGCCGTGCGCTCGGTGAAGAACAGGTAGGCGTAGGCCTGCCGCGCGACCTGCATCCACGCGTCCAGGCGCGGCTGGAAGTCCGCATCCAGTTCGGTGATCGCGCTCTTGGCACGGCCTGACGTGGAGTACTCGCGCTTGGGCGCGGGCAAGGTCATCGCATACTGCAGCCACAGTTCGGCCAGGCTTGAGCGCTTGTCCTCCTCGCGCACCACGATGCTGCCTTCCATCGCCTCGATGCAGGGCAGGCCTGGCTTGGCGCAGACGCCTTCGTCGAGGCCGGCGACGCGCAGCGTCTCCATGGTGGCCGAACTGAGCTTGCCGGTGGTCAGGATGTCGCCGCGTTTCAGGGCGATGTATTGGCCGGGGGTGACCGAGGCCACCTGCACCGACGGCCCGAACTGGCGCAACGTCGCGCAGCCGCCCAGAGTGAGCAGCACGGTGATGATGAGGGTCGTGCGGCCGATGAAGCCCAAGCCCGTGGTTGCCATACGATCCTCCTGCGCGGTGGCGCCACTCTAGCGGTCGGCATGTCAAAGCGGAAGATACCGGGCGGTCGGTTTGGAGCGCGGAAATGCCGCCAACCAGGCGATTCAGGCATTTCCGTGTGACACTGGGGTGAACAGGATGAATGCGGGGCTGCGATGCGATGGCTTGAGACCCGTGTTCCTCCGCCTCTTGTGATGCTGTTGTGCGCCGCCGTCGGCTATATGGTCAGCCGATGGCAGCCGGGCGCGGCGCTGCAGCTACCCGTGCCGGAGGTGCTTGCGGGTCTGGTGATGGCCTTCGGCGTGGTATTGAACCTGCTGCCGAAGCTGGCCTTCCGGCGCGTGGGCACCACGGTCAACCCCCTGCGACCAGCGACGTCGAGCGTGCTGGTCACGCACGGCGTGTACCGCTACACGCGCAACCCGATGTACCTGGGCCAGGCCACTGTCCTGGCAGGTGCCATGCTGTACCTGCAGAACCTGACCGCACTGCTGGCCGTGCCGTTGTTCGTGCTGTACATCAACCGATGGCAGATCATGCCGGAAGAGCGGGCACTGTCGGCCCGCTTTCCCGAGGCATACGCAGCCTTCCGCCAGCGGATACGGCGCTGGCTCTAGCGCGGGTCAGGCCGTCACGGTGTGATCTGGCACTTCACGGCAGCGGAATAGCCTTCGTAATCATCACCGGCAATCACGTGCAGGGTGTGGTGCTTGTCGATGCGCTTCACGTAGGACGGTGCTTCGGTGTTGGCGTATTCGTTGACCGTGGTCACCGACCAGGTCTTGGCCAGGTGCTTGGGGTCGACACCGTTCAAGTAGACGAAGATGCTCTTCTCGCCCTCGGCGACATTCACGTCGGCATGGGTGACGGTACCGCCGAACAGGGCGACCGGCGTGGTTCCCGGCTCGAACGTGCCACCAGGCTTCCTGGCCAGGCCGGCTGCCTGCAGGGCATCGATGGCCTCGGCTTCGCTAAAGGTGGAGCCTGCCTTGCAGGCCAGCAGGGCTTCGAGTGTTGCGGTGCCGGGCGGCGCGATGGCGGGTGCAGCCGCGTGCGCAGCCGGGGCCGCGGCACAAGCAGCCAGGAGCAGGGCAGAGGTGATGATCACGGTTCTCATCGCAGGTCCTTCTGTAGGTAGTGGGCAGCAACACGGACGGAGGATGCCGCCTCATTGTGCGATGTTCCAGTCAGTGCCGCGTGCAGCAACGGATCATGGCACGCCCCGGTCGCCGTCGTCCGATTCAAGCAAGACGGCGCCGTCGCCGCGTTGTGACAACTGGTCGCCAGGGTTTCGCAACGGACAGTCCTTCAGTGACAGGCAACCACAGCCGATGCAGCCGTCGAGCTGGTCGCGCAGCTGGACCAGGCTGCGGATGCGCTCGTTCAGCATGTCGCGCCAGTTGCTGGACAGCCTTGCCCAGTCCTTCGAACTGGGCGCCCGTTCGGCTGGAAGATCATCCAGTGCGATCTTGATCGTGGCCAAAGGAACGCCCGCCCGCTGTGCGACCTTGATCACGGCAATGCGCCGCAGCACGTCGCGGCGGTAGCGGCGCTGGTTGCCGTTGTTGCGCCAGCCATGGATCAGTCCCTTGGCTTCATAGAAGTGCACGGTGGCAATGCTGACCCCGCTGCGACGCGCGACTTCGCCCACGGAAAGCGGAACGCTGACATCGATCTTCATGGCCGGGGTTCCTTGACCTCATCAATACATGAGGTTTTATAAGGCAGTTCCCTTTTTCCTGCATGTGAACCCTGGGCTGCAGGCCATGAATCATAGGTTTGAACGAAAATGGAACAGCAAGGCATCGCCGTCCCCGGCACCCGCTGGGGCGATCTCCTGTCCGGCCGCAATGCAGTGCGCTCACTTGCCCTGGCGGGCGGGGTCGCACTGCATGCGGTCAACGTCTACATCGCCACCACCATGTTGCCAACCGTGGTGGAGGACATCGGTGGCCTGGATCTCTACGCATGGAACACCACGCTCTTCGTGGTCGCGTCCATCCTGGGGTCGGCACTGTCGATCAAGCTGCTTGAACGTGCCGGGCCTCGTGGAAGCTATGCAATGGCGACGCTCATCTTCGCAGCCGGTGCCGTGATCTGCGCGCTCGCGACCTCGATGCCGATGATGCTGGTGGGGCGGCTGGTGCAGGGTGTCGGCGGCGGCTTCCTGTTCGCACTGGCCTACGCCATGATCCGGCTCGCGTTCGAAGAACCGCTCTGGCCCCGCGCGATGGCCCTGGTTTCGGGGATGTGGGGCGTGGCGACGTTGATCGGACCTGCGGTGGGCGGCGTCTTCGCCGAATGGGGCGTATGGCGGGCCGCATTCTGGTCGGTCACCGCGGTTGCCGTGTTGTTCGCGCTGCTGGCGTCGAACGTCCTTCCGCAGAGGGAGGCACCGTCTTCAGCTGCGGCCAGGTCTTCGGTCCCGTGGCTGCAGATCCTGCTGTTGACCCTGGCCGTCATCAGCGTCTCCCTTGGCAGTACATCCTCGAGCGCAGTCAACAATTTCGTTGGCATCGTGATGGCCGTGTTCCTCGCAGTGGTGCTGGTGAGGATCGAGTCCCGAGCGAAGCAGACGCTGCTTCCTTCCGGCGCTCTCCGGCTCCGCTCGCGGCTGGCCGCGTTGTATGGGCTGATGTCGCTGCTGGTGGTGATGATCACCAGCGGCGAGGTCTTCGTGCCACTGTTCCTGCAGGTGCTGCATCAGCAATCACCGCTTGCTGCGGGCTACCTCGCGGCGCTGATGGCGGCCGGTTGGACGCTCGGGTCGTTGGTCGGCTCCGGCTTCAGCGGGCGCGCCGTTGACCGGGCGTTGATGATCGGCCCGGCGCTGGGGTGGGTGGGCATGATCGGGCTGGCGCTGCGGGTGCCGGCTGCGGGCAGCGGTACGTGGTTGCAGATGGTGCCGATCTGCGTGGCGCTGGCCGTCATCGGGATCGGCGTGGGTCTGGCTTGGCCTCACCTGCTGACACGTGTTCTGACCTCTGCACCGCCGGAAGAACAGGAGCGCGCCGGTGCGTCGATCACCACCATCCAGCTGTTCGCCACCGCGGCCGGGGCAGCGCTTGCCGGGATGGTCGCCAATGCAGCGGGACTGATCGAGCCGGGCGGGGCCGAGGGAACCGCGCGTGCGGCCCGGTGGCTGTTTGCCACCTTCGCGTTGGCGCCGATGCTGGGCATGCTGCTGGTGAAGCGATGCCGCTTTCCGGCAGACGTGAACTGAGCAACGGAGGAGGGCGCAGCGACCTTGCCGGGCCGCTGCGCCATGCCATCAGTTGCTGGCTGCCTTCACGGCTTCGGCCGCGTCAATGATGCCTGGCCCGCAGCCACCCGGGCAGTTCGCTGCGGCGATCGGGTGCGCAGTGCGACGCAGGATGTCCTTGACCTGGTCGGTGGTCTTGGGCACCGGCGCCACCGCTTGCATCAGCGCGACGATGCCAGCGACGTGAGGCGCCGCCATCGAAGTGCCGGACATGAAGTCGAAGGCGTTGTTACCCACCGTGGACAGGATGCCCTGCGCCGGATGCTGACGGGTCGGGGCGCAGTTGGCCTGGCTAGGCGGCGTGGCCAGCGGCAGGAACTCGCCGACGGACGCGCGGCAGGACCAGGTTTCACCACCGGGTGCGGTGATATGGATGCCTGCGCCATAGTTGGAGTAGAACGCGCGTCGCCCGCCCTGATCGTTGGCAGCCACCGCGATCACGCCCTTGCAGTTCGCTGGAGCAAACTCGGACACATCCAGATTGCTGTTGCCGGCGGCGACCACCACGATCGTGCCCTGCGCGGTGATGTCGTCGATTGCATCCTGCTCGGCCGGCGAGCAGGCGCGGCGGCCGCCCAGGCTGAGATTGATGACTTCGGCCGGGTTCGCATTGGCCGGGACGTTGGGCACGTTGATACCGGCACTCCAGAGCATGCCATCGATGATGTCGGCGGAACCGCCATTGCCCTGGTTGCCGAGTACGCGTACCGGCACGACCTTCGCGTTGTAGGCCACGCCGGCCACGCCGATCTGGTTGTTGGTCACCGCAGCGACCGTTCCGGCGACGTGGGTGCCGTGTGCGATGCCCGAGGCATCGAAGGCATCGGCGTCGCGTCCATCGCCATCGTCGGAGCCGCCACAGCCGGGATTCATTCCGCCGATGATGCATTGCCAATCACTGAACGGACGGGTCGACGAGATCATGTCGTAGCCCGGCAGCAGGTTGGCCTGCAGGTCGTTGTTGTTGAGGTAGCCCGAATCGACCACAGCCACCACCACGCCCTGGCCAGTGGAGCGATCCCACGCGCCGGGCAGGCGCGCGCCACTGGTCGGATTGCTGTAGTGCCACTGCTCGCCGTAGCGTGGGTCGTTCGGTGTGGCGAATGCGCTCATCATGTAGTTCGGCTGCACGTACTCCACATCCGGATCGTCGGCGATGCGCTGCATCAGGATCTGCGCTTCCGGGAGGTCCAGTGGCTTGTCCGTGGTGACCACGTCGGCCCCGCCGCCCATGCGGCGTTGATGGGTTACGGACGCGGCTGCTGGCGGTGCGTTGCCGATCGAACGCTTGCTGCGCTGCTGGACGCCGAGGCGCTTCTTCAGCGCATCCTGCGCGGTGGTGGCGGAGACGCGCTTGCTGCTGCCGTCCCGGTACTTGACGATGAAACTGCTGTACTGCTCGTTGCTGGCCATGCCTCGCGTCCATACCCGTTCGGTGGGTTGGGCGAAGGCGGGGGCGCTGGCCAGGACCAGGGTGATGGCGCTGGCAAGGGAAACCCGAGGCGACGTACGCATGGATACAGTTCCTTTGTGGAAGATGTGTCGAACAGGCCGTGCCCTTCGGGCTCGGCTTGGATGTGAAGGGTGCAGGTGTCCCGTGGTCTCCTTTTGATGGCGACCAAGGACGAACGGCTTCGCGGACACATCCCCCCCAAGGAGAGGGTGGGAAATTTCTGAAGTGGTTTAGTGATGTCGAAAGCGAGAGAAGATGGCGGTTGCCGACATTGCTTGACGGCATCGGACCGCGATTGCGCCGGGGCGTCGAACTTCGCAGCGGCGTAGAGCAGCCAATAAAAAAGCCCGGAAACCCACGCTGGTGGAATTTCCGGGCTTCTCCGGTCCTTGACGAACCGTTCGTTGGTGGAGGTGGGCTCTATCTCACTTGGCGCGCAAGTTGCTGATAAATAAATTGGTTATCGGCTCCTCATTCGGCGCGTGCCCCCAACGATGCCCCCAGCTACGCGGCCTTTAGCTGGTTCGGTTCCCCGGGGTCCGGTTGGGGTCGCTCTGCCAGACGCTGGGCCTGCCAAGCGTCTACCTCCGCTTCGATCCACGCGACCATACCCTCTCCAAGAGGAACTGAAGCCGGAAACGTGCGCTCATTGATCCTCTTGTAGATGGTGGTCTTGCTGAGTCCAGTGCGGCGCCGGACCTCAGGCATCCGAATAAAAACGAGTGGCTCGTCAGCCATGGTGTCCTCCTTCAGGTAGCAGCCAGCGCCGCGCGCTGGGTCTTCGGTTTGCGCTCGGCCAGGCCGAGCTGGAACTGCAGGACGTTGTCGACCGCCGCGGGAACCGCTGCCGGCCGCGCGCTGCGCGCCGGGCGGTTGAGCCGGCGCCATGCGGCGATGGCCGTCTCGGGGTCGGCATGCTTGCTGGTCGACCTGCAGGCACACTCGACCAGGTGGCCGCCGCCGGCGGAGGCGCAGCGCTTGTCGTGGATGTGTCGCGCACGGTGGCCGGCGGCGCAGTTCGGCAACCCTTCCGGGTGGCTGATATGTTCCTGGGTCATGGCTTGTTGAACTCCTCGAGGTGGGCTTCGAGCTTTTCGATCAGGAAGGTGGCTTCGGTGGCCCTGCGGCGGCGTTCGTGCGTGCTGATCGGCATGGGCCCGGCGTCGCGGATCCACTTCAGCGGCTCAAGGAGCCAGCTCGCCTCT
>Ga0247725_1001463_pt1 | contig 11938 bp, 14 predicted proteins | sample OKSTACKMCFT3sol_FD_183021 | JGI IMG/M metagenome (GOLD analysis project Ga0247725, IMG submission 183021) | Subsurface sediment microbial communities from gas well in Oklahoma, United States - OK STACK MC-FT3-sol | ecosystem: Environmental > Terrestrial > Deep subsurface > Rock core/Sediment... | reverse complement strand
AGAGCGGCTTCCCCGACGGCCCCTGGGCGCTGCCGGACAACCTGCGCGGCTGGCGCCGCGAACTGATGGGCCAAGCCCTGCTGGACGTACTGCAATGAAGAAGATCTGCTCCATCTACAAGAGCCCGCGCAAGAACGAGATGTACCTCTACGTGCTCAAGGCCGAGGCCCTGAGCCGCGTGCCGGAAGGCCTGCTGGCCGCCTTCGGCACCCCGCAGCTGTGCTTCGAGATGATCCTCACCCCGGAGAAGAAGCTGGCCCGCGAGGACATCCACCAGGTGCTGGAGAACCTCGACAAGCAGGGCTACCACCTGCAGATGCCGCCGCCCGAAGAAGAGTACATCCAGCACCTGCCGGAAGAGCTGCTGCGCCGCAACGACCCGGTGTGACGCCGGTGCGCATCCTCCTCCTGGAACAGGATCACGCCCGCTACGCCGAGCTGCTGCGCGCCGCCGCACCTGCGTTGCAGCTGGTTACGGGCGAGCAGGCCGAGGCTGCCGCGGCGCAGGCCTGTCCGGTCTGGCTCGGCCAGCCGGACCTGCTGCTGCCGCTGCTGCGCCAGGGCCTGCGTCCGGCCTGGCTGCAATCCACCTGGGCCGGCGTCACGCCGCTGCTGGGCCGCGGCCTGCCGCGCGACTACCGCCTGAGCCGGGCGATCGGCATCTTCGGTCAGCCGATGGCCGAGTATGTGCTGGCCTACCTGCTGGCCCACCGGCGCCGGGTGCTGGCGCGCCTGGCCAGCCAGGTCGAGCAGCGCTGGGACAACCAGGTGCCGCCCAGCCTGCGTGGCTGCAAGGTGCTGATCGTCGGCACCGGCGATATCGGCGTGGAGGTGGCGCGCCTGCTCGCGCCCTTCGGCGTCGAGCTGCGCGGCATCGCTCGCCAGCCGCGGCCGATCGCGCCCTTCGCCGCGGTACATGGGCTGGACCAGTTGGCCGAGCAGGCGGCCTGGGCCGACTGCCTGGTCAACCTGCTGCCGGACACCCCGGCCACCCGCGACCTCTACGATGCCGCGCTGTTCGCCCGCATGCGCGCCGAGGCGCTATTCGTCAATGCCGGGCGCGGCGTGGCGGTGGTCGAGGCCGACCTGGTCGCCGCCCTGCGCGCCGGACTGCTGGCCGGCGCGGTGATCGACGTGTGCCGCGAGGAGCCGCTGCCGCTCGGCCATCCGTTCTGGGACACGCCGCGCCTGCTGCTCACGGGCCACAGCGCGGCGCCCACCGAGCCGGCGGCGATGGTTGAGCTATTTCTCGACAACCTGCAGCGCTACCGCGACGGCCAGGCGCTGCGCGGCGAGGTGGATTTCGCCCGCGGCTACTAGCGGGCGTCGCCGGCCTCAGTAGCTGAAGCGCCGCAGCATGCCCTGCAGGCGCCCGGACATCGCCTGCAGCGCCTGGATGGCCTGGACGATGCCGCCCTGGGCGGCGGAGTTCTCCTCGACTATCTGCGCCACCCGCTCGACATTGGCGGCCACCTGTTCACTGGCGGCGCGCTGCTCCTGCAGGGACAGCGAGATCACATTGACCGCGTCGAGCGACTCGCTCAGCGCGGCGCGGATGTCCTGCATCGCCGTGCCGGCCTGTTCCACCAGGCGCGTGCCGCTGCCCAGGCGCTCGCGGCCCAGGCCCATGCTGCTGCGCGCCTGCTCCACGCCGCCCTGGATGGAGCCGACCAGGGAGACGATCTCGGTGGTGGACTGCGCGGTGCGGCTGGCCAGGCTGCGTACCTCGTCGGCCACCACGGCGAAGCCGCGGCCCTGCTCGCCGGCGCGGGCGGCCTCGATGGCGGCGTTCAGCGCCAGCAGGTTGGTCTGCTCGGCGATGCCCTTGATCACGTCGACTATGGCGCTGATGTTGGCCGACTGGGCGGCCAGCTGCTCGAGATCCGCCGAACTCTGCAGGACCAGCCCGGCGATGCTGCGCATTTCCTCGATGGCGGCGGCGGTCACCTCGAGGCCGTGGTCGCTGAGCTGGCCGGCCTTTTCCGCCATGTCGCGGGTCTGCTGGGCGTTCTCGGCGATCTGGCTGATGCTCACCGCCATCTCCTCCATGGTGGCGGCGATGGCCGAGGCCGTATCGCTCTGCACGTTGGCGCTGTTGAGCACCTGTTCGGAAGAGGCGGCCAGCTGCAGGGAGGCGCACTCGATCTGCTCGGAGGCCTCGCCGATGTTGCCGATCATGTCGCGCAGGCCGTGGTGCATGCTCTGCACCGACTTCATCACGCCGCTGCTGGCACGCTCCAGGCTCGCCTGGCTGTCCAGCTGGCCGGCGGCGATGCGTGCGCTGATGGCTTCCAGCTCGCCCGGTTCGGCACCCAGCTGCAGGCGCAGCAGGCGGGCGAAGTACAGCGCCTGGGCGCCGCCGAGCAGCAGGGCCAGCAGCAGTAGACCCAGGCTTAGGCGCAGATCTTTGGTATAGGTAGCCTGGCCCCGCTCGTACTGGTGCCGGGCCTCGCCCAGCTGGACCTCGATCAGCTCGGCGAACTTGGCCGACAGCGGGTCGATCAGCGGGTACAGGCGCTGGTCGGCGAACTCTCGCGTGGCCTCGCGCTGCTCCTGGCGCAGCAGGTCCTGCAGGTGGTCCAGCGGCGCCTCGGCGGCGGCCATCAGTGGCTTGATCTCGGCGATCAGGCGTTGTTCCTCGGCGATCAGCTGGGTGGCCAGGTAGGCCTGCCAGGTCTTGTCGATATCGCTCCGGGCCTGGACGATCAGGGCTTGCGCGGCGCTGCTGGAGAGGCTGCCGCTGTTGGCCTTGTGCGTGGCGTCGACGATGTTGACCGCGTAGAGATCGGCGATCAGCTTGAGGTCGCGCAGCGGCACCACGCGATCCAGGTACACGGTTTCCAGGCCGCGCACCGTCGACTGCAGCCCGTGCAGGCCGAGCAGCCCAACCAGCAGCAGGCTCGACAGCAGGGTGCCGATCAGCAGGAACAGATGGGTTCTGATCTTCCAGCTTTTCATGGGAGTCTTCCTTGAGGTAGGCAGGGGCTGGCCAGGGGCCATGACAGGAGAAGCCTAGATCAGTTCGGTAAATATCTGTTGTTTCGGTCAGTAAAATTACCGACATGCGCGACCGCCAGTCGCGCCTGCTTGGCCGCGTTCCTGGCACGGGCTAGACTGCCGGCCTTTTCCGCTGTCCTCATCGTCATGACCGCCATCGTTCAACCCTTCTGGAAACGCAAGACCCTCGCCCAGCTCGACCAGGACGAGTGGGAGTCGCTGTGCGACGGCTGTGGCCTGTGCTGCCTGCAGAAACTGGAAGACGAGGACGACGGCAGCGTCTATTACACGCGCATCGCCTGCAAGCTGCTGGACCTCAAGACCTGCCGTTGCAGCGACTACGCCAATCGCCGCCAGCAGGTGCCGGACTGCGTGCAGCTCACCCCGGCCCAGGCCGACCAGTTCAAGTGGCTGCCGCCGACCTGCGCCTACCGCCTGGTCAGCGAGGGCAAGGACCTGCCGCTGTGGCACCATCTGGTCTGCGGCGACCCCGACGCCGTGCACCACGAACGCATTTCCCAGTCCGGGCGCATGCTTGCCGAAGGCAGCGTGGCCGAGGAAGACTGGGAGGATCATTTGATCTTCCGCGCCGGTTGAGCTTTTCCCCTCGGCGGCGGTCCAAGGTCGTTCTCATTCACCCGCATGGAGCCCTTCGATGCCCGCCCGCCCGCTGTTGACCGCCACCCTCCTGCTCGGCCTGAGCGCGCCCCTGTGGGCCGCCAAGCGGGTCGACCTGGATTACCGGGTCAAATTCCTCCCGGAAAGCGACCAGGCCGAGGTCAGCCTGACCCTGGAGCAGGGTGACCTGGTGCGCAGCCTGACCTTCGACCTGGGTGACAAGGGTTACTACAGCGACTTCAGCGGCACCGGCAGCTGGACCCAGGAAGGCCCGCGGAGCGGCGTGTGGCAGCCGGGCCAGGGCAAGTCCAGCCTGAGCTACCGGGTGCGCATCAGCCATCCGCGCGATGCCGGCAAGTTCGATGCGCGGATGACCGCGGACTGGGCCCTGCTGCGCGGCGACGACCTGGTGCCCAGCGCGCGCCTGGTCAAGGACGACAAGGTCGAGCTGGTGGCGCGCCTGCAGTTCGACCTGCCCAAGGGCTGGGGCGGCGTGGAGACCGGCTGGCCGCGCATCGGCGAGAACAGGTTCCGCATCGACAACCCGACCCGCAAGTTCGACCGCCCCACCGGCTGGATCCTCGCCGGCAAGATCGGCAGCCGCCGCGCCCAGCTCGGCGATACCGACGTGACGGTGGCCGCGCCGGTGGGCGAGGGCATGCGCCGCATGGACATCCTGACGCTGCTGACCTTCGTCTGGCCCGAGGCCCAGGCGGTGTTCCCGCGCGACCCGGCCAAGCTGCTGATCGTCGGCGCCGGCGACCCGATGTGGCGCGGCGGCCTGTCGGCGCCCAACTCGATCTTCTTCCATGCCGACCGGCCGCTGGTCAGCGAGAACGGCACCAGTTCGCTGGTGCACGAACTGGTCCACGTGTTCAGTCGCATCCGCGACACCGATCGCAGCGACTGGATCAGCGAGGGCCTGGCCGAGTACTACGCCATCGAGCTGGTGCGCCGCGCCGGCGGCATGAGCGAGGATCGCTACCAGGCGATCCGCAAGAAGCTGGCGAAGTGGGGCAAGCCGGTCGACAGCCTGCGCACCGAGGACTCAACCGGTCCGATCACCGCGCGCGCGGTGCTGCTGTTGCAGGAGCTGGACCGGGAGATCCGCAAGCACACCGACAATCAGCGCTCGCTGGATGATGTCACCCGCGGCCTGATGCGTCTGGAAAAAGCCAGCACCAAGGATTTCGTCGAGATCAGCGAGAACGTCATGGGCCGCGGCTCGGAAGTGCTGGACAGCGCGCTGCTGCGCTAGCGCCTCCCGGGCCAGGGAGGCAGCGCGCTCAGCCCTTGCCCTTGAGCAGCGCCTCCAGCCCGGCCAGGGCCTTGTGGGTGACCTTGGCGCCGCTGCCGGCGCTGGCCGCCTCTTCCTTCTGGTAGTGCAGGTCGACCTGGCGCTGGTGCTCGTTGTCGTGGCAGTACAGGCACAGCAGCTCCCAGTTGGAGCCGTCTTCCGGGTTGTTGTCGTGGTTGTGGTCGCGGTGGTGCACGGTCAGCTCGCTCAGGCGCTTGCCGCTGAACTCGCGGCCGCAGCGCCCGCAGATGTGCGGGTACATCTTCAGCGCCTTCTCGCGGTAGCTGGTCTCGCGCCGGCGCTGGGCCTCGGCGAGGATCTGGTCGAGCTTGTTCATGGCGTTACCTGTGGTCGGCTGGGAAGTCGCGGGCCGGCGACCCTGCCAGAATAGAACGAAAGTCGCCGCCGCTGGAGCCCCCCATGCATCGTCTAGCGCCATTGCCGCTCCTGCTCCTCAGCCTCTGCGCCCAGGCCCAGCCCCAGGGCCTGCCGGGCACCGCCACGCCACAGCCCTATGCCCAGCCCCAGGTGCGCAGCCTGCCGGCCGCCCCCTATGGCACGCCGCCGCTGTTGGTCAATCCCGGCCAGCCCGCCAGGCCGCTGGTCAATCCGCCGCCCGCGCCCAGGGACCAGCCGCTGCCGCAGCTGGAGAAGCGGCAGCAGGGCCAGCAGCGCCCTAGCGACAAGCCCTGAGCGGGCGCAGGAACAGCAGCGGCAGGGCGATGGAGAGGGCCGCCGCCGCATTCAGGTAGGCGTGCAGCGCCAGGTTGAAATGCACGGAAATGGCGCTGTCCAGCAGGCACCAGAGCAGCAGCGCGGCGAAGATCGCCGGCTTGATCGGCGCATGGCCGTGGCGGCGGTAGAGCAGCACCAGCACGCTGAACAGCAGCCCCCAGCTGGCCACGGTGGGGCCGAACAGGCCGACCATGGTGCGCAACAGCGCCTGGTACTCCGCCGGCGGCGGGGTGGCCGAGACGCTGGCATGCAGATAGTCGAAATAGGCCTGGGTGGCCGGCAGCTGGGCGGCCCAGGCCAGCACCACGCCCAGCGCCACATGGCCCAGGCCGACCAGCAGCAGCCAGCGATAGAGCAGGGTCTGCATCAATCTACTCCCAGCACCTTGAACAGGAAGGCGTATTCCAGGGCCACGTCCTTCAGCGCCTGGTAGCGCCCGCTCATGCCGCCGTGGCCGGCGCCGAGGTCGGTCTTGAGCAGCAGCAGGTTGCCGTCGGTCTTCAGCTCGCGCAGGCGGGCCACCCACTTGGCCGCCTCCCAGTACTGCACGCGGCTGTCGTTGTAGCCGGCCACCGCGAGGATCGCCGGGTAGCCCTGCGCGCGCACGTTCTCGTAGGGCGCATAGCCCTTGATCCGCTCGAACACTTCAGGGTCGTTCGGGTCGCCCCATTCGTCGTACTCGGTCACGGTCAGCGGCAGGTCGGGGCTGAGCATGGTGTTGAGCACGTCGACGAAGGGCACCTCGGCGATGGCCGCGGCGAACAGCTCGGGGCGCTGGTTGAGCACGGCGCCGATCAGCAAGCCGCCGGCGCTGCCGCCGCTGATGGCGAGCTGCGCGGGCGTGGTCAGACCGTTGGCAATCAGCTGCTCGGCGCAGGCGATGAAGTCGCCAAACGTATTGGTTTTATGTTCCAGCTTGCCGGCGCGGTACCAGGCCTCGCCCAGTTCGCCGCCGCCGCGCACGTGGGCGATGGCGAAGACGAAGCCGCGCTCCAGCAGGGACAGGCGCGCGTGGCTGAACCAGGGGTCGAGGCTTTCGCCGTAGGCGCCGTAGCCATAGAGGTAGAGCGGGGCGGGCGCGCCAGAGGCGAGCACGTCCTTGCGCGCCACCAGGCTGATCGGCACCCGGGTGCCGTCGGCCGCCTTGGCCCATAGACGCCGGCTCTCGTAGGCGTCGGCGTCGAACGGGCCTTCCACCGGGGTCTGCTTGAGGACCTGCTGCGCTCCCGTGCCCAGCTCCAGCTGGCGCACCTGGGCCGGGCGGCCCAGCGCCTCGTAGCGCAGGCGGATCACCTCGCTGTGGAATTCCAGGCTGTCCTGCACGTACAGGCTGTAGGCGGCGTCCGGCAGTTGCACGGGGTAGGGGGCGCCGCCCTGCGGATGCACCTCGATGATCGGCAGGCCGCCCTCGCGCAGGCTGAGGGCGAAGGCATCGCGGTTGAGGCTGACGCCCTCGAGCATGCGTGTCTCGCTATGGCCGACCAGTTCACGCCAGTGCTCGCGGCTCGGCTGGGCCTCGTCCGCGACATACAGGGCGAAGTTGATGCCGGCCTGGTTGCTGCGCACGAACCAGGTCCACTGGCCGTCCAGCAGGCCGTGGTCGACGTCGTATTCGTGGTCTTCCTGGCGCGGCGCCAGGCAGCGGAACTCGCCGGCCGGCGTATCGGCGTCGAGCACCCAGGCCTCGCTGGTGGTCTTGCTGCCCAGGCTGAGCACCAGCTGGCGCTCGGAGCTGGTGCGGTGGCAGCTGAGGAAGAAGCGCCCGTCGGCCTCCTCGAACACCAGGTCGGCGCCGGCGTTGCCGAGCGTGTGGCGGTACAGGCGGTGTGGCCTGTGGGTGTCGTCCAGGGTGACGAAGAACAGGGTCCGGTTGTCGTTGGCCCAGGTCATCTGGCCGTCGCAGTCGTCGAACGGCAGCTCGCGCAGCAGGCCGCTGTCCAGTTCCTTGACGAACAGGCGGTAGACCTCGTCGCCGCTGGTATCCAGGCTGTAGCCGAGCAGGCGGTGGTCCGGGCTGATGGTGAAGGCGCCGAGCGACAGGTAGCCGTCGCCGGCCAGGGCATTGGGGTCGAGCATCAGTTGCTCGGCGTTCTCGTCCACCGTCAGCGAGCCGTCGGCCGGGCGCGGGCAACGGTAGTGGCGCGGGTATTCGTCGCCGGCGGTGGTGCGCTGGTAGTACAGCCAGGGGCCCCAGGGTACCGGCAGGGACAGGTCGGTCTCGCGGATGCGGCCCTTGATCTCCCGGAACAGTGTCTCGCGCAACGCGGCCTGGTCGGCCAGCTGCGCCTCCAGGTAGGCGTTCTCGGCCTTGAGATGCTCGAGCACCTCGGCGGCATCGCGCTGCTGCAGCCAGCGGTAGGGGTCGGCGCCGGCTTCGCGGCGGGCAATCGGGGCGTCGGTCATCGCGCTTCTCGGCTTTCGGTTTTCGGCTCGGGGGCGACCGCGGGGAGGCGCAGGTCGCGCAAAAGCCGTTATCATAAGCGCCCCTCTGCCGGCCAAGCCACGAAACGCCATGACCGAACAAGACTATCTGCTCGCCTGGGCCGTCTATGCCGTCGCCGCCCTCGGCTGCCTGCTGGTATGGATGCGCATGACCGGCTGGATGTGGCGCTGGCTGCGCGAGCCATTGCGCGTGCTGGTGGCCGTGCTGCTGCTGACCCCGACCATAGTCGACCCGGCCCGCGAGCTGTTCGCCCCGGCCATCGCCATCACCGCCCTCGACCTGCTGTTCAAGGTCGGCAACAACGCCTGGCGCGCGGTGGCCGACCTGGCCATCTACGGCCTGATCGCCTTCGCCGTGTGGCTGGCCTTCTGCGCCCTGCGCTGGCCCGTCGAGCGCTGGTGGCAGGCGCGCCAGGGCAAGCCGGCGCAGGCCGCTGCCGAGGACGACGAACCGACCCTGCGCCAGCTCATGGACCGCGACGAGCGTTTCGATGCCGACACCCGCCTGGACGCCCAGGGCGAGCGCCGCCTGCGCATCGAACCGCGCCTCTAGAGGCTGCGCGCGGCCGGCATGCGCCAAGGAGAGCCCATGAATTGCGTGTTCTGCGCCATCGCCGACGGCCAGCTGCCGGCCCATGTCGTCCATGAGGACGAGCATTTCCTCGTGCTGCTGGACATCTTCCCGCTGCGCCCCAGCCATGTGCTGATCGTCGCCCGCGGCCATGCGCCCTTTCTCGCCGACCTGCCGGCCGCGCCGCGCGAGGCCCTGCTGGCCCTGGCCGACCGGGTAGGCCGTGCGCTGTACCGCAGCGATCCTTCCGTGCTCGGCATCAACCTGCTGCTCAACGACGGCCCGGTGGCCAACCAGCATGTGCCGCACCTGCATCTGCACCTGATTCCCCGGCGTGTCGGCGACCTGCCGGCGCTGTGCTGGCGCATCCTCACGCGCTTCCTGCCGCTCGGCCGCAAGCGCCTCGAGGCACGCCTGGCGGGCGAGGCCGAGCGTCTGCGCGCGGCCCTGGCGGAGGGCTGAGCCATGTGCGAACTGCTCGGCATGAGTGCCAACGTGCCTACCGACATCGTGTTCAGCTTCACCGGGCTGATGCAGCGTGGCGGCGGCACCGGCCCGCACCGCGACGGCTGGGGCATCGCCTTCTACGAGGGGCGCGGCCTGCGCCTGTTCCAGGACCCGGCGGCCAGTGTCGAGTCCGAGGTGGCGCGCCTGGTGCAGCGCTACCCGATCAAGAGCGAGACGGTGATCGGCCACATCCGCCAGGCCAATGTCGGTCGGGTGTGCCTGGCCAATACCCACCCCTTCGTGCGCGAGCTGTGGGGACGCAACTGGTGCTTCGCCCACAACGGCCAGCTGGCCGGTTTCGTCCCGCACCTGGATTTCTACCGCCCGGTGGGCGACACCGACAGCGAGGCGGCCTTCTGCGACCTGCTCAACCGGGTGCGCGACGCCTTCCCCGAGCCGGTGCCGGCCGAGGTGCTGCTGCCGGTGCTGGTGCAGGCGGCGCAGGAGTATCGCGGCAAGGGCGTGTTCAACTGCCTGCTCAGCGACGGCGACTGGCTGTTCTGCTTCTGTTCGACCAAGCTGGCGCAGATCACCCGCCGTGCGCCGTTCGGCCCGGCGCGACTGAAGGATGTGGAGGTGACGGTGGACTTCCAGGCGGAAACCACGCCCAACGACGTGGTCACCGTGATCGCCACCGAGCCGTTGACCGACAACGAGCGCTGGAACCTGTTCCAGCCCGGCGAATGGAGCCTGTGGCGGCGCGGCGAGCGCGTCGCCCACGGGCAGATGGGGGAGTGAGGATGTTCAGGGCTTACTTGCGCTTGCTGGTGTTCGCCTTCGGCCTGCTGGTCGGGGTCCAGGTGCCGGGCTTCATCGACGACTACGCCAAGCGCGTGGCGGCCCAGCGCGCCGAGTCCGAGGAGAGCCTGCTGGGCTTTCGCGAGACCGCCGCGCGCTTCTTCAAGGGCGACCTCAACGCCCTGGTGACGCACTACCGTGCCAGCACCGACGAGGTGATGCGCAGCGACGCCGAGAGCGTCGCCCATCTGGTGACCCGTTCCGAGCTGCTGGAGGGCGAGTGGCTGGCCATGCAGGGGCCCTGGTACGCCCAGGCCTGGCACCTGGCCACGGCCGCCGACCCCGAGCTGCTGGAGGCGACCTACACCGCCTATACCTACCAGGTGCTGCTGGCGCCCCAGGCTATCGCCTGGGCACTTGGCGTCGGGCTGGTCCTGGCCTGGCTGGTCGAGCTGCTGGCGCTGGGCATCGGCTGGACCCTGGGCATCGGCCGCAAGCACAAGCCGATCGCCTACGAGAAGCGCCACTGGCGCTGACATGCAAAAGAAGGCCCCGCGAGGGGCCTTTTCTTTTGCCGCGCCGTTGTCAGCTTTCGCGACCGTGCGCCGTGGCGGCCAGCTGGCTGGTGTCGACCCGCACGAAGACCGAGTCGCCGATGGCGGTCAGCACCTCGTTGGCATAGACCTCGCAGACCACCCGGGTCTTGCGTCCGACCTCGCCTTCGACCCGGGCGCGCAACTGCAGGGGCACGCCCATGGGCGTCGGCTTGATGAATTTGAGGCCGAGGTTGCCGGTGACGCACTCGATGCGCGGCAGGCTGCCGGGCGCGCGGCCCTCGGCGCGGTAGTGGTAGGCCATGGCGGTCCAGTTCGAGTGGCAGTCCACCAGCATGGCCAGCAGCCCGCCGTAGACCAGGTCCGGCCAGCCGCAGTGCATGGGGTCGGGCAGGTGTTCGGCGACGACGTGGATGCCGTCCGCGTGCCAGCGGCTCTTGACGTGCAGGCCGTGCGGGTTGCGGCTGCCGCAGCCGTAGCAGACGCCATCGGGTGCGGCGGCGTCCTGCAGGGAAAGATCGTGCATGTTTGGCTCGATGCGAAGGGATAACGCACCAAGCCTAACGGCTTTCGCCGCAAAGCAGAACGGGCCCGCATGGGCCCGTCCGTCACTTGGAGAGGAACTTCATGCCGTCTTCCAGCCCGCGCAGGGTCAGCGGGTACATCTGGTCGTTGATCAGCTCGCGGACGATGTTGGTGGAGGCGGTGTAGTTCCAGGCGTCCTTGGGGTAGGGGTTGATCCAGATGAGCTTCTTGTACTTGTCCATGAAGCGCTTCATCCAGACGTAGCCGGCTTCCTCGTTCCAGTGTTCGACGCTGCCGCCGGCCTGGGTGATCTCGTAGGGCGCCATGGATGCGTCGCCGACGAACACCACTTTCCAGTCCGGCCCGTACTTGTGCAGCAGGTCCGAGGTGGAGAAGCGTTCGCTGGTACGGCGCAGGTTGTTCTTCCACACGCTCTCGTAGATGAAGTTGTGGAAGTAGAAGTACTCCAGGTGCTTGAACTCGGTCTTGCAGGCCGAGAACAGCTCCTCGCAGACCTTGACGTGGGCGTCCATCGAGCCGCCGATGTCGAACAGGATCAGCAGCTTGACCGTGTTGCGCCGTTCCGGGCGCATCTGGATGTTGAGCAGGCCGGCGTCCTTGGCCGTGTGGTCGATGGTGCCGCCGAGGTCGAACTCTTCCGCCGCGCCTTCGCGGGCGAACTTGCGCAGGCGGCGCAGGGCCACCTTGATGTTGCGCGTACCCAGCTCGACCTGGTCGTCGAGGTTCTTGTACTCGCGCTGATCCCAGACCTTGGCGGCCTTGCCCTGGCGCTTGCCGGCATCGCCGACGCGGATGCCCTCCGGGTTGTAGCCGCCGGAGCCGAAGGGGCTGGTGCCGCCGGTGCCGATCCACTTGTTGCCGCCGGCGTGGCGTTCCTTCTGCTCTTCGAGGCGCTTCTTGAACTCCTCGATCAGCTTGTCCAGGCCGCCCAGG
>Ga0247725_1001462_pt1 | contig 11940 bp, 9 predicted proteins | sample OKSTACKMCFT3sol_FD_183021 | JGI IMG/M metagenome (GOLD analysis project Ga0247725, IMG submission 183021) | Subsurface sediment microbial communities from gas well in Oklahoma, United States - OK STACK MC-FT3-sol | ecosystem: Environmental > Terrestrial > Deep subsurface > Rock core/Sediment... | reverse complement strand
GGTCCGGGGCCAGGCCCCAGAGCAGGTCGTGTGGCTGGAGGCGGTCCATGGCGGGCTCCCGGCCGGGCCTTACCACTGCGCCCGCAACTGGGCACGCACCGCCGAGGAGGCGGCGCGGTTCTCGGCGCCCAGGCGGTTGGACAGGTCGGTGCCGGTGCCGATGTCCGCCACGGCGCGCACCAGGCAGTCGCGCACCCGGTCGAGGTCGGCGGCGCCGGGGCTGTCGGGGTTATCCACAGCCAGGCGCTCCCAGAGCAGGCCGAGGGAGGCGTAGTTGTCCAGGTCGTAGGCCATGGGCGGCACCTTGGCCGCCAGGGCTTCCAGCTCGTCGACGCTGCGCAGGGTGATGCGCGCGGCGGCGGCCTTGCCCATGGCGTGGACCATCACCCCGGCATCGTCCAGGGCGATCAGCCGCTGGGCCTGGTAGCCGTGGGCGAGAAAGGCGCCGGACATGGCCTTGCCTACCAGCAGGCCGATCACCGGGTGCCCGGCGAGGCGGGCACGGGCGTAGGCGTCCACCGCTCCGGCCAGGGCCTGGTGGATGCCCAGGGCCTCTTCGCGGCGGCCGTAGGCCTGGCTGGGCACGTCCACCACGGCCACCAGCACGCGCTTGTCGGCACGCCCGGCATCGGCCTGGATGGCGTCATCCACGGCCTTGGCCAGGCCCCAGCCTTCCAGCAGGCCCACCTCGCCGTTGCGGGCGCGGGGGAAGGGGTTGCGCGGGTCGGGCACCACGGCGATGAAGCGCGCGGCGCGGCTGCCCACCTCGCCGTCGATCACCTGCACCGAAGCGGGGAAGCCCGCCAGCGGGGTGCCGCCGGCCAGGCCGTGCAGCCAGTTCAGTCCTCGGCTCATTGCAGCTCTCCCTGGTAGAGGACGCGCACCTGGGCGGCGTCCAGTTGGTCACAGTCCTCCCCCAGCCGGGCCAGGCGGGCGAGGAATTCGTCGGGGCGGCGGCAGCGCGGGGCGGCGGGTTCACCAGCCGCCAAAAGGCCGGCCAGGGCCTCGCGCAGGGCCGCCACATCATCGGCCACGTAGGCGTCGGCCAGCCCGCAGGCGTGGCGCTGTTCGCCACCGGTGAGGCTCCAGATGAAGGGCCGGTCGCGGGCGTCGTACTCCTCGATGCCGGCTTCCTGCTCGATCACCTGGGGGCCGTTGAGGCCCAGGCGCGCCTCGCGGGTCACCAGCAGGTGGCTGCACAGGCCGGCGGCGATGGACATGCCGCCGAAGCAGCCGACGGCCCCGGCGATCACGCCCACCACCGGCTGGTGCTGGCGCAGGGCGACGATGGCGGCCTGGATCTCGGCGATGGCGGCCAGGCCCAGGTTGGCCTCCTGCAGGCGCACGCCGCCGGTTTCCAGCAGCAGCACGGCGGCAGTGGGGATGCCCTGGCGGTTGTCTTCCACCGCCAGCTCCAGGGCGCCGGCGATCTTGGCGCCGCCGACCTCGCCCAGGCTGCCGCCCTGGAAGGCGCCCTCGATGGCGGCGATCACCAGGGGGCGGCCGTCGAGGCTGCCCTTGGCCACCACCACGCCGTCATCGGCCTGGGGCACGATGCCCTGCTGCACCAGCCAGGGCGACATGAGGCGATCGAAGGGGCCGAGCAGCTCGCGGAAGCTGCCGCCGTCCAGCAGCGCGCGAGCGCGCTGGCGGGCACCCAGTTCGACGAAGCTGCGGGCCGCCAGCAGGCGGGCGGTATCAGTCATGGGCCACCTCCTCCAGGGCCTGCTCCAGGCGCAGGCGCACCACCCCCGGCGTGGCGCCGAAGTCGTGGATGTCGATGTTCAGGGCCGGCAGCTGCTGGCCGGCGAAGAGGCGCTGGAACAGCTGCGTCCAGCGCGGGCCGCTGCCGTTCACCGAGGTGATCACCTGGATCGCCAGGGTGCCGGCACGGCCGGGTTCCAGCAGCACTTCCAGGTCGCCGGAGCCGACGCAGCCCACCAGGGCGCGGCCGCGAGCGGGTTGCCCGGCGGGGAATTCGAAGGTCAGGGTTTCCATGTCACAGGCTCCCGGCTTGATCGAGGAACAGGCAGGCGGCCAGCAGGTCGGCGGCTCCGCCCGGGGATACGTTGAGGGCCAGCAGGCGCGCCTCCAGTGCGCGCAGCTGACGGCGCCCGGCGAGGCTGGCGGCGCCCCCGGCGGCGAGCACCGCGCGGGCACCGTCGCGGGTGGCCTGCAGCCCCTCCGGGCCGGCGCGCCAGAGCACGCAGGTGTCGGACAGCTCGGCCATGATCGCCAGCAGCGCATCGAGCCGGGCGTTCTGCTCGCCGGCTCCGGCCGCGCGGCTGCGCTGCAGCTGTGGCAGGCCGTGGTCGAGGGCGGCGGGGAAGCCCAGCTGGGCTTCTTCCCGCGCACCGCGCACGCCGTAGCGACGGCACACCTCGGCCCCGTGGCTGCGCGGCGCGGGGGCGGCCGGGTCGTCGATCAGGGCGATGCGCGCGGCCCGCAGGGCGATGGCGCGGGCGTCGCGGCTGTCGGGCTCCAGCGCCCAGGCCGCCACCAGCAGGCCGAGGGCCCAGATGGCCCCCCGGTGGGTGTTGACCCCGGCGGTGGTGGCGAGCATCGCCGCCTCGCCTTCGCGGCCGATGCGGCCCAGGGCTTCGCGCAGGGGCACACCGACCTCGCCGTGCTGCAGGGCGGCCTCGGCCATCTGCCGGAAGCAGGGCCAGAGCGACAGCGCCGAGGCGTGCATCAGGCCCAGGTGCAGGTCGGTGTGGGCGCCGCTGCCGCGCCGGTCCACCAGGCCCGGCTTGGGCGTGAGGTCGGCCTCGTCGATCAGGGCGTCCACCGCCCGGTCCGCCAGCCAGTCGGCCAGGGGCAGGTCGGCGTCGCGTAACGTGAGTGCGCTCATCACCAACTCCTGAAACGGGCGGGCGGGTTGTAGAGGCCGCCGGACCACTCCACCAGCTCGGCGATACTCTTGGCCGCGAGCAGCTCGCGGCTGGCGTCGGTGCGGCGGATGCCGAGGTCCTCGGGCAGGGCGATGAGCCCTTCGCGGCGCATGCGCTCGGTGTCCCTGGGGTCATGGCGCAGGCCGATGGCGGTGACCCCGGCGACGGCGGCGATCATGGCGCGGCGTTCCTCATCGGAGCGCGCCTTGTACAGGTAGGCGATGCCTTCCTCGGTGAGCAGGTGGGTGACGTCGTCGCCGTAGATCATGATCGGTGCCAGGGGCATGCCGGTCTTCCGGGCCACGTCGACGGCGTCGAGGGTCTCGACGAAGGTGGGTTTGCCGCCTTCCTGGAAGGTTTCCACCATCTGCACCACCAGCTTCTTGCCGCGCGCCAGCAGGGCCTCGGGTTCGGCGCGCATGTCCAGCCAGGCGGGGGTGGAATGGCGCCGGCCGCGCGGGTCGTGGCCCATGTTCGGCGCGCCGCCGAAACCGGCCAGGCGGCCCCGGGTGACGGTGGAGGAATGGCCGTCGCCGTCCACCTGCAGGGTGGCGCCGATGAACAGGTCCACCGCGTACTGCCCGGCCAGCTGGCACAGCATGCGGTTGGAGCGCAGGGAGCCGTCGCGACCGGTGAAGAACACGTCCGGGCGCTGGGCGATGTAGCCCTCCATGCCCAGCTCGGTGCCGAAGCAGTGCACGCTTTCCACCCAGCCGGTCTCGATGGCGGGGATCAGCGTCGGGTGCGGGTTGAGCGTCCAGTTGCGGCAGATCTTGCCTTTCAGGCCCAGGGACTCGCCGTAGGTGGGCAGGATCAGCTCGATGGCGGCGGTGTTGAAGCCGATGCCGTGGTTGAGGGACTGGACGTTGTGTTTCTCGTAGATGCCGCGGATCGCCATCATCGCCATCAGCACGTGCACCGGCTTGATGTGGCGCGGGTCGCGGGTGAACAGCGGCTCGATGTAGAAGGGCTTGTCGGCCACCACCACGAAGTCCACCCAGGAGGCGGGGATGTCCACGCGCGGCAGGTCGCGCACGTCGTCCACCAGCTGGTTGACCTGGGCGATGACGATGCCGTCGGAGAAGGCCGTGGGCTCCACCAGGGCCGGGGTGTCCTCGGTGCTGGGACCGGTGTAGAGGTTGCCCTCGCGGTCGGCCATGAAGCCGGCCACCAGGGTGACGTTGGGGATCAGGTCCACCACCAGCCGCGAGTACAGCTCGATGTAGGTGTGGATGGCGCCGACTTCCAGCAGGCCGTCTTCCATCAGCTGGCCGATGCGCAGGCTCTGCGGGCCGGCGAAGGAGAAGTCCAGCTTGCGGGCGATGCCGCGCTCGAACAGGTCCAGGTGCTCGGCGCGGCTGACGCTGGGCATGATCATGTGCAGGTCGTGCAGGCGGCCGGGGTCGGCCTTGGCCAGGGCGCGGGAGAGGAAGTCCGCCTGCTTCTGGTTGTTGCCTTCGAGCACCACCCGGTCGCCGGGGGCGATCAGGGCTTCGAGGGCCTCGACGATACGCTCGCCGGGCAGCACCGCGCCGTCGGCGAGGTGGCGCACGCGGTCGAGGCGGCGCTGCTTTTCCGCGCGCCGACGCGACCACTGCGGCGGGGAGGTGGGTGTTGTTGTCATGGTGGCTCCACGGGTTCCGCTGTCGTGGAGCGAACCTTAGGAGCGCGACCGGCTGGTCATCAATCAAGCCCGGCGGCGGATCGTTACGGCCAAGTTAACGATCCGCTGCGGTGGGGGGCCGGATGTGGACCCCGCTCCACCGGTCCACCATGCGGAGTTGGGCATGACTCCGCTGGTGGACGTGAAAAGCGACGTCCACCCTTGCAGGCCTTCGAGATCGCCGTGTTGGACCGGCAGTCAGAACGCCCTTTCCAGGTCGATCACCAGGGCACGGTAGCCGACGCTGCCGGGCTGGCGGCTGTGGACCTTGAGCTCCACCTGCACCTCCTGGGTGCCGTATTTCACCTCGTTGAGCACGCTGGTGGTGAGCTTCTCCGGGGTCAGGTAGCCCACCGAGGCGGAGTAGATGAACTGGGTGTCGCGGTCGGCGCGGTACTCCACCACCGAGGTGATGGGGCTGTACCACGCGTCCCCGCGTTCCTTGCCGTATTCCCACACCTGCTCGACGGTGCCCCGGGCTTCGTCGATGCGGTACTCCACCGCGCGGCTGTAGTTGCCGGCGAGCCGGGTGGGGGCGAAGTTTCGGCCCCAGCCGTTGTCGAACACGGTCAGCGTGCCGCGCCCGCTGAGCCAGGCGGTGTGCTGGGTCCAGGACCAGTCGAAGCCCTCGGCGTAGACACCGTCCTGCTCCGCCAGCGCCTGGCCCTGGGCGTCCACCGGGGTCAGCACCTTGGCGCGCAGGCGCTCGGGCCAGCCCTTGGGCGAGGCGAGGATCCACTTCACCTGCTTGTCGCGGCCGATCTTCACCACACCCTGGTGGCGGGCCGAGATGATGAGGCTGTCGTCGCTGGGGTCGTAGTCGATGGCGTTGACGTGGGCCCAGTTGCGCCCGGTGCCGACGCCGGGGGTGTCGCCGAAGGGCAGGTCGCCTTCGAGCCGTTCGTTGGCGGCGGTGTCGTCCTGCTTCTCCACACCGGCGGGCAGCTGGAGGGCGGCCTTGCCGAGGGTCTCCAGCAGCTCGCCGCGATAGGGGTCGAGGATCTGGTTGAGGTCCCAGAACTCCAGCACGTCGCCGGCCTCGCTGACTTCGATGATGTGGTCGCGGATGGAGCGCACGCGCTTGCCGTCGGGGCGGCGGTAGTCGCTGGTGCCGACCCGCAGCAGGTAGGTGCCGTGGGGCGTCTCGCGGATCTCGTGGGAGAAGTCGGCGAACTTGTCCGGCAGGTTGCGTTGCCAGATGCGCCGGCCCAGCAGGTCGTACTTGGAGTAGGTCTGGCCCTGGCCCCAGATCAGCTTGCCGTCGCGGGTCTGCTGGAAGCCCATGGTGCCGCCCAGGCCGTCGCGGCGGTTGGAGTCGTGGATGCGTTCGATGTCCAGGTACCAGCGCACGTCGCCATTGCTGTCGGCGATCCAGTTGTTGCCCACCTGGTCCCATTCGGCGGCGCCGCCCAGGGCGTTCCACTTGAAGGCACGGCCGCCGGGGATCTCGCCCAGCAGGTGGTTGAACAGGTACAGACGCTGCTCGAAGCCGGGCGCGACCTTCACCGGCTCCACCTCCGGCAGCGCGGCGGTCTGGCTGGCGACCACCGGCAGGCGCACCGCCGGGGCATACACCTGGTAATGCTCGACGATGCGCTCGCCATCGAGCTTGTAGGTCACCTCCACCTGGTTGACGTGGTCGGGGTAGAGGCCGAACACCGGGATGCCGCCGTGGGTCCAGAGCGCGCTGTCGGAGACCTCGTAGGCCAGGGTCACGCCGCGTTCGCCACGGCCCAGCACGCGGACATGGGCGGCGCTGATGGCGCGCCCGCCATCGCGGATCACGGCGGTCAGCGGCGCCAGCTGGTAGGGGTTGACCACCACGTCGCCCAGCAGGCGGGTGTCGGGGGTGGGTACGCGGGCGGTGATGCAGGCGCCTTCGGGCAGTTCGGGGGTTTCGGTCTTGGCGTTCATGGCCTGTGTCCTTCGAGAAGCCCCGGGAGCGGATTCGCTCCCACGGGGCGGGGGTGATCAGGGGTGGGTGGAGACGCGGAACTGGTCCAGGGCCGGCGGCGTGACCGCCTGCTCGGAGCGCGGGGTGCCTTCCGGGACCCAGTCGTAGGGCACCGGCAGCGCGCGGTAGAGCCAGTTGCTGCGGGCGTTGCCCAGGGGCGCCTTGCCGACGTAGGGGCTGACGTATTCCCAGACGATCTCGCCCTTGGCGGTGACCTGGAACACCCGGCCGAACTTGCCTTCGTCGATCAGGGTGTTGCCGTTGGGCAGGCGCCGCGCGCTGCTGATGAAGGCGCTGAAGAAGGCCCAGCCCGGCTGGCCGCTGTCGGCGGCGCTGTACTGCCAGACGATCTCGCCCTTCACCGGGTCGATCTCCAGTACCCGCGAGCCGCCCAGCAGGCTCAGCGGCACGCGCGGGTAGCCGGCCTCGCCCTGGTTGTCGAACACCAGCAGGTTGCCGGCGCCGGGCAGGCCGGCGGGGATGATGTGGGCATCGTGCTGGCCGGAGAACTGGTCCACCGGGCGCGGCACCTGGGCCGGCGCGTAGGGGTTGAGCCTGGGCAGGTTGGGCCCCAGGCGCCAGGCCACCTTGCCGGTCTGGCGGTCGATGATGGCGATGAAGTTGGCCTCGCGGGAATCGAGCAGCAGGTTGTCCGGGTGGAAGCGCTTGTCGCCGCCGTCGAACCATTTGTTCGGGCCCACCGGGCCGAGGTTGTTGATGTGCAGCACGTCGGGGTTCTTGCTGGCGCGCACCAGCTTGAGTTGCTCGGCGGTGAAGCCGAACTCCTCCAGGTGCTCGGAGGCGGTCCAGCTCCAGGCCACCTTGCCGGCGGGGGTGACCTCGTAGATCACGTCGTCGATCACCTGGGGCACCTCGAAGCCCTTCACCGGGTGCAGCCGGTTGGCCAGCACCAGGGTGTTGCCGTTGGCCAGCCGGCGCTGGTCATGGTGCTGCTGGGCGGCGCCGCCCGGGGCCTTCTCGCCCCATTGCCAGACCACCTTGCCGTCCCAGTCCAGCTCGCCCACCACCTTGTTGCGCAGGCCGTTGCCAGCGGAGGCCAGCTTGCTCGGCTCCTTGACCTCTTCGAGCTGCACGAACAGGTGGCCGCGCTTGCCGCCGTTGAGCGCCGGGTCGATCAGCGCGGCGGGGAAGCCGGCGTTTTCCCAGCGCCGCACCTCGTTGCCGTTCATGTCGATGAGGTGGGTCTGCTTGTCCGGCGCGCTGAAGATCACGTAGCCGTTCCAGGCCCGCGCCGGGTCGTAGATCGTCACCCCGGTGGGGTAGACGCTGGGGGCCGCGACGGCCTGGCCGGCGACCAGGGCGGCGGCGAGGCCAAGTGCGTTGAATTTCATGGTTCTTTCCTTGTGGGTAAGGGGCTCGCGTAGCCCCGCTGACTCAGAAGTCGTATCGAGCAGTGGCGCCGAGGGTTCGCGGCGTTCCGAGGACACCGGCATAGCCGCCGTTGGCGGAGTTCCACAGGCTGGTGAAGTAGGTCTTGTCACCGGCGTTCTTCAGCCACAGGGAGAGGTCGAGCACGCTGTCGCCCTGGTCCAGGCGCACGCCGCCGGAGAGGTTGACCACCGCGTAGCTGGGGATCTGGCCGTACTCGGAGTCGTCGATGGTGCCGACGGCTTTCGAGCGGAAGGCGTAGCTGGCGGTGACGTAGGGCTCGATGCGGTCCTGCAGCTGCCAGCGGTACTCGCCGTTGAGGTTGGCGATGTACTTGGAGGCGCCCACCACCTGGTGCCCGGAGAGGTCGCAGGAGGCCGGCGCGCCTGGGGCGAAGCCCACTTCCGGCGCGCAGGGTGCGTCCTTGTAGGCGAGGTAGCGCACGTCGTTCCACGAGCCGTTGGCGTTGAGCGTCAGGCCGCGCACCGGTTGCCAGGTGGTCTCTACTTCCAGGCCGCGCGAGCGCACCGAGCCGGCATTGGTCAGGTAGGAGGTGCGCGTGCCTTCGTCGTAGGCGTTGGCCTGGTAGCCGTGGACCTCGGTCCAGAACAGGTTGGCGTTGAGCAGCAGGGTGCGGTCCAGCAGCGTGCTCTTGAAGCCGATCTCGGCGTTGTTGGCGCGCTCGGTGCCCACCAGCAGGGAGTCGGCGCCGGCAGTGGGGGCGCTGGCCACGGTGAGGTTGATGCCGCCGGATTTCTCGCCGTGGGACAGCGAGGCGTAGCCGAGCAGGTCGGGGTTGATCTGGTAGCTCAGGGCGAGCAGGCCAGAGGGGCTGAAGCTGTGCTGGCTGAGGTCGCCCGAGTCGTAGGCCCCGACCCGGCCCCGGCGCGCGGTGGCCGCTGCGCCGCTGACCGCCGCGCCGCCGGTGGGGGCGAAGCGCTCGACCCAGGCGTCCTTTTCCTCGTAGGTGCCCCGGATGCCGGCGGTGAAGTCCAGGCGCTCGGTGAGGTGCCAGGTGGCCTGGGCGAACAGCGCGTAGCTGTCGGTGTCGATGTGGCCGTCGCCCTGGGTGGTGACATTGGCCAGGGCGCCGGTGGGCGTGCCGTTCCAGATGTCGGCCTGGGGCCCGTAGTAGGTGAAGGCGTGGTTATCCAGGTCCTGCTTGAAGTAGTAGGCGCCCAGCACGTAGTCGAAGGCGTCGCCCTTGGGCGAGGCCAGGCGGATTTCCTGGGAGTACTGCTTGTCGCGCACCGAGACGCCGGCGTTGATCGCCGCCGATACGTTGAGGCCGTCGTCGTTGCGCGGGGTGAAGTCCCACCAGCGGTAGGCGCTGATGGAGGTGAGGGTGAAGTCGTTGGGCAGGGTCCAGTTGGCCTCCACCGAGGTGCCGCCCTGGAACACCGTCACCTGCTGGTCGGAGTCGAAGTTGACCTTGCGGTCCTTGCCCGAGACGAGGGTGGCGCCGGCTGCGGCGGCACGCTGTTCGTAGCGGTTGACCCCGTTGATGGTGGGGCCGGTGCTGTACAGGCTGAGGATGCCGTTGTTGGAGTCCTCCTCGTTGTATTCGCCGATCCAGCGCAGGTTGAAGGTTTCGCTCGGCTCGAACAGCAACTGGCCACGGAAGCCCTGGCGCTTGCCGCCGTTGAGGTCGTCGCCGTTGTAGAGGTTCTTCACGTAGCCGTCGTCTTCGGTGCGGTAGGCCGACAGGCGCCCGGCGAGGGTCTCGTTGAGGCCGCCGGAGACGCTGCCCTGGGTCTGCCAGTAGCCGTCCTCGCCCACCGAGCTCTGGATGCTGCGCTCGGTGGTGAAGGTGGGTTTGCGCGAGGTGATGTTGAGCACGCCGGCGGTGGTGTTCTTGCCGAACAGGGTGCCCTGGGGCCCGCGCAGGACCTCCAGCTGCTCCACGTCCAGCAGGTCGAACACCGCCATCCCCGGGCGGCCCAGGTAGACGTTGTCCAGGTAGACGCCGACGCTGCCTTCCAGGCCGTCGCTGGCCGGGTTGTTGCCCAGGCCACGGATGGAGATGCTCGACTGGCGGGCGTGGACGTAGGCGACGTTGGTACTGGGCACCAGTTGCTGCAGGTCCTGCACGCGGTAGATGCGCTGGGTCTCCAGGGTCTCGGCGCCGAGCACGCTGATGGGCGTGGGCACGCTCTGGGCGCTTTCCTCGCGGCGGCGGGCATTGACGGTGACGGTGCCGAGGCGCTTTTCCTCGCTGGCGGCGGGCTTCTGCGCGCCGGTCGCCGCGGGGGCGTCGTTGCCGGCGGTTTCGGCCTGGGCCAGCCCAGCGGCGGCCAGCAGCACGGCGAGCGCCAGCGGTTTGAAGGACGGTGAAGGGCCGCTCGTGATGGCGAGGCGGCGCGGGATGACGCGATTCATGCACATGCTCCTGTGGGGTCAGCCGAGCGAGCACTTCCGTATGGCGGAACCGAATCGCGGTGGCGAATCACTTATTCATCAATTGCATATCAATAGTTGTATTTCGTTTTTTGAGGAATAAGAGATTGCCTTTATAAGGAGCGGGGGCCGCCTGCGGCAATTGCAATCCACCGAATCTTTTCATGTAGAAAATGCATATCGACCTGCGCCAGCTCCGCCACTTCGTGGCCCTCGCCGAACACCGCAGCTTCGTCGCCGCCGCGGCGGCGGTGAACCTTTCGCAGTCGGCCTTCAGCCGCAGCATCCAGGCCCTGGAACACAGTGCCGGCTGCCGCCTGGTGGACCGCGCGAGCAAGGAGCTGCGCCCCACCCGGCAGGGCCTGCTGGTGCTGGAGCATGCGCGGCGCCTGGTGCACGGTGCGCACAACCTGGCCAACGAGATCGGCCAGTTCAACGGCCTGCAGTCGGGGACGGTGCGCTTCGGCAGCGGGCCGGCGCCGGCGGCGCAGCTGATCCCGCGCGCGGTGGGAAGCTTCATCGGCGAATTCCCGCAGGTGCGGGTGCAATTCCAGGTGGATGCCTGGCAGGAGCTGAACCGGCGCCTGGTCAGCGAGGAGATCGAGTTCTTCGTCGCCGACACCCGCCGCTTCGAGGCGGACCCCGACTACCGGGTGCACAAGCTCAAGCCGCAGAAGTGGCATTTCTGCTGCCGCGCCGGCCATCCGCTGGCGCAGCGGGAGGCGGTGCGCACGGCGGACATCTTCACCTACCCGCTGGCCACCACCTTCCGCCCCCCGAACATCCGCAAGGTGCTGGTGGACTACAGCGGTCGCCAGGACTTCACCCCCAACGTCGAATGCGAACACGGCTACGCGCTGCTCAACGTGGTGCTCAACTCCGATGCCATCGGCATCGCCGGCCAGAGCAACCTCGCGCCCTTCCTCCGCGAGGGCGCCCTGGTGGCGCTGCAGCCGGTGGACCTGCCGGCCGACCTGGAGGAGTGCTACACCCGCTACGGCGTGGTCAGCCGCGTCGGCTACAGCCTCTCGCCCCTGGCCCAGGCCATGGTCCGCCACATCACCGAGGCGGACGAGGCCACGCCAGCCGGGCTCGCGGGCCTGGAGACCGATCGTTTCGGGGTCTGACCGCTATCGCCCCCCGAGGCCGCCACCCCGCGCACGGCTCCGGCTTTTCCGTGGGATCGAATTCATTCGCGAAGGGATCGGCACCGATGCGTTGGGCCTCGCTTCACCGGTCCACCATGCGGAGTGGACCGGTACTCAGAACTCCAGGGTGCTGGAGAGCTGCACCAGGCGCGGGTCGCCGATGGAGACGTTGAAGTTGTTCACCGAGGAGCTGTAGTAGGTCTTGTCGAAGAGGTTCTTCACGTTGAGCTGGAGCTTGAGGCGCTTGTCGTCGCCCAGGGGCGTTTCGTAGCTGGCGAAGGCGTCGGCGACGGTGTAGTGCGGCAGCTCGAAGCTGTTGGCGACATCACCCTCGCGGGAACCCACATAGCGACCACCCAGGCCGGCACGCAGGCGGTCGCCGTCGAACAGCGGGCCGAAGTCGTAGACGGCCGAGAGCGAAGCGGTACGCCGGGCGACATTCTGCAGCTCATTGCCCTTGTAGAGCGGGTCCTTGGTCAGCTCCGCATCCAGCCACGC
>Ga0247725_1001460_pt1 | contig 11950 bp, 11 predicted proteins | sample OKSTACKMCFT3sol_FD_183021 | JGI IMG/M metagenome (GOLD analysis project Ga0247725, IMG submission 183021) | Subsurface sediment microbial communities from gas well in Oklahoma, United States - OK STACK MC-FT3-sol | ecosystem: Environmental > Terrestrial > Deep subsurface > Rock core/Sediment... | reverse complement strand
CCTTGCCTTGCATCATGGCCAGGATATTGGCCAGAGCACGATCCGCCATCTGGTGCGCTGACTGGGCGCGCGGCGGTACCATTTTACCGTCTTCCATGGCGCAAGCCGCGCAATCACCGATCACGAAGATGTGTTCGTCACGGGTAGTCTGCAGGGTGTTTTTAACCACCAGCTGATTGATGCGATTGGTCTCCAGACCTCCAATCTCCTTCATGAAATCCGGTGCCTTGATACCGGCAGCCCACACCATCAGGTTGGCCTCAATCAATTCGCCATCCTTGGTCTTGAGACCTTCCGGTGTGGCTTCACTGACAAAGGTGGCGGTGCGTACATCCACCCCCAGATTACTCAGCTCCTGATGGGCAGCCGCCGAGATACGCTCTGGCAACGCCGGCAGAATACGCGGGCCCGCCTCGACGACCGTCACCTTCAAGCTGTCACGGGACAGGTTCTTGTAGCCATATGAGGCAAGCTCTTCGACCGCATTGTACAGTTCAGCAGAGAGTTCAACGCCAGTTGCACCGGCACCAACGATGGCAATCTTCACCTTTTCACTCGGCTTGCAGCTTTCATCACCCGGCTTGCAATCGGATGCAAACTGCAGGAACTGGTTCATCAGCAACCCATGGAAGCGGAATGCCTGATCCGGGCTATCGAGGAAGATGCAGTTATCCCGCACGCCCGGCGTGTTGAAGTCGTTGGACACAGAGCCAATCGCCATCACCAGATAGTCATAAGCCACTTCGCGCTCACCCAGCACCACTTCGCCTTTCTCGCCCAGGATCGGCGCCAGAACGATACGCTTCGCCTCGCGATTGATATTGGTGAGAGTGCCCAGCTGAAATTCAAAGCCATGATTACGGGCATGGGACTGATAGCTCAGCGCATCGATCCCCGCATCCAGTGAGCCAGCAGCAACTTCGTGCAATAGCGGCTTCCACAGATGAGTACGGTTCCGATCCACCAGCGTGATCTGGGCCTTGCCAGAACGCCCCAGCTTACGCCCTAATTTAGTGGCCAGCTCCAGGCCACCGGCACCACCGCCGACTACAACAATCTTGGTCATCAGTACCTTCCGTCCATAAAACAAAGGGAGCTCGACGGAGCTCCCTGAAATCGCAATTCAAAACCGATCAGGCAAGCTTGAAAGCTTTGATCGTCTGAAGGTGCGCGGAGATATTCTTGAACTTGTGGCTCTCGCGCTCATCCCAGACAATGTTGTAATAATCCTTCAGCTCACGCTCTGTGGACCTATTATCTATCACTTCATCGTTAACAGAAAGGATACAAATACAATTACCTGCATTTTTTTTACGAAATTCAGTTACACATTTGGTCGAGATATCCGTGTACTCTTCTGGTCGCTCGATACGCCCCACCATGGTAACTTCCGGATGCAGATTCGGGTTGAACATGACCTGTTTAATCCCGCATAAAAAACCGATCCGCTCGCTCCAGTAGCCCCCCAAGCCCACGCCACAGATCAGAGGCTGGGTGTCATTGCTCATCGCCAATTGCTTGTGCACTTCCTTGAGCAGGTGGCTCATGTCATGACGCGGATGCACTGTGCTGTAGTGAACAAAGCGCACATCATCATCAATAAACTGCAGCTGCAGAATTTTTTCATGATTTCCCGAGCTGGTAGCGTCAAAACCGTGCAAATAGATAATCATACTGTTCCCTCATCCCATGCGGATTACGATGACCATATCAGGATTACGCGCCTCGACCAAACGCAACCGATTGAAGCTTGTGACGGATCAAATTCTATCCATTCCGACATGATGCCAGCGGTCGAGAAATCACGAACTGCGACTTAACGCCTCGAGATCGGCCGCCAGTTCACTGAGCTTACGCCGTAAATATTGTCGTTGCTCAGGGCTCAGGCTTGCCGACAACGCGGTAAACCACTGGATGGAACGTTGACGGGAATCCGCCACATACTGCTTGAAACGTCCATCACCCAGTTCATCCCCTTTGACCACCACGGCGACTAATCCCGCGCCGAAGCCAGGCTGACCACGCTGTGCCAGGGTCTGCTCGAGGGCCTTGAGCCAGACCTCCTGATAGTCCAGCCAGGTTGCATAGTACTGACGCTGCCATTCGGACGATTGATCAATCAGCGGTTGTTGTGCCGGCTCTACGTCACCCAGCCATTGATCCAAATTCTTCTCCAGCTTGCGCTGAAAACTGGCGTAGACCTTGTTGCCATGTTCCTGAGCAAACTCTTTGCGTTGCTCTTGCTGTTTTTTCCAGCGCTCGGCCATAAACCGGCGCACCTGTTCATCACTCAGGGTCACCGCAAAGCGATTAGCGGGCTCCTGAACCCCTTCTGCCAGCTGACGCATCAACTGTTCAAAGGTTTGCAGATGGATGGCGACTTCGGCCTCGGTCAGTGGGCGACGTAAGTCAAAGCTCAAACTGCGTAACGCCCGGACATAGCCAGGCAAAGCCTCATGGCGGTGCCACTGCAAGATCTGCGCAACCTGGCGATCCAGCTCCGAGGATTGTTGACTGCTGAGCTCAAAATAATCATCCAGCTTCCAGGCAATTGCCCAGTCCAGCCAGTTATAGAGCATGCGTACCGCACAGCCGGTCAGTAGTAACGGAACCAGCAACAGCACAATGACGATGCGGCGCGGGATCATGATGACAATCCCTCTGCCAGACATAGCTGGTTCAGTTGCAACTCAAACATCTCCCGATACCGGACATCGTGGCTGTGCTCCCAGAACACATTGGCCCACAACAACGCCACAAAATCTGCCACCGTCAGCATCTCGGCAACCCGTGACCAGGCGCAGCCTCCACCCGCTTGCTGATAAAGATCCAACAGCTGTCGAGCTTCATCGTCATTCAGGGCAAAAGATCGGATGAGGCACGCCAGATCAAACGCCGGATCACCAATACCGGCATATTCCCAATCAACGAGGAGCATCGACTCCCCCAACACATTGGCCGGGCTGATATCGTTGTGACAGAACACCGGTGCAATCGAAGGCAATCTCTGCAGCAGGGCAATCATCCGGTGGAAGAGCCGGGTGACGCGTGGATCGCGATGACAGATCCGCGCCAGATAAAAGCGTAAGTGTGCTTCCAGATCCAGCGTCAGGGCTGGTGCAGGGGTGGCATGCACCCGCGCAACTAATTCAGCCAATCGCGTCATCGCCTCTGGCGTGTGCCAATCGGGCGGCGATATTGCCGGCTCAACCCAATCGGTAATCATCAATCCCAATTCGGCATCGACATACTGCAACCGCGGAGCCAGTCCCTGCTCGGCGGCCAGTTTATGCAACACCAGCTCACGCCCGCGCTGAATACCCAGTCGGGATGCAAAGGGAGTGCTGACCCGCAAGAAGTAATCACCACGGGGTAAGGTCAGGCGGTAACTGGTATTGGTCAGCCCACCTAACAACAGCGTGTGTTGGCCTCCCCTGAACGGCCCCGGGAGCTCGATTACCATCCCAATGTTTTCTTCTTGCTCTGCTTACGGATTTCTTGTTGGTCGGCCCAAATCAACTCGCCACTCTTGAGATCCATCAGATTCATGGTCAATTGGTAGAACACGTCCTTCACCTTGCCGTTATCTTTCACAATGCTGGCCAGATTGCCATATAACATGTACTGGGCTCCGGTTTGTTTGCCCATGCGCACCATGGAAGCCGGATCCACCATGCCCGCCGCCTGTTGATACTCGAGCTGTTCCTTCACGGCTGCGACCTTGCTCATATCGACGAAGCGAACCTTGCCGGAGCGCAATAACTGGGTTCGCATGGTATCGGTCAGCGCTTCGGTATCGATATGCTCGGAGGTTTTGTTGCGGATGCTATCCACAAACAGGACCGGACGACCGGTGCTACTGATCTCGGTCATCACCGGGTTATCGATCAGCGACTGCACCATCTTGCCGGACATGGATTGCAAGTCGGTTGAGCCATAGTCCACCGTCACTGTTTCTGTGGCCTTGGCATCGCCATAAGACACTTCGGTCGAACAACCGGAAACCAGTGCTGCGGCCAGCAAGCCGAGCACAAGGGCTTGATTCGTCATCTTCATCATTAATCCTTCACTACATCACGGACAGAAAAATAGAAAGCTGCAGCCTGTGGCAGCAGAGCGGAGGCCTGAATAACCCGTTGCTCCCCCCCATGCAGGATCAGCGGTTGCCAACTGGTGCTATCCGGCTCAACCGGCATGCCCGCCGCATCGAACCAGGTCACACGGTATTGCAGGCTCTGGTCATAGGCAATATGGCTCTTGAGACGAACCGCAATCTGTAACCGACCATCACCAGCACTTCTCTGCTGCTGGGCCAGATCCAATTCCAGTCGCTGTTTCATACCCGCGTTGTCCACTTGTAGGCGCGATTCCTGCCCTTCGGCCCCACTCAAGGCAATACCGTTGGTGGAGGAACAAGCCACCAAACCACAGAATAACAGTGCTAACGCTATTGATTTCATCACGGGATCTCGTTGTTTCATCGACCTTCAGGATATCATTTTTACCATGCTGACTATATTGGCACCCAGCTGATTTACCCAAACCAGAGTGACCTTACCTTTGACCACGGGAACCGATAATTGTTGCATCGCAGTCCCCTGCCCGACCGCTATGGCATGATTGCCGGCAGGAACCGAGCGACGCCAGATGCTGACCCCCGCAGGCAGGGTTGACCAGGAGCGAGTGTCCGCATGTTCAGAGAAGGTGTTATAGAGCCCGACCAGAATATTGCCTAAATCACCCCCTTGCGCACTGGCCTGATGGCGCAAGGCTTCTTTGCTGGCCAAGCGGAGCAGCTGGCGCATCATCAAACCCGGTAACCGCTCCTGCAACGATTGACTCGCCAACCCCTGCAACGAGACTAGCGGTTCGGTTTGAGTACTTTGACCATCGAGCAGAAATTGGCCCGCCGCAACCGGGATCTGAGTTGAACCATACCAGGGAAACGCCACGGTAAAGGTACGAAAATCCCCGGCAGAGGTTGCTATCGGCAACGGCAGGAAAAATTCCTGTAATGGCTCCAGCATCCCTTCTTCATACAACACCAGGATCTGGCCCTGATCGGTAGAGCTCGATTGATCGGTTGTAGTTGCTGCCGATGGGCGACCAAAACGTTGTTGATAGGCAGCATGTTCACTCTTCAACCCCAGCCGGGCGGTGACTCGCAACAGATCGTCCTGCAGCACCTGGTTGTTCGGCGCAACTTCAAGTGCCCGTTGGTAGTCGATATAAGCGTCATTCAGTGTGCCGGTCGCTTCGTACAGGAGCGCCGACACATAGAAGGTATAGCCGCTCTGGATCCGCCCCTTGAGGCCATCCGGGGTAACCGGTAAGTCCGGTAATCCCTGTTGGGCCAACGCCAGCTCCTGACTCAGACCAGCTTGCTGGATCTCCTCCTTTGCAGCCTGGATCTCTCGCTCCCGTGTTGCCAGGGCTCGTTCCTGGACCAGGTTGGCTTTGCGCACTTCCACCAGGGCATCCTGGGTCTGCCCCAAAAACAGATAATTTAATGCCTGATAGTGATGAAGCAGGGTTTGTTCATAATCTGCAGCCTGGTAGGCAATCGCCTGATCATTACTCAGCAGAGAACCAGCCTGTTGTAGGCCATGACTGACCCGGTATTCTGCTTGTTGCTCCAGCCACGCCAGTTGACTTGCTGCAGCATCCAGTTGCTGTTTGCTGCCCTGCCAGTCCCGAAGCAAAAACGCAATTCGCCCCTGCTGCAGCCGATCCAGCACAAAATTATTATCATTCGGCTCAGACGCCGGGATCGCCGCCATCGCCTCGGGCCATTGCCCCAACTGCAGTTGGGTCCGCACTGGTTGCATGACACTGCTGTAACTGAGAAATAAGTCGCTCAGCCCCATAGTGGCACATCCAGACAGCAAAGCACCGGCTACCAGGAAAGAGGCTTGTCGCCAGCGCCGGATCGTTATTTTTGGCATGAAATCACTCAGCCAGTAGTGGACCGAGAGGCTTACCGCCCACCAGATGCATATGCAGGTGATACACCTCTTGCCCGCCATGCCGATTGCAATTGACGATCAACCGGTAACCATCCTCGGCAATGCCTTCTTCTTCCGCTAACCGCCGCGCCACAGTAAACAGCCGTCCGAGCGCTTGCTCATCCTCGCGGGTGACCTGATTCACAGTCGGAATTAATTTATTCGGTACAATCAGGATGTGAGTAGGCGCCTTGGGTCCGATATCACGAAATGCGGTCACCAGTTCGTCTTGGTACAACAATTTGGCCGGGATCTCCTGACGGATGATCTTGCTGAAAATAGTCTCTTCTGACATGACAAAATCCTTAAAAACAACGGTATGCAAGAAAATGGAGAGAACAGATAAATCTGGACATCATTGAGTCTGCGGCCAGGAGGGTGAGTGTGATTCAGCTCCGGCTTTACCTGCACCAGCTCGAAAAAGAGTTAAATATTTGACAGCTTTTACAGAAGATATACAAGTTCGGACGCTTAAAGACGTCTAGCGAACTGCAGTCAACTTGGCGGGTGTTAATACAATGAAAATTAAAATAGCGGATCTATCCATTTTGCATCGAGTCTATCTCAGCTTTGCCGTGCTCATTGGCGTGCTGATTGCGGGCTCCATGCTCAATTATTCCAGTCAAAACCAGCTCAACTCCGCCTTGGTCTCGGTGACCGAAGAAGCGGCGCCGATTGTCTTGCTGGCCAATAAGTTGGAAGTAAGCCTTCTGTCCACCAACAAGCGTCTGACAGACGTCTTGTCGGAAAAAGATCCTCAGCAATTGCTCGAGCTGACCAAGGAACTGGAAACATCGCGGAAATTGTTCACCCAGTCGCTGGATAACTTCAAACAACAAGCCGACAAGCTGCCGTTGGTGAAGACCTATGTTCCCACACTGGAAAAAGCATCCAAAAGCTATCTGGGCGAGACCGCAGACTTGGCAGCTCAGCGGGCGCAGTTGCTGACCCTGCTGCGCCAGACCAACAAGGCCAAGAGTGAGTTCCAGGCCATCATGCCGTTGTTCAAACAAGAACTCTCAGACATGCTGGCGAAGATTGATGACAGCTATGTGCAAGGCGTGTTCCGTTCCATGCAGGCCAAGCAGTCACCGATTGAGGTGACTACCTTTGATGCCCTGAACCAGAGTAGCCCGACCCTGGTTGCGGCGGCGCTGGAGCGAAATCGCAAACAAATTGCTGATTACGACAAGGCTGTGGCCGATCTCAAACTGGAAATGCCCAGCTTGGAAAACGATATTGGCTTGTATATCAAAGGCTTTATCCTAAATACCACCCAGGATAAGGGGCTGCTGGCTCGCTACCTGGAACTGGTTAAGACCCAGGTCGCGCTGGAAAAGAAAGCCAAGGATGCAAGCTTGCAAGTGGTTGCCGTCCAGGCTGAACTCGGCCGTCTGCAACAAGTAGCGCAAGGGGTGATGAACCAGAGCATCGAGAACGCCAACAGCACCTTGGCGACCGGTCGTATGCAGTTGCTCGGTACCGTCATCCTGGCGATTGCCTTTGCCTTCGGCGTGGCCATGCAACTGGCCAAGAGCATCCGGAATCCGGTTCGTCAACTGATCGATGTACTTCACGCTGCCACGCAAGGCGATATGACCCGTCGGGTTGGCTATCGCAATCAGAACGAATTTGGCCGTTTGGGCACTCAGGTTAATACCCTGGTGGAACAGATGGGGGATGTGCTGAAGAAACTGTCTTTGGCCTCTAGCCAGCTCAATCAGGCTGCGCACGACAACCGCACCACGGCCGAGCGCTCCAGCCGGGAGCTGAATCTGCAACGTCAGGAAACCGCCAGCGTCGCCGCCGCCATGACGGAGATGGAAGCCTCGGTCCGTGAAGTGGCCCAAGCCGCCAATCAGACCCTGGATCAGGTCATGGCCGTCGAAAAGGCCTCCGAAGCCGGACGCAGCATCATGGCCACCAATATCTCGACCACTCATCAGTTGGCCAACAAGCTGACCGAAACCGGGAAAGTGATTGGTGATGTCAATAACATGAGCAGCAACATCGGCAACATCCTCGATGTGATCCGCAGCATTGCCGAACAGACCAACTTGTTGGCCCTGAATGCGGCGATTGAAGCCGCCCGCGCTGGCGAACATGGCCGTGGTTTTGCCGTAGTCGCCGATGAAGTCCGGACACTGGCTCGTCGCACTGCAGACTCCACTTCGGAAATCCGCGCCATGATTGAGGGTCTGCAACAGGCCGTGCAACGGGCGGTGCGGGTGATGAACGAGTGCAGTGGTGAAATGGAATCCAGTGTCCAACAGAGCTCCAACGCCAACAGCTCAATGGAAGAGATCCAGGCCATCATCACCATGATCAGTGACATGTCGAGCCAGATCGCTTCGGCTGCCGAGCAACAACAGGCGACCAGCGCCGAAATCTCGTCCAATATCAACCGGATTTCCGAGATCTCCGACTCCAACTATGAAGGCATTCAAGAGGTAGCCAAGACCAGCTTGATCCTTGATGAATTGGCGGAACAGCAGCAAGAGCTGGTTCACCGATTCCAGCTGTAACCACGCGATAAAAATCAAAGGGGAGCCATGAGCTCCCCTTTTGTCGTTCTAGTCCTGACGCATTTCTCCAGCTTACAACTCGGCGATCGCGCCCTTCCCCACACCCTCATACGCCACAACCCGCACCAGGTGCTGAGCAAATCGGGGTTTGAGCTGCCGGGCAATGTAGTGGGCAAGCAACTCGACTGTGGTATCCGTATCCACCAATTCGGTTTCTGCCGCCGCAATCGCCAATTGGAAATCCCCTTGCGGCGCCTGATAACGAAAACCCAGATGCTGGGCACCCAGATGTTCGGTCGCAAGTGGGCTCAGTTGCAACTGTTCCAGCGGCACCACATCATCCTGAGAGCCCAGATAGATATCCGCCCAACGCGCGGCCCACTCTTGTTCCAGCGCCAGATCCCGCTGTTCATCTACCCATAGTTCGATCATGGAACGATGGCCATGGGCGATGCGCTGACAATTGCCGTCATGCTTTTTCAAGCCATGACTGTAATGATAAAAAGCGGTCGGGATAGCTTCCGGACGTAACCGGATGGTCAAACCATCAATATTGCTGGGCAAGCGAGCCCGGATCAGTTGATGCAGATAACGGGTCACACTCTCTCGAGTGATGCTCTCTTCAGGAATAAATGCAAAAGCTTCCGAAGGCGCATTCAGATGCAGACTTCGCCCTGCGCGGAGGAAATCCACGAAATGGTAGCCACTTTCGGCCGCGGCCACCTGGCAGCAAGATGCAGCAATCGGCACCAGCAGCCGGTGATCCACTTCGGCATCAATGATGGCCTTGAGCTGTTTCTTTACCCGGGCGAAATCCAGCAGCATGCTCATTTCATTGAGGGTACCGGTTAACTCGATATCCACCAACCAGCTCTCGCCCACCATGCCACGCTCAGCGCTCAAATAGGAGGCATCAATCACCGTCAAATCACGGACAAACAACTTCATACTGCTTCAACACCTCAACGGGATGGGATTGACCATTATAACCAGCAACTCGAGCCACAGCAGTGTTGTTTCATCATGCCCCAGAAGACATCTGACCTCAGGTGATGAACACCCGGATGATGTGAGCGAGAGCGCCCATCCATCAGCCACCAAGTTCATCTACATGCACACCTTCTGGCCCGGAATAGCCGGTAAAATTGGCCTGACCAGTAAACTTTACCTATTGATTGCACAGATATTCAGCGAATAAACAGCCGGGCTGGCTGAAGTGGTTGACAGCCAAGGAGCAGATCCCTAGACTTTGCCTCCGTTGCCCCGCTTGTTCAGCGGTACAACTCTCGGCGCGTAGCGCAGCCAGGTAGCGCACTGTCATGGGGTGTCAGGGGTCGGAGGTTCAAATCCTCTCGCGCCGACCATACAACCCTCGGAAAAGCCTCACTGTCTTAGTGAGGCTTTTTTGTTTCTTGATCTCGCCGTGGGTAAAACATGGGTAAAACTCGGGTAAAACCCTCGCCTTACCTGCAGTCCAGTGTGCCAAAATAAGAAACAGACCCGCTAAAAATGAAAAACCGCCTGTTCAGGCGGTTTTCTCTCACATAGCAGTTCGTGGCCAGATAGCCATCATGGATAGCGGCGGCCCGCGTACTCAATCCAGCCGGTTACCCACTCTCCTTGCGGATCTTGATAGCGATCATGCAACTCGCCACCACTCGGATTCCAGACATAGAAACCAGCGACCGTGGCTTGACTGCCATAGGCCAGGTCAGGGATGACACCCGCCATCTTACTGTCATGCATCACCTGCAACGTCATACCATTGCCAATTTCGATGGTAAAACGTTGGTGTGCATCATTCGGGCCGTTCGCGGGCAACACCTGAATGATGCGGCCGGAAACTGTAACCTGCACATCACCTTTTCCTTGCTGATAAGCCTTGGCCACAATGGACTCGTCCCGCTTTGCCGCCTGGCGCCATGATTCTCCGGCCGACGCCTGCACCATCTGGGCTCGCAGCGACTTGATGCCGACATAGCCGAGGAGACAGATGACCAAAATACCCAATACCACTATAGAGCTACGTTGCATGGCTCTCCTTACTCCAAAACAGCAATACCACTCCGGCATCATACACAGCCAGTCACAAATTTCATCGGGGTTGCAGCTGTGGCTTGGCCTCTGAATGGCAAAAGGTCAAGATGTGACCGTCACCACTTTCGAGAAATTCTTTAGCTCTCTGCGTGCGAATTTTGTGACAACCGCGCTTTTTGCATCGAAGGCGAACTCATACGATGCCCTGGTACCGGTTTCATGTCTAATTATTGCACGGGGTGGTTATGTCGTTGTTCAAACCTGCGTTAGCGGCCTATTTTGAAAAATGCGGAGTGGGCGCTGCAGACGCCAAGCGAGTACAAGCTCGGTTTGGTCAAAACTACACCGCCATGGTGCAGCAGATGGAAGTCATGGGCTCCAAAGGCGACAGCAAAGCGCTGGCGGCGGTCCAGATCGCCGACGACGCATTTTTCACGCCGAGCCATTATCCTGATGGCCCGCATTGGGGCTATATCGAATCGGAAGAGGATATCTATCAGCTGATCGATACCATCCGTGCCGCAGGAATTTGCAGCATTGCTATTTATAGTCATGCCTTTGGTCAGGATGTGGTCCATGACTATGCAGACGTGTTTAACCGCTTCCTGCTCGAGGCGCAACAGCAGGCACAACGCCGCTCCATGCGAATCGACATTGCCCCCTGGCTTGCTCGTTTCCTGCAGGACGCTCAGCAACTCAAAGCACCGCGCACCAGCAAGGGGCTCACCGCACTCTTCAGTTGACAGGACACCCCGTCATGCGGGCTCATCGGTGGTGAAACACAGGGCTCGTTCCAGACAGACATCGCAGCTGGGAGCCCGACAGACATAGCTCCCCGCTTGCTCACACAACTGGCGATAGAAGAATTTTTTCCAGCGCATATCGTGCTGATTCAATGCCACCAACTGCGGAAAACAATCCAGCATCAGGTTTCGCAACTGAGCGCGGGAATCCAGACCCAGATCTTCCCACAGATGCTTAAAACCCATACTGGCCGTAGCCAGGATGAGACTCAACTCAGCGAATGGTGCCGCCAGATAACCGCTGAGCCAAGTGGCCAGATCGTCCCGCTCCTGATATCGCGGCTGCAATAACTCCGACACCAAGATCTGGCGCGTCAACACTTCATCACTGATCACAGATACCGGCCTCCCGAACGCCTCACTCAAGCGCGAAAACTGCTGCTCTCCTAACCCCATAGCCGGTGGCAACAGGGCTCGTCCTGCCATGAAACGTTGGTATAGCTGACCCAACCAGTAGTGACAGGCCACATAGTGTTGGTAAGCCTGGCTGACCCAAGCAGCCTGCTGCTGGCTGTGCTGGCAAGAACAAACATTCGGCTCCAGCGCTACTTCTCCACCTTGCATAACTTCACCACTTTGC
>Ga0247725_1001459_pt1 | contig 11953 bp, 10 predicted proteins | sample OKSTACKMCFT3sol_FD_183021 | JGI IMG/M metagenome (GOLD analysis project Ga0247725, IMG submission 183021) | Subsurface sediment microbial communities from gas well in Oklahoma, United States - OK STACK MC-FT3-sol | ecosystem: Environmental > Terrestrial > Deep subsurface > Rock core/Sediment... | reverse complement strand
AAACTGCGCAGCTTGTCGAGCAGCGCGGCGTCTTCGGCGAAGCGCTCCATGAGGATGTACTTGGCGCCTTCGAGCACGGCCTTGACGTCGGCGAAGCCCTTTTCGGCGTCGATGAAGCGCTCGGCTTCCTGCTCGGGCGTCAGGCTCGGGTCGTTGAACAGTGCATCGGCCAGCTCGCCGAGACCGGCTTCCAGGGCGATCTGGCCCTTGGTGCGGCGCTTCTGCTTGTACGGCAAATACAAGTCTTCGAGGCGCGTCTTGGTGTCGGCCAGGTCGATCTCGCGCTTGAGTTCCGGGGTCAGCTTGCCCTGTTCCTCGATGCTGGCGAGGATCGCCACTCGGCGTTCGTCCAGCTCGCGCAGGTAGCGCAGGCGCTCCTCCAGGTGACGCAGCTGGGTGTCATCGAGGCTGCCGGTCACTTCTTTACGGTAACGGGCGATGAAGGGCACGGTGGAGCCTTCGTCGAGCAGGGCCACGGCGGCGGCGACCTGCTGCGGGCGCACGCCCAGCTCGATGGCGATGCGGTTGTTGATGCTGTCCATAAAAAGCTACCCACACTGGAACGACAAAATGGCCGCATATGCAGCAGGCCAGATACGAAAGCGGCGCATTATAAACACCGCATCCGCCAACACTGGGAACCATTCGGGGAAAAATCTGCTAACAATGGCTGAAGCGCCCGCCCCGGTGCCTGAGCGATAATGCCGCCACTTACCGTCCAGACGACGGCCTGCCCAAGGAGACGCCATGACCCAGTCCAGCACTACCGCCGAAGGCGAGAAGATTCTCATCGTCGATGACGATGCCCGCCTGCGCCGCCTGCTCGAACGCTTCTTCGACGAACAGGGCTACCGGGTACGCGCGGTGGAAAACGTCGAACAGATGGATCGCCTGCTGGCGCGCGAGCTGTTCAACCTGGTGGTACTGGATCTGATGCTGCCGGGCGAGGACGGTCTTTCCGCCTGCCGCCGTCTGCGTGAGGCGGGCAACCAGATGCCGATCATCATGCTCACCGCCAAGGGCGATGAATCCAGCCGGATTCAGGGCCTGGAACTGGGCGCCGACGACTACCTGGCCAAGCCGTTCAACCCGCGTGAACTGCTGGCGCGGATCAAGGCCGTGCTGCGCCGCCAGGCGCCAGTGGTGCCGGGCGCGCCGGGCAGCGAGGACGAAAGCGTCAGCTTCGGTGAGTACGAACTGTCGCTGGCTACGCGCGAGCTGAAGAAGGGCGAGGAAGTGCACATGCTCACCACGGGTGAGTTCGCCGTGCTCAAGGCGCTGGTGCAGCACGCGCGCGAACCGCTGACCCGCGACAAGCTGATGAACCTGGCCCGTGGCCGCGAGTGGGACGCGCTGGAGCGCTCCATCGACGTACAGATCAGTCGCCTGCGTCGCCTGATCGAGCCCGATCCATCCAAGCCACGCTATATCCAGACTGTCTGGGGTGTGGGCTACGTGTTCGTGCCCGACGGCAACAAGTGACATGTAGGAGCGGGCGTTGCTCGCGAAAACGTTGTTTCGAATCGCGAGCTGTGCTCGCTCCTACGGTTGTGTATTGATGAAAGCCCCCTACTGGTTCCCGCAAAGCTTCTTCGCCCGCACCCTCTGGCTGGTGCTCGTGGTCGTACTGTTCTCCAAGGCGCTGACTCTGGTGTACCTGATGATGAACGAGGACGTGCTGGTCGACCGCCAGTACAGCCACGGTGCGGCGTTGACCTTGCGCGCCTACTGGGCGGCCAACCCCGAGGATCGCGACCGCATCGCCCAGGCCGCCGGGCTCAAGCGCATCCCGCGCGACAAGGTGCCGGCCAGTGAGCAGCACTGGCCCTACAGCGAGATCTTCCAGCGGCAGATGCAGACCGAGCTCGGCCCCGATACCGAAACCCGCGTGCGTGCGACCACGCCGCCAGCGCTGTGGGTGCGGGCGCCGAGTCTCGGCGATGGCTGGGTGCGGGTGCCGATGTACCCGCACCCGCTGCGCGGTCAGCGGATCTGGAGCGTGCTCGGCTGGTTCCTCGGCATCGGCCTGCTGTCCACCGCAGCGGCCTGGATCTTCGTGCGTCAGCTCAACGCACCGCTCAAGCGCCTGGTCTTCGCCGCTCGCCAGCTCGGCCAGGGGCGCAGCGTGCGCCTGCCGGTGGGTGATACGCCGAGCGAGATGACCGAGGTGTACCGCGCCTTCAACCAGATGGCCGAGGACGTCGAACAGGCCGGGCGCGAACGTGAATTGATGCTGGCCGGTGTTTCTCATGATCTGCGCACGCCGCTGACGCGCCTGCGCCTGGCCCTGGAGTTCATGGACCACGATTCCGAGCTGACCGAGGACATGGTGCGCGATATCGAGGACATGGACGCCATTCTCGATCAGTTCCTCGCCTTCATCCGTGACGGGCGCGACGAGCCAGTGGAGGAACTGGACTTCTCCGAACTGGTGCGCGAAACCCTGGCGCCCTATAACCAGAACGGCGAGCGCGTGCGCCTGTGCCTCGAGCCGATCCCGCCTTTCCCGCTGCGCCGGGTGTCGATCAAGCGTCTGCTCACCAATCTGGTGGAGAACGCCCTCAATCACGGCGGTGGTGATGCCGTTGAGGTGGTCGCCAGCCTGGCCGGCGACCACAACGCGCCTTATGTGGTGCTGAGCGTGCTGGATCGTGGCAACGGTATCGATCCGGCCGAGCTGGACAGCATCTTCAACCCCTTCATTCGCGGTGATCGGGCGCGTGGCGGGCGCGGCACCGGCCTTGGTCTGGCCATAGTCCGGCGTATCGCCGCGCTGCACGGTGGCAGCGTCGAGTTGCGCAACCGCTCCGGCGGTGGCCTGGAGGCGCGGGTGCGCCTGCCGCTCGGCCTGCTGTTGCCGCGCGACGCGGTGTAGCCGAACGTTCAATTACCGCGCTCGAGTGCTGGCGATATGCTGTCAGGCATTCGGGCGCCGCTCTATGCCCTGCCGGAAACCGCAGCCGTTGCCCTGGGCTGGTGGCTGTTACGGCGCCAGCCTTTCGATCCTGGCCTGATCTGCTGCGGTTCTTGGCCTTCGCGGTGTTGCTGCCGAGTGCCTTGGTAGCGTTCGGCTTGCAGGGCACTCTTTGCCTGACGGGGTTTCAGGGCAGTGGACGCAGGGCGGTCTGGCGATCTGGTTGAGCAACACCACCAATATGCTGCCCTGACGGCACCCTGGCTGGCGCTCTGTACGCCGTTGCTGCATGCGCGTGGCTGGCTCCGCGAGCCTGAGCATCAGTCGCTCGCCAGGCGGCTGGCTGTTAGCGACGGACGCATTTGTCCTGCTGATGCTGCTCAGTGCCCGTCTGCCGACGCAGCTCGTCCTGCTCCTGCTGGGCCTGAGCATGTTGGTTCTGGCGCTGCACCACGCCTTTGCCGGGGCGTTGTACGGCGTGCTGCTGGTGTGCGCCGTCACGCTGCCGCTGGCGCTGTGGCGCGACAGTCCGGGCTTTGGCGAGCTGGATGTGCAGCGCAACCAGTTGGACTTCACGGTCGTGCTGCTGATGCTGGCGACTCTGCTGGTCGGGCGTGCGCTGGGCGATCTGCGTCAGGCGCTGGCGCGCAGCGCGCAGATGCAGCAGCAACTGGCCCGGGCCAACCTGGCGATGGAGGCCAGCCCCCTGGGCATGACCATTGCCGGCGCGCGCCAGGCCGATCTGCCGCTGGTCTACTGCAACGCCGCCTTCAGCCAGATCACCGGGTACAGCGCCGAGGAGGCGCTGGGGCGCAATTGTCGTTTCCTGCTCGGAGATGAGCGTACCCAGCCGGCGTTGCAGGCGCTGCGTAATGCCCAGCGTGACGGACGCAGCGGGCATGCCATCGGCAACATGCAACAGCTCAAGGCACAGGGCGTGCGCTTCGCCATCGACGATTTTGGTGCCGGCTACTCGTCGCTGACCTACCTCAAGCGCCTGCCGCTGGATCGTCTGAAGATCGACCGCAGCTTCGTCGCCGATCTGGATGGCGCTGCGAGCGGGCGCATGCTGGTGCAGACCATCCTGATGATCGCGCGCAACCTGGAGCTGGAGTGCGTGGCCGAAGGCATCGAGCACGACAGCCAGTTGGCGTTCCTGCGCGAGCAGCACTGCACCCTCGGCCAGGGTTACCTGTTTGGCCAGTCGATGAGCGAGAGGGCGTTTCTCACCTGGCTGCAGGCGCGGCAGCGCTGAGTGTTTTCAGCAGCAGGGCGCGCTCATCCGCGCCCCTTGGTGCGGGTCTGGCCGGGTTCGGCGTTCTTTTCCAGGTACTGGATGATCATCCCGGCGACGTCCTTGCCGGTGGTGGTCTCGATGCCTTCCAGGCCGGGCGAGGAGTTCACTTCCATCACCAGCGGGCCATGGTTGGAGCGCAAGATGTCCACCCCGGCGACGTTCAGGCCCATCACGCGGGCAGCACGGACAGCGGTCATGCGCTCTTCCGGGGTGATCTTAATCAGGCTGGCGCTGCCGCCACGGTGCAGGTTGGAGCGGAACTCGCCGGCCTTGGCCTGGCGCTTCATGGCTGCGATCACCTTGTCGCCGACCACGAAGCAGCGGATGTCGGCGCCGCCGGCTTCCTGAATGTATTCCTGCACCATGATGTCCTGCTTGAGGCCGAGGAAGGCCTCGATCACCGACTCGGCGGCTTTGTGCGTTTCGGCCAGCACCACGCCCATGCCCTGGGTGCCTTCCAGCACCTTGATCACCAGCGGTGCGCCGCCGACCATCTGGATCAGATCGGGAATGTCGTCCGGCGAGTGGGCGAAGCCGGTCACCGGCAGGCCGATGCCTTTGCGCGACAGCAGTTGCAGGGCGCGTAGCTTGTCGCGCGAGCGGCTGATGGCCACCGATTCGTTGAGCGGGTAGACGCCCATCATCTCGAACTGGCGCAATACCGCACAGCCATAGAAGGTCACCGACGCGCCGATGCGCGGGATGACCGCCTCGAAACCTTCCAGCGCCTGGCCACGGTAGTGGATCTGCGGCTTGTGACTGGCGATGTTCATGTAGGCACGCAGGGTGTCGATCACCTGCATCTCATGGCCCCGTTGCTGGCCGGCCTCCACCAGACGGCGGGTGGAATACAGGCGCGGGTTGCGCGACAGCACGGCGATCTTCATTGGGCACCTGGAAGGGCAGAGGAAAGTGAGGGTTTGTCCTGCACATAGCTGAGTGCCGGATTGACTAGTAGTTGGCCGGTGATCAGCGCCTTGGAGCCAAGTAGTACGCGATAACGCATGGTCTTGCGGCAGGCCAGGGTGAATTCCACCGGCCACAGCAGATCACCGAGGGCCAGGTGCGTGCGGATCACGTAGCGGCTCTGTGCCTGGCCGTTGGAGCTCTTGATGCGCTTGACCGAGACCAGTGGCGCCTCGCAACGGTGGCGGCGCTGCACCTGAGTGCCGAGGTAGGCGGTGAAACGCACCCAGTCCTCGCCGTCCTTCTGGAACGGCTGGATGTCGCTGGCGTGCAGGCTCGAGGTGCTGGCGCCGGTGTCGATCTTGGCACGCAGGCCGATGATGCCGAGCTCTGGCAGATTGATCCACTCACGTAGGCCGATCACGCTGAGCTGGTCGAAAGTCTTCAAGGTGAGAGTGTCCCCTGCGGCCGACAAAGCCTATGATTTCGCGCATTCTAGTTGCGTCGTGTGACAACTGCATCTGCCGTGCGTGCGAATACCAGAACCCTTCAGAGAGTGAGATGAGCGAAAAAGACGACGACAAGATCCGCCTGGACAAATGGCTGTGGGCGGCACGCTTCTTCAAGACGCGCGCCCTGTGCAAGGCCGCTATAGAAGGTGGCAAGGTCCATCATCGTGGCGAGCGCTGCAAGCCGGGCAAGGAACCGAAGATCGGCGACGAATACGTGCTGCGCACCGGTTTCGATGAACGCACCGTGGTCGTGCTGGCGCTATCCAGCGTCCGTCGCGGCGCGCCCGAGGCCCAACTGCTGTACCGCGAGACGGAAGAAAGTATCGCGCGCCGCGAGCAGGCTGCGGCGATGCGCAAGGCTGGCGCGGTGGGTATGCAGACCGATGGTCGGCCGAGCAAGAAGCAGCGCCGGCAGATCCATCAGTTCAACGAACAGCAGGAAGGTGGTCTGCGCCACCCCTGGGCGGATGAGGATTAGGCGCAAGCCTGTTGGAGCGAGCTCTGCTCGCGAATGCGAACGACGGTAAAGCTTCGCGAGCAGAGCTCGCTCCCACTTTCTCGTTCAACGTCCGCTGACGATGCTCATGCGGCCCAGCAGTGGCAGTTTGGCCAGGCGTGAGGTGATCGGCAGGGTAATCTTCTCCAGCCATTCGCTGGCGTGATAACCCAGTGGGGTGTAGCAGCTCCAGGCCAGGGCCAGCAGGCTGAGGAATACGCCGCCGACAAAGGCATCCGCCCCCCAGTGAGCACCGGCCACCAGGCGCGGCAGGATGCCGGTCACGGTAATGGCCCAGACCAGCAGCAGACGCCAGCCGCGGGCAAAGAAGCTCATGAAATAAGCCCAGATCAGCAGCACCGAGGCGTGGTCGCCGGGGAAGCTGCGGCTGGCGCTGTCCTTCAGGTCCCAGCGTTCTTCCCAGGCCGGGAACATCTCGGTCAGGCGCGCGCTGCCTTCTACTACCAGAGAAGGGCTGGCGTGCTGCCAGCCCATGTATTCGACCAGGTCGGCGAACAGCACGCGCATCAGCAGCATCACGATCAGGGCGACCAGAAAAGCGAACAGCGCCCGGCGTACCTGCGGCCCGGTGAATACCAGATCGGCCTTGAGCATGACCGCCAGCATCACCACGCCGACACCAGCATCGACCGGGCGCATGCTGCCGATGGCCCAGATATGGGCCCACAGGCCGCCGGCATGGACCGGGTCGTTGAGCAGTTTGAACAGCCACACATCGAAGACATTCCAAAGCTCGCGCGTGGGCTGCCACAGCCAACTGACGAGCAGCACGACGGCCACGACATGGCAGACCAGCATGGCGCGTGGTTGCCAGTGACGATTGATGAACGTGCTCGACATGGGAAATCCCTTTGCAGTTTTATGACAGGCCTGACCTCAGGCGCGCGGATGATAGGCAGTGCTGGCGCCTAAACAAGGGCGGCAGCACAGTCGTTCAGCCAAGGTTCAGCGGCTGATTCCTGCTGTGTGAACACGCTCACATGATGTTCGGGCCTTGGTTGTGCTGGCGTTTGTGCATAAAATCGCCAGCCTTTTATAGACCCTGGGCCAGCCGCCATGAACGACTTCAGTCAACGCTTTCTCTTCGACGACACCGACGTGCGAGGCGAAATGGTCGCGTTGCGCGAAAGTTACGCTCATGTGCTGGCCAAGCACGCCTACCCGCAGCCAGTGGCGCAACTGCTCGGCGAGATGATGGCCGCCGCCGCCTTGCTGGTCGGCACCCTCAAGTTCGACGGCCTGCTGGTACTGCAGGCGCGTTCCGACGGCCCGCTGTCGCTGCTGATGGTCGAATGCTCCAGCGCTCGTGAGCTGCGCGGCATTGCCCGCTATGACGCCGAGCAGATCGGCGCCGATGCCGACCTGCAGAGTCTGATGCCCAATGGCGTGTTGGCCATTACCATCGACCCGACCCGGGGCCAGCGTTACCAGGGCATCGTCGATTTGGATGGCGTCGACCTGGCCGAGTGCCTGTCCAACTACTTCGCCAGCTCCGAACAGCTGCCGACCCGCTTCTGGCTCAAGGCCGACGGCCAGCGCGCGCGCGGCCTGCTGCTGCAGCAACTGCCGCCGCACCATCAGACCGAAGCGGAAGAGCGCGCCGAGAGCTGGAACCATGTGCTGACCCTGGCCAATACCCTGAGCGCCGAAGAGCTGCTCGGTCTGGACAACCCGACCCTGCTGCATCGTCTCTACCACGAAGAGAATGTGCGCCTGTTCGATGAGCAGCCACTGCAGTTCCGCTGCAGCTGCTCGCGTGAGCGTTCTGCCAGCGCCCTGGCCAGTCTCGGCCAGGGCGATGCCGAACTGCTGTTGACCGAGCAGGGTGGCAGCGTGGTGATCGATTGTCAGTTCTGCAACGAGCGCTACGCCTTCGACGCCGCCGACATTGCCCAGCTGTTCGCCGGTGCCGGTAGCGAGGCACCGTCGCAGACGCGGCATTGATGAGCTTTTCTAAACGATAGCCGTTCTCTATCAGATCGGAGGCTGCCAAGCAGTTCGCTTTTCTGGCATACTCCCGCGACTTTTTTACCGTGTAGTGCAGTTGCCCCTGTACTACACAACGTTCGGAAGACTCGGCCAGCGGCCGACGGGGACCCTCATGACGCAAGCCAACAACGCCGTGTACACCGACATCAGCGCCGCGCAACTGGTCGAAGAAGCCATTCGCCGTGGTGAAGGGGAACTGGCCGCCAACGGCGCGCTGGTCGTACGTACCGGTCATCGCACTGGCCGCTCGCCGGCCGACCGCTTCATCGTTCAGGAGCCGAGCACCGAGGCGCAGATCGCCTGGGGCGCCATCAACCGTCCGTTCCCGGCCGACAAGTTCGACGCCCTGTGGGATCGCGTCGCGGCGTTCAATAACGCCCAGGAGCACTTCGTCTCCCACGTTCACGTAGGTTCTGCCGAAGAGCACTACCTGCCGGTGAAGATGACCACCGCGACCGCCTGGCAGAACCTGTTCGGCCGTCAGTTGTTCATCAACCCGACCACCTACAACCAGGCTGGCAAGGCCGAGTGGCAGATCCTCAACGTTGCCAACTTCGAGTGCGTGCCTGAGCGTGACGGCACCAACTCCGATGGCTGCGTGATCATCAACTTCGCCGCCAAGAAAGTCTTGATCGCCGGCATGCGTTACGCCGGTGAAATGAAGAAAGCCATGTTCTCCGTGCAGAACTTCCTGCTGCCGGAAAAAGACGTGTTGCCGATGCACTGCGCCGCCAACATTGGCGAAGAAGGCGACGTCACCCTGTTCTTCGGTCTGTCCGGCACCGGCAAGACCACCCTGTCCGCCGACGAGTCGCGTTACCTGATCGGTGACGACGAGCACGGTTGGGGCGAAGGCGTGGTGTTCAACGTCGAAGGCGGTTGCTACGCCAAGTGCATCGACCTGTCCGAGAAGAACGAGCCGGTGATCTGGAAAGCCATCCAGTTCGGCACCGTGCTGGAAAACGTCGTGCTCGACGAAGAGCGCGTTCCGGATTACGCCGACGACAGCCTGACCCAGAACAGCCGCGCGGCCTACCCGCTGGAGTACGTCGAGAAGCGCAGCGAGAAGAATCTGGGCGGCGAGCCGAATGCCGTGATCTTCCTGACCTGCGACCTGACCGGTGTACTGCCGCCGGTGTCGATCCTCAACAACGAGCAGGCGGCCTATCACTTCCTGTCCGGCTACACCGCGCTGGTCGGTTCCACCGAAATGGGTTCGGGCGGCGGCATCAAGTCGACCTTCTCCACCTGCTTCGGCGCACCGTTCTTCCCGCGTCCGGCCGGCGTTTACGCCGAGCTGCTGATCAAGCGCATCAACGCCTTCGGCTCCAAGGTCTACCTGGTCAACACCGGCTGGACTGGCGGTGGCTACGGTGTCGGTAAGCGTTTCAACATCCCGACTACCCGCGGCGTGATCGCGGCCATCCAGAGCGGTGCGCTGATCGGTGCCGAGACCGAGCACCTGCCGATCATCAACCTGGATGTGCCGAAGTCGGTGCCAGGCGTCGAAACCAACCTGCTCAACCCGCGCAACACCTGGGCAGACAAGAACGCCTACGACGAAGCCGCCAAGGGCCTGGCCAAGCTGTTCATCGACAACTTCCAGAAGTTCGATGTCAGCGAAGCGATCAAGAACGCCGGTCCGCAGCTGTAAGCGCCGGGCAGAGCAAAAGAAACCGCCTTCGGGCGGTTTCTTTTTTGGGACCACAGGTTAGAGCCGCCGTGGTCAGAAGTGGCGGGTTTCACCCGCCCTACAATCTTCGCTAGGCTTGTAGCTCTTCAACGGAGAGCCGTAGGGCGGCTGCAACCGCCATGACCTTACGCTCTGACCTTCAAGCGGTCAAAGGAGTGACAGCGCATGTCTACCCTCAAACGTGTCTTCGGTTTCGATCAGCTGCGTCCCGGTCAGGAGGCGGTGATCAGCGCCGTACTCGCCGGTCGCTCGGCGGCGGCGATCTTTCCCACCGGTTCGGGCAAGTCGCTGTGCTACCAGCTGCCGGCCCTGCACCTGCCACACCTGACCCTGGTGATTTCGCCGTTGCTGGCGTTGATGCAGGATCAGTTGGCGTTCCTGCATGCCCATGGCATCGCCGCGGCCAGCATCGATTCGGCGCAGAGCCGCGAGCAGGCCGCGGAGGTGATGAATCGCGCGCGCAGCGGTGAGCTGAAGATCCTGATGATCTCGGTGGAGCGGCTGAAGAACGAGCGTTTTCGCAATTTTATCGCTCAGGTGCCGATCTCCCTGTTGGTGGTCGACGAGGCACACTGCATTTCCGAGTGGGGCCACAACTTCCGCCCCGACTACCTCAAACTGCCCGATTACCAGCGTCAGTTTGGCATCGCTCAAGTGTTGTTGCTGACTGCCACGGCGACGCCCAAGGTGATTGCCGACATGCGCGAGAAATTCGCCATTGCCGAGGCGGACGTGGTCACCACCGGCTTCTACCGGCCCAACCTCAATCTGCTGGTCGAGCCGGTGCCCGGTGGCGCCAAGGCGCAGCGCCTGCAGCAATGGCTGGCGCCGCGGCGCGGCCAGGCGAGCATCGTTTACGTCACCCAGCAGAAGACCGCCGAGCAGGTCGCCGAGCGCCTGGCGCATGACGGTCTGGCGGTTAGCGCCTACCACGCCGGCATGGCGCATGAGGCACGCGAGTCGATCCAGCGGCGCTTCATGGCCGGCGAGCTGGAATGCATCGTCGCCACCATCGCCTTCGGCATGGGCATCGACAAACGCGATATCCGCAACGTGGTGCACTTCGACCTACCCAAGTCGGTGGAAAACTACAGCCAGGAGATCGGTCGCGCCGGTCGTGATGGTCAGGCTTCGGACTGCCTGGTGCTGGCCAGCCGCGATGGGCTCAGCGTGCTGGAGAACTTCGTCTATGGCGATACCCCGGAACTCGACGGGATTCGTGCCGTGCTCGACGATCTGCGTGCGGTCGGTACGGGCGGGCAATGGGAGCTGATGCTGGGCCAGTTGTCGGAGCTGAGCAATATCCGCGCGCTGCCGCTCAAGACCCTGCTGGTGCAGCTGGAGCTGCGCGGCATCATCGCGCCGCGCTACGCCTACTTCGCCGAGTATCGCTTCAAGCTGCTGCTGGAAGACGAAGCCTTGCTGGCACAGTTCGAGGGCGAGCGGCGCCAGTTCGTCGAGGCCATTCTGGCCAGTTCGCGCCGCGCCCGCACCTGGAGCACACTGGATTTCGACCTGCTGTATCGCGACCATGGCGCCGAGCGCGCGCGGGTGGTCAAGGCACTGGACTACTTCCAGGAAAAGGGCTGGCTGGAGCTGGAAAGCAAGCAGATGACCGAGGTCTACGCCGTACTCGATGGCGACTTCGAGGTCGAAGCATTGGCGGCCGATCTGCACGCGCACTTCCGCGCTCACGAGGCCAGCGAAATCGCCCGTATCCAGGCCATGCTCGGTTTGTTCGAGAGCCGCGAGTGCCTGAGCCGGCGCCTGGCGCTGTACTTCGGCGACGAGCACGCGCCCGAGCGCTGCGGGCATTGTTCTGTGTGTCAGGGCCGCGTAGCCAGCTTGCCGCAACCGCCCGAGCTGCCGTCATTGAATGGTCGCGATGCCCAGGCGCTGTGCGCCGCCTTCATCGAGAAGCACCTGCAGCATGCCGGCTGCAGGCCGAGCCAAGGGTGCCTGACGCGCTTTCTCTGCGGCGTGACCACGCCCTTGTTCACCAAGCTCAAGGCGCGTCAGTTGGCTGGCTTCGCTGCGCTGGAAGAGTACCCCTACGCCGAGGTGCGCGATTGGTTGACGGGCCTGTAGGAGCGAGCTCTGCTCGCGAATATTGCTGCGGCAAAGG
>Ga0247725_1001458_pt1 | contig 11953 bp, 9 predicted proteins | sample OKSTACKMCFT3sol_FD_183021 | JGI IMG/M metagenome (GOLD analysis project Ga0247725, IMG submission 183021) | Subsurface sediment microbial communities from gas well in Oklahoma, United States - OK STACK MC-FT3-sol | ecosystem: Environmental > Terrestrial > Deep subsurface > Rock core/Sediment... | reverse complement strand
GCCGTGCACTCCTACGTGTTCAACACCGACAACCGCACCGACTACATGAGCGAGCTGAAGGCCGGCTCGCCGATCATGATCGTCAACTCCAAGGGCCGCGTGCGCCGCGCCGCCGTCGGCCGCATGAAGATCGAGCAGCGCCCGCTGCGCCTGATCGAAGTGGAGTTCCCCGGCAAGGAGCGAGTCAACGTCCTCATGCAGGACGACTGGCACGTGCGCATCTTCTCCGACGCCGCCAAGCCCCTGAACATTTCCGAGCTCAAGCCCGGCGACAAGGTCCTCGGCTACGTCACCGAGCCCGGGCGCCACGTCGGCATCAAGATCAACGAATCGATCATCGAGAAATAGAGGGCGCCATGAGCTACATCAGCAGAGTTCTCCGAGAACGGCGGCTGTTGTTCCCGGCCTCGCGCCGCGGCCTGATCGTCCCCATCGACCACGGCCTGACCCTCGGACCGATTGCCGGCATGACCCAGACCGCCGACTTCGAGAAGTGGATCGGCAGCGACCACATCAGCGCCATCATTGCCCACAAGGGCCTGATCGAGCGGCTCATCCTGCGGGACATGCTGCACCCGGCCACCGGCATCATCCTCCACCTCAACGGCATGGCCAGCATCGCCCCCGAGCCCGACACCAAGATCCCTGTCGCCAGCGTCGACGCCGCGCTGGAGCTGGGGGCGGACGCGGTGTCCCTGCAGGTCAACTTCACCGAGGACAACTTCCAGCACAACGTCGCCCAGCTCGGCGCCATGACCGACGCCGCCCACGCCGCCGGCCTGCCCATCCTCACCATGCTCTACGACAAGGTGCGCGGGCTCACCGCCCAGGAGCGCCAGCGGCGCCTCAGCCACCTGGTGCGGGTGGTCGCCGAACTCGGCTCCGACGCCGTCAAGCTGGCCCTGCCGGAAACCAGCGTCGAGTGCACCGAACTGGTGGAGACCCACTGCCGCGACATCCGCATCTTCTTCGCCGGCGGCGAGCGCACCGAGGACGAACGGCTGCTGGCCATGACCCGCGCCATGCTCGCCAGTGGCGCCGCCGGGCTCTGCGTCGGCCGCAACGTCTTCCAGCACCCCCGCCCCCTCGACCTGCTGCGCCGCCTGGCGGACTGCATCCGGGGCGAAACGGAATACCTCAGCCGCGCCGTGTGAATGGAACTCAACCGACGGCCGCCCTGCGGCCGTCCAGGAGAAGGTCAATGGAACACCTCGACATGCGCGCCGACGGCCGCAACGACTACGTGCTGTCCCCCCTCTGGACGGACCTCTTCCCCGAGGGCCTGCTCGGCCAGCTCAGGGCCAACCCCTTCCTCGTGGCCTGCCGCAACGGCGCGGTCAGCCTCGACCAGCTGCGCCACTTCCTCATCCAGCACCACTATTACTCCCAGTACTTCACCCGCTACCTGTGCGCCCTCATGGGCAGCCTGGCCGACCAGGGCGAGTTCAAGGCCCTGTCCCACAACCTCACCGAAGAGCTCTCCGGCGGCGACAGCGTCGACATCTCCCACGCCGAGCTGTACCGCCGCTCCATGGACCTGATGGCCGCTGTCCCGCGCAGCCGCCCGCTGCTGGACGGCACCCGCCAGCTCATCGACGCGATGTTCCGCCACTGCCGCAGCAGCGACCCGCTGGACGGCCTGGCCGCACTCTGCCTCGGCGCCGAAGCCATCGTCCCGCTGATCTACGGCCCGGTGCTCGACGCCCTGCGCAGCCACAACGCCCCGGCCGAGGCCGAGCACTTCTTCGTCCTGCACATCGAAGAAGACGAGCAGCACGCCATCGTCATGCGCGACATCATCGACCGCATGCTCGGCGAGCGGCCCTACCTGCGCAGCCGGGTCATCGCCATCGGCGAAGAAATGGTCCACCTGCGCATGAACATGCTCGCCGAGCTGGTCGGGCAGGGCAGCGGCACCGGCCAGGCCCAGGGCACCCTCACCAGCCCCGACGCCCTCCAGGCCCTGCGCGCCGACGCCAGCCTCGGCAGCGCCAACTTCCTCGACCGCTGCCTGGCCCTGAGCACCACCGCCGACCAGCCGTTCCTGTTCCTCGACCGGCCGCTGCACCTCCTGCAGGGCGCCCCGGTCAGCGCCCTCGGCCTCAACGACCTGCAGCGCCACCGCATGGCCCTGGCCGACTGGTACCTGCAACAGGGCGTCAAGCCCGGTGACGTAGTGGCCGTCAGCGTCGAGGACGGGCTCATGCCCATGCTCCACTACCTCGCCCTCACCAGCCTCGGCGCCGCCATCTCCCTGATGAACCCGGCCATGCCCGCCGAGTTCGGCCTCGCCTACATAGCCGAGAACGGCTTCGAGCGCCTGGTCACCGACAGCGCCACCCTGGCCACCAGCGCCTTCGTCCGCCAGTGGCGCAACCAGGCGCCCCAGGCCGTGCTCGACGTCAGCCTGTCGCGCCTCGACCCGGACCCGCAGCTGCCCGCCTGGTGGCCGCTGGAGCCCGAGGACTCGACCCTGGTCATGCTCAGCCACACCTCCGGCACCACCGGCCTGCCCAAGGCCGTGCGCTTCGAGCACCGGCAGTTCTTCATGGGCAAGCGCGCCCGTATCGGCCGCTTCGCCGAAGGCCCCGACGAGCGCCTGCTGACCGCCCTGCCGCAGTCCCACTCGGCGGCCATCAGCCACCTGGAGACGGCCATCCTCCACGGCATCCCCACCTACGTGCTGGGCACCCAGGACGGCCAGGCCCTGCGCGAAGCCATCCGCTACTTCCAGCCCACCACCGTGGTCGCCTTCCCGCGCAGCTACGTGCTGCTGGTGGACGGCGGCATCCACCCCGGCGAATTCCCCGGCGTGCGCCGCTGGTTCGCCATGGGCGACGCCTCCCACCAGAGCCACGTCCGCGCCATCCTCGACGGCGCCCCGCAGTCGCGCTTCATCGACGCCTTCGGCAGCTCCGAACTGGGCATGGCCCTGTTCCGCAGCGAATCCACCCGCGAATCCCTGGCCGACCAGCGCTCCATCGGTCGCCCGGTGGACATCGCCGTGGCCAAGGTCCTCGACCCCCGCAGCGGCGAAGAGGTGAAGCCCGGCGAAGTCGGCCTGCTGGCCGTGCGCTCGCCCACCGTCACCTCCGGCTACTGGAAGCAGCCGCAGAAGACCGTCGAAGCCTGGCGCGGCGGCTACTTCCTCACCGGCGACGTCGCCTACTGCCGCGACGGCGAGTTCTTCCAGATCGACCGCGCCGTGGACGTCATCGAGGCCACCGGCGGTGCCCTCTACACCCTGCAGCTGGAAGAGGCCGCACAGCAGGTGGAAGGCGTCTGCGACGTCACCGTGGTCGGCGTCGACCCCGCACATGCCGAGGGCACCCGTGTGCTCGCCATCGTCCTGCCCGAACGGCAGGCGCTGGACCAGGCCGCCACCCTGGCCGCCCGCGTCCTGCCCGCCCTGCACCAGGCCGCCGCGCGCCGGGGCGTGACCCTGGCGAGCGGCGAGCTGGCCGTGGCCGTGGCCAGCGACCTCGCGTTCCTCCCCGTCGGCGCCACCGGCAAGGTCCTCAAGCGCCGCCTGCGCGGCCTGGCCGAGACCCTGCTGGCCGGCCAGCACGAACAGGCCCTGCTGCACCTGCAGCGCCAGGCCGGGGAATCCGAACGCCCGCTGGCTTCCACCGGAACCGAGCGCTGAGCGCGCCCACGAACAAGGACCGAACCATGACCCAGGCCACCTTCCAACCCGACGCCCTCGCCTCGGTGCGCCAGCGGCTCGCCGCCGCCCAGGCCGACCAGCAGGACGAATACGAATGCATGGGGCGCCGCTTCGTCGTCCAGGACGGCGTATTCCCGCCCACCCACTTCCAGTCCACCGGCATCTTCACCCGCCACCTGCCCTATCCCCGGGGCGGGCGCTTCCTGGAGATCGGCTGCGGGGCCGGCGTCACCGCCGTCACCGCTGCCCTCGAAGGCTGCGCCGTGGTGGTGGCCAGCGACATCAGCGCCGATGCCGTCGCCAACACCCGCGCCAACGCCAACCGGCATGGCGTCGCCGCGCGCATGTCCATCCGCCAGGGGGACCTGTTCGACGTGCTGGAGGAGGGCGAGCGCTTCGACGTCATCTTCTGGAACTCCAACTTCGTCTTCGTCGAAGCCGACCACGTGTTCGACGCCGCCATCATGCTGGCCTTCTGCGACCCGGGGTACGCCGCGCACCGGCGCTTCCTCGACGAAGCCCCGCGCCACCTCGCCCTCGGCGGCATGCTGCTGATGGGCTTCAGCAGCCAGGGCGACGGCCAGGCCCTGGAGGCCCTGCTGCGCGAGCACGGCTACGCCTCGCGGGTGATCGCCTCGGTCAGCGGCCAGGGCGACGGCGCGCCGCGCTACGACATCCTCCAGCTCCTGCCGGGTGCCCACGCACCGGCCGGGGCCTGAGCCCACGGGAGCGATCGCCATGCACGACACCCTCAAGGCCCCGGTGGCCATCGTCGGTGGCGGCCCGGTGGGGATGATGCTCGCCCTGTTCCTGGACCGTCACGGCGTGCCGGTGGTGCTGTTCAACAGCGAGCGCACCACCCGCTGGCACCCCAAGGGCAACACCCACAACGCCCGCACCATGGAGCACTACCGGCGGCTCGGGTTGTCCGACGGCATCCGCCGGCTCGGCCTGCCCGCCGACCACCCCCGGGACGTCGCCTACTTCACCCGCCTCAACGGCTGGGAGCTGGCGCGCCTGGACATGCCCGCCGAGCGCGAGCGCCTGCAGGCGGCCCGCCAGGCGCCGGACACAGACCAGGTGCCCGAGCCCCTGCTGCGGGCCAACCAGATGTACGTCGAGCGCTTCCTGCTGGACCACCTGCGCACCCGCCCCGGCATCCAGCTGCGTTTCGGCTGGCGGGTCGACGACTTCCAGCAGGACGCCGACGGCGTCAGCCTGCATGCCGTCGATAGCGCCGGGCAGGCTGCCGACGAGCACTGGCGCGCCGACTACCTGGTGGGCTGCGACGGCGGCCACAGCTTCGTCCGCCGTCGCTTGGGCATCGGCTACATCGGCCCGGACGGCAGCACCGGCGGCTTCCTCAGCGGGCGCATGTTCTCCAGCCACGTGCGCATCCCCGACCTGCACCGGCGCCTGCTGCCGGACCGCAAGGCCTGGATGTACAACGTCGTCGCCCCGGAAGGGCGCATGCTGCTGATCAGCCTGGACGGCGCCGACGAGTTCCTGCTCATGACCCAGGCCCGCAGCCACGACGAGATGCCCCAGGACGACGCGGTGATCCGCGCCATCCAGCGGGGCATCGGCGAGCCCGTCGAGGTCAGTGTGCTGGCCCATGCCGTCTGGCACGGCGGCCTGGCCCTGGTGGCCGAGCGCTTCGCCGACCGCCGGGTGCTGCTGGCCGGCGACGCCACCCACCTGTTCTCGCCCACCGGCGGCTTCGGCATGAACACCGGCATCGACGGCGCCGCCAACCTCGCCTGGAAGCTCGCCGCCGCCGTGCAGGGCTGGGCCGGCGACGGGCTCCTGGCCACCTACGAGCTGGAGCGCCGCCCGGTCACCCTGCGCAACACCCACGCCGCCCGCCGCCTCACCCAGCGCGTCGGCCAGGTGGACGTGCCCGCCGAGGTCGAGGACCCGGGGCCCGCCGGCCAGCAGGCGCGGGCGCGCCTGGGCGAGGCGCTGCAGCAGTTCCGTGGGCAGTTCGCCTCCCTCGGCGTCGAGCTGGGCGCCCGCTACGACGGCTCGCCGATCCTCTGGCCGGACGACGGCACGCCCCCCGAGGACGACCCGCTGCTCTACCGTCCCAGCACCTTGCCGGGCGGGCGCCTGCCGCACCTGTGGATCGCCGACGGCAGCACCGGCCGGTGCTCGGTGTTCGACCGGCTGGGCGTCGGCTTCACCCTCTTGCGCAACGGCCCGCAGGCCCCCGAGGCCACGCGCCTGGTGGAGGCGGCGCGGGCCCGTGGCATTCCCCTGGAGGTGGTCGACCTGCCGGCCACCGCCTTCACCTTCTACGCAGTGCAGCTGCTGCTGGTCCGGCCCGACCAGCACATCGGCTGGCGCGGCGACGCCCTGCCGGAGGATGCCGGCGCGTTGCTGGACCGCCTCGTCGGGCAGGGCGTGGCGGGCATCCAGGCCCCCGGCCCGGTGCTGGGCTGCGTATTCAGTGCAGTGGGCTGATCGACAACCTGATGGCATCAAGGAGGCGACATGAGTGCATTGGCAAGTGAACGAATCCGGGAACCGGCCCTTGAGGCGAGCGGGCTGGAATCCGAGTACGCGGACGACGCCCAGGAGAACGCGGCGGCCTTCGCCCTGATCGAGGACGACCCCAACCCGCAGGTGGTCAACGGCGAGCCCGAAGGGGCCTCCATCCGCTTCGTGAAGACCGGCGAGACCACCCGTGGCCGCTACCTCATGGCCAAGGTGGAGATCCCCCCGGGCTCCGGCCCGCCGCTGCATGTGCACACCCGCACCGACGAGTGGTTCTACGCCCCCGACGGCGGCGTGGTGATGTTCATGGGCACCCGCACCTACACCGACCTGGACAACCCGCCGGACGTGTCCGGGCGCGACACCATCCGCATGATCCCGATGAAGAAGGGCGCCATGGTGTTCGGCCGGCGCAACCACATCCACGGCTTCGTCAACATCACCGACAAGACCGTGATGATGTGGCTGGTGTGGACCCCCGACACCCCCGAAGTGACCCTCAAGGACTACTTCGAATCCATCGCCCGGCCGATCCTCCCCGGCGTGCGCGGTGCCCGCAACAACCCCATCGTCCAGCTCAAGGCCGTCAGCGAAGCACGCGACTACGGAATGATGTTCAGCACCGACTTCTGGCAGTACGCCGAGACGGTGGAGGAGGGCGAGCCGCCCTTCGGCAAGAACCTGGACGGACTGATCCGGCTCTTCGAGTCCGGCAAACGGGACTGATCCCTCAACACGACATGGAAGAAAAGGTGAACGCATGAAAACTCTGGCGAACAAGACCGCGATCGTCACCGGTGCCAGCTCCGGCATCGGCTATGAAACCGCCAAGCTCTTCGCGGCCCAAGGCGCCAAGGTGGTGGCCGTGGCCCGCCGTGCCGACTGCCTGGACCGCCTGCTGGGCGAGATCCACGCCCTGGGCGGCAAGGCCCTGGCCCTGGTGGGCGACGTCAAGGAGGAAGCCTGCGCCCGCGAGGCCGTGGCCCTGGCCGTGGGCCAGTTCGGCGGCCTGGACATCGCCTTCAACAACGCCGGCAGCATGGGCGCCCTGGGCAGTGTGACCGACATCAGCCTGGAGGGCTGGCACGACACCCTCGACACCAACCTCACCAGCGCCTTCCTCAGCGCCCGCCACCAGATCCCCGAACTGCTCAAGCGTCCCGGCAGCTCGCTGATCTTCACCTCCTCCTTCGTCGGCCACAGCGTCGGCTTCCCCGGCATGGCCGCCTACGCCGCCAGCAAGGCCGGCCTGGTGGGCCTGACCCGCACCCTGGCCGCCGAATACGGCGCCCAGGGGCTGCGGGTCAACGTGCTGCTGCCCGGCGGCACCGACACCGAGATGGGCCGCGCCGCCGCCTCCACGGCGGAGCAGAAGGCCTTCGTCGAGAGCATCCACGCCCTCAAGCGCATGGCCCGCCCGGAGGAGATCGCCCAATCGGCGCTGTACCTTGCCTCCGATGCCTCCAGCTTCGTCACCGGCACCACGCTGTTCGTGGAAGGCGGCGTGACCATCACCCGCACCTGAGGCCTCGGCCGACCCGGGCGCCGCCATCGCGGCGCCCGTCCCCACCGCGAATGGAATCCGCATCGACATGAAGACGCACAACGACATGCCCGGCGTTGCGGGCGAGGGCGAAGCGACGGCCGGTTTCGGCGCCTCCGGGCGGCGGGACTTCCTTACCCGCCTACTGGCCCTGGGGGCCGGTGCCGCCGGCATGGGGCTGCTGCCCGCTGCCGCCCTGGCCGCCGCTGACCCAGGCCGCCCCAGCCACCGCCGGGACTACGACTACATCATCGTCGGCGCCGGGTCCGCCGGTTGCCTGCTGGCCGACCGGCTCTCCGCCACCGGCGCCTCGGTGCTGCTGCTGGAGGCAGGCAGCCACCGCATCGACCAACCCAAGGTGCGCGAAGTTGCGCTTTGGCTGCAGAACCTCGGCAGCGACACCGACTGGGCCCGCACCAGCACCCCGCAGCCGCAGCTGGACCAGCGCGCCCAGAGCCTGGCGGCCGGGCGCGTCGTCGGCGGTTCCGGCAGCATCAACGCGATGATCTGGTTGCGCGGCGACCCCCGCGACCTGCAGCGCTGGCAGCAGCTGGTCGGTGCCCCCTGGACGGTGGAGGCGCTGCACCGGGCCTACCTGGACATGGCGCAGCCCGTGGGCAGCCCCGCCGGCCAGGGCGCACCGCGCATCCGCCTCGGGCGCTTCGCCGGGGAGCACCCGCTGACCGCCGCCTACCTGGCGGCCAGCAGCACCACCGGGCTCGGCGTGCAGACCCTCAACGACGGGCTGCCGCTGGAAGGCGCCGGCATCACCGAGGTCAACGCCACCGCCGACGGCTACCGGGTGGGGCCGGCCCAGGCCTTCCTGGTGCCGGCGCTGGCCCGGCCCAACCTCAGCGTGCTGAGCGAGGCGCTGATCACCAACCTGATCCTCCGGGGCTCGCACTGCGAGGGCGTGCGGGTGCTGGTGGACAACCGCCTGGTGTCGATCCGCGCGCGCCGCGAAACGATCCTCTGCGCCGGCACCTGCGAGTCGCCCAAGCTGCTCATGCTCTCCGGCATCGGCCCGCAGCAGGCCCTACGCGAGCAGGGCATCCCGGTGCGGCTGCACCTGCCGGCCGTGGGGCAGAACCTGCAGGACCACCTGCTGCTCAGCCTGCAGTACCGTTCGCGCCTGGCCATTCCCCCGCAGGTCTCCAACGGCGTGGCGACCATGAGCTACTACCACCACGGCAGTGGCCAGCAGGCGCCGGACATCCAGGTGGCCGGCATGCAGTACCCCTTCGGCCCGGTGCCCTTGCCCAGCGGCAGCTCCTACACCGTCATCCCCTTCCTGGCCAAGCCGCGTAGCCGGGGGCGGGTGCGCCTGGCCGGGACCGACCCGCGCCAGTCCCTGCTGATCGACCCCAACTACCTGGGCGAGGCCATCGACCGCGACATCATGCTCGCCGCACTGGACCGTGGCCTGGCCCTCGGCGCCGGGGTCACCGACTACTTCGGAGGGCTCTACCCCAGCGACCCGCTGGACACCCCGGCACAGAAGCTCGCCTTCATCGCCCGCAACGGCGGGCCCGGCCTGCACTACACCGGCACCTGCAGCGCTGGGCGCGACCCGCGCAGTAGCGTGGTGGACGGGCGCTTCCGGGTCTGGGGCCTGTCCGGCCTGCGGGTGGTGGACGCTTCGGTGATCCCCGAAATGCCGGCGGTGAACATCCACGCCTCGGTGCTCACCGTGGCGCAACTGGCGGCGCGGGTGCTGGTGGCCGAGCAGCGCCTTGGCCAGCGCCTCGCTGAAACCGCCTGAACCCTCACCCCATCCAGCGGAGCGCCGCTCCCTGAACTGAACCCAGGAGATCCACCATGCAGCATTCCCTGCTTTCCAAGAACGCCCTGGTCACCGGGGCCTCCCGTGGCATCGGCAAGGCCACCGCCCTGGCCCTGGGGGCCGCCGGCGCCCATGTGCTGGTGCACTGCAACCGGGGCGTGGAGGAGGCCCGCGCCGTGGCCGCCGAGATCCGCGACCGGGGCGGCCGCGCCGACGTGCTGGTGGCGGACCTGGCCAGCGTCGACGGGCCGCGCATCCTCGCCGCCGAGGTGGGCGAGCGGGTGCGCCGGCTCGACGTGCTGGTGGCCTGCGCCGGCATTGCCCAGACGGCCCGCCTGGAGGACACCCGCGTGGAGGACTTCGACCGGCTGTTCGCGGTCAACGTGCGGGCGCCGTTCTTCCTCGTGCAGCAACTGCTGCCGCTGATGGGGGAGGGCAGCAGCGTGGTGATGGTGTCGTCCCTCGGGGCGCGCTCGGCGGTGGGCGAGATCCCCGCCTACGCCGCCACCAAGGGCGCCCTGGACACGCTGGTGCTGCACTTCGCCCAGGCCCTCGGCGGGCGCGGCATCCGTGTCAACGGGCTGGCCCCGGGCGTGGTGGACACCGAGATGTCCAGCTTCGTGCGCAGCGACGAGGGGCGGGACTTCGTGCTCGGCATCCAGGCCCTGAAGCGCGTGGCACAGCCCGAGGACATTGCCGATGTCGCGCTGTTCCTGGCCTCCGACGCCTCGCGCTGGATCACCGGCGACATCCTCAGCGTCGACGGTGGCACCAAGCTCTGACCGCCAGCCACCTCCGGGGGTAGACCCATGAACATGAAGACCGAAGTGCCTGCCGCCGGCCTTGCCGGCGAGGGTGGCCCGTCGAGGAACCTCGAACTCGACCGGCTGCGCGCCATCGCCGTGCTGCTGACCTTCTACGTCCACCTGTACCAGGTGTTCTACCCCTGGACCTTCACCATGCATTACCCCAGGCCCGAGTCGGTGGCGGACCTGTTCGGCAATGCCTGGGGCGGGGTCGACCTGTTCTTCGTCATCTCCGGCTACATCATCTCGCGCACCCTGCTGGAGCAACTGGACGGGCTGCGCAGCGGCGTGCAGCGGGCGGCCTGCATCAAGGCGTTCTACGTGCGCCGGGTGTTCCGCATCCTGCCGGTGGCCTGGGTGGTGGTGGCGCTGGTGATGGCCTGCAGCCTGTTCCTCAACCAGGGCCAGTACTTCGCCCCGCCGGTGTACAACGCCCAGGCGGCGCTGGGCATCTTCACCTACACGTTCAACTTCTGGCTGCCGGACAACAAGATCGCCGGCGGGGTGCCGCTGGCGCCGTACTGGAGCCTGTCGGTGGAGGAGCAGTTCTACCTGTTCTACCCGCTGTTCCTGATCCTGCTGAAGAGCAACCGCGCGCGGGTGCTGGCGCTGCTGGGCACACTGCTGCTGGTGAGCCTGGTGCTGCGGCCCTTCAGCCTGTCCGACCCGATGAAGGTGTTCTTCTTCACCCAGACCCGTTGCGACGGGCTGATCTACGGCTGCCTGCTGTACCTGGCCAGCACCCAGCCCTGGTTCGCCGCCCTGCGCGTGCGGGCCGGCCGCCATCGCTACGCCGGCGCGCTGCTGGCCACGGTGCTGGCGCTGGTGCTGGCCAGCGTCACCGCCATCGGCTTCGGCAACGTGCTGGCGGTGCCGGTGGTCTGCGCACTGTCCCTGGCGCTGGTGTTCATGGCGGCGTGCGAGGGCGGCCTGCTGGTGTTCCCGCAGCCGCTGCAGGTGCTGCTGGACTACCTGGGCAAGCGCTCCTACACCCTGTACCTGGTGCACATCCCGATGTTCTTCCTGACCCTGGAACTGATGCACCGCTACACCCGCAGCGAAGGCATCGCCATTACCGACGCGCTCTGGCCGCAGTACACGGCGTTGATGCTGGTGCTGGTGTTCGGCGCCACCGAGCTGATCCACCGCACCGTGGAGCGACCGATGATCGCCCTGGGCAAGCGCATCGCCGAACGCAGCCGCACCGCCGAAGCCGCCACGCCCCAGGCCCTGGCACCCACCCCGACGCCCTGAGCCCCGCGCGTTTGTGTAGGAGCGAGCGCTGCTCGTGACGGCTGTTCAGGCTGCCTCCGTAGCCCGGACTTCAGTCCGGGTTCTGTGCCCGAACTCCCCGGGCTGAAGCCCGGGCTACGAACGGTGGCCATTGGTGGGCTGAAGCCCACCCTACGGGGGAGGCCCCGCCCGCCTGCGCATCCTTGTAGGAGCGAGCTCTGCTCGCGAACGGTCGTCCAGGCCGACTCCGTAGCCCGGACTTCAGTCCGGGTTCTATGTCCGAACTCCCCGGGCTGAAGCCCGGGCTACGAGCGTTGGCCATTGGTGGGCTGAAGCCCACCCTTGTATCTCGACTACTGCCCCACCCCAGGGGCATAGTCCCCGACTGATCATCGGGGGAGGGATAGGAAGCCGTGCCCACCCTT
>Ga0247725_1001457_pt1 | contig 11961 bp, 11 predicted proteins | sample OKSTACKMCFT3sol_FD_183021 | JGI IMG/M metagenome (GOLD analysis project Ga0247725, IMG submission 183021) | Subsurface sediment microbial communities from gas well in Oklahoma, United States - OK STACK MC-FT3-sol | ecosystem: Environmental > Terrestrial > Deep subsurface > Rock core/Sediment... | reverse complement strand
AGGTCATCCCGGGCGACATCGTCTTCAAGCTCTACGACACCTACGGGTTCCCGGTCGACCTGACCGCCGACATCGCCCGCGAACGCGAGCTGACCGTCGACGAGGAAGGCTTCGAGCGCGAGATGGAAGCCCAGCGCGAACGCGCCCGCGCCTCCAGTGCCTTCGGCATGGACTACAACAGCCTGGTCAAGGTTGACGGTGACACCCGCTTCCTCGGCTACGCCGGTACCAGCGGCAGCGGCAAGGTCGTCGCGTTGTTCAAGGCTGGCGCTGCGGTCGACAGCCTCGCCGAAGGCGAGGAGGGCGTGGTAGTGCTGGACCAGACCCCGTTCTACGCCGAGTCCGGTGGCCAGGTGGGCGACTGCGGTTACCTGGAAGGCGCCGGTGTGCGCTTCGACGTCCGTGACACCACCAAGGCCGGCGGCGCCTTCCTGCACCACGGCATCGTGGCCAAGGGCGGCCTCTCGGTCGGCGCCAGCGTCAAGGCCGAGGCCGACTCCACCGTTCGCAGTGCCACGGCGCTGAACCACTCCGCGACCCACCTGCTGCACGCAGCCCTGCGTCGCGTGCTCGGTGAGCACGTGCAGCAGAAAGGCTCCCTGGTGGACAGTCAGCGCCTGCGTTTCGACTTCAGCCACTTCGAGGCCATCAAGCCCGAGCAGCTGAAAGCGCTGGAAGACATCGTCAACACCGAGATTCGCCGCAACACCGCAGTCGAGACCGAAGAGACCGACATCGAGACCGCCAAGGCCAAGGGCGCCATGGCGCTGTTCGGCGAGAAGTACGGCGACCAGGTACGCGTGCTGAGCATGGGCGGTGATTTCTCCGTCGAGCTCTGCGGCGGTACCCACGTCTCCCGTACGGGCGACATCGGCCTGTTCAAGATCACCAGCGAAGGCGGTGTAGCCTCCGGCGTGCGCCGTATCGAGGCAGTCACCGGTGCTGCGGCCCTGGCTTACCTGAACGGTGCCGAGGAGCAGCTGAAGGAAGCGGCCGTGCTGGTCAAGGGCAGCCGTGACAACGTCCTGGACAAGCTCGCAGCCCTGCTGGAGCGCAACCGCCAGCTGGAGAAGGAAGTCGACCAGCTCAAGGCCAAGGCGGCCAGCGCGGCCGGCGACGATCTGGCGGCATCGGCGGTGGAGGTCAAGGGTGTCAAGGTCCTGGCCGCGCGCATGGACGTGGACGGCGATGCGCTGCTGGCGCTGGTCGACCAGTTGAAGAACAAGCTCGGCCGCGCAGTGATCCTGCTCGGCGGGGCGCTGGAGGGCAAGGTGACACTGGTCGCCGGCGTCACCCAGGACCTGACCGGCCAACTCAAAGCCGGCGATCTGATGAAGCAGGCCGCGGCAGCGGTCGGTGGCAAGGGCGGTGGCCGTCCGGACATGGCGCGTGGCGGTGGTACCGACGCCGCAGCCCTGGACCAGGCCCTGGCACTTGCCGTTCCGTTCGTCGAGCAGGGGCTCTGATGCCGTTGGCGCCCGGTTGCCACACGCACCGGGCGTCCGCCGGAACCCTTCGCCAGGAGCTCCGCGCCACGCCCGGCGGGCCCTTGGCAGTGTCCTGCGTTGATTGTTTAATGGGCGCCCTTCACGGGATTAGGCGGCTTTGAAATGGCTTTGATCGTACAGAAGTTTGGGGGGACCTCGGTCGGCACCATCGAGCGCATCGAGCAGGTGGCCGAGAAGGTCAAGAAATTCCGCGAGCGCGGTGACGACATCGTCGTGGTGGTTTCCGCCATGAGCGGCGAAACCAATCGCCTCATCGATCTGGCCAAGCAGATCAGCGACAACAAGCCGGTTCCGCGTGAGCTGGACGTGATGGTGTCCACCGGCGAGCAGGTGACCATCGCCCTGCTGGCGATGGCGCTGATCAAGCGCGGTGTGCCGGCCGTCTCCTACACCGGCAACCAGGTCCGCATCCTCACCGACAGCGCCCACAACAAGGCGCGCATCCTGCAGATCGACGACCAGAAGATCCGCGCCGACCTCAAGTCCGGTCGCGTCGTGGTGGTGGCCGGTTTCCAGGGCGTGGACGAGCACGGCAACATCACCACCCTCGGTCGTGGTGGTTCCGACACCACCGGCGTGGCCCTGGCGGCTGCCCTGAAGGCGGACGAGTGCCAGATCTACACCGATGTAGATGGCGTCTACACCACCGACCCGCGCGTTGTCCCCCAGGCCCGTCGCCTGGACAAGATCACCTTCGAGGAAATGCTGGAAATGGCCAGCCTCGGTTCGAAGGTGCTGCAGATCCGCTCGGTGGAGTTCGCCGGCAAGTACAACGTTCCGCTGCGCGTGCTGCACAGCTTCCAGGAGGGTCCGGGCACCCTCATTACCCTTGATGAAGAGGAATCCATGGAACAGCCGATCATTTCCGGCATCGCCTTCAACCGCGACGAGGCCAAGCTGACCATCCGTGGCGTGCCGGACATCCCCGGCGTGGCCTTCAAGATCCTCGGCCCGGTGAGTGCGGCCAACATCGAAGTGGACATGATCGTGCAGAACGTCGCGCACGATAACACCACCGACTTCACCTTCACCGTGCACAACAATGACTACCAGAACGCCCTGGCCGTGCTGGAGAAGACCGCTGCCGAGATCGGTGCCCGTGAAGTCGGCGGCAACACCAACATCGCCAAGGTGTCCATCGTCGGTGTCGGCATGCGCTCCCACGCGGGCGTCGCCAGCCGCATGTTCGAAGCCCTGGCCAAGGAAAGCATCAACATCCAGATGATCTCGACTTCCGAGATCAAGGTCTCCGTCGTCATCGAGGAGAAGTACCTCGAACTGGCCGTCCGTGCCCTGCACACCGCCTTCGAACTGGATGCACCCGCTCGACAGAGCGAGTGAGCCTTATAACGAAAGGCGCGGCTCACCCCGCGCCTTTCGTCGTTTTTGGTCTGCGGTGGTGGAACTTTCCTTTTGCCACCGCTGGTCAATACTTGGGTGGACGCCCCTTGAAATTCATGGGGGGCCGACGCCATTTCTTTTTTGCAGACTGTCCCTGAAACACATCCGTGAGGAGAAAGGAATGCTGATTCTGACTCGCCGGGTCGGAGAGACCCTGATGGTCGGTGATGAAGTCACTGTCACCGTATTAGGCGTGAAAGGTAATCAGGTGCGCATTGGCGTCAACGCCCCGAAAGAGGTAGCCGTGCACCGTGAGGAAATCTACCAGCGCATCCAGAAAGAGAAAGACCAGGAACCAAACCACTAATTTTTCTACTTTTTTTCTTTGCAAACGGGGAAAACATGGTTATCATGCGCCCCGTGTTGCGGAGAGGTGGCCGAGTGGCCGAAGGCGCTCCCCTGCTAAGGGAGTACACCTCAAAAGGGTGTCGGGGGTTCGAATCCCCCCTTCTCCGCCATTATTCAGTGTTGTAGAGATGTCAGCGGTTAGTTCGATAAGTTATTGAAAAGTATCGAAAAAATCAGTTGACGGTGGTTTTGAAGTCTCTATAATGCGCGCCCACAACGCACTCGTAGCTCAGCTGGATAGAGTACCCGGCTACGAACCGGGCGGTCAGAGGTTCGAATCCTCTCGAGTGCGCCATTTTCAATCAGCTGATATAGCGTCGGTTGATTGAAGAAACCAGCGGTGATCTGGTCTAAAAACACCACAACGCACTCGTAGCTCAGCTGGATAGAGTACCCGGCTACGAACCGGGCGGTCAGAGGTTCGAATCCTCTCGAGTGCGCCATACAAGAAAGGCCTGCAGAAATGCAGGCCTTTTTCTTTTCCCGCCTTTTTATTTCTCCGGTAATTGCGTCGCTCTGTACGGGCAAGCGGTCACGGTGTGGCCGTGCCGGTGGCGAGACCGTCGAGGAAGGCCTGGTAGTGGCGTGCCGTCTCGGCGGGTCGCTCGATCATCGGGGCGTGTCCGCAATCCTTCATGACCACCGTACTGGCGTGCGGGACCAGCGGCTTCATGACATCGAGGCTCGATACATCCAGCACGCGGTCCTTGTCGCCCCAGAGCAGCAGGGTAGGGGCCTGGATCTTTGGCAGTTCCGGCTCCAGGGGAATGTAGCGCTGAACCAGTTGCTGAAAGACCGCTTCATAGTGGGCCTGGTTGGCGATGGCCCTGTCTGCCAGGTAGCGCTTGAGCGGGGCCGGCAGGACGGGCGGATCGACGAAGACGAAGTCCATCAGCCTGTCGTAGTCGGAGACGCGGGTGACCACCAGGGGATTGGGGCGGCCCTGTTCCAGCAGGTCGAACAGTTCGCTCTTGTGCGGTGCAGTGACCCCCGCGTTGTCGAAGAGCGCCAGCGAACGCACGCGGTCCGGGTAGCGCGCCGCATACAGCGCCACGATGTGCCCACCCATGGAGTTGCCCACCAGATGGACCTTGCCCACTCCCAGCGCCTGTATGAAGTCCGCCAGCCGCTCGGCCTGGGTGCCGACGTCGTAGCTGCCCGCCGGCCGGCTGCTTTCACCGAAGCCCGGCAGATCGGGCACCACCACGTGGTAGCGGCCGCTGAAATGCCGGGCCATGCGCAGCCAGTTGTCCTTGTCCGCACCGAAGCCGTGGACCATGACGATGGTCTCGCCCAGCTTCGGGCCGCCTTCGTAGTAGGCGAAATCCAGTTCGCCCGCTGTCACCACCTGGCTGCTCAGGCCGGCCAGATGGGTTTCCACCAGTCGCGCGCTGGCCATCAACGCAGGCGGATAGAAATAAAGCGTGGCCGCCACTGCTGCCAGCAACGTCACAAGTCCTGCAAGCAGTTTCTTCATCAAGGCTTCCTTATGACAAAAAACGATTTCAAATGGCCTAAGCTAGCACGGCGTTATGGTCGTGCAGTGACACGGCCGGCGTCTTCCCAACCAAGCTCCAGTACTGGGACTCCATGATGTACAGACGTCTCTTCCTCGCTCCGTTGCTGACCGCCAGCCTGCTGGTGCCGACCCTCGCCCTGGCGGCCAAGAAGTGCGAGCGCCTGGTGGCCACGGGAAACCCCGAGTATCCGCCCTACCTGTGGCGCGACCCGCAGAACCCCAAGCTGCTGGTCGGCGCCAATGCCGACCTGCTGCACCGCATCGGCGAAGAGATCGGCGTGAAGATCGACGTCCTCTATACCGGCCCCTGGTCCCGCGCGCAGGACGAAGTGCGCACCGGTCGGGTCGACCTCATCGCCGGCGCCTTCCTCACCCTGCCGCGGCTGGAGACGATGGACTACATCCACCCCGCCTTCCTGGACACGCCCAGCGTGGTCTGGGTCAAGCATGGCCGCGCGTTCCCCTTCCAGGGGCGTGACGACCTCAAGGGGCGTACCGGTGGCACCCTGGTGAACAACAGTTTCGGCCAGGACTTCGACCACTTCGCCCGCGACAACCTCACCCTCGAAGAAGTCCCCAGCGTCACCCAGGCCTTCCAGAAGCTGCTGCTGGAGCGCACCGAATTCGTCCTCTACGAGCACTACCCCGGCGTCGCCCTGGCGGAAACCCTCGGCATCACCCATGACCTGGAAGTGCTGGAACCGCCTATCGCCAGCGAAGGGCTGTACCTCACGCTCTCTTACAACTCCGCCTGTAACGACCCCTGGCTGCGCGGACAACTGGCGAAAAAGATGACAGAATTGGTCGCCGCAGGGGTGCCGCAGGCCCTGCTGCAACGCAATCTCGAGCGGTGGCGGACCCAGCAGGTACAGCCCGCCACGGCCCCGAAACCGTAGGAAACCCCAGTGATCGAACACCGCATAATGGCCGCCGGCCTGGCACTTCTTGCCCTGTCCGGCTGCGCCAACGATCCCGCCCCCGTCGAGCAGATGCGCCTCTCCGAGCAGGCCGTGGCCCAGGCCCGTGCCGTCGGCGCAAGCGCCGACCAGGTCCCCGAGATGAAACTGGCTGAAGAGAAGCTGGCCCGCGCCCAGAAGAACATGGGCGAGCAGGACTACAAGCGCGCGCGCTTCTTCGCCGAGCAGGCCGAACTGGACGCCCGCCTCGCCGAATCCCTGGTGCTGACCCAGAAGAGCAAGGCCCAGCTCAACGACCTGACCGCCCGCATCAACCGCCTGCGCAAGCAACTGGGGGACCTGGAATGACCCCGCGTATCGCCATGGGCGGCCTCGTCGCCGCGCTCCTGTTGCTCGGCGGCTGCGCCTCCTCGCGCCAGGCCGAGCAGAGCCTGGATGAAGCCCGCAACCGCTTCCAGCAGGTGAAGGAAGACCCCCAGGTACTGGCCAGTGCACCCAAGGACGTGATCCGCGCCGGGGAATCCCTGGCCCGCGCCGAGCGCCTCGCCACCTACTGGGGCAACGACGGCGACGTCGAGCACTATGCCTTCCTCAGCCAGCGCTACAGCCAGATCGCCACCCAGCACAGCGAACTGGCCCGCGACCAGGAGCGCGCCGTGCGCTTGCAGGGCGAGCAGGAGCGCCTCCAGCAATCCCTGCGCGAAGCCAAGCTGCTCAGCGCGCAGCAGAAGGGCAACTGGCTCGAGGAGCAGATGGTCGCCCTCGCCGCCACCGAGACCGATCGCGGCCTGGTGATGACCCTGGGCGACGTGCTGTTCGACACCGGTCGCTCCGAGCTGAAGGGCCGGGCCAACCGCACCGTGCTCAAGCTCGTGCAGTTCCTGCAGATCAACCCGCGCCGCACCGTGCGCATCGAGGGCTACACCGACAGCAGCGGCACCCGCGAGGAGAACCTCGCCCTGTCCCGTGACCGCGCCCAGGCCGTAGCCGACGTCCTCACCGACCTCGGGGTCGACGCCAAGCGCATCGAGGTGAAGGCCTATGGCGAAGCCTTCCCCATCGCGGAGAACGCCTCCAACAGCGGCCGCGCGCAGAACCGCCGCGTCGAGATCGTCATCTCCGACGAAAAGGGCAACCTCGGCGAAGCCCGCTGATCGCCCCCGCGCCTCCACAGGAACCCCGGCGGCCTCGCGGCCCCGGGGTTTTTTCATGCTCGCTCGCCACGCCTCGCACCCATACAGCTCGGGTTTGCAACGGGGCACTTGCGCAACGAGGCGCAACCGTCGGTCACTGTGGCGGTACAGTCCCTGGCAATTTTCACTGTATGGTCCACAATTTTACGGACTGTACCGGTGCAATCCCGTCTCGCTTCGGTACTGTTACGGTCCAGTGAGACAGGTGCCGCCGCCATGACCAATCTGCTGCTTTACCAACGCATCGCCCAGCAACTGGCCGAAGACATCCGGCGTGGCGTGTACCAGCCCGGCGAACGGGTGCCCTCGGTGCGCAAGCTCAGCGCCCAGCTCAACGTCAGCCACGCCACCGTGCTGCAGGCGTACGCCAACCTGGAAGACCAGGGCCTGATCCGCGCGAGGCCGCAGTCCGGCTTCTACGTCCACCAGACCCCCGCGCTCACCGCCTCGACCCCCGACATCGCCCGGGTCGAACGCCCCGGCCTGGTTACCCGCGCCAGCATCATCAACCAGGTGCTCACCGAATCCCGCCGCGAGGGCGTGTTCCCCCTCGGCGCCGCCGTGCCCCACGTGGACTACCTCCCCGTGCGCGCCCTGCACCAGCAACTGGCCAAGGTCACTCGCTTCCACAGCCCGCGCGCCTTCAGCTACATGTTCAGCCCCGGTTTCGAACCGCTGCGCCGTCAGGTGGCGATCCGCATGCGCGATGCCGGCGTAGTGATCGACCCCTCCGAAGTGGTCATCACCCACGGCTGCGTCGACGCCATCCAGATGAGCCTGCGGGTGCTGACCCGCCCCGGCGACCTGATCGCCACCGAATCGCCCACCTACTACGGCCTGCTGCAACTGGCGGACCTGCTCGGGCTCAAGGTCATCGAGATCCCCAGCGACCCCACCACCGGCATCAGCCTCGAAGCCCTGCAACTGGCCGCCAACCAATGGCCCATCAAGGCCCTGGTGCTCACCTCGCGCCTCAGCAACCCGCTGGGCGGCACCGTGCCCGAAGAGCGGCAGAAGCAACTGCTGCGCCTGGCATCGGATTTCGACATCCAGATCGTCGAGGACGACATCTACGGCGAGCTCATGTTCGAGCAGGGCCCCTCCAAATCCCTCAAGGCCAGTGACCGTGACGGCCGGGTGATCTACTGCTCCAGCTTCTCCAAGACTCTCTCGCCCGGCGTGCGGATCGGCTGGATAGTCGCCGGCAAGTACCAGGACGAAATCCAGCGCCTGCAGACCTTCACCACCCACTCCGCCTGCAGCGTCACCCAGATGGGGGTCGCCGCCTACCTGGAGAACGGCGGCTACGACCGGCACCTGCGCTACATCCGCCAGGAGTACCGCAAGAACCTCACCGCCTTCCAGCTGGGGGTGCAGCAGTACTTCCCCGACGGCACCCAGATGACCCGGCCCAACGGCGGCTTCATCCTCTGGATCAGCCTGCCGGCCAAGGTCAACACCAAAGACCTGCACGTCCGCGCGCTGCAGCAGGGCATCAGCATCGCCCCGGGGCTGATCTTCAGTAACACCGAGCAGTTCAACCACTGCGTGCGCCTGAACTGCGGCATCCCGTGGAACCGCGAGGCCGAGCGCGCCATCATGACCCTCGGCATGCTCGCCAAGCAGCTCTGCCAGGAAGCCGGCGGCAGCTACTGAGACCAGGCGGAGGAGGGCGGACGCTCATCGGCGTTGACAGCCCTCCACCGTTCCCCGCAGTATCCAGCCCCTCGCAATCTGCAACCTGAGCCCGACCATGCCCGCCCACGCCTTCTCCCGCGCTTTCGTACCGGCCCTGCCGGCGCTTGCGCTTGGCGTCGCCGCGAGCAAGGTCAAGAAACAGCCGCTCATTTGACCGGGGCGCGCTGTCCCGTCAGATGGGCTGACAGGACAGCAGGCGCGAAGGTCGAACCCTCTCTCACTCCCGCATCCCTGTACCCCTCCGACGGCGACGACAGACGGTCAGCCTGAAGGAGTGAAGCAATGCCCGCGTTTTCTGGAATCTGGGTCGCCCTGGTGACCCCCTTCGCCGACGGCGAACTCGAGCTGCCCGCCCTACAACGCCTCGCCCGGAACCTGCTGGATGCCGGAGCGGCCGGCCTGGTCGCCTGCGGCAGCACCGGCGAAGCCGCCGCCCTCAGCCGCGACGAGCGCCTCGCCGTGCTGGATGCCCTGCTTGAGGTCGTGCCCGGCGAACGCCTGGTGATGGGCCTGGCCGGCAACAACCTCAACGACGTTCTGGGCATGCTCGACGCCATCCAGCAGCGTCCCATCGGCGGCGTGCTGGTTCCGGCGCCTTACTACATCCGCCCCTCCCAGGCCGGCCTGCTCAGCTGGTTCAGCCGCATCGCCGACGCCTCCCGGCTGCCGGTGATCCTCTACGACATCCCCTACCGCACCGGCGCCACCCTGGCCCTCGACACCCTGCGCCAGCTCGCCCGCCATCCCCGCATCGTCGCCCTCAAGGATTGCGGCGGCGACACCGGCAAGACCCAGGCCCTGATCGCCGATGGGCAACTGGCCGTGCTGGCCGGCGAAGACAACCAGGTGTTCACCACCCTCTGCCTGGGCGGCAGTGGCGCCATCGCCGCCTCCGCCCACCACCACACCGAGCGCTTCGTCGAGATGGCCGCCTGCGTGCAGCGGGGCGACCTGGCCCGTGCCCAGGCCCTCGCGCACAGCCTGCAACCCCTGATCGAACTGGCCTTTGCCGAGCCCAACCCCGCACCGGTGAAGAGCCTGTTGGCCCTGCGCGGGCTGATCCGCGATGAGCTGCGCGAGCCCATGCAGCCCAGTTCGCCGGCCCTGGTGGAGCGCCTGCGCAGCCTGCTCGTCTGAGCCGGCTGCCGCCCGCCCGCCGGGCCGGGTGGGGCGGCGCCGGGGTTGCGATATATACTTCGCGCCTCTGAACCGAGGAGAGCCTTGTGGCCATCGATTTTCACTGGATTCGCGACGACGCCGAACTGGCCTCCCACTGCGAACGCTGGCGCCGACTGAGTTTCGTCGCGCTGGACACCGAGTTCATGCGTGTCGACACCTTCTACCCCAAGGCCGGCCTGGTCCAGGTCGGCGATGGCGAGACGGCCTGGCTCATCGACCCCCTGCTGATCCAGGACTGGCGCCCCTTCGCAGCCCTGCTCGAAGACTCTACCGTCACCAAGGTGCTGCATGCCTGCGGCGAAGACCTCGAAGTCTTCCTGCGTCTCACCGGCAGCCTGCCGCAGCCGCTGCTCGACACCCAGCTCGCCGCCGGCTACCTCGGCATCGGCTACTCCATGGGCTACTCGCGCCTGGTAAACGCCGTGCTCGGCATCGACCTGCCCAAGGAAGAGACCCGCTCCGACTGGCTGCAGCGCCCGCTCACCGAGATGCAGGAGCGCTACGCCGCCGAGGACGCCGTGCACCTGGCCGAGATCTACCGCATCCTCGACCAGCGTCTCGACGCCACCAAGCGCGCCTGGATCCTCGAAGACGGCGCCGAACTGGTGGCCAACATGCGCCGCGAGACCGACCCCCAGACGCTGTACCGCGAGTCCAAGCTCGGTTGGAAGCTGTCCCGCCAGCAACTGGCCGTGCTCCGCGCCCTCTACGCCTGGCGCGAGGCCGAGGCCCGGCGCCGCGACCAGCCGCGCAACCGCATCATCCGCGAGCACGCCCTGTGGCCCATGGCGCGTTTCCAGCCGGACAACCTGGTCGCCCTGTCGCGCATCGAAGACATGCACCCGCGCACCGTCCGCCAGGACGGCAACACCCTGCTCAAGCTGATCCGCGAAGCGGCCGAACTGCCGCCCGCCGAATGGCCCGAGGCACTGCCCGAGCCGCTGCCCGCCGAAGTCAACGGCCTGCTCAAGAAGCTGCGCGCCGTCGGCCAGGCCCAGGCCGAGCGCCTGGGCATCGCCCCCGAGCTGATGCTGCGCAAGAAACACCTCGAAGCCCTCATCAAGAGCGGCTTCCCCAACGGCCCCTACCAGCTGCCCGCAGGCCTGCGTGGCTGGCGCCGCGAACTGATGGGCCAGGCCCTGCTGGACGTCCTGGCCGGAGAGACCGCCTGATGAAACGCATCTGCTCGATCTACAAGAGCCCCCGCAAGAACGAGATGTACCTCTACGTCGACAAGGCCGAAGCCCTCAGCCGCGTGCCCGAAGGCCTGCTGGCCGCCTTCGGCGCACCCCGGCACACCTTCGACCTGGTCCTCAGCCCCGAACGCCAGCTGGCCCGCGAGGACATCCACAAGGTGCTGGAGAACATCGAGAAGCAGGGCTACCACCTGCAGATGCCGCCGGGTGAAGAGGAGTACATCGAGCACCTGCCCGAAGAACTCCTGCGCATGAACGACCCGGTCTGATGCGCGTTCTCCTCGCCGACTCCAACCATGCCCGCCACGCCGAACTGTTGAGCGAGCTCGCCCCCGAGCTGGAGCTGCTGGCTGCAGAGTCGCCTGACGAACTGACCCGCCTGGCCGCCGACTGCCCGGTGTGGCTGGGCAGCCCGGATCGCCTCGCCGAGCTGCTGCGCCAGGGGCTTCGGCCCGAATGGGCGCAGTCCACCTGGGCCGGCATCACCCCGCTGCTGGCCGAAGGCCTGCCGCGCCAGTACCGGCTCACCCGTGCCGTCGGCATCTTCGGCCAGGTGATGGCCGAATACGTGCTGACCTACCTGCTGGCCCATGAGCGCGCGCTGTTGGCGCGCCTGGCGAGCCAGGTGGAAGGGCGCTGGGATGGCCGGCTGCCCCGCAGCCTGGCCGGGCGGCGGGTGCTGGTGGTGGGCGCCGGGGACATCGGTAGCAGCGTCGGGCGCTTCCTCGCCCCCTTCGGTGTCGAGCTGCGCGGCATCGCCCGCCAGCCGCGTCCGCTGGAGCCCTTTGCCGAGGTCGCCGGCCTCGAGGCCCTGCCCGAACAGGTCGGCTGGGCCGACTGCGTGGTCAACCTGCTGCCGGACACCCCCGCCACCCAGGACCTCTACGACCGCGCGCTGTTCCAGCGCATGCAGCCCACCGCGCTCTTCATCAATGCCGGGCGTGGCGTTGCGGTGGTGGACCACGACCTGGTCGCGGCCCTCGAAGCCAACGAACTGGCCGG
>Ga0247725_1001456_pt1 | contig 11972 bp, 6 predicted proteins | sample OKSTACKMCFT3sol_FD_183021 | JGI IMG/M metagenome (GOLD analysis project Ga0247725, IMG submission 183021) | Subsurface sediment microbial communities from gas well in Oklahoma, United States - OK STACK MC-FT3-sol | ecosystem: Environmental > Terrestrial > Deep subsurface > Rock core/Sediment... | reverse complement strand
CTCATCGCATCACTCCTCGATTTCAATCGCGGGCCACAGGATAACAGGCTGACCGAAGCCCCAAGGCTTTCGCTGAAACCGGCAAGTTTCCGCTCTCGCCTGACACACGCATGGCGGATATCCGCCACCAATGTGCGACACGTCACAGCCCTTTTCACATGCCAGGCAGGTTGGCGGAATTTCGCCACAATGGCATAGGCCTTGCGATGGTAAGTCGCCAGCTTCGTTCATACCGCAACAGCTGTCAGCGGCTGGGCGACCGCCAAAGTGACCAACACGACGTAGCCGAAAAGGCCTCCCAACCTGATAAGAAGAAAAGGAAGCAGTATGTTCAATACAGTTCGCGTCATGGCCATCTGCGCCATGGCGTTCGCCTCTCTCAGCGCCACCAGCGCGCTGGCCGATGAACCTATCCTGATCAAGTTCTCCCATGTCGTGGCCGATGCCACTCCCAAGGGCCAGGGCGCACTGCTGTTCAAGCAGTTGGTCGAGGAACGTCTGGCCGGCAAGGTGAAGGTCGAGGTCTACCCGAACTCCAGCCTCTTTGGCGACGCCAATGAGCTGGAAGCCCTGCGTAAAAACGATGTTCAGTTGCTGGCACCGTCTCTGGCAAAGTTCGAGCAGTACACCAAGCAACTGCAGGTGTTCGACCTGCCGTTCCTGTTCGATGACCTGGATGCGGTCAACCGCTTCCAGAAACGTGCCAAGGGCCGCCAGTTGTTGCGCTCGATGGAAGACCACAACATCGTTGGTCTGGCTTACTGGCATAACGGCATGAAGCAGCTTTCCGCTACCCGCGCACTGAACATGCCTGGCGATGCCAATGGTCTGAGCTTCCGCATTCAGCCGTCGGCGGTACTGGAGGCACAATTCGGCCAGGTGGGCGCAAATAGTCAGAAACTGCCTTTCTCGGAAGTCTTCAAAGCGCTACAGAGTGGCCAGGTACAGGGGGCGGAAAACCCCTGGTCGAACATCTATAGCCAGAAGCTGCATGAAGTGCAGCCCTTCATCAGCGAAACCAACCATGGCGTGCTGGACTACATGCTGGTGAGCAATTCGCGCTTCTGGTACGGCATCCCGCATCAGATCCGGATGGAGCTGGAAGCCATCATCGATGAGGTCACCTACGTGGTGAACAAACAGGCCGAGGCCGCCAACCAGGCCGACCGCCAGCGCATCGTGGATTCTGGCCGCAGCCAGGTCATCAACCTGACCGCCGAGCAGCGCCAGGCCTGGCGCGATGCGATGCGTCCGGTATGGGAACAGTTCCAAGGGCAGATTGGCAGTGACGTGATCAAGGCGGCGCAGACGGTGAACCGCAAGCATCGCGAATGACACACAGCCAGCATGGCGGTTTTCCGCCACGCCGACTGCTTACTTCCCTCACCTACTGGGGCGCCTGCTGCTGTAGTCGCTCCACCTGCCAGCCGCCGCCGAGAGCAGCGATCAGCTGCACACTGGCAGTCAGCCGGCTACCCAGTAGCGTGAGATTGGTGCGTTCGTTGTTCAGCGCGGTGGCCTGTACGGTAACCACGCTGTTGTAGTCGACGGTACCGGCGCGGTACTGGTTCTCGATCAGCCGCAGCGACTCGCGCGCCGCATCCAGCGCCTCCTGCTGTACTCCGCTCTCCTGCTCCAACACGCGCAACTGCACCAGGTAATCCTCCACTTCGCGGAAGCTGTCCAGCACGGCCTGGCGGTATTGCGCCACGGTCTGGTCATAGACGGCTTCGCTACGTTCCAGCTCCGCACGCCGCGCGCCGCCGTCGAACAGGCTCAAGGCCAGTTGCGGGCCGAGCGACCAGAAGCGATTGGGTACCTCGATCCAGTCGGCGAAGCTGCTGCCGCGATACCCCCCGCTGGCCGAGATCGTCAGATCGGGGAACCACGCGGCCTCGGCTACGCCTATCTGCGCGTTGGCCGCCATCACCCGGCGCTCGGCGGCGGCAACGTCAGGGCGGCGCTCGAGCAGCTGCGAAGGCAGCGCCATGGGCACCTCGGGCAGTGTCGGCAGGCTTTCGCGCGGTGCGATGGACAGCTCGGCCGGACTGACACCGACCAGCACGGCAATGGCGTGTTCGAGCTGCGCCCGTTGCCACTCGAGATCGATTGCCTGCGCCTGGGTGCTCTTGAGCTGCGTGGTGGCCTGGGACACATCTGACCTGGGCACGATGCCGGCGCGGTACTGGTTCTCGGTCAGGCGCAGCGAGCGTGCGTAAGCGGCCACCGTGGCGTCGAGCAGGCGCTTCTGTTCGTCGAGGATGCGCAGTTGCAAATAGTTCTGCACCAACTCGCTCTGCAGGCTCAGGCGCGCAGCGGCAAGGTCGGCGGCGCTGGCCTCGAATTCGGCGCGGCTGGCCTCCAGGCCACGGCGCAGCTTGCCCCAGAGATCCAGCTCCCAGGCTGCATTGAGGCTGAGGTCATAACTCTTGGAAATGCTTGACGCTCCAGAACCGCTGACGGTGGTGCTGTCACCGCCACCCTGCCCGGCCCGAGTCACCCCGGCGCTGCCGGACAGCGTTGGATAGAAGCTGGCCCGTGCGCCGCGCACCAGCGCCCTTGCCTGGCGGTACTGGGCCTCGGCGGCGGCCAGGTTCTGATTGGACAGTTGCAGGCGCTCGGCCAGCGCATTGAGCTCGGTGTCGCCGTACAGCGCCCACCAGTTGCCACGCTCCAGAACATCTGCCGGCGCGGCGGCTTTCCAGCCCTCGACCTGTTTGAACTGCACGGGCGCCATCAGCTCGGGGCGTTGATAGTCAGGCCCCAGGGCGCAGCCGCCCAGCACACCGAGCAGCACGAACAGACTGTAGGAGCGAGCTCTGCTCGCGAATGGGTTGTATCGAGGCTCTTCGCGAGCAGAGCTCGCTCCTAGCGGAACGGTATGCATGGTCATAACGGATTTTCCAACGAAGCATCGGTGCGCACGCCACGCCAGCGGTTGACGCGATGGCGCAGGCGGTCGAAGTAGAGGTAGACCACCGGAGTGGTGTAGAGGGTCAGCATCTGGCTCAGCACCAGACCACCGACGATGGTGATACCCAGTGGCTGGCGCATCTCCGAACCTTCGGCACTGCCCAGCACCAGCGGCAAGGCGCCAAGGATCGCAGCCAGGGTGGTCATCATGATCGGTCGGAACCGCAGCAGGCACGCCTGGCGGATGGACTCCAGCGGACTCAGGCGCTCACCACGCTCCAGTTGCAGGGCCAGATCGACCATCAGAATGGCGTTCTTCTTGACGATACCGATCAGCAGGAACAGACCCAGCAAGGAGATCAGACTGAACTCCATGCCTACCAGTTGCAGCGCCAGCAAGGCGCCAACCCCGGCCGACGGCAAGGTCGAGAGGATGGTCAACGGATGCACGTAGCTCTCGTAGAGCACGCCCAACACGATATACACCACCACCAGTGCCAGCAGGATCATCAGCGGTTGATTGCCCTGGGTCTGCTGGAAGGCCGCGCCAGTGCCGCCCAGCATGCCCTGCACTTCGGTGGGCAGGCCGACCCGCGCCACGGCATTGTCGATGGCGCGGCTGGCCTGATCCAGGCTGACCCCTTCGGCCAGGGAGAAGCCGATGTTCTCGGCGGCGAACTGGCCCTGGTGGTTGACCCGGTCCTCTTCCAGGCTGCGTTCCCAGTGGGCGAAGGTGGACAGCGGCACCCGTGCGCCATCGGCGGTGATCAGCTGAATCTGGTCCAGCGCCTCGGGATGTTGGGCATAGAGCGGGTTGATTTCCATCACCACGCTGTACTGGTTCAGCGCTTCGTAGATGGTGGAAACCTGGCGCTGACTGAAGGCGTTGTTGAGCACTGCGGTGATCATGCTCATCTCCACACCCAGGCGCTGCGCGGCTTCGCGATCCACCACCAGGCGAATCTGCTGGGCACCACTGTTCTCGCGGGCGTCGATATCGGTCAGTTCGGGCAACGCGCGCAGCGCTTCACGCACCTTGGGTAGCCACTCACGCAGGGCATCGAGGTCGCCCGAGAGCAGCATGTACTCGTTCTCCGAACTGCGCCCCTCGCGCCCGCCAATCTGCAGGTCCTGGTCCGGCATGAGGAACATGCGCCCACCGGGCACCTTCGGCACGCTGGCGCGCAGGCGGTTGATCACCTGTTGCGATGACACGCTGCGCTCGCTGATGGGCTTCAGGCGCACGATCATGAAGGCGTTGTTGATGCCGCCGGCACCGCCGATGAAGCCAGCGACGCTGTCCACCGCCGGATCGGCCAGCACCGCCCTGCGGAAAATCTCCATCTTCGGCTGCATGACCTGGAACGACAGGCCATCGTCGCCGCGGATAAAACCGATCAGTTGGCCGGTGTCCTGCTGCGGCATGAAGGTCTTCGGAATGCTGACGAACAGGTAGACGTTCAGCGCGATGGTCGCCAGCAGGCTGATGACCATCAGCAACGAATGGCGCAGTGCCCAGTCCAGCGAACGCCCGTAGATAGCCAAAACCCGCGTCTGCAGGCGGTCGCCCCATTGCTGCAGGCGGCCGCGTGGTTGTTCGTCCTCGGCCTTGAGCCAGCGCGCGCAGAGCATCGGCGTCAGGGTCAACGACACCAGCAGGGAAATCACCACCGCCACGGCCAGGGTGATGGAGAACTCACGGAACAGCCGCTCGACGATGCCACCCATGAACAGGATGGAGATGAACACCGCTACCAGCGACAGGTTCATCGACAGCAGGGTGAAGCCTACCTCGCGCGTGCCTTTGAACGCCGCCGCCATCGGCTTCTCGCCGTTGTGGATGTGCCGGGCGATGTTTTCCAGCACCACGATGGCATCGTCCACCACCAGCCCGGTGGCGATGATCAGCGCCATCAGCGACAGGTTGTTCAGCGAGAACCCCAGCAGGTACATGGCGGCGAAACTGCCGATCAGCGACACCGGCACCGCCAGCGCCGGAATCAGCGCTGCGCGCCAACGCCCGAGAAACGCCAGCACCACGAGGATCACCAGGCCCACGGCGATCAGCAGCGTCTGCTCGGCCTCGTGCAGGGTGGCGCGGATTACCGGCGAGCGATCCATCGCCACTTCCAGCTCGACACTGGCTGGAATCACCTCGCGCAGCGCCGGCAGCTCGGCGCGGATGTCGCTGATGGTCTGCAGGATGTTCGCCCCGCTCTGCCGGTTGATAACCAGCAGCACCGCTTCCTTGTCGTTGTAGAAACCGCTGTTGTAGCGGTCTTCGACGCCATCGGTAACCGTGGCCACGTCGCCCAGGCGCACGGCAGCGCCGTCCTGGTAGCGGATGATCATCGGCAGGTAATCGGCGGCCTTGGCCAACTGGTCGCTGGCCTGCACCTGCCAGCGGCGCTGCTCGTCCTCGACCGCGCCCTTGGGACGCAGGGCATTGCTCGCGGCGATGGTCTGGCGCACTTCGTCCAGCGCAATGCCATAGTGATCGAGCAGGCACGGCTCCAGCGACACCCGCACAGCTGGCAACGAGCTGCCGCCGACCTGCACCTCGCCCACGCCACCAACCTGGGACAGTTTCTGCGCCAGGATGGTCGAGGCCACGTCGTACAGCTGGCCTTTGTTCAGCGTGGCACTGGTCAGCGACAGCACCATGATCGGTGCCTGCGAGGGGTTGATCTTGCGGTAGCTGGGCATGCTGCGCATGCCGCTGGGCAGCAGTTCGCGCGCCGCATTGATCGCCGCCTGCACCTCACGCGCGGCGGTGTTGATGTCCTTGTCCAGGTCGAACTGGATCATGATCCGCGTGCTGCCCTGGCTGCTGCGGCTGTTCATCTGGCTGACCCCGGCGATCGAGCCGAGCGAGCGCTCCAGCGGCGTGGCCACGGTCGAGGCCATGATCTGCGGGCTGGCCCCAGGTAGGCTGGCCTGCACGGTGATGGTGGGGAAATCCATCTGTGGCAGCGGCGCCACCGGCAGCAGGCCGAAGCTGACGCCGCCGAGCAGCATGATCGCCAGGCTCAGCAGCAGCGTGGCCACCGGACGGCGGATAAAGGGGGCGGAGAGGTTCATGAGCGATTGCCCTGCTCCCTCTCCCATTTATTGGGGGCACGCCTAGTGGAGAGGGTTGGGGAGAGGGCAGATGGCACAGCACGACACCCGCCCTCTCCCCCGGCCCCTCTCCCGCAAGCGGGAGAGGGGAGGAAAAGCCACACACCAGTCATACCGCTACTCCTGCCGCGCTACGCCTACTGAAACGGCGCGACAGGCGATCGAAGTACAGATAGATCACAGGTGTGGTGAACAGCGTCAGCACCTGGCTGACCAGCAGGCCGCCGACCATCACCAGCCCCAGCGGCTGGCGCAGCTCGGCGCCGGAGCCCGAGGCGAGCATCAGCGGAATGGCACCGAACAGCGCCGCCAGGGTGGTCATCAGAATCGGCCGAAAGCGCAGTAACGCCGCCTGGTAGATCGCCGCCTCGGGCGCCATGCCCTGGTTGCGCTCAGCCTCGAGGGCGAAGTCGATCATCATGATCGCGTTCTTCTTGACGATGCCGATCAGCAGGATGATGCCAATGATGGCGATCAGGCCCAGATCGTTACCCGTCAGCAGCAGCGCCAGCAGCGCGCCAACGCCTGCCGACGGCAGCGTGGAAAGAATGGTGATCGGGTGGATATAGCTCTCGTAGAGCACGCCCAGCACGATGTACATGGTGACGATGGCCGCCAGAATCAGCAGCAAGGTCGACGACAACGACGCACGGAACGCCTCCGCAGCGCCCTGGAACTGGGTGTTGATGCCGCCCGGCAAACCGATTTCCTGCTCGACCCGCTCGATCACCGCCACTGCCTCGCCCAGCGACACGCCAGGCGCCAGATTGAATGACAGGGTCACCGCCGGGAACTGGCCGATATGGTTGACCAGCAGGCTGGCCGGACGCTCCTCGACATGCGCCAGGGACGACAACGGCACCTGCTGGCCGTCGCCGGTGGCCACGTGAATCTGACGCAGCGCGGCTAGGCCGATACGCCCGCCATCGCGGCTCTCCAGCACCACGCGGTACTGACTGGCCTGGGTGTAGATGGTGCTGATCTGGCGCTGGCCGAAAGCGTCGTACAAGGCATCGTCGATAGTGCCGACGTTAATGCCAAGGCGCGCCGCGGCGTCGCGGTCGATATCCAGAAACACCTGCAAGCCGCGGTTCTGCAGGTCGCTGGCCACGTCAGTCAGCTCCGGCTGCTCGCGCAGCGCCTCGACCAGACGCGGCGTCCAGGTCTCCAGCAGCTGGCTGTCAGGCGACTCCAGGGTGAACTGGAACTGGGTGCGGCTGATGCGATCTTCGATGGTCAGGTCCTGCACCGGCTGCATGAACAGCTCGATACCGGGAACCTTCGCCAGCTCAGGACGCAGACGTTCGATTACCTCACTGGCGGTGACGTCGCGTTCGGCGTGGGTTTTCAGGTTGATCAGCAGACGGCCGCTGTTGAGCGTCGGATTGTCGCCATCCACGCCAATCGACGAGGACAGGCTGGCCACCGCCGGATCACGCAGGATGACATCCGCCAGGCGCTGCTGACGCTCGCTCATGGCGGCAAAGGAGATCGACTGCGGCGCCTCGGAAATACCCTGGATCACGCCGGTGTCCTGCACCGGGAAGAAGCCCTTGGGCACAACCAGGTACAGCACCACGGTCAGGCCCAGCGTGGCCACGGCCACCAGCAGCGTCAGCGGCTGATGCCTGAGCACCCACTGCAGCCACACGCCATAGCGTTCGATCATGGCGTCGATGGCGCCACCGGCGACGCGATAGAAGCGCCCTTCCTGCTCGGGTTTCTCGGCCTTGAGCAAGCGCGCGCACATCATCGGCGTGAGGGTCAGCGACACCACCAGGGAAATCAGGATGGCCACGGCCAGTGTGATGGCGAACTCGCGGAACAGCCGGCCCACCACATCGGCCATGAACAGCAGCGGGATCAGTACGGCAATCAGCGACAGGGTCAGCGACACCAGGGTGAAGCCGATCTGCCGGGCCCCCTTGAGTGCGGCGTTGAGCGGCGTCTCGCCCTCCTCCAGATGGCGGGCGATGTTCTCCAGCATGACGATGGCGTCGTCGACCACGAAACCGGTGGCGATGGTCAGCGCCATCAGCGTCAGGTTGTTGATGGTGAAACCGGCCAGGTACATCACGCCGAAGGTGCCGATCAGCGACAGCGGCACGACGATCGACGGGATGATGGTCGCCGACAGCTTGCGCAGGAACAGGAAGGTCACCATCACCACCAGGGCAATGGCCAGCAGCAGTTCGTGCTGCACATCGCGCACCGCAGCGCGGATGGTCTGCGTGCGGTCGGTGAGCACCTTGACCTCGACGCTGGCCGGCAGGCCCTCGGTCAGGTGCGGCAGCAGGGTCTGGATGCGGTCGACCACATCGATGACGTTGGCACCAGGCTGACGCTGCACGTTGACCAGTACCGCCTGGTTGCGGTTGGCCCAGGCGGCCAGGCGCTCGTTCTCGGCGCCATCGATGATCTCGGCGACATCCTTCAGGCGCAGCGCGGCACCATTCTGATAACTGAGGATCAGCTCGCGATATTCCTCGACCGACTTCAGCTGGTCGTTGGCATCGAGCTGGGAAACCCGCGTAGGCCCGTCGAAGTTGCCCTTGGGCTGGTTGACGTTGCTGGCGGTGATCAGGCTACGCACGTCGGCCAGGCTAAGACCATAGGAAGCCAGCGCCTCCGGGTTGACGCGGATACGCACGGCCGGGCGTTGCCCGCCGGCCAGGGTCACCAGGCCGACACCGCTGGTTTGCGCCAGCTTCTGTGCCAGGCGGGTATCGACCAGGTCGTTGACCTGCGGCAGCGGCATTGTCTTTGAACTCACCGCCAGGGTCAGCACCGGCGTATCGGCCGGGTTGACCTTGTTGTACACCGGCGGCGCCGGCAGATCGCCAGGCAGCAGATTGCTCGCCGCGTTGATCGCCGCCTGCACCTCCTGCTCGGCCACCGCCAGGGAAACATCCAGATTGAAGCGCAAGGTGATCACCGAGGCACCACCCGAGCTGGTCGAGGACATCTGTTTGAGCCCGGCCATCTGCCCGAACTGGCGCTCCAGCGGCGCCGTCACGGCGCTGGTCATCACATCCGGGCTGGCGCCTGGATAGAGGGTCAGCACACGGATGGTCGGATAATCCACTTCCGGCAGCGCCGACACCGGCAGCAGGCGATAGGCAATCAGACCGCTGAGGAAGATCGCCACCATCAACAGCGTGGTGGCGACCGGCCGCAGGATGAAGGGGCGGGAAATATTCATGCGTCGTTCCGTGCTGCGCCCGGACGTGCGGAGTCATCGCGCTTGCCCTGGCGGTCGCCCGCCTCGTTGGCCGCGCCGTCGGGGCTCTGCACCTGGTTCGGGTCGACCACTTCCACCTCGCTGCCGTCGCGCAGGCGGTCGGTGCCCTCCAGCACCAGCCGTTCGCCAGGCTGCACGCCCTCGTTGACCATGCTGCGTTCAGCGTCGCTGGCGGCGATGGTGACCGGGCGGATGCTCACCTTGTTATCGTCACCCACGACATAGACGAAGGTACCCTGGGTGCCGAACTGCACCGCAGCGGACGGAATGATGGTGGCGGCCTCACGGGTTTCCACGCGCAGACGCACGTTGACGAACTGATTGGGGAAGAGCATCTGCTCGGCGTTGTCGAAGCGCGCCTTGAGCTTGACCGTACCGGTGGTGGTGTCGATCTGGTTATCCAGGCTTTCCAGCACGCCCTCGGCCAGTTTCAGGCGTTCGCCACGGTCCCAGGCCTCGACGGCCAGGATCGTGCCGTCGCGGCGGCGCTGCAGCACGGCTGGCAGATCGCCCTCGGGGATGGTGAAGATCACCGCAATCGGATCGGCCTGGGTGATTACCACCAAAGGCGTGGTATCACCGCTGCTGACCAGGTTGCCGATATCCAGCTGACGCAGACCGAGGCGACCGTCGATGGGCGCGCGAATCTGGGTAAAATCGAGGTTGAGCTTGGCCGTGGCGACGTCGGCCTGGTTGCTCTGCAGACTGCCACGGTACTGGTTGACCAGCGCCTGTTGGGTGTCCAGGGTCTGTTTGGCGATGCTGTCTTCATCGTACAACCCCTTGTAGCGCTGCAGGTCCAGTTCGGCGTTCTTCAGTTGCGCCTGGTTTTCCTGCAGCGCCCCCTGCGCCTGCTGCAAGGCCACCTGATAAGGACGTGGATCGATCACCGCCAGCAGGTCGCCGGCCTTGACCTGCTGGCCCTCCTCGAACAGCACCTTGACCAGTTCACCGTCGACTCGCGAGCGTACGTTGACCGTGTTGTAGGAAGTTACCGTGCCAAGCGCCTTGAGCTCGATGGCGAACTCACCCTGCTTGACCTCGGCCACGCGCACCGGCACCGGCCCCATGTCACCGAAACGGCCACGGCCCGTCTGCTGGCTTTCTGGCTCGCTCGGCCAGAACCACCACAGCAGCAGAAGCAGCACGGCGAGCAACGTCAGGCCAATCAGCCACTGACGGGAGGAATTCGATGGAGACGGGGAAGCATTCGACATGGCAGGCGCAATATCACTTTTAAGGGGAGTCGGCACGATAAGCACTGGCCCGCGTCAAGCAAAGCCCATTTACCCGCTTTTTACGCTGCCCTTACGTTACTAACTGTTTGACTCCGCGAAAAAATCTGCATTGGGCAAGGGACTGTCGACGTGCTCAGAACGTTCGCCTTGGTGCACAAATAAAAACGGCCTGCGAAGCAGGCCGTTACATCGAACCAGCTGCGAGTTACTTCAGCGCGGCCAGGGCAGCTGCGTAATTCGGCTCATCAGCGATTTCGCCAACCAGCTCGCTGTGCAGCACCTTGTCGTTTTCATCCAGTACTACCACGGCGCGCGCGGCCAGGCCGGTCAGCGGGCCGCTGGCAATGGCCACACCGTAGTTCTTGAGGAAGTCGGCGCCACGCAGGGTGGACAGGTTGACCACCTTGTCCAGGCCTTCGGCACCGCAGAAGCGCGCCTGGGCGAACGGCAGATCCGCAGAGATGCACAGCACCACGGTGTTGTTCAGTTGGCTGGCTTCAGCGTTGAACTTGCGCACGGAAGTGGCGCAGGTCGGCGTGTCGACGCTGGGGAAGATGTTCAGCACCTTGCGCTTGCCGGCCAGGCTGGCCAGGGTGACGTCGCTCAGGTCGCCCGCGACCAGGCTGAACGCCGGCGCCTGTTGACCAGCCTGCGGCAGTTGACCATCGACCTGTACCGGATTGCCTTTGAGAGTGACTTGCGCCATGGGAGTTTCCTTATCGTCAGGGAGTTGAAGGGCAAATATGTGACACGGGCTTCGCCGCAGCGAATAACCCGTCGAATGGCAGGTCACGGCCCGACCATGCGTCCAGACTAGCGCAGAAGCGACGCCGATACACCGGAGATCGAGTAGGGATTTTAGCCAATGAACCTTTTGCCATCAGAAATCGCGCCGGTAGAACAGGTCGAGCGAACTGGCCAGGCCGCTGGCGGCCTCCAGATACAAGCGCCGGCTCAACTGATAGCGCAGGGCGATGGTATTGGCCGGCTCGAACACCCCGACGCCATATCGCAGGCTGAGGCGCTCGGTGATGTTGCCGCTGGCCACCACGCTGGTGGTCACCCCACTGCCTTCGGTGTCGAGCTGAAAATCCTGAATACCCAGACTGGTGGCCAGGCTGGTGGTGAGCGAACTGCTGCCGGCCAGACCGAGCGCCAGCGCTGCCTGGCCAAGCATGTTGTTGTCCCCCGTGCTTTGCCCCAGTGGACGCCCCAGTACCAGGTAGGACAGCGCCTGCTCCTGGCTCATGGCCGGTTCGGCGAAGACTGTGGTACTGGGCTGCTCGGCACTGCCGGACAGACGAATACCGGCGACTACCGTATCGACCCGGCGAATCGCCTCGACATCGAGAAACGGCTGATCAATGGGGCCGGTGAACAACAACCGCGCGCGACGGATGGTCAGACGCTGACCGTAGGCACGATAGCGGCCATTGGCAAGATCCAGCTCACCACGGGTA
>Ga0247725_1001455_pt1 | contig 11974 bp, 10 predicted proteins | sample OKSTACKMCFT3sol_FD_183021 | JGI IMG/M metagenome (GOLD analysis project Ga0247725, IMG submission 183021) | Subsurface sediment microbial communities from gas well in Oklahoma, United States - OK STACK MC-FT3-sol | ecosystem: Environmental > Terrestrial > Deep subsurface > Rock core/Sediment... | reverse complement strand
AGAAAAGTGTCCGGATGACCGTGGAGTCGGTGTCCGGATGCTCGTGGAATGAGTGTCCGGATCAGCGTGGAATCACTGTCCGGATGCGCGTGGAATGGGTGTCCGAGTCAGCGTGGAATCCGCATCTGGAGAGCGCAGCGCATTCCCGTTCCAGCGACAAAGCGCACCATCACCATCCTTGAAGAAGGCGATTACGTGTGGGTGCTCATCAAGCAGTTGCTCAATGTTCGGGGTCGGATCGCGCGTGATAATTATTGCTGGCATACCTGCAGCCAGACGCCGCTTGATGACGCCTTGCAAATGGTCGTCGTTGAAGCCAAATCCGATACACAACAGCGCCTGAGCATCGGCAAGCGCCGCATTCATCGCTGTACGCATTTCGTCGAATAGGGTGTTGACCAATGCGTCTTGGTACTTCGACGGGCCGGGCACAACGATGGCTCGGCCTATTGTGGCGGCATCGTTGAGCACCTCCATCGGTCCCTCATCGGTGGTCAGCCAACTAATGGAACCGTGGGGCTTGTAGAGGCGAACGGTTTTGCTAAGCCTGTGATCAAATTGCTGCTGACGCTTTTCAGCAACCCAGATTCGGTTGTACTGATTCTGGAATATTGGCCGAGGGCGCGGTTTACGCCGACGAAATCCGGCGAAGCCTGTATCAAGGGGTAATCCCGCCAGATCACAAAACAGCTCCAACAACGTGTCGTAGTTGGTCGTGATAACGTGAATACCTTCCGCATTCTGCGGCGAACCATCGAACAGTCGATTCAGAAGGCGTGATGGTGCGTGTCCGCCATCAGCTATTTCTTGAAGCACCTTCGATTCGGCAGTGACAGTTTTATCAAGGATCAGCCGAGCGGTTTCTCTGCGTATAGCCGATACGATTTCACCCCAGACCACAGCGCCCAGCGGAATATTGTTCAGCCCCGTTTCCAGGTTGTCCTTGATCGCATCAATTGCCTGTGCCCAAGCGTTTTTTGCTTCATCTGTAATCAGCACGTCGTTAACGGTATTCGCCAAATACGCTGCCAGAGCCCCCATTCCAGGAAGGCCATAGCCACAGGAGAATCCAGACCCGACAAGGAGCACGGGCGCTTTACGAAAAGCGCCCTGTATTTCGGTGAAGAGCTCGTCAGGCAAATCCGGCGCCGCCATATCGTGCCCGCCTATTTGGTCAGCTCAACAAACGGCGACAGCACCTCTAGCAATGAGAGGCCGCCGTGCGTCAACGTCGGGTAGCCGCCTTGGCTGCGCCACTTTCTGCGGCCGAGCGCCAACAGGTGTGCGCCGTGCGGGCTGTCGATTTGCAATGCGACCGGAGGAACGAAGGGACCTGCACCACCCCCGTTTCCTTGAGATAGCGCCTTGCTGCGCCCGCTGGAAAAAGTCTGTTTGAGGTGGGCGGCAACCTCGCCATCGGCATCGGGGAAGTAACCGGTGGCGGCGTAGCCATGATCCGAGGTGATGACCAAGCGCCGTCCGGTGGCGAGGCGCTCAACAAAAGCCCAGAAGTCGTCGCTGGAAAGCTGCTGCGCGGCATCCTTGGTCAACAGCTCCAGCCCTTGTCCTGCGCCGTAGTCATGCAGCTTGGCGTCAGGCCAGTGATGCCAGAACACCCAGTTCTTCGCACCAGAGGCACTGCCCACCAGGCCTTCGCAATCCTTCCACGGCAGATCGATGGTTTCGGTCTGCGCTGGCTGCAGCTTGTGCGCCAAGCCACCACCGTTGGCCTGCAACTGGCTGCGGCTGGCCAAGCCCAGCGCGCGGGCGAATTGGTTGGTTTCGCCGGGCAACTCAGAGGCGGTGGCTGTGACGCCATGCAGGGTGAAGCCACGTTCTTTGGCCCCTTGCAGCAACCAGGGCAGTTCGCGCAGGCTCAAGGCATCTAGAATCAGCACGGCGCGGGCAGCGCTGTTGCCATAACTAGGCTCGGCCCACCAACGCGCAAGGCGGTCGGAGGTGCGCTCCACGCCGCTGGTCTCGGGCTGGCCGAAGCTTTGCCACAAATCCCAACCGCTGGACGCAAGAAACAGATCGAGCTCACCGATTTCGCGGTCGCGCTTGACGACCTCGCCCGGCGCGTTGCCTTCGGCCAATGGTCGTGAGGCGATGTCGAGGGTGCGTTCAATGATGAAGCGCCACGCATCCGCAGCGGTGCCTTGAGTCAGGCGCTGCAATATTGCTGCATCGAGCGCCATCAGTTGTCCTCCTTCTCAAGACTCAGCTCGAACGTCATGCCGTCGGGCAGCTTCTTGAGCAGTTCCTTGAGCTGCGCGCCCGTAATCTGCGTGTTTTGGCCTGCAGACACCTTGATCGAAACTTCTGCCACGGGCGTGGCCGGGCCAATGCCCCAGCCTTCGAGCTTGCCGATTAGATTGAGCGGCGAGGTGGCAGGGTTAGAGAGCGGGATGCGCGGCTTGATGGTAGTGCTTGTGCCGCCGCCGAAAATACCCCCCGGCACCGGATTTGGTGTGGGCGAAGTACCGGGTTGCGGCTCTTGTGCCCCGGGAGTTGAGCCACCGCCAAAGATGTCGCCACCTGCTCCACCATTCGCAGCTCCAGCAGGAGGCTGTGGCGCGGGTGGCGTAGTGCCACCGGTGGCGGACACCGCCGATGGCTCCATGAGGAAAACTTCATCCAGCTGACGCCCGGTGTAGGAAAGTTTGGGCCGCAAGCGCCGCCATGCAGACTCCTCGTCTTCGCCTGCGTGGGTTTGCAGATGTTCCAGATTACGCAGGTTGATGGCGATCTTGCCGCGTGCGCACAGGCGCAGGATGCGCTCCTTCATGGCGGTTTCACCCAGCCAAGGGATGCAGTCCTGGCCTGCCGGGCGTGGCTCCTGCAGTTCGCGCAGCAGCTTGCCAAGTGACGCGTTCTCCGAGGCCGCTTCGAGCACGAGGCCTTCGAAATCTTCAGGAACGAAGAGATCGTTGGTCAGCGTCTCCTCGATACCTTCGGGAATTTGTGCCCCTTGCTTTTTCAGGTGCTCGACACTGAACAGGGATTGCTGCGGGCTTTGGTGGTCGTAGCGGTGCAGGACCGCGAAACGGTCAAAGCGCTTCTTCAGGTTGTCACGCAGGGTGCCTTCAAATTCTTTGTGGAGCTTCTTGTATTCCGCCGGGTTGGTGGAATTGTGGCCGCTCCATTCCTGCGCCTTCATTTCGGCGCGCGCTAGGATGAGCAGGTCGCGATCAAGGAATGCATTGGTGGAACCAGATCGGGGCAGCAGGAAGCGAATGGTGTTGCGGCGCTTTTGCAGGTGATCCTTGAGCCAACGGCCCAGCGTCTGATCGAGTTTTTCCGGCTCTTCCGGAAGTACCAGAACGGGCAGACGTTCATCCCAGCGCTCGGGTTGCTCGGCTTCGTCGAGGGGTGTCCATGGATCGGTCTGCCAGGATTTGGGCAGTGCAATCACGCGGAAGTTTTTTGCGACTTCGTCGCTACCGCCCAGACAATAGCGAACCTGCTTGGCCAGCTGCGCCTGATCAGAGCCATCGGTGAACAGCTTGTCGTTGCGGGCGCAGGCCATCAATTTGGCACGCGGGTTTTCTTCCTCACGGAAGACCAGGCGCGGGCCATCCTGATGGATGTTGAAGCTGTTCTCGACAATTGTTGCCAGCTCGACCTGGAAGGCATTGCTGTCCACTGGCTTGCTGCGGGTGATGTCCACCTGCAGCGTGGCCGGATCGGCACCTGCGAGGTTACCAACAGCAATTGACCGCAGCCACAGTGCGCCCACGATCTGTTGTAGGTGTGGGGCAAGGTTGGCGTGGTCGTACACCGCCTCGGTCACCGAGATGACGTTGTGTTGAGCCTTTTCGCGCAGGGTGCGATGGTGTTCGTTGGAGACTGAATCCAACAACGCGCCAATGCCCGAGGTATCGTCGTCCAGTCGGAAGTCGGCGGCTGTGAGCACGGGCACGGCTTCGCCACGGCTCTTGTAGAGATTGGCCAGGATGCGAATCATGTCGCGTGTTTCCTGCGCGTCAGTGGCGATCAGCACCTGCTCCTCCAGCAGACGCAACAGGTGCGGCGCATAAGGCCAAGACTCGGTGAATTCGCGGCACTTGCGCTCCTGCTCGGCCGGCGGCACATCAAGCAGGCGGAAGTATTCTGAGACGTGCTGGGCGACGAGTGACTCAATAGTGCCGTCAGCTATCTGAAGACGGTTGTCGAACAAACGGTGCAGCAACATTCGCCGCCGATCCTGCTGGATACGCTCAGCATTCCCCCCTGCCTTGAAGTCGATAGCCACCGGATTGACGCGGTGAATCTGCTGATAAGCGTCGCTACCGCCATTTCGAACTGACACCACCAGCACCAGCAGGTCAGGCCGCTCTTTGGCGATCTCCGAGAGAATCTGGATAAAGTTGAATGCCCATTGCTTCCACGGATATTGCTTGGTATTGGTCAGCCCATCGTACCAAGTCTGGAATTCATCCAGCAGCAGCATCGTTGGCCTGTGTTCCAGGAGCTCGACGATGAGCTTGTCGGAGGGGATGTCGGTCTTGGCCGCCCCCATGCCCTCCCACTTGCCCTTGATGAACTCGCCGCGAGGATGGCGCTCGAACAGCAAGTCCCAGAGGAATTTGTAGCGCTGACGGTGCAAACTCTCACCAATAACCAGCATTCCATCGCGCAAAGCGATATTGCCGATGTTGGCGTCACCGAGCGTGGAGGCCCAAGATTTCAGCCATGCGCCAGTCGATGTTGGATCGTTAACGGTGTGGTACAGAGCAGCCATTAAGTGGGACTTACCCAGACCGCGCTCTCCGATCACTACCACCGGGCGCCCCTGGTTAGGACCCACGGCCTCAATGCCCTTTAACAGGTCATGAGTGGGATAGGTGATCTCAAGAAACTGCTGTGCAGCAATCTGTGTTGCGCCGGTGTTGGAGTCGTTGGAGAGCTCAATGGCTGTCCCTTTGAGGCGCTTGCCCCGAAATTCATCTCGCAGAGTCAGTCCAAGCATTTCCAAGCTCCCTAGCGACTAAAAAATCCAAACCCCCCAGCAGTGCACCACTGCAAACAGCTAATATACGGGTCTGTACAAAAGCCCACCTAATTAAAGTGGCTTCAAGCCATGATGGATAAGCCAGTCTCAATTGGCAACCAATTGGCAACCAGCGGGAGCACTTTCTGAACACATCCAAAAACAAACAGGCATAAAAAAATCCAGTCACCGCTAAGTGACTGGATTTCTTGAGGTTTTTTGGTCGGGACGGAGTGATTCGAACACTCGACCCCTTGCACCCCATGCAAGTGCGCTACCGGGCTGCGCTACGCCCCGACGGTGCTTTCGGGTGACTGAAAGCGGGAGGAACTATACATTAAGCTTTTGAAATAAGGCAACTTTTTCTTGGCCTTACTTCTTCAGTACATGCAAAACATCCTCGAGCTCGGAAATCATCTGTTTGATCAGCTGACGATACTGAGTGGTGTCGTCCTTGGCTTCGTCACCAGAAAGGCGCTGACGTGCGCCACCGATGGTGAAGCCTTGATCGTACAGGAGTGCACGAATCTGCCGAATCATCAGCACATCCTGACGCTGGTAATAGCGACGGTTACCCCGCCGCTTTACCGGATTCAGCTGTGGGAATTCCTGTTCCCAGTAACGCAGAACGTGGGGCTTGACCGCGCAGAGTTCACTGACCTCACCAATGGTGAAGTAGCGTTTGCCGGGAATTGCCGGTAGTTCGTCGTTATGACTTGGTTCCAGCATAGGCCTCGACCCTGGCTTTCAATTTTTGCCCCGGACGAAAAGTGACCACACGGCGAGCCGTGATTGGAATCTCTTCCCCTGTTTTCGGGTTACGGCCGGGTCGCTGGCGCTTATCGCGCAAGTCGAAGTTGCCGAACCCGGACAGCTTGACCTGTTCGTTCAGCTCAAGAGCCTGGCGGATCTCTTCAAAAAACAGCTCCACCAGTTCCTTGGCTTCCCGTTTGTTCAGGCCGAGCTCTTCATGCAGACGTTCCGCCATTTCAGCTTTCGTCAGAGCCCCCATACGCTACTTCCTTAACGTGGCGTTGAACCTTTGTTCGAGGCAGGTGAGGATATTTTGCGTAGTAGTACTCACCTCATCGTCATTAAGAGTGCGCGATGGATGTTGCCAGGTCAAGCCGACGGCAAGGCTTTTTCTAAGCGGATCAATGCCTTTACCGTGATAGACGTCAAATAGCTTGAGGTCCGTCAGCCATTCTCCCGCCGTTTCACGGATTGCGTCCAGCACAGCCTTGGCCGGCTGCTCGCGGTCGACCAGCAGCGCGAGGTCACGACGCACTTCAGGGAAGCGCGACAACTCGCTGAATACAGGCATGCGACCAGCAGCCACTTCGGCCAGCACCAGCTCGAAGAGGAATACTGGCTGATCCAAGCCCAGGGTCTTGGTGAGCTCAGGATGCAGAGCACCGATGAAGCCAACCAGGCGCCCTTCCCGCTCGATGCGAGCGGTCTGACCTGGATGCAGAGCAGGGTGCTCGCCAGGAACGAAGCTAAAGGCATCAGCCGCGCCGGCATAACCCAGCAGCGCCTCGACATCGGCTTTCAGATCATAGAAGTCGACGTTATCACGGCTGTTGGCCCAGCCCTCAGGCAGGCGGCTGCCGGTGATCACGCCGGCGAGCATGGCTTCCTGCTGCAGACCTTCCAACTGGCCGACAAAACGCAGGCCGCTCTCGAACAAACGCACGCGTGACTGCTGACGATTGAGGTTGTGCTGCAGCGCCTTGACCAGCCCTGGCCACAGCGAGGAACGCATAGCGGCCATATCGGCAGAAATCGGGTTGGCCAGTTGCAGCGGCTCGACACCCGGAGTGAACAACTCGAACAGCTTGGGATCGATAAAGCTATAGGTGATCGCTTCCTGGTAACCACGGGCGACCAACAGGCGACGCAGAGCAGGCAGCTCAGCACGCGCCTCGGACTTGGCCTGTGGCGCCAGGCGCGCCAGCGGATAGCGCACCGGCAGACGGTTATAACCGTACAGGCGGCCCAGCTCTTCGATCAGATCAACTTCCAGACTGATGTCGAAACGGTGACTCGGCACGCTGACCAGCCACTGGCCGGAGCCCTGAGCGCTGACACCCAGACCCAGCGCGGTGAGCAGACGCTCGACTTCGGCGCTGTCCATATCCATACCCAGCATCTGGCTGATGCGCTCGGCTCGCAGGGTGATCGGCGCCACGCTCGGCAGATCGGCCTCGCTGCTGACTTCGATGACCGGGCCGGCTTCGCCGCCAACGATCTCCAGCAGCAGCGCAGTCGCGCGCTCCATTGCCTGGCGCGCCAGTTGCGAATCCACACCACGCTCGAAGCGGTGCGACGCGTCGGTGTGCAGGCCATAGGAGCGGGCCTTGCCGGCAACGGCGATGTTGTCGAAGAAGGCACTTTCCAGGAACAGGTCGCGGGTCTTGTCGCTCACGCCGCTGTGCTCGCCGCCCATTACGCCCGCGATGGCCAGAGCACGGCTGTGATCAGCGATGACCAGTGTGTCGGCTCGCAGGCTGACCTCCTGACCGTCCAGCAGCACCAGCTTCTCGCCCTCTTCCGCCATGCGCACGCGAACGCCGCCATTGATCTCGGCGAGGTCAAAGGCATGCATTGGCTGACCCAGTTCGAGCATCACGTAGTTGGTGATGTCCACCGCCGCATCGATGCTGCGGATATCGGAACGGCGCAGGCGCTCGACCATCCACAGCGGAGTCGGACGGGACAGGTCAACGTTACGGATAACGCGACCGAGGTAACGCGGGCAAGCTTTGGGGGCCAGCACCTCGACCGGACGCACCTCGTCATGACTAGGCGCAACGGCTTCGATAGCGACTGGCGAAACTGCAGCGCTGTACATGGCACCGACTTCCCGAGCCAGGCCGGCGAGCGACAGGCAGTCACCACGGTTGGGGGTCAGGCCGATCTCGATGCTGGCGTCGTCCAGTTGCAGGTAGTTACGGATATCACTACCCACCGGCGCATCGGCCGCCAGCTCCATCAGGCCACTGCTGTCCTCGCTGATCTGCAGCTCGGAAGCCGAGCACAGCATACCCTGGGACTCCACACCGCGCAGCTTGGCCTTCTTGATCTTGAAGTCGCCCGGCAGCTCGGCACCGATCATGGCGAACGGAACCTTGATGCCGGCGCGCGCATTGGGCGCACCGCAAACGACCTGGAAGGTCTCGCTGCCATTGCTCACCTGGCAAACGCGCAGCTTGTCGGCATCCGGATGTTGCTCGGCGCTGAGGATCTCACCGACCACGATGCCACTGAAGGCGCCGGCCACCGGCTGTACGGCGTCGACTTCGAGGCCGACCATGGACAGGCGCGCGACCAGTTCCTCGCGGGATACATCGGGATTCACCCAACTGCGCAGCCACTGTTCACTGAATTTCATGTTGTCTGTTCTCCTTGACGGGCATGCCGCGTAGGCACCCACATCATGCAAGCCTACGCGGCATACCCCACCCTCATCCGGCGCTTGGCGCCACCTTCTCCCAGGGGAGAAGGACTTGAAGGAAGCGTCGCTACGCGACTGTCACGCTAAATGAATTCGATCACGAGGGGCGGCTGCTAGCGAAATTGCGCCAGGAATCGCAGGTCGTTATCGAAGAACAGGCGCAAGTCATTGACGCCGTAACGCAGCATGGCCAGGCGCTCGACACCCATGCCAAAAGCGAAGCCGGAGTATTTCTCCGGGTCGATACCGCTCATACGCAGCACGTTCGGATGCACCATGCCGCAGCCCATCACTTCCAGCCAGCCGGTCTGCTTGCACACGCGGCAGCCCTTGCCGGAACACATCACGCACTGCATGTCGACTTCGGCCGACGGCTCGGTGAAGGGGAAGAAAGACGGACGGAAACGCACACCCAGCGGTTTTTCGAAGAACACCCGGAGGAATTCCTCGATGGTGCCCTTGAGGTCGGCGAAGCTGATGTCTTCGTCGACCAACAGGCCTTCGACCTGATGGAACATCGGCGAGTGAGTGATATCGGAGTCGCAGCGATAGACACGGCCGGGGCAGACGATGCGGATCGGCGGCTGCTGCGATTCCATGGTGCGTACCTGAACCGGCGAGGTGTGGGTACGCAGCAGCATGTTCGCGTTGAAATAGAAGGTGTCGTGCATCGCCCGCGCCGGGTGGTGGCCAGGGATGTTGAGCGCCTCGAAGTTGTGGTAGTCGTCTTCGACTTCCGGCCCCTCGGCCACGCTGTAGCCGATATGGGTAAAGAACTGCTCGACACGCTCGAGCGTGCGGGTGACCGGGTGCAGGCCACCAGAAGCCTGGCCACGGCCTGGCAGGGTCACGTCGATACGCTCGGAGGCCAGCTTCTCGGCGAGCAAGGCCTGCTCAAGCACGGATTTGCGGGCATTCAGGGCGTCTTGCACTTGATTCTTGGCGGTGTTGATCAGGGCGCCAGCCTGCGGGCGCTCTTCGGCCGACAGCTTGCCCAGAGTCTGCATCAGGGCGGTCAGTTCGCCTTTCTTGCCAAGGTACTGAACCCGGAGCTGTTCCAGGGCATTGACATCTTCACTTCGTTGCACGGCCTCAAGCGCTTGCGAGACCAATGCATCCAGATTTTCCATTTACAGACTCCAGATACGAAATAGGGGAAGAGCTGTTAAGGCTCTTCCCCTATCTTTGACGTTGCCACCGGGCGAACCCGGTGATTGTCGGGGGACTTAAGCCAGAACGGCCTTAGCTTTCTCGACAATCGCAGCAAACGCCGCTTTTTCGTTCACTGCCAGATCAGCCAGAACCTTACGGTCGATTTCGATCGACGCTTTCTTCAGGCCTGCGATCAGACGGCTGTAGGACAGACCGTTGACGCGAGCACCAGCGTTGATACGAGCGATCCACAGTGCGCGGAACTGACGTTTTTTCTGACGACGGTCACGGTAGGCATATTGACCAGCCTTGATGACAGCCTGCTTGGCAACACGGAACACACGCGAACGAGCGCCGTAGTAGCCTTTAGCCAGTTTCAGAATCTTTTTGTGACGAGCACGAGCGATAACGCCACGCTTAACACGAGCCATGAGTAATTACCTCTAAGTATCTTGACCGATTAACGAACGCGCAGCATGCGCTCGACTTTAGCTTTGTCCGACGGACCGATCAGCGAGCTGCCACGCAGCTGGCGCTTACGTTTCGTGGACATCTTGGTCAGGATGTGGCTCTTGAAAGCGTGCTTGTGCTTGAAGCCTGTAGCAGTCTTCAGGAAGCGCTTCGCAGCGCCGCTCTTGGTTTTCATTTTTGGCATGTTTTGTACTCCGCATTCATTAACAACTGATAACCATCAGGCCTGCCAGTGCCCGGTAGATTATTTACGCTTCTTGGGAGCGATGACCATCATCAGCTGGCGTCCTTCCAGCTTAGGATGCTGTTCTACGGTGCCGAGCTCGATCAGGTCTTGTTCGACCCGCTTGAGCAGCTCCATACCCAGCTCCTGGTGAGCCATCTCACGGCCGCGGAATCGAAGCGATACCTTGGCCTTGTCCCCATCTTCAAGGAAACGTATCAGGTTGCGTAGTTTTACCTGATAATCCCCTTCTTCCGTCCCTGGACGAAACTTGATTTCTTTAATCTGTTGCTGGTGCTGGTTCTTCTTGGCGATAGCAGCCTGCTTCTTCTTCTCGAACAGGTGCTTGCCGTAGTCCATGATGCGGCAAACTGGCGGTACTGCATCGGCCGAGATCTCTACCAGATCCAGCTTGGCTTCTTCAGCCACGCGCAATGCCTCATCGATCGAAACAACACCAATCTGCTCGCCGTCAGCACCAATAAGGCGCACTTCACGAGCGGTGATGTTTTCGTTGATCGGCGCCTTAGGGGCGGCCCGCTTGTCCTGTCTCATTTCACGCTTAATAGTTATTACTCCAAATCTTGGCGACCACGCCGGGAAACCGCTTGCTGCAACTGTGCGGCGAACTGCTCGATGGGCAGAGAGCCCAGATCGACGCCTTCACGGGTACGGACAGCAACGGATCGAGTCTCGACTTCCCGATCTCCAATAACCAAGAGATAGGGAACCTTGAGCAAGGTATGCTCGCGGATTTTAAAGCCGATCTTTTCGTTTCTCAAGTCAACCTTGGCACGAAAACCGCTTTGATTGAGAGTTTTCTCGACTTCACGGGCAAAATCGGCCTGCTTGTCGGTGATATTCATGATCACCGCCTGGGTCGGAGCGAGCCAAGCCGGGAAGGAGCCGGCGTAGTGCTCGATCAGCATACCGATGAAACGCTCGAACGAACCGAGGATCGCGCGGTGCAACATGACCGGACGCTTGCGGTTGTTGTCTTCGGCGATATAGCTGGCATCCAGGCGCTCAGGCAGGTTCGGATCGTACTGCAGCGTACCGCACTGCCAGTTACGCCCCAGGCAGTCACGCAGGGTGAATTCGATCTTCGGACCGTAGAAGGCGCCCTCACCCGGCTGATATTCCCAGGCCAGGCCAGATTCGTTCAGCGCTTCGGCCAGCGCACCTTCGGCGCGATCCCACAGCTCGTCGGAGCCCACACGCTTGGCAGGACGGGTCGAAAGCTTCATGGCGATATCGGTGAAGCCGAAGTCCGAGTAGACCTGCAGGGTCAGCTTGATGAAATCGGCCGCTTCCTTCTTGACCTGATCCTCGGTGCAGAAGATGTGTGCATCGTCCTGCACGAAGCCACGCACGCGCATGATGCCGTGCAGCGCGCCGGACGGCTCATTGCGGTGGCAAGCACCGAACTCGGCGAGGCGCAGCGGCAGGTCGCGGTAAGACTTCAGGCCCTGATTGAAGATCTGCACGTGGCACGGGCAGTTCATCGGCTTGACCGCGTAGTCGCGATTTTCCGAAGCCGTGGTGAACATGTTTTCGGCGTAGTTGGACCAGTGCCCGGAACGCTCCCACAGAATGCGATCGACCACCTGCGGCGTGCGCACTTCCACGTAGCCATTCTCACGCTGCACCTGGCGCATGTACTGCTCCAGCACCTGGT
>Ga0247725_1001454_pt1 | contig 11975 bp, 10 predicted proteins | sample OKSTACKMCFT3sol_FD_183021 | JGI IMG/M metagenome (GOLD analysis project Ga0247725, IMG submission 183021) | Subsurface sediment microbial communities from gas well in Oklahoma, United States - OK STACK MC-FT3-sol | ecosystem: Environmental > Terrestrial > Deep subsurface > Rock core/Sediment... | reverse complement strand
GTCGTCTCTGCTGGCATCTGTACCAGCTTACGCAGGTAGTTCACCTCTTCCAGCGGGTATTCGGCATAACCACCTGCTGGTAAATGCTTAGGCAATAATAAATCACCGTAACGAATACGAATTAAGCGGCTGACCACAGCCCCCTGCGATTCCCACATCCGGCGCACTTCACGGTTACGACCTTCAGTCAACACCACATGGAACCAGCGGTTAATACCTTCGCCGCCCATAGACTTCACTTTTTTGAAGTTAGCTTTACCGTCTTCCAGCTCAACACCAGTCCGCAGTTTTTGGATCATCGCATCGTTCACATCACCAAAAACCCGCACTGCGTATTCACGTTCAACTTCAAACTTTGGATGCATTAAACGATTCGCCAGCTCACCGTCTGTAGTAAACAGCAGTAAACCGCTGGTATTGATATCTAAACGACCAATAGCAATCCAACGTGAATCTTTAATTTTTGGCAGGCGGTCAAATACGGTAGGACGACCTTCAGGATCGGTGCGCGAACAAATTTCGCCCTCAGGTTTGTGATAGGCAATAACCCGGCACACTTGCTCCGCTTCAGCAGCAATTTTCACCGGATGACCATCGACCCGCACTTGTTGGTTGGCATGGATACGGTCGCCTAACAGCGCCACTTTACCATCCACAGTCACACGTCCAGCACTGATGTATTCTTCCATCTCGCGGCGGGATCCAACACCGGATCGCGCCAGCACTTTCTGTAGTTTTTCACTCATGATTTAATGTATCTCTTCAGTCATCACGACTGGGTTAAAAAAATCCGGCGTTGCCTGAAACTCGGCCAGAGCAGGTAAATCGCTTAAATCCTTTAAGCCAAAATAATCTAAAAATGTCGGCGTGGTGGCATACAAACCAGGACGCCCCGGTACTTCTTTATGCCCAACCACTTTGACCCAACCGCGGTCGAGCAGCGTTCGCATAATCTGACTGCTGACAGTCACGCCCCGCACTTCTTCAATTTCACCGCGGGTGATAGGCTGACGATAGGCAATAAGCGCCAAAGTTTCCAGCACAGCACGGGAATAACGGGGTGAACGTTCAGGCCAGAGCAAAGCCAGATATTCACTTAAATCAGCACGAGTCTGAAAGCGAAAGCCAGAGGCAGTTTCAATCAACTGAATACCCCGGCCCAAATAATCCTGTTGCAACTGACTTAAAGCCTGTTGCAGCCTTTTACGGCTTAACTCAAAACTTTCCAGCACAGTGCTTTGCAAGTCATTCACAGACAAAGGTTTTTCAGAGGCAAAAATAGCGGCTTCGACTAACTGCAGCAGCTGTTGCTCGTTAATTTTTTTCGCCATGCCCTCTCCTTGTTATCTGTCTGTAGTAGCTGCGAATACCCAAGTAGTTGATGATACAGCAAGGCGACCTGTAGGGGCGTGGTTTATCCGCGCCCGCCTCATAAAACCAAGACTGAGAATACAAAGTCAACGCCGCTGCGGCTTCAAGTACGCCGGTTATGCCCAAAGTAATTGGAGTTGCAGCGCGGCGACAAGAGCGTAAGTCCCCATGAACATAGACCACTATGTGATTGGGGCGAGCAAGCGCGGTCAACAAAGCTGCGGCTTCAAGTACGAAGGGCATATTATGCCAATTTCACGTGGATCTGACCATAAGCTTCTACTTGTATCACCTGTATCAGCTTTTCTTTCACCAGTTCTAAAATAGCTAAAAAGCTCACCACCACGCCCTGTCTGCCTTCGGCCAATTCAAAACATTCGGCAAACTCAAGGTAGTCTGTGCGCCCACGCAACAACTCCAGAATTTTACTCATGCGCTCACGGGTAGATAAATGCTCTTTTTTAATCTGGTGATGCTGAAAATCTTTGGCTCTTTTAGCTATGTCTTTGAGAGCCAGCAAAATTTCCTGCAACGACACTTCGGGCAAAATCACATAAGGCTCAAAGTTATCATCCAAGCCAGCTTTGGCCGGGAAATAATCCCGCTCCTGGCGTGGTAACAAATCCATATCAGTGGCCGCTTTGCGGATAATTTCGTATTCCTGCAACCGCCGCACTAAATCAGCACGGGGATCCACTTCTTCATCTGATTTATGATCATGCTGAGGCAATAATAAGCGCGATTTAATCTCCGCCAGCATAGCGGCCATTAATAAGTATTCAGCCGCCAGTTCGAAGTTCATATCCTGCATTAAATCAATGTATTCCATATACTGCAGGGTAATTTCATTGATAGGCAAATCGACAATATCAAAGCGGTGACGGCGAATTAAATACAGTAAAAAATCCAGCGGGCCTTCAAAACTTTCCAGAAGTACCGACAAAGCTTCAGGCGGAATATACAAATCTTCCGGCTTATCCAGCACAGCTTCACCACGGACAAAAGCCAGCGGCAACGGCTGTTGTATCGTCAGGCTGGCAAAGCTGTCGGCTACTGGCTCAGACATCAAAGCCCCACAGCATTTCCAAGCCAGAGTCATGGATGCCAGGTCGCGACTTGTAGGGGCGTGGTTTATCCGCGCCCTCTTCAACGTCAAACAAAGATCGAGAACATGAAGTCAACAAAGCTGCGGCTTCAAGTACGAAGGGTTTAGACAAAAGCACTGCTATCGCCCGCGCCCTGTCGCACCAGCACCGGAAAATCATCAGACAAATCAATCACTGTGGTATGGTTTTCCGCAATAATACCGCCGTGCAGTATGACATCCACCTGACGTTCTAACTGATCGCGCATCTCTTCCGGATCAGACTCCGCAAAGTCATTGCCTGGTAATACCAAAGAGCTCGACATCAAAGGCTCACCCAGCTCTTCCAACAAAGCCAGCGCCACTTTATTTTCCGGAATACGCAAACCTACGGTCTTTTTCTTTTCATTGAGCAAACGCTTAGGTACTTCTTTGGTGCCTTTTAAAATAAAAGTGTAAGCACCGGGCGTATGGTTCTTAATCAATCTAAAGGCTGTGTTTTCCACTTTGGCATACACAGACAACTCAGATAAATCGCGGCACATCAGGGTGAAGTGATGTTCAGAGCTGATCTGACGAATTTGCTGGATCCGCTCCATAGCGGCCTTGTCACCTATATGACAACCCAGTGCATAACCTGAATCTGTAGGGTAAATCACTACCCCACCTTGTTTGATAATATGCACAGCCTGTTTAATTAAACGTTGCTGTGGATTGTCAGGATGAACATAAAAAAACTGGCTCATAAACTCTTCTTATTCCCTGGGCGAGTGATAAAGCAATAGCAATAAATTTGTTAAAAATCAAGATGAAAGCTCAGCTACCTTAGGTTCCGGCAATAGCCAGTCCTGCCATACAGGAATGACATCATCGGTAAAATACAATTGTCTGCCCAGCTCATTCCATGGCGTTTCCTGATGAAAATCAGAACCGGCAGAGGCGGTTAAAGCAAATTTCTGGCACAGCATCCACACCTGACGTTTTTGCACCGGCGTCATTTGAGCCGACGCCACTTCCATGGCTTTGCCACCAGCTGCGGCAAACTCTTCGGCTAAACGGGTCAACCAACGGCCATTCAGCTTGTACTTCAAAGGGTGCGCCAGCACAGGAATACCACCTGCAGCTAAAATCCACTGCACAGCCTCTTGCATAGGCACCCAGTTATTTGGCACATAGCCGGTATTACCGCGGCTTAAGTACTTTTTAAATACAGTATTCATCGAGCTGGCTTTGCCAATCTGCACCAGATAACGGGCAAAGTGAGTGCGGGTTAAAGCAGCACCATTGGCAATTTTTAATACGTTTTCCAGCACGTCCGGTATTTTGTTTTTCTCTAAGCGGCGCGCCATCTCTTCGGCCCGCTCTACCCTGCGTTGCTGCTGCGATGCCAGATGCTGCAAAAATACCGGGCATTGGGTATTGATCTGTAAACCGACAATATGAATTTCAAACTCATACCAACTGGTAGAAATTTCTACACCGGGGATCAAAGTCAAAGGCAAGTTTTTGTCAGCTATCGCAGATTGGGCTTCAGCCAAACCCGCTATAGTGTCGTGATCGGTAATGGCGAGCACATCCACGCCTTTGTTGACGGCGCGCTCAACCAATTCGGTGGGACTTAAAACGCCATCTGAGCAATAGGTGTGACTGTGTAAATCAATTTTCATAGCGGGCTACCTGACAAAGTGGCCGTCATTGTGCCACAGAAAGCCAGTCGCGACCAGAAAGACACCAGTCCTTCAGCTCCGGCCTGTTAGGCCAGAGCTAATGTTGTCTGTTGCTAAATCACCAGGCTTAACACAGAGCGCCCAGGTAACTGCAGCGAATAAGGCTGTAACCTACCTTTGAGTTGTAAGTTAAAGGCTTTAGTTTGATCGGCCGGGTTTTGAATTATCAGCGCATAACGACCATCCGGTCGCTGATAAGCCACGTGGCGAATATCTTCTGTTGATACCGACTTGATCCGGATTGAACCCGGCGGCACCACTTTACTGGCATGGGCAATAATGTAATAAGCTACATTCGGCTGTACGTGCTGACCTTCAATGGTCAAAGCCCCCAGACACTTACTGCAGCCACCTTGAGTATAAGGTTGTAGTTTGGCGTCAGAACTTAAATTCCATTGCAGCACATTACGCGCCCAATGCCTTGGCGCACCAATGATCAAATGCTCGGTATGCCACATCAACGAACCGCCAAAGTCAGAATCTGCCCCAACCCATTGCTCAGTAAAATAAATATTTTTATCCGGATGCGCTTGCTTAAGCTGGTCCAGCGCATCGATAGTACCGTTGTACAAATGAAAAGCTGAACCATCAATAAAAGCCCTGGCATCTTTGTCATTCAGCACTGAGATGGGATATTCCATATGATCAGTATTGTGATCATAAATAATTATTTTGGTATCGAGCCCGGCTTTTTTAAAAGCAGGCCCCAGGTGGTTTTTAATAAAATCGGCCTGATCAGCAGCGGGCATCAATAAACTTGGGTTATTTCCCGGATGCAAAGGTTCGTTTTGCACTGTCACGGCGTCCAAACGTATGCCTTGCTGTTGCATGGCCTGAATGTATTTCACGAAATACAGCGCATAGCTGCCAAAGTGCTGCTGTAACAACTCGCCACCTACAGTAGATTTGTTGCTTTTCATCCAGGTAGGTGGTGACCATGGGCTACCCAGCAGTTTGATATTAGGATTGATCGCCAGTATTTGTTTAAGCACTGGAATGAGGTATTTCTCGTCTGCTTTGATCGAAAACTGCTTTAGTTCAGGATCCTGCTCTCCGGCAGGTAAATCGTTGTAACTAAAAGGTGCAGGGTCTAAATCTGAAGCGCCAATACTCAGGCGCAAATAACTAACCGCCAAGCCTTTTTCCGCAAACAATTGCTCTAATAACTGCTGTCGCCGCTCTGCACTTAACCCCATCAGATGCATGGCGCTGCCACCTGTCAGGGTATAACCAAAACCATCCATCTGCTGAAACTGTTTGTCCGCATCCAGAGTCAACACAGGCAGCGCCTTGTTTTGCGGTTGTTGCCACAAGCCGACCTCAGTGCTGAGCAACTGCTTTTTATCCGCAGTCGACAAATAGCTTTCACTGGCTGCTTTTGCAGTAAAAGGCAAAATAAACACCCAGGCCAGAGCAAAAAGCTCCAACTGCTTTTTTATAAATCCCATAATAAAACCTCAGTTAATGCGCAGCCAAACTGGCTATAAAATCTGCATGTGTTGGCATTTTATCTACACAAGCTGTAATGACTCCTGCTGTCGATGCGGCGAAGTCACCGATCTGAGCCAGAGTTTTATTGTCCACCATAGGGTCATAACGTTCTGGCATCAGACGCTGTCCTAACAACACCTGCACCCAGCTGTCTTCACGAAACAGCTCATCTGCCACACGGTGCACCCGGCCATAAGCCTGAAAAATATCCAGCTTTTGCTGCAACGAATCCGGCACCGCCATCTGTTTTAAATAACGCCAATATTCACTGTCGTCCCTTTGTGTCACTTTGTAATGCGCAATAATAAAATCGCGGATTTGTTCCATTTCCTGTGCAGCCAGCAGGTTGTAATGATCGGTATTGGCCTTTGCAAAACTGCGGTCCGGAAACAAATTCACCAAACGGGTAATAGCGGTTTGCACCAGATGCAAGCTGGTAGACTCCAGCGGTTCTAAAAAGCCACTGGACAAGCCAATAGCCACACAGTTGCCCACCCACATCTGTTTGCGTTTGCCTGTGGTAAAGCGGATCAAACGAGGCTCAGCGCTCTGCGGCTCAATACCTTGCAGCAGACGTTGTTGCGCCAGCTCATCAGAGGCATAAGCCGAGCTAAACACTAAGCCATTACCAGTTCGATGCTGCAGCGGAATACGCCATTGCCAGCCAAACTCGTGGGCTGTAGCTCTGGTGTAAGGTGGTAACTGGTTAAGAGCAGCCGAGGGCGCAGCCCAGGCACTGTCGTTTGGTAACCACTGACTCCAGTCGTCATAGCCCACTCCCATAGTCTGACTAATCAATAAAGCGCGCAAACCTGAGCAGTCGATAAATAAATCCCCTGCTACCTGACGGCCATCCTCCAGCAGCAAATGCCGGATATGGCCACTGACCGCATCCCGCTCTACATGCTGAATAATGCCTTCATGCCTTATCACACCGCGTTGTTCACTTAAGGTGCGCAGGTAACGGGCATAGAGGCTGGCGTCAAAATGATAGGCGTAAGCAATTTCACTGACGGGTGATTTTGGTTTGGTTGGATCAGCAGGCATAAACTTGTGCTGCTGCGCCATCTGACTGGCAATACAGTAGTGCTCAAAAGGCAAAGCCAAGCCTTGCTGCTTTAACTTCAGCCAGTACTGATAAAAACTCAGCCATTCCCACTGCCGGCCTAAAGCACCAAAAGCATGAAAATAGCTATCGCCCTGTTGCCCCCAATTGACAAACTCAATACCCAATTTGAAAGTGGCTCCGGTAGCGCGAATAAACTCCTTTTCATCTATGCCACATAAATGATTGTAGAGCTTAATGGCTGGAATAGTGGCTTCCCCCACTCCAACTGTGCCAATTTGTTCGGATTCAACCAGCTCTATCCGGTAACGCTGCCCTGTCAGTTTTGCCAGCAAGGCTGCGCTCATCCAACCGGATGAGCCGCCTCCGACAATCACAATGGTCTGAATAGGTTCAAGCATTGTGTGCCCTTCTGCTAAAGCTTGTAACTGACACCCAGCAAGAACTGCCGGCCGTATTCTTCGTACACTTCAGGGAAGTAACTACCACCACCCTGCAGCGTATTCAGACGAGTGGTGTAAGGCGAGTTGGTCAGGTTATTCACCTGCATCAATACGGTCACACCATCAAAGCGGCCGTCGTCAAAGCTGTAGCTCAACTGAGCATCTACTTGTTTGTCGGCCAGTACTTCGGTATAGCCCCTGGTGGCAAATAACTGAACCACTTCACCTCTGAACTCGGAGCGATAACGCTGGCTCAGCCTGGCGGAAAAGCCATTTTGCTCGTAGTAAAAGGTCAGGTCGCGCACTCTGTCCGACAAGCCTGGCAACTTATTGGATGTACCAGGACCATCAGGCTGAATGCTTGAGTCGGACCAGGACTGACTACCAATAAAACCAAAACCATCCAATACCGTCAGATAGTTGCCGATATCAATCGACATACTCAGCTCCAGCCCTTTTATGTTGCCGCCCTGACCATTGGCAGGCCGGCTCATATTGCCAATAGGACTGATAGGTTCTACGTTGGAGTTATTTGGCGCATTGGAAAAATCGAAATCGAAGTTCTGGGTATAGATATAGCTATCCAGCTTTTTATAAAAGGCACCAGCAGCAATATAAGTACTGCCATCCAGATAAGCTTCGTAAGTTAAATCCAAAGCTTTGGCGCGCCATGGTTCCAGTTCTGGGTTACCACTACTACCACTCCAGCGGCGCGAATCCACTCCTACACCAGCGGTAATACTGGCCCGCATTTCATCCATGCGGGGTCTAGCCATAGTTTTACCAGCGGCAAAACGCACAAACTGATCCTCCAGCACTTCAAGGCTCAGGTTAATCGCAGGCAAAACGTCTGTATAAGAAGCACCGGTTTCCACCTGCACCAGAGTAGCAGGGTTATTCGGATCATAATCGCTGGCAAGGAAGCCGCTGGACAACTGATCGGTTTGCACAACTTGAGTACCAAAGTTACCTTTGAGCGGCAAACCAAAAAGCTCTGTATCCAGATTGGCACGCAGATAACTGGTCAGCACTTCTTCGTCAACGCCCCAGGCTTTATTCCATCTGTTGGTATCCAGTATTGGCTTCACGTCGTAATACCTGGCGACTGTAGGCAAAATATCGTATGAAATCACGCCGGGAATACCGGCAAAAGCCAGCGACGTCGGCCGCACCAGCAAGGACGGGTCTATGGTGACAGGAGCTCTGTTGTTCTTTAAAAACAGGTCGTTGTCGTCTACCACTTTATCTTTGGTGCGTTTAGTAAAGTTCATACCAAAATCAACTGAACTGAAACTATTGCCCAGTGCTGTATCTGTTAAGTCATAACGGGCACTGGCTTCAGCTTCGCGGATTTGCTCTTTGACATGAGGAAAACGGATAGAACCGTCGTGCCCCCAGCCGCCCCAGGGCGCAGGATCGCTTAACTGTACTTGATTCACATCGGTGTAATCTGTTGAGGGTGTATAAGTAGGGAAGCCATGAGGCACTAAATCAAAAGCTATAGAATCAAAACCGCCATTGTTTATACCAGCATAAGTTTCCAGCACTTGCTCGTCCCGTTCAGACCCCGAGTAGGATAAATCCAACTCTAAAGTCCAGCGGTCCAGGCTATAACTGGTATTCCAGCCTATGGCTTTGAGTTCATCTTCTCTGCTGTTGTTGTCGTTGCGCAGCACAGGACGCAGATTAGTGGCTGTGCCACTTTTTACTACTTTAGTACCACCAAACTCAGTAAAAGTTGGGTTTTCAAACTGCATACCGTCGCCTGTCCACTGGTTGGTGAACCACATAGCGCCACGCATGATTTCGTCTTGTTCAAATTTGGAGTAGTAGGTATCGATAGTGCTATGCAACTGATCGTTGGGCTTAAATTCAAACACCGCCATCACACCATCCCGCACCTGACTGCGGGCTACAGCTGTGACTTCCTGACCAACAAGCCCCAGCGCATCATCATTGTCTGTGCCTTCCAGTGCGGTTTCTACTGTATTCCATTCCCAGGCTTTGTAGTGCTTCACCTGAGTTGGGGTGTCCATATGGGCAAAGCCAATAGCCACGCCTATGGTGTCATCCGCAAACTGGTCAATGTACGACACGCTACCACGCCAACCATTGGCCGAAACTTCGGGATGCATTTGATCAAAAGAGCTTTTTTCTCCGCGCAGGTTAAACATCACGGTTTGTTCACCATGAGCTAAAGGCCGGATAGTGCGCATGTCAACAGTGCCTGACAACCCCATGCCAGCGATAGATAAATCTGAAGTTTTATACACTACAGCGCCATTAATCAGCTCCGACGGATACTGGTCGTATTCCACAGCTCTGTTATCACCGGCACTGGCCTGCTGACGGCCATTTAAAGTGGTGGTGGAAAAATCCGGCGCCAAACCACGAATAGAGATCACTTGCACCCGGCCATTCACCCTCTGCCCGGCTAAACCAGGTAAACGGGTTAACGACTCAGCAATACTCTGATCCGGCAACTTGCCGATATCTTCGGCCGACACAGCTTCAACAATCGAAGTTTCATTCTTCTTAATATCAATAGTGGTTTCCATACTGCGACGAATACCCATCACGGAAATCACTTCAATTTTGTCATCCGCCTGCTTTTTAGCTTGCGCATCAGCATCAACCTGTTGCGCCATAGCCGCAGAAGGCAATAACGAAGCCCCCACGGCCAAACCTAAAATTTGCTGAATAGCACTGCCTAACTTAGTTTTTTTCATTTTAATGTCTTCCTTCCCCTGTTGATGCGATCTTTATTTGTTTTATATCGTTGTCATCCTGACCCTAACCCAAGCCCCCAAGTTTGTCGTTTGAAACAGGTCGAACGCGTTAAAAAATTTCACTTATCCAGGTTCGAATAAAGTCGAACCTGACAAAAAACGCATAAGTAGTTGAAAATAATCAATTTAAAAATCCAGATTTGTAGGGGCGACCTTTATGGTCGTCCGTGGTTTCAATCCGTTCCCAGCTGTATTTGATCATGCAACGGGCGGAGATAAACCCCGCCCCTACCAGGTGCCACAGAGAATCGATATTGAAACCACATCCGCCATCGCATGATATTTATCCAAATGATTGTAGGGGCGACCTTTATGGTCGCCCGTGGTTTTGTGCTTGCTGTTTCGACTTTGGGGCGGGGTTACAAAGTTCTTGCTGATTGGGAATGACAAAGGCATAGTAAAGATCAGCTTGCACCTAAGATGTGCAAAACAATAACGAAAACAAAGACAAAAGCTGACGACACCCTCTATGGATACCATTCTGTTTAACTTCCATGACCTGCTGATGGTGGTCACGGCTTTTGAATCTCTGCTACTGGCGTTATTGCTGGCAGCCTCTTCGCCCCGTTCGTCTTTAAGTAACTGGTTGTTGGCCGCCTTTTTGTTTTGCCACTTTTTAATACCCCTGCATGAGCTAACCTTTTGGGGCAAATTGTTCCGTATCTGGCTGCTGGATATCTCGCCTAATATCTTTTTCCTGTTCAGTTATGCCTACTTTTTAGATGGTCCTTTGCTGTATTTTTTTGTCCGTGCTTTGTTGTACAAAGATGTGCGGTTACAACCTAAACATCTGTGGCATCTGACACCTTTACTACTTTATGTGCTGCATATGCTGTGGAATTTCTACTCGCTGGACCATGCAACCCGGTTAAATTTGATTGAAAGTCAGCATATTGCCTACTCATCGCCGCATTTGTATTTTGAAGCCATGGGACGTTTTGTCCGTGTCGCTTATGTGGTCTGGTGTTTCCTGCTGGTGTGGAATTACCGCCAACAGTTGCGGCATGAACAGGCCGATCTGAAAACCTCAGACGTGGCCTGGCTTAAACTGATGCTGTTATCATTCCTGGTGATTTTTGGTTGGGACAGCGCTTTGCACTGCATCAAACTTTATGGGCTTTTTACCAACAACTTCAATCTGGAACTGTTGAATGTGGTTGGCTTATCCAGTTATTACCTTAATTTTATCGCACTGAATATTCTGATCTTTTTACGATTCACTACCTTTTCCGGCGTTGAACCTGTCAGTGAGCAACCTTTGTTCGAAGCTAAAGAAGAGCAAAATCCTTTATCTGATCCACAAATAGTACAAAAGTTGGAGCAACTGATGCTGCAGCAGAAGTTTTACGCACACCCCGACATTACACTCGACAAGCTGGCAGAAGCTGCTGGCTATCCGGCGAAAAAAGTGTCCCTAACCATAAAGCAGGCTTATCAGCTGAATTTTTATGAGTATGTAAACAGCCACAGGATTAAAGCCGCGAAAATGCTACTTGCCGACAAAGGCCCTGAAGCAAAAACTATTACCGACATTTATTATGCGGTAGGTTTTAACAGCAAATCTGTGTTTAATACCTTTTTTAAACGGCTGGAAGGAGTAACACCCAGCCAATATCGTGAACAGGCAGAACACAAAGCTCCTTAAATTTTTTTACAAAATGTGAAAATTTGGCTTGACGCTTATAGCAATTCAGGGTTTTATAGAGCCAGATTTTAAATAGCAGGATAGACGGCTAATGCAAGCGCAACTCAACAACATCAAAGTGTGGTGGTGGCATACTCCTTAACGGGCGTGTGGAGGCGTTGTATTCGCTATAAAACCAGGCCCGTTTCGAAAGATGCGGGCCTTTCGTTTTCTTAGGATTGATAAAATTTAACAGCAGGAAAAACAATGATGAATTCTCAAGTAACACGTTGGCACTGGTGGCGACTTCCTGTTTAGCGGGCCGGACAACTATTGTCCGAATACAGCCAAAAAGCCCGCTTAAAGCGGGCTTTTTATTT
>Ga0247725_1001451_pt1 | contig 11980 bp, 6 predicted proteins | sample OKSTACKMCFT3sol_FD_183021 | JGI IMG/M metagenome (GOLD analysis project Ga0247725, IMG submission 183021) | Subsurface sediment microbial communities from gas well in Oklahoma, United States - OK STACK MC-FT3-sol | ecosystem: Environmental > Terrestrial > Deep subsurface > Rock core/Sediment... | reverse complement strand
GGTCGCCCGGCGCCTCGCCTTCGTCGTCGAACTCCGCCATCGGCAGAGGCTGCGGCTGGGACGGCTTGGCGGTCGCTGGGGGCGGCGGCGGCGCGGCGCGGCCCTTGGCGGCGGACGATGACGCGGCGCGCGCCGCAACGGTCGACACGCCCGCCGCGGTCACCGCGCCAGCCGCCTCGCTCAGCATCTCGTAATTGCGGCGCACGCGCTCCTGGAACGCCTGATCGATCGCGGCGGTCTCGTCGGCCGTACGGCGCACGGCGTTCATCAGCTGCTCGACGCCCTGCTCGATCGAGACGCGAACCTCGGCGGCCTTCATCAGGGCTTCCGACGGCAGTTCGGCGGTGCGCTTGCCGATCTCCGACAGCATCGCCTCCAGCTCGTCCAGCGTGCCGCGCGCGGCTTGCACCGAGTCCGCCAGTTTCTGGGACGTCCGCGCCCCAGCCTGTTCGACCATCTGGGCGGAGTGCTCGATGATGTCGCGCGCCTCCTCCATGCGGGCCTCGAACACCGCGTCGGCTTTCTGACCGGCGGCGAAAGCGATCTCGTTGAGCTGATCGACGCGGCTGCGGGCGGCCTCGACGCGGGTTTCGACGCCCTGAGCGGCCTTCAGCGCGGCGTCGGCCATGGCCTCCATCGCCGCCTTCAGCTCTTCCTCCAGCAGGGTCCGCTGGTTCTCGGCGACGTCGCCGATCATCTCGAGCGTCTTCTTGGTCTCTTCCGCCAGGGCGTCCTGACGCGCCTTGGCGCTGTCGGCCATCTCCCGGAACTGATCGGCGGCGGAGCTGATCAGCCCGCGCAGGATCTCGGCGCCCATCGCGGCCTGGTCGGAGAGCTCGGTGGCGCCCACGCGGGTATAGGCGACAAACTCGGTGAGCTGCGCGGTGCGGGTCTCCGCCTCGGCGGCGAAATCCTCCTGCTCGGAGCGCAGGGCCTGGCTGACCTCAAGCAGGGCGGCGCGCTGAGCGGCCAGGGTCTTCTCGACGGCCGCGACCTGGTCGCTGACGCCAAGGCCGGCGCTCTCGAGGCGGGCGACCTGACGCGACAGATCCTCGGCCCCGACACGCGCCGCGTCGGAAGCTTCCGCCGCTGCGGCGGCGAGGTCCGCGGCGCGGGCGGCCAGAGCCGCCTCGGCTTCGCGCAACTGAGTCTCCGCCAGATCGGAGGCCTCGGCGACCATGCGGGCCTGGCTGCCGATGGCGTCGACCACCGCCGTGGAGCGAGCGTCCAGCGACTGCGACAGGGTCTCCATCGCCGTACGTTCGTGGCCGAGGCCCTGAGCGAGCTGATTGGCCATGCGGGCCGACTCGGCGGCCGCCTCGGCCAGACGCGCGGTCTCCTCGGCCAGGGCCTCGCGCAGGGAAATGATGTGCTCACGGGCGCGCTCGGCCGCGGCGGCGGCTTCATCGACGCCTTGGCGCATGGCGTCCACGGCGCTGGAAGCGCCGACGGCGGCCAGAGCGGCGGGCGTTACAATGCGGTCCGTCGCGGTCCGCGTCCGGCGCAGCTCGTCGGAGATTCCCGTCGCCTGCCGCAACAGATAGGCGCCCAGCAAGGTCATCAGAGCCGGGCCGATCGCCAGGCTGGCGAAAACCGTGAAGGCGAAACCCTCGACCTGAAAGGCCGGCACGCCTCGGGCGTAGCCGAACGCAAAAGCGATCGGCGCCAAAGCCCAGAGGGCGGCGATCGCCGAGGCCAGCGTCCAGAACAGCGCGCCAGACATGCGACGCGGCGACTCTTCCGTCTCAAGCGCCACCGGCGTGGAGCCCGGCGGCAGGCGAAGATCAAGCGCGGCGTCGCGCTTCTCCGCCTTGGCGGGCGTGGCGCGCTCGGGCTCGGCGATCGGCGCCAAGGGCTGAGATACCGACAGCGACGGCGCGGGCTTCAGCTCCGGTTCGGCGAAATTCTTGGGCTGTTCGGGCTCGGCCTCCCGTCGGCGACGCGACCGCACGGTCGTCGGCGGCGGAACATCCAGATCGTCGTTCAGGGTCAGCGGCTCAGCCGAAGTCGGTTCGATCACGGGATCGGAAAACGACGTCGATTCGGGAAGCTCGGGCGCGACGCTGCTCTCTTCCACGGGAGGAGCCGTCGGCGTCGCGGAGAAATCGAACGGTTGTCGCTTCTTAGGCTTCATACACAGCCAGAGTCCCAGGGCGTCGGCGGGGGGCGCTGAGACAGCCTTCGCGCGCCGGCCCCTCCTTCGCGTGTCGGATGAACCTAACGATGAAAAGCCTTGACGAAAAGCGGCTTTGGTTGCGTTCGCACAGGTGCGACGCCTAATCGCGGCTTAAGCGGCCTTGGGCGGGGCCGAGGGCGCCGCGGTCGGGACCGGCTGCGGCTTGGCGGCTTCGGCGCGCGGCGAGCGCGCCACGGTCTTCACGGCATGAGCGTGGCCAGCCTTGTGGGCGCGCGTCTCCGTCGCCACGCCAAACTGGCACAGCGCGAAAGAGGACAGCCAAACGACCGCCACCGCCAACATTTCAGCCAAGAAGGCCATGACCCGCCTCGAAAACGATAGCGGCGTTATGCGAGAGTCTCGCGCGGCGCGCGAGTGAAAATTCCGTCATGAACGCCGAAGCTTGCGAAGGTGTGGCGCCAATCCAACTGACAGCGCCTCCAGATTTCCGGCGTTGCCGCCGGCGCTCGCCAGGCCTAGGTCGCGACATAGGTTCGACGTCGTTCCCGTCCAGGAAGGCGTACGGACATTTTCCCTTTGCGGAACTTCGCCTTGGCCCTTACCGAATTCGCACCCGCAGCGCTCCCGCCGGAACCGATGAAGACGATTGAGATCTCGCCGGCCCGCCTGACGCACCTCCAACGCCTGGAGGCCGAGAGCATCCACATCCTTCGGGAAGTGGCGGCCGAGTGCGAACGCCCCGTCATGCTGTACTCGATCGGCAAGGACAGCGCGGTGATGCTGCACCTGGCCGCCAAGGCCTTCTATCCCAGCAAACCGCCCTTCCCGCTGCTGCACGTCGACACGACCTGGAAGTTCCGGGATATGTACGCCCTGCGCGACCGGATCGCCTCTGAGCTGGGCTTCGACCTGATCGTGCACAAAAACCCGGACGCCGAGGCGCGGTGGATCAACCCTTTCGACCACGGCAGCGCCCTGCACACCGACCTCTGGAAGACCGAAGGACTCAAGCAGGCGCTGACCAAGTACGGCTTCGACGCGGCCTTCGGCGGCGCCCGCCGCGACGAGGAAAAGAGCCGGGCCAAGGAGCGGGTGTTCTCGTTCCGCTCGGCCGAGCACCGCTGGGACCCGAAGAACCAACGGCCCGAGCTCTGGAACCTCTACAACACCCGCAAGCACCCGGGTGAAAGCCTGCGCGTCTTCCCGATCTCCAATTGGACCGAGCTGGATGTCTGGCAGTACATCCATCTGGAAAACATCCCGATCGCGCCGCTGTACTTCGCGGCCGAGCGCCCCGTGGTCGAGCGCGACGGCGCGCTGATCATGGTCGACGACGACCGCTTCCGCCTGCGCGAGGGCGAAGTCCCGCAACTGAAGAGCGTCCGGTTCCGCACCCTGGGCTGCTATCCGCTGACCGGCGCGGTCGAAAGCACGGCCGCCACCCTGCCCCAGGTCATCCAGGAAATGCTGCTGACCACGACCAGCGAGCGCCAGGGCCGGGTCATCGATCACGATCAGTCGGCCTCGATGGAGAAGAAGAAGCAGGAAGGGTATTTCTGAGATGGCCCATCAGTCCGCCCTGATCGCCGAGGACATCGAAGCCTACCTGCACCAGCATCAGCACAAGTCGCTGCTGCGCTTCATCACCTGCGGCAGCGTCGATGATGGCAAGTCCACGCTGATCGGCCGTCTGCTGTACGACAGCAAGATGATCTTCGAGGATCAGCTGGCGGCCCTCGAGGCCGACAGCAAGAAGGTGGGCACCCAGGGCGGCGCGATCGACTTCGCCCTGCTGGTCGACGGCCTGGCCGCCGAGCGCGAGCAAGGCATCACGATCGACGTCGCCTATCGCTTCTTCTCGACCGAGAAGCGCAAGTTCATCGTCGCCGACACGCCTGGCCACGAGCAGTACACGCGCAACATGGTCACCGGGGCCTCGACCGCCGACGCGGCCGTGATCCTGATCGACGCCCGCAAGGGCGTGCTGACCCAGACCCGCCGGCACAGCTATCTCGTCAGCCTGCTGGGCATCCGCCACGTCGTGCTGGCGGTGAACAAGATGGACCTGGTCGGCTGGGACCAGGACGTGTTCGACGCCATCGTGGCGGACTACCGCGCGTTCGCCGATCAGATCGGCCTTTCGGTCTTCACGCCGATCCCGATCTCGGGCCTCTCCGGCGACAACATCGCGACGCGCAGCGAGGCCACACCGTGGTTCGAGGGCCCGATCCTGATGGATTGGCTGGAAGTCGTCGAGGTCGAAGACGACCTGCAGGCCAAGCCCTTCCGCATGCCCGTGCAGTGGGTCAATCGCCCGAACCTCGACTTCCGCGGCTTCTCGGGCCTGATCGCCTCTGGGACCATCAAGCCCGGCGACCGCATCCGCGCCCTGCCCTCCGGTCGCGAGAGCCGCGTCGCCCGGATCGTCACCCTGCCGGGTGATCTCGACCAGGCCGTGGCCGGCCAGTCGGTCACCCTGACGCTGGAGGACGAGATCGACGTCTCGCGCGGCGACGTGATCGCCGCGGCCGACGCCCCCGCCCCGGTCGCCAACCAGTTCGAGGCCACGGTCGTCTGGATGGACGACGAACCGCTGCCCCCTGGCCGGACCTATCTCCTGAAGATCGGCGCCCGCACGGTCGGGGCCAGCGTCACCGACATCAAGCACCGCGTGAACGTCAACACGCTGGAGCACACGGCCGCCAAGCGGCTGGAGCTGAACGAGATCGGAGTCTGCAACCTCTCGCTCGACCAGGCCATCCCGTTCGAGTCCTACGCCGACAATCGCCAGATGGGCGGCTTCATCCTGATCGACCGCCTCAGCAACCGCACCGTCGGCGCGGGGATGATCAACTTCGCCCTGCGGCGGGCCGACAACATCCACTGGCAGCACACCGACGTCACCAAGGTCTCGCGCGCGGCCCTGAAGGCCCAGCGCGGCCAGGTCGTCTGGCTGACGGGCCTGTCCGGCGCGGGCAAATCGACGATCGCCAACCTGGTCGAAAAACGCCTGCACGCCCTGGGCCGGCACACCTACCTGCTGGACGGCGACAACGTCCGCCATGGCCTGAACAAGGACCTCGGCTTCACCGAGGAGGACCGCGTCGAGAACATCCGCCGGGTGGCCGAAGTCGCCAAGCTGATGGTCGACGCTGGGCTGATCGTGCTGACCGCCTTCATCTCGCCGTTCCGCGCCGAGCGCCAGATGGCGCGCGACATCCTGGAGCCCGGCGAATTCATCGAGGTCTTCGTTGACACGCCCCTGGCCGTGGCCGAAGCGCGGGACGTCAAGGGCCTCTACAAAAAGGCCCGCTCCGGCCAGCTCAAGAACTTCACCGGCGTCGACAGCCCCTACGAGGCGCCGGAAAGCCCCGAGCTGCGGATCGACACCACGGCGATCGATCCCGTCGAGGCGGCGGAGCGGATCGTGGCGTGGCTGGAGGGCCAAGAGGTCGACTACACGATCTGATGGGGCGACTGACGGGCCAGGACGATCGCGCCGATCAGCCCCAGCCCCGCCATGCCAGCGGTCGCCAGATAGCCGAACGGCCCCAGCGCGTCGAACAACGGGCCAGAAGCGAGGGTCGCGATGCCGAGCGTGAAGCCTGACGAGAGCGCGGAATTGATCGCCTGGGCCGGCGAAGCCGCCGATGGCGGCGCCAGCTTCTCGATCAGGCGCAGCGAGGCCAGGAACGACGCCGCGAACGTCAAGGCGTGCAGGGCTTGCAGCGGGAACAGCGCCCACAGCGGCGGCTCGAACGCGTAGGCCGTCCAGCGGATCACCGCCGCCAGGGCCCCGAGGATCAGGAACCGCTCGGGACCCCAGCGACGGCGCAGGGGCTCCAGAAAGAACATGAAGCCCACCTCGACGGCGACCCCGACGCCCCAAAGGACGCCGATCATCGGCTCCGAGATGCCCTGCTTGCGCCAGAGGATGGCCGAGAAGCCGTAGTAGAAGGCGTGCGCGCCCTGGATCAGGCCGGCCGTGACCACCGCCAGCACGAAGGTGCGGTTGCGCATCAGGTCGCCGAGCCCCTTCCAGCGCTCGGCCTTGCCCGGCTTGGCGCCCTCGGCGTGAACCCGTTCCGGCGGCACCAGCCAGGCGGCGGCCAGAGCGCCGGCGAAGCAGGTCGCGACGATCCAGATCGCGATGATGGTCGGCGCCGCGAAGGTCAGGATCGCGCCCATGGCGAGGTTGGCGGCGATGAAGGCGCTGGACCCGGTGCCGCGCGCCAGGCCGTAGTTGAAGCCCTCGACCCGAGCCCGCCGCAGGGTGATGACGTCGATCAGCGGCGAGACCGTCGACATCAGGGTCTGCCCGACGAACCAGGCCAGGACCAGCCAGAACAGGTTCGCGCCGGCCAGCAATCCCGCGTAGCCGAGCCCCGCGCCGACCAGCAGCAGCACCATCGGCGTGCGCCGCAGCTTGAAGCCGTCGGCCCAGACCGCCAGCACCGGGCCCGTGAAGGGCTTCAGCAGCAGCGGCACGGCCAGGATCAGGCCGATCGCGCCGCCGCTCATGCCGCGATCGCGCAGGAAGGTGCCCGCGTAAGGCAGGCTGACGCCCGAGACGAGGAACAGCGAGGCGTAGAACAGGCAGAGGCGGACCAGGGTCGGAAGGCCCTTCCCGTCCGACTGGCTGTCCGTCCCCGCGATCACCCTAGTCCGCGCCGCCGAAACGCGCCGTCCATTCGGCGATCTGGTCGTCGTCGATCTTCTTGAAGAGGACGTCCGGGACCTTGATCGCCTGGCCGACGGTCAGCTTGGAGAGCTCGACGGCCGCGTCGTTCGACGGCCAGGCCGCCGGGAAGTCCAGGCCGAACGCCTCGCTGATCTTCTCGGCCGCGAACGGGATGAAGGGGGCCGAGATCTTGGCGTAGAGGGCCGCCAGGTTCAGGGCCGTGCGGACGATGACGGCGGCGCGGTCGCGGTCGGTCTTGATCGCGGTCCAGGGCGCGGCCTCCTGCAGGTACTCGTTGCCGACCACCCAGAGGGCCCGCAGCGCCTGGGCGCTCTTGCGGATCTCGATGGCGTCCATCTGTTCGGCGAGATCGGCCAGGCGCGCCGAGACGTCGGCGAACAGCTTCTCCTCCAGGGGCCCCGGCGCGCCGCCCTCGGGCACGACGCCGTCGAACTTGCCTTCCGTGAACTTCAGGATGCGGTTGACGAAGTTGCCCAGCACGTCGGCCAGGTCGCGGTTCACGGCGCTGGCGAACTGCTCCCAGGTGAAGGCCGTGTCGCTGCCCTCGGGCGAATTGGCCGTCAGGTACCAGCGCCACAGGTCGGGCGGGAGGATTTCGAGGGCCGCGTCCATGAAGACGCCGCGCTTGTTGCTGGTCGAGAACTTTCCGCCGTACCAGTTCAGCCAGTTGAAGGCCTTGAGCATGTCGACGCTCTTCCACGGCTCTTCGGAGCCGAGAATGGTCGCCGGGAAGCTGACCGTGTGGAACGCGACGTTGTCCTTGCCCATGAACTGGACGTAGCGGACGTCATCCGCGCCCTCGTCGGTGCGCCACCAGCGCTTCCAGTCACGGCTCGCGTCAGCTTCCGCCCACTCCTGGGTCGCGGCGATGTATTCGATCGGGGCGTCGAACCAGACGTAGAAGACCTTGTCCTCGAAGCCGGGGCGCGGGATCCCGTCCTTGGCCACCGGAATGCCCCAGGCCAAGTCGCGGGTGATGCCCCGGTCGATCAGGCCCTCGTCCAGGTGCTTGTAGGCGATCGAGCGCGCCAGTTGCGGCCAGTCGGCATGGCTGTCGACCCAGGCCCTGATGCGATCAGCCATTTTCGTCTGGAGAAGGTAGAGGTGCTTGGTGTCGCGCACCTCGATGTTCCGCGAGCCCGAGATCACCGAGTACGGATTGATCAGGTCGGTCGGGTCCAGCAGGTTGCCGCAGTTGTCGCACTGGTCGCCGCGCGCCTTCTCGAACCCGCAATGCGGGCACGTGCCTTCGACGTAGCGGTCGGGCAGGAAGCGCTTGTCGTCGACCGAATAGACCATCTGGTCGACCCGCTCCTCGATCAGGCCGTGGTCTTCCAGGGCCTGGCAGAAGTGCTGGGTCAGGCGATGGTTCTGCGGCGACGAGGAGCGGCCGAACCAGTCCCACGACAGTCCAAAGGCGCGGCCAACGTCATGCTGCAGCACATGCTGCTCGGCGCAGTAGGTGGCGACGTCCTGGTTGGCCGCGGCCGCCGCCAGCTCCGCCGGGGTGCCGTGCTCGTCGGTGGCGCAGATATACAGCGTCTCATGGCCCCGGGCCCGCTGAAAGCGCGCATAGACGTCGGCCGGCAGCATCGACCCCGCCAGATTCCCCAGGTGCTTGATGCCGTTGATGTACGGCAGGGCCGAGGTGATCAGGATGCGAGCCATGCGGGCGCGGCCTTTCGAGGCAAGTCGGACGAAGCAAAGAAGTGTCCGCATATAGAAGGGTCGGGCCGCGAGGGAAAGGTTTGGCGACGGCGCATGCCTTCGCCGCTTCACGCGATCGCTCGCTGAAGGTGTTGGGGAGGCGACGGAGCGGCCGGGCGAACCCGGAGACCGTAGGATTTGTTGCGTTTCGGCTCGTCGACCGCTCCGCCAGGCTGTTGTTTCCATGAGGACGGCGGGCGTGAGCGTTATCTGCTCGGGCCTCCGTTCCCCCCGGACGGGCGTGGACCAACTGGATCGGCTCTACCGTCTCCAGCTCGGCGATCCACGATAGGCGGCTTTATCGATCACCGCCCTGTCGCTCCGCTCTCGGCCTTGTCCCGCCTCGCCCCGCCACCCGCGCGCGCTCCTAAAGAGTAAGCCACGCGACCTGCCGAAACGGACGGGGACCAAAAACGGCCCCGCTCAGCCTATCCCCGCCGCCGTATTGGGCCGGATCCAAACGCCCTCCCCCGCGACGGGGACAGCTCTGAGTATGGCGGCAGTTTCAACGCGGATCACAGAGCGGCGCGTAAAAGTGACAAGCCGTTGAAATCGCTGGATTCGATTTCGTCTACGCGGATCATGGAGCGCCGCGAACGCTCGTACTCGCCCCCTCCGCGCCTACGGCGCTCCTCCCCCGGAGGGGGAAGAAGGCTCGCGTTCCCTTCCGCCCCTTCCGGGGGGGCGGACGACCTGCGAAGCAGGTCAGGTGGGGGCCTGCGGCGGCGGCCGGCTTAGAACACCACCGCCAGCGCCGCGACGCCCGCCAGGCCGGCGACGAAAGTCACCAGGAGCGGCCCGGCCGCCTTCGCGCCCGCCGAGCCGCGCGCGATCGTGAAGGCCAGGCCCGCCTTGACCAGGGTGTTGGCCAGGATCGGGGCGGCCAGGATCAGACCGGCGAGCTTGGGGGTCAGGCTTCCGGCCGGCAGACGGCTCATGGCGATGATGGCGGCGTCGACATCGACCATGCCGGAAATCCCCAGCACGACAGCCAGGCCCGCGCCGCCGAAGGCCCGCATGGCCCAACGGCCGGCCAGCGTGATCACCATGACCAGGCCCGCCAGCAGCAAGGCGGGCCCCAAGTCGAAGGGGTTGCGAACCGATGGCGCGGGGCCATCGCTCGTAGACGCTGACTTCATTCGTCGCGCCCAGCCGACATAGGCCGCGCCCACCAGACCCGCTGGAACCGCCACCAGCGCGAAGGCCGACAGGGCGAACGGCGCGAGCACGGCGACAAGGACCAGCACCCGCACGATCATGACTGTCGAGGCCAGGGCGATCCCGGCGACCAGCGCCGTGGTCTCGCCGTCCGACTTGCGAATGCGCGCGGCCATGGCGGCGGTGACGGCGGTCGAGGAGACCACCGCCCCGACCGCAGCGGTCGCCAAGACGCCCTTCTCGGCGCCCAGCCTGCGGCTGGCCGCATAGCCGATCAGCGACAGGCCCGAGACCAGCACGACCACCATCCAGATTCCGCGCGGGTTCCAGGCGTCCATGGGCCCGAACGCGCGGTTGGGCAGCAGCGGCAGAATGGCCAGCGAGATCAGGGCGAAACGGACAATGGCCTGCAGTTCAAGCTCGCTCAGGCCCTCCACCCATTCATGCAGCCGCTTGCGCTGGGCCAGGATCAGGGTGGTCAGCGCCGCCAGCACGCAGGCCAGGGTCCACTGGCCAGCGGCGGCCAGCGCGCCGAGGCCCAGGGTGATGATGCCGACGACGGTGGTGGTGGCGCTCAACTCATCCTTGGCGGCGGCGCGCGCATAGCCGATCAGCAGGGCCGCCGCGGCCGCGATCAGGATCGCAGCGCCGATCAGCGGCGACACGTGCGCGGTCGCCTCCCCCGCCACGCCCCCGGCCAGGCCGAGCAGCGCGAAGGTGCGGATGCCCGCCACCCGCGCGCCATCCGGCTCCATCCGGTGGGACCAGCCGCGCTCGACGCCGATCAGCAGCCCCAGCGCAAAAGCCAAGCCCACGCCGGCGAAAGGCGACAGGGCCTGGATCCATTCTGACAAGGGCCAAACCTCCGCTGCTTAAAGCGGGATGTTATCGTGCTTTTTCCAGGGGTTGGAGAGTTCCTTGCCCTTAAGGCTCTTGAGGCCGCGCACGATCCGGCGGCGGGTGCCGTGGGGCATGATGACGTCGTCGATATAGCCGCGCTGGGCGGCGACGAACGGGTTGGCGAAGCGCGCCTTGTACTCGGCCTCGCGGGCGGCCAGGGCCTCGGGGTCCTTGGCCTCCTGGCGGAAGATGATCTCCACCGCCCCCTTGGCGCCCATCACCGCGATCTCGGCGGTCGGCCAGGCGTAGTTGAGGTCGCCGCGCAGGTGCTTGGAGCTCATCACGTCATAGGCGCCGCCATAGGCCTTGCGGGTGATGACGGTGATCTTCGGCACGGTGGCCTCGGCATAGGCGAACAAGAGCTTGGCGCCGTGCTTGATCAGGCCGCCGTACTCCTGCTTGGTCCCGGGCATGAAGCCCGGCACGTCGACGAAGGTGATGATCGGGATGTTGAAGGCGTCGCAGAAGCGCACGAAACGCGCGGCCTTGCGGCTGCTGTCGATATCCAGTACGCCCGCCAGGACCTGGGGTTGGTTGGCGACCACGCCCACGGTCTCGCCGTCCATCCGGGCGAAGCCGCAGATGATGTTCTTGGCCCATTCGCTGCTGATCTCGAAGAAATCGGCCTCGTCGACGACCTTCAGGATCAGCTCCTTCATGTCGTAGGGCTTGGTCGGGTCGGCCGGGATCAGGGTGTCGAGGCTGGGCTCCTCGCGGAAGGCCTCGTCGAAGCTCTCGCGCTCGGGCGCCGGCTCGCGGTTGGACGAGGGCAGGAAGTCGACCAGGCGGCGCACCTGGGTCAGGGCCTCCAGGTCGTTCTCGAACGCGCCCTCGGCCACGCCCGACTTGGCGGCGTGGACGCGGGCCCCGCCCAGCTCCTCGGCCGTGACCACCTCGTTGGTGACGGTCTTCACCACGTCCGGGCCGGTCACGAACATGTAGCTGGTGTCCTTCACCATGAAGATGAAGTCGGTCATGGCGGGGCTGTAGACGTCGCCGCCGGCGCAGGGGCCCATGATCACGCTGATCTGCGGCACCACGCCCGAGGCCATGACGTTCTCCAGGAAGATGTCGGCATAGCCGGCCAGGCTGTCGACGCCTTCTTGGATGCGCGCCCCGCCGGCGTCGAACAGGCCGATCACCGGCGCCCCGACCTTCATCGCCTGGCGCTGGACCTTGACGATCTTGGCCGCGTGCGCGCCCGACAGGCTGCCGCCGAACACGGTGAAGTCCTTGGAGAAGACGTAGACGACCTTGCCGTTGATCGTGCCCCAGCCGGTGACGACGCCGTCGCCGGGCACCTTCTGGTCCTGCATGCCGAAGTCGGCGCAGCGGTGCTCGACGAACATGTCGAACTCCTCGAACGAGCCCTCGTC
>Ga0247725_1001450_pt1 | contig 11980 bp, 11 predicted proteins | sample OKSTACKMCFT3sol_FD_183021 | JGI IMG/M metagenome (GOLD analysis project Ga0247725, IMG submission 183021) | Subsurface sediment microbial communities from gas well in Oklahoma, United States - OK STACK MC-FT3-sol | ecosystem: Environmental > Terrestrial > Deep subsurface > Rock core/Sediment... | reverse complement strand
GAGGCGAACATCATGAACAGGCGGCAGGTGTCGGCGCCGTAGGCGTCGATCATGGCCTGCGGGTCCACGCCGTTGTTCTTCGACTTGGACATCTTCTCGGTGCCGCCGATTTCCACCGGCAGGCCGTCGGTCTTCAGGCGCGCGCCGATGACCTTGGCCTTGGCATCGCGCTCGACTTCGACGTCGGCCGGGTTGAACCAGTCCTTACCGCCGTTGGAGGCGGTGCGGTAGTAGGTCTCGGCGACCACCATGCCCTGGGTCAGCAGGTTCTTGAACGGCTCGTCGGAGCTGACCAGGCCTTCGTCACGCATCAGCTTGTGGAAGAAGCGCGCGTAGAGCAGGTGCAGGATGGCGTGCTCGATGCCGCCGATGTACTGGTCCACCGGCAGCCAGTGGTTGGCGGCAGCCGGGTCGACCATGCCCTTGTCATAGGTGGGCGAGGCGTAGCGGGCGAAGTACCAGGAGCTTTCCACGAAGGTGTCCATGGTGTCGGTTTCGCGCTTGGCCGCCGTGCCGCATTTCGGGCAGGTGCATTCGTAGAACTCGGGCATCTTCGCCAGCGGGCTGCCGGCGCCGTCCGGTACCACGTCTTCGGGCAGCACCACAGGCAGCTGGTCCTCGGGGACCGGAACGTCGCCGCAGCTCGGGCAATGGATGATCGGGATCGGGCAGCCCCAGTAGCGCTGGCGGCTGATGCCCCAGTCGCGCAGGCGGAACTGGGTGCGCGACTGGCCGAGGCCCTTCTTCTGCAGGGCCACTTCGATGGCGTCGAAGGCGCCCTGGAAGTCCAGGCCGTCGAATGCGCCGGAGTTGATCAGCTGGCCGTGCTCGCCGTAGGCGTCCTGCCAGGGGGCGGGGGTCTCGTCACCGGCGCTGGTGCGCACCACCGGCTTGACCGGCAGGTTGTACTTGGCGGCGAAGGCGAAGTCGCGCTCGTCGTGGGCCGGGACGGCCATCACGGCGCCTTCGCCGTAGTTCATCAGCACGTAGTTGGCGACCCAAACCGGGAGCTTCTCGCCGGTCAGCGGGTGCTCGACGAACAGCGGGGTGGCCAGGCCTTTCTTCTCCTGGGTGGCGATGTCGGCTTCGGCGACGCCGCCACGCTTGCACTCGTCGATGAAGGCCTGCAGCTCGGCAGCCTTGTCGGCCGGCAGCTTGGTCAGGGCGATGGCGGCCAGCGGGTGCTCGGCGGCTACGGCCACGTAGGTGGCGCCCATCAGGGTGTCGGGGCGGGTGGTGAAGACCTTCAGCGCGCCGTCCTGGCCGATGCTGGCGGCGTCATAGGGGAAGCTGACTTCCATCCCGCGGGACTTGCCGATCCAGTTGCGCTGCATGGTCTTGACCTGCTCGGGCCAGCCCGGCAGGTCGTCGAGGCTGCTGAGCAGCTCTTCGGCGTAGGCGGTGATCTTGAAGTAGTACATCGGGATTTCGCGCTTCTCGATCAGCGCGCCCGAACGCCAGCCACGGCCGTCGATGACCTGCTCGTTGGCCAGCACGGTCTGGTCCACCGGGTCCCAGTTCACGGTGCCGTTCTTGCGGTAGATCACGCCCTTCTCGAACAGGCGGGTGAACAGCCACTGTTCCCAGCGGTAGTAGTCCGGCTTGCAGGTGGTGACCTCGCGGGACCAGTCGATCGCCAGGCCCAGGCTCTTCAGCTGGGCCTTCATGTAGGCGATGTTCTCGTAGGTCCACTTGGCGGGGGCGACGTTGTTCTTCATGGCGGCGTTTTCCGCCGGCATGCCGAAGGCGTCCCAGCCCATGGGCTGCAGCACGTTCTTGCCCTGCATGCGGTGGTAGCGGGCAATCACGTCGCCGATGGTGTAGTTGCGCACGTGCCCCATGTGTAGCTTGCCGCTCGGGTAGGGGAACATGGACAGGCAATAGAAGGTGTCCTTGCCGGCCTGTTCGCTCACTTCAAAGGATTTGTGCGCGTCCCAATGGGCCTGCGCGGCGGCTTCGATATCACGGGGCTGGTAGTTTTCGTGCATGGCTACTTGCGCTGATAAATGGGCATCGGATCGGGGCCGCGAAGGGCGCTGAACCGCGTGCGAAACGTAAATTCAAGCGCCGTAGCATACATGAGCGCCATTGGCAGAGGGAAACCCTGATTGCGCGCGGGCCGCGCCCCGCCGCCGTTTGTCGCGGCCACCCTGCGGGGGGCCTCGTGACCGCTAAGCTTCTGCTTCATGAGGGCGCTGCAGTGTGTATCGAGGTGCTGCATGGTGGAGACGAGGCGAGCAGAAACGGCGGGTGGGCTCTATGAGCGTCTGCTGCATCGTCTGGCCCTGGCGCTGGACGAGGCGGACACGGCTGAGCGCCTGCGCAACGAACACCCGAGCGAACTGGAGCTCAAGGGGCTGAGCCCCGCCGAGCTGGCGTTGATTCGGGCTTATCTCGACAAGGACCTGAACTGGTTGCGCGGCTGGCACGCGGCAGCCGAGGAACTCGCCCTCATCGAGCAGCAACCCACCCGTGCGGCGAAGCCCGTGCGCAATCCCAAGAGCGCTCCGCCCGCCCGCGCGGCCCGTCCGCTGTTCAAGCGTCGGCAGCAACTGCTCTGTGCCCTCTGTGGCGCGCCGGCCAACTGGCAACGTGGCCAGGGCGTCCAGGCCTGCGGTACCTGCGGGTCCCAGCTTTTCCGCGCCGGCAATCCCCGATAGGCTTCGCGCACCCTGGAGGTGCCGATGCCGATTCGCTATCTGTTCAAACAACTGTTGATGCCGCCGGGCATCCTTTTGGTCCTGCTGTTGCTGGCCTGGTGGTGGCGTGCGCGTCGCCCCCGCCTGGCGCTCGCCTGTTTCCTGATGGGGTTCGGTGGCCTGTGGACGATGAGCCTGCCGGTGACGGTGGAAACCCTGGCCGGCTGGCTGGAAACCGAACCGCCCTTGCAGGAGGCGCGCTGGGCCGAACTGCCCGGGCGCGCCCAGGCCATCGTCGTGCTGGGTGCCGGGCGGGTTCGCGATGACCCCGCCTGGGACGGCGACCAGCCCAGCCTGCTGGCCATGGAGCGCATGCGCTACGCCGCGCGGATCGCCAAGGCCACTCAACTACCGGTGCTGGTCACTGGCGGGTTCCACTACGGCCAGCCGCCCAGTGAGGCGGCGATCATGGCCGAGTCGTTCGAGCGTGATCTGGGCGTGCCGGTGCGCTGGCGGGAAGAGGCGAGCCGGACCACCTGGGAGAACGCCGTGGAGTCGGCGCGCATCCTCAAGGCCGAGGGCGTCGAGCGGGTGGTGCTGGTGACCCAGGGCTTCCACATGCAGCGCGCACGCTGGTGCTTCGAGCAGGCGGGGCTGGAGGTGGTCACGGCGCCGTCGTCGTTCCTGTCCTCGCCCAATTCACGGCCGTTCGGCGGTTGGCTGCCGGAGACGGTGGCGGTGTGGCACAGCGGGATGTTGCTCAACGAGGCGCTGGGCCTGTTGGCCTACCCGCTGGCATACCGCCCGGGAGCGGTTGCCAGCGAGTGAGCCGGGTCAGACGGTCTTGGCGATGCGGCTGGCCAGCAGGGCCCAGCCGAACAGCAGACCGCAGAGGATGGCCAGCGGCCAGGAGCGCCATTTCAGGTACGGGGTGAGGCCTTGCATGGGCTCCACCTGGCCGTAGAGCGAGGCCTTCTCGAACTGCGGGATGGCGGTTTCGATGCGGCCGAAGGGGTCGATCAGCACGGTGACGCCGTTGTTGGTGGCGCGGATCATCCAGCGTCCGGCCTCCAATGCCCGCATCTGCGCCATCTGCAGGTGTTGCAGCGGGCCGATGGAGGTGCCGAACCAGGTGTCGTTGGACACGGTCAGCAGCAGGTCGCTCTGGGCGGCCAGGTTGGCGGCGAACTCGGGGTAGACCACTTCGTAGCAGATGTACGGCGCGATCCTGTAGCCCTTGGCCAGCAGCGGCGGCTGGTCGGCGGGACCGCGAGCGAAGTCGGACATGGGCAGGTCGAAGAAGGCGATCAGCCCACGCAGCATATCCTGCAGCGGAACGTATTCGCCGAACGGCACCAGTTGCTGCTTGAGGTAGGTGCCCTGGCCGTCGCCGACCACGGTGATGCCGTTGTAGTAGCGCTTCTCGCCCCGCTCGTTGGCCTGGCGGATCGGCACACCGGTGATCAGTGCGGCCTGGCGGTCGTGGGCGACGCGGCCCATGACGGAGAGGAAGCCTTCGGCGTGTTCCTTCAGTACCGGTACGGCGGTTTCCGGCCAGATGATCAGGTCGGTGCGGCGCGCCGCCAGGGTCATGTCGCGGTAGAGCGCCAGCTGGGCTTCCAGCTGTGCCGGGTCCCATTTCAGGTTCTGCTCCACGTTGCCCTGCAGGGCGACCACGTCGAGCTTCTCGCCCAGCGGCCGGGTCCAGGCGTGGTCCTTGAGGGCCAGCCCGGTGATCCAGGGGGCCGCCAGCAGACCCAGGGCGGCGACCAGGAAGGCCGGGGCCCGGCGCAGGCGCACCAGGTTGACCAGCAGGGCAGCGCTCAGGGCGAGGGCAAACGACACCAGCCAGACACCGCCGAGCGGGGCCAGGCCCGCCAGGGGGCCGTCCAGCTGGCTGTAGCCGGCGTAGAGCCAGGGGAAACCGGTGAGGAACCAGCCGCGGAAGGCCTCCTGGGCCAGCCACAGCGCGGCGAAGGCCAGGGCGTCGGCCAGCGGGGCCTCGTTGCGGCGGAACCAGCGTGCCCAGAGCGCGGCGGGAATGGCGAAGAACAAGGCCACGCCGGCGCTGAAGCCGCCGGTGAGCAGTGCCGCCAGCGGCGCCGAGGCGCCGCCGTAGTCATGGATGCTGACGTAGATCCAGCTGGTGCCGGCGATGAACAGGCCGAAGCCGTAGCACCAGCCCCGGCCGAAGGCGGCCTTGGGGCCGAGCCCGCGCAGGCCGAGGTAGAACAGGGCGAGGGACAGCAGCGACAGCGGCCAGTAGTCGAAGGGCGCCATGGCCAGCGGGGTGAGGGCGCCGGCAGCCAGGGCCAGCAGGTTGCCCGGCCAGCCGGGGCGGGTGATCCAGTTCATGCGCAATCCTTGGGCGGGGCAGTGGAGGGCCCGGAACGCCGCGCAGTCTAGCCGGGCCACGCCCGCGCCGGGAAGCGACGGGCGTGGTGGCGGTCAGCGGTTGATCGGGCTGAGGCGCAGCAGGTGCAGGCGGCGGCTGTCGGCGTTGAGCACGCGGAAGCGGAAGCCGCCGATTTCGGTGGTCTCGTTGCGCTTGGGCAGGTGCCCGAAGGCGCCCATGACCAGACCGCCGATGGTGTCGAACTCGTCTTCGGAGAAGTCGGTTTCGAAAAAGCTGTTGAAGGCATCCACCGGGGTCAGCGCCTTGACGATGAAGTCGCCGCTGGGCAGCGGCTTGATGTAGCTGTCTTCCTCGACGTCGTGCTCGTCCTCGATGTCGCCGACGATCTGCTCCAGCACGTCCTCGATGGTCACCAGGCCCGCCACGCCGCCGTATTCGTCGATGACCACGGCCATGTGGTTGTGGTTGGCGCGGAATTCGCGAAGCAGCACGTTGAGGCGCTTGGACTCGGGCACGAAGGTGGCCGGGCGCAGCAGCTCCTTGATGTTGAAGGGGCGCTCGGGGTCCTGGAGGATCAGCGGCAGCAGGTCCTTGGCCAGGAGGATGCCCATGACGTCGTCCAGGCCTTCGCCGATCACCGGGTAGCGCGAGTGCGCGGCGTCGATGATGGCGGGGAGGAACTCGCGGGGTGTCTGGGTGGCCTTGATGCTGATCATCTGCGAGCGCGGCACCATGATGTCGCGCACCTGCAGGTCAGCCACCTGGATGGCGCCCTCGACGATGGACAGCGCTTCGCTGTCCAGCAGTTTGTTCTGGTGGGCTTCGCGCAGCAGCTCCAGCAGCTCCTGGCGGCTTTTCGGCTCATGGGCAAAGGCCTGGGTCAGCTTTTCCAGCCAGGACCTGTGCCCGTTGCTCGATCGATCTTCGCTCATATGTCCTTGCTCGGGTTTCTCACTCGTCGTCGCGGTACGGGTCGGGGTGGCCGAGTTCGGCCAGCAACTCCCGTTCCAGCGCTTCCATTTCTTCGGCTTCCTCGTCCTCGATGTGGTCGTAACCCAGGAGGTGCAGGCAGCCGTGAATCACCAGGTGCGCCCAGTGGGCATCGAGGGCCTTGCCCTGCTCGGCAGCCTCGCGGGCCACCACCGGGGCGCAGATCACCAGGTCGCCCAGCAGCGGGATGTCGAGGAACTCCTCGGGCACGTCGGCGGGGAAGGACAGCACGTTGGTGGCGTAGTCCTTGTGCCGCCAGGTGCGGTTCAGCTCGCGGCCCTCGGGCTCGTCCACCAGGCGGATGGTCAGCTCCGAGTCGCCCTGGCGCTGGCGCAGGGCCAGGGTGCACCAGCGGCGGAAGTCGGCTTCGCCGGGCAGGTCACTGGCCTCGCTGGCCAGTTGCAGGTCGAGTTCAAGCATCGGGATTGATCGCACCCGGATCGTTGTCGGCAGGACGCGGCTTGGCCTGGGCGCGGTTGTCGTAGCGGTCGTAGGCTTCGACGATGCGCTGCACCAGCGGGTGGCGGACCACGTCGTGGGACTTGAAGTGGGTGAAGGCGATGCCGGGCACGTCACGCAGCACGTCGATCACGTGGGCCAGGCCGGAGCGGGTGCCCCGGGGCAGGTCGACCTGGGTGATGTCGCCGGTGATGACGGCCGTGGAGCCGAAGCCGATACGGGTCAGGAACATCTTCATCTGCTCGACGGTGGTGTTCTGACTCTCGTCGAGAATGATGAAGCTGTTGTTAAGGGTGCGGCCACGCATGTAGGCCAGCGGGGCGACCTCGATCACCTGCTTTTCGATCAGCTTGGCCACCTGCTCGAAGCCGAGCATCTCGTAGAGGGCGTCGTAGAGCGGGCGCAGGTAGGGGTCGATCTTCTGGGTCAGGTCGCCGGGGAGGAAGCCCAGCTTCTCGCCGGCTTCCACCGCCGGGCGTACCAGCAGGATGCGGCGCACCTGCTCGCGCTCCAAGGCGTCCACGGCGCAGGCGACGGCCAGGTAGGTCTTGCCGGTGCCGGCCGGGCCGATGCCGAAGTTGATGTCGTGGTCGAGGATGGACTTCACGTAGCGCTGCTGGTTGATGCCGCGCGGACGGATCATGCCCTTGCGGGTGCGCAGGGCGACGCTGGCTTCCATCTTGGGGTTGGCCAGCTCGTCCATGCCGGTTTCCCGGAGGAACAGGTGGACCATGTCCGGGGACAGCTCGGTGGCTTCGGTCTCACGGTAGAGGCGGCGCAGCAGGTGCTCGGTGGCCTGGGTGCGCTGGGGGTCGCCCACCAGCTCGAACTGGTTGCCGCGGTTGCGGATCTCGATGGCCATGCGCTGTTCGATCAGCCGCAGGTGTTCGTCGAACTGGCCACAGAGGTTGGCGAATCGACGTGCTTCGAAGGGCTCCAGGGTGAAGCGGTGCAAATCCAGGGGTGCGTTCAATGTCGTGGGTTCTTGGTCGCCGTTGGCAGGTCAGGAGTTGGAGCATAAACCCAGGTGCCCGGCTGCGGAAGCACGGGCACCGGGATTTCAGTGCAGGGTGTCCTCGATCAGCGTGCCGCGCAGGGAGTGGGGCAGGGCGTCGTCGATGTGCACGTCGACGAACTGGCCGATCAGGCGCGGGTTGGCGCTGCGGAAGTTGACGATGCGGTTGTTCTCGGTGCGGCCCTGGAGCATGCCCGGGTCCTTCTTGGAGAAGTCGCTCACCAGGATGCGCTGGACGGTGCCGACCATGCGGCGGCTGTTCTCGAAGCCCTGCTGGTGGATGCGGGCCTGGAGGATCTGCAGGCGCTGCTTCTTCACTTCTTCCGGGGTGTCGTCGGGCAGGTCGGCGGCCGGGGTGCCGGGGCGCGAGCTGTAGACGAAGGAGAAGGAGAAGTCGAAGCCGACGTCTTCCACCAGCTTCATGGTGGCCTCGAAGTCCTTGTCGGTCTCGCCGGGGAAACCGACGATGAAGTCGGAGCTGATGCAGATGTCCGGTACCGCTGCCTTGAGCTTGCGGATGCGCGACTTGTATTCCAGCGCGGTGTGGTTGCGCTTCATCGCCGCGAGGATGCGGTCCGAACCGGCCTGCACCGGCAGGTGGACGAACTTCACCAGCTCCGGCACTTCGGCGTGGGCCTGGATCAGCGCGTCGGAGAACTCCAGCGGGTGGGAGGTGGTGTAGCGGATGCGGTCGATGCCGTCGACGGCGGCCACCACGCGGATCAGCTCGGCGAAGTCGGCGATGCGCCCGTCGTGGGTCTGGCCGCGGTAGCCGTTGACGTTCTGGCCCAGCAGGGTGACCTCGCGCACGCCGTTCTCGGCCAGGTGGATCACCTCGGCCAGCACGTCGTCGAAGGGCCGGCTGACTTCCTCGCCCCGGGTGTAGGGCACCACGCAGAAGGTGCAGTACTTGCTGCAGCCTTCCATCACCGAGACGAAGGCGCTGGGGCCGTCTACGCGGGGCTCGGGCAGGCGGTCGAACTTCTCGATCTCGGGGAAGCTGATGTCCACCTGGGGCGCGCGGGTGGTGCGCGCGGCGTCGATCATCTCCGGCAGGCGGTGCAGGGTCTGCGGGCCGAAGACCACGTCGACGTAGGGCGCGCGCTCACGGATGGCGGCGCCTTCCTGGCTGGCCACGCAGCCACCGACGCCGATCACCAGCTCGGGGTTCTGGCGTTTCAGCTCCCGCCAGCGACCGAGTTGCGAGAACACCTTCTCCTGCGCCTTCTCGCGGATGGAGCAGGTGTTGAGCAGGATGACGTCGGCCTCCTCGGCACGTTCGGTCATTTCCAGCGCCTGGTGTTCGCCCAGCAGGTCGGCCATGCGCGAGGAGTCGTACTCGTTCATCTGGCAGCCGTGGGTTTCGATATAGAGCTTCTTGGCCATGCAGGTCAGGGTCGGGTGGTTCGAAGAACCGCGCATTATAGTCGCGGCCTGCCCGCGTTCCTAGGGTGGTGCGACCGGTCGCCGTGCTATGCTTCGCGCCCCCATTTTCCTGCCGTACCGACCTTTACATGAGCAAGCACGAACCGATCTTCAAGGTGATCTTCCTCAACCAGGGCCAGGTCTACGAGATCTACGCCCGGCAGATCTTCCAGAGCGAGCTGTGGGGGTTCCTGGAGATCGAGGAGCTGGTCTTCGGCGAGCGCAACCAACTGGTGGTGGACCCCAGCGAGGAGAAGCTCAAGGCGCAGTTCGAGGGCGTGGTGCGCAGCTTCGTGCCGATGCACGCGATCATCCGCATCGACGAGGTGGAACGCCTGGGCACGGCGAAGATCAGCGAGGCCAAGGGCACGGGCAACGTCATGCCGTTCCCCATGCCGCCCATGCCGGACAAACGCAGCTAGGCGGCGCGGTATTCAGGGCAGGGGGGCGAAGGGCGATCCGCCGTCGGCGGTCTGCAGTTCGATGAGGTAGTTGCGGAAGATCTGCCCCAGCACCTGGGTGGCGATCTCCAGCTCGTCGGCGCGCATCTGCCCGGCCACCACGTCCGCCGAGTCCATCGCCTCGTCCGAGCCGTTCACCGCCGCCATCTTCAGCACGATGTAGGCCTGCACGTTGCTGGCCGGCACGCCTTCACCCCGGAAGAACATGTTGCCCAGGCGGAATTGCGCCTGGGCGTTGCCTTTCAGCGAGGCCTGCTCGAACCAGTTGAGGGCTTGTTGCAGGTCGCGCGGGGCGCGCTTGCCGTCGTAGTAGAACTCGCCCAGCTCGTATTGCGCGCCGGTGTCGCCGGCCTTGGCAGCCTGCTGGCAGTTGGAGAGGGCTTCCTGGAGGTCTTCGGGGCGTGTGTTGAGGTTGCAGCGGCCGGACGCCGGGATCAGCAGCGAGTTGCCGCCGGCTTCGGCCAGCAGGGGAGAAAGGAGCAACAGGCTGCCCAATGTCAGGATGCGGCCGGTGCGGTTCATCAGATCACATCGCCTCGGAAAGCAGAGCGGGCTCCCGCCCGGTCGGCGAAACGCGCCGACCGTCACATTATGAAATAAGCAGGGCGCTACTTACAAAGTCTTTGCACGCTTTTCCCGCACCCGGGCGGCAAGGCCGGTGGCCTGCACGCCCGGGCGTAGGGGTGGCGTAACGGATCAGCCCTTTTTCAGCTCTGCGAAGGCGCGTTCGGCGGCGTCCAGGGTGATGGCCAGTTCCTTGTCGCCGTGGGCGATGGAGGTGAAGCCGGCCTCGAAGGCGCTGGGGGCGAGGTAGACGCCGCCGTCCAGCATCAGGTGGAAGAAGCGCTTGAAGCGCTCGACGTCGCTGGCCATCACATCGTCGAAGGTGACGATGTCATCGGCGCCGCTGAAGTACAGGCCGAACATGCCGCCCGCCTGGGTTGTCACGAAGGGAATGCCGGCGGCGTCGGCGCGCTGCTGCAGGCCGTCGAGCATGCGGGTGGTGTAGTCGGTCAGCTCGGCGTGGAAGCCCGGGCGGCTGATCAGCTTCAGGGTGGTCAGGCCGGCGGCCATGGCCAGCGGGTTACCGGACAGGGTGCCGGCCTGGTAGACCGGGCCCAGTGGGGCGATGCAGGACATGATCTCGCGCTTGCCGCCGAAGCAGCCCACCGGCATGCCGCCGCCGACGATCTTGCCGAAGGTGGAGAGGTCCGGGGTCACGCCGTAGTGGGCCTGTGCGCCACCCAGGGCGACGCGGAAGCCGGTCATCACTTCGTCGAAGATCAGCACCACGCCGTGCTGGTCGCACAGGCGGCGCAGGCCTTCGAGGAAGCCGGGCGCCGGCGGTACGCAGTTCATGTTGCCGGCGACCGGCTCGACGATGATGCAGGCCACGCTCTGGCCGACTTCGCCGAGGGTCTTCTCCACCGCGCCGATGTCGTTGAAGGGCAGGGTCAGGGTGTGCTTGGCGAAGTCCGCCGGCACGCCGGCCGAGCTGGGCACGCCCTGGGTCAGCAGGCCGGAGCCGGCCTTGACCAGCAGGCTGTCGGAGTGACCGTGGTAGCAGCCTTCGAACTTGATGATCGCGTCGCGACCGGTGAAGCCGCGGGCCAGGCGGATGGCGCTCATGGTCGCCTCGGTACCGGAGCTGACCATGCGCACCATCTCCATGGACGGCACCAGGGAGCAGACCAGGTCAGCCATCTCGGTTTCCATGGCGGTGGGTGCGCCGTAGGAGAGGCCGTGCTGCAGCTGGTTGCGCACCGCGTCGAGCACGTCCGGGTGGCCGTGGCCGAGGATCATCGGGCCCCAGGAGCCGACGTAGTCCACGTAGCGCTTGTCGTCCTCGTCCGTCACGTAGGCGCCTTCCGCGTGCTTGAAGAACAGCGGCGTGCCGCCGACGCTCCGGAAGGCGCGGACCGGCGAGTTGACGCCACCGGGGATGTGTTTCTGGGCGTTGGCGAACAGGGTTTCGGAACGGGACATGTCGAACTCTCTATGCAAGCGGTTGAAAGGGCTCAGGCCGACGCGAACAGCGCACTGAAGGCGCGGGCGCGGCGTTCCACCTCGGCAGGGCCGTCGGCGGCGAACAGGGCGTGGATCACCGCCACCATGCTCGCGCCACGGGCGATCAGCGCCGGAGCGGTGTCCAGGGTGACGCCGCCGATGGCAACGATGGGCTGCTGGAAGCGCTGGCGCGCCTCGTCCAGCAGCTCCACCGTGGCGGCCGGCGCACCGGGTTTGGTCTGGGAATTGAAGAAGCGACCGAAGGCCACGTAGCTGGCGCCTTCGGCCAGGGCCGACTCGGCCAGGTCCAGGCGCGCATGGCAGGTGGCACCGATGACCGCGTGACGGCCCAGCAGGGCGCGCGCTGCCGCGATGGAGCCATCGGTCTGGCCCAGGTGCACGCCCACGCCCAGGCGGGCGGCCAGCTCGGCGTCGTCGTTGATCAGCATCTGCGCGCCGTAGCGGGTGCACAGCTCGCGCAGCGCCTCGGCCTCACGCAGACGGCGGGCCTCGTCGGAGGACTTGTCGCGGTACTGCAGCAAACGGGCGCCGCCCTTCAGGGCCGCCTCCACGTAGGGCAGCAGCCGGCCATCGGCGAGCAACTGGCTGTCGGTGATGGCGTAGAGGC
>Ga0247725_1001449_pt1 | contig 11987 bp, 26 predicted proteins | sample OKSTACKMCFT3sol_FD_183021 | JGI IMG/M metagenome (GOLD analysis project Ga0247725, IMG submission 183021) | Subsurface sediment microbial communities from gas well in Oklahoma, United States - OK STACK MC-FT3-sol | ecosystem: Environmental > Terrestrial > Deep subsurface > Rock core/Sediment... | reverse complement strand
GCGTCGGATGGTATGGAAATGACCGCTACAGGCTTGCAGGAAGACGTCGATTCTTTTTGGAAAATAGTCGCCACTCGGCTGCGTGCAGCGCGCCGGGTTTCGGGTATGAATCAGCCGCAGGTAGCGGCTCGTGTCGGCCAGAAAGGCATGACGCAGATTTCGCTATGGGAGACGGGTGAGCGCCCGCCCAAGCTGACCGATATGGTGATGATGGCCAAGCTGTACGGCGTTCCGATGGACTTCCTGTGCGGCCTGTCGAATGACCCGCTCGCCGATGCGCCGGAGAACAACCAGGGCTTCCTGGCGAACATGATCACCAAGGCCATCCACAACCAGCACATGAGCTGGGTGCAGGCGACGTCGCAGTCGGTGGCCACGCAGATCAGGAACCACGGCCAGGACCGCAGCGATATCGTGCAGGCCGGCAAGGTGCTGGGTGATGTGGTCAAGGCCTATGCGCGCCTCAAGGAGCTGAACCCCGACTTCGAGGATCAGGTCAGGGGCGCGTCGAAGCTGGAACTTGAGCTGGCCAGGCTGTCGGATCTGATCAAGGGCGCCGAGCGCCGGATCGAAGACGAGCGCCGGCAGTGCGAGATCATCGAGCGTGAGATCGGCATCGCCACGGGTGAGTTCGAGCGCCATGCGGCTCGCGACACCGAGCAGACCGTCAACCAGATGATGCTGGATATCACCAACTAGCAATCGATTTGCAGTTTTCAACCCAACGAGGCGACACCATGAACAAAGCGGAATTGATCGACGCCATCGCGGCGAGTGCAGATATCAGTAAGGCGGCAGCCGGTCGGGCGCTCGATGCGTTCACCGACACCGTGGAAAAGACCCTGGCCACTGGTGAGTCCGTCACCCTGGTCGGCTTCGGCACCTTCCAAGTGAAGTTCCGCGAGGCCCGCACCGGCCGCAACCCGCAGACCGGCGAGCCGATGGCGATCAAGGCCAGCACCGTCCCAGGCTTCAAGCCAGGCAAGAGCCTCAAGGACGCGGTGGCGTAACCGGATAAGCGTGATGCGAGTGGCGACGTAATCGCCCTGATCACCTCGCAAGAGGCTGCATCGGTGGATGGACCTGGCAGGCTTCCTATCAGCTTAGTCGCGGTTCGTGCCTGTTAGGCCATCCACCCATGCAGGCGTGCCAAGTGGCTGCAGCGCTCGGAGCAGCAAAGACCCGTGAATCTCCTGGGCCGGTATGAGCGAGACGGCCAAGACCAGAAACGAGCGACGGGAAGTAAGCAGGGGTAGCGCCCTGGTGCCTGCATGATCCCCTCAAAGCAACTGAGAAGCATTCAAAGCCAGAACGGCACGCTTCTCATGCCACGGCAGCTCCCCGCCTCCCCTGTAGTGCTCCCCATACCCGTATAGCGGGAAACCCCCAAGGGGTAGCACTCCATCCCGGTAGTACCTTTTCCCTCGTGGGTGTGCCTTTTTCACCCGCACACCGGTTCCTCCCCACCGGTTCCCTGAGTGTTAGCCAGGCTCTGATCGCCTAGAACGCCGACCGCATGGCATTGCGTTAGGGGGCGCACAAGGGGGCAAGAAACAGGTAAGCCAGGGGTAGCCATTAGACCCTCCTTGCCAGTAGCCGCGCTGGTCTGGCGCAAAGCGGCACTCCCCATCCACGCTACCCAGGATCACGCCATGGCTGCACAGAAACCAGCCAAGCCGGCAGCTGCCAAGAAGGCCGGCACCAAGCCAAAGGCGGGCACCGCCCCCAAGGCCACCACCAAGCGCAAGGCTCCCGCAAAAACGGTAGAGCCCAAGAGCGCGCCAGAACCCATCGAACTGACGCCCGAGGAACAGCTGATCGCCAGCATGGACCCACGGCACGTCGAGTTCGTCGAGCAATACATCCTCAACCTCAACGGAACACGCGCATACAAGGCCGCGTTCGCTGAAGACATGAGCGATTCAGTCGCCGGTGCATGTGCCAGCCGGCTGCTAGGAACGGCTAAGGTCCAAAAACTGCTCGCGTGTAGGGTCAAGGCCATGTTCGAGCGAACCGAGGGCCTGCAGGATCGAATGCTCGCGCAGCAATTCGCCCTGGCCTTCGCCGATCCGAACGAACTGGTCGAGCACCGTCGCGAGTGCTGCCGGTACTGCTACGGCATCAATCACGAGTACCAGCTCAAGCCGAGCGAGCAGGATCAGCGCCGGATCGAGTGGCAGAAGGAGGTGCGCGAGGCGCTGGCCGCGAAAGAGGAGCCGCCGGAGTGGGGTGAGCTGGGCGGCGTCGGCTTCGATCCGCGCAAGGAGCCCGTCGAGTCGTGCCCTGAGTGCTACGGCGAAGGCGTGCCGCGCATCGTGATGAAGGACACCCGCGACCTGTCGCCTGCTGCCAAGGCGCTCTATGCCGGCGCCAAGTGGGGCAAGGACGGCATGGAAATGCTGATGCACAGCCAGGAGAAGGCGCGCGACGTGCTGCTCAAGATCCTCAAGCTGTACGACGACAAGGCTGAGGTCGTGCTGGGCGTCGTGCCGCAGGAGAAACTGGACTCGCTGTATGCCGAAGCGCTAGCCAATGCCATGGCAGGCCGCGAGCGCACCCTCGGACGCAAGATCGATGCAGTGCAGGAAGGCTCCAAATGAGCCCGCAGAGCGACGAACGCCAGTTACCCCTGGTGGAGGTATTGGTGGAGGCGCCGGAAACGCCTCAAAACGCGCCGCAGAAGCTCGGGCGTCACGCCGAGTTGTGCGCCATTGCCGTTCGATGGCTCAGACGACCGCATAGCGCAGGCGGCCCTGGCTGTCTGGTGGCCGTCAGTGAGGTGGCTGGTGGCTGGACTGGCGAGATACCGGACGCCATCGGCTTCAGTCATTCCTGGGGTGAGGAGGGTGCCACGGTGATCGAGGTCAAGGTCTCGCGATCCGACTTCCTGGCCGACCGCAAGAAGCCGCACCGCCAGGATGGTCAGGGCATGGGCACCTGGCGCTACTTCATGGCGCCCGAAGGCCTGATCGCCGTCGAGGAGCTGCGAGCAGGTTGGGGCCTGATCGAGGTCAACAAGCGCGGGCACTGCAAGGTGCTGGCCGGCGCTATGCGCGACACGAAGAACCTGGGCTATGACGCGCGCCGTGCGCAGGTCGAGGCCTGGCGCCAACAGGCGGACGTGGCGCGGGAACAGTGGCTGCTGGTGCGGTTGCTGGCACGCCTGGGTGACGTGGAAGCGCTGAACACCGAGCGCAAAGACCTGTTCCGCCATCGCGATGAGTTCTTCAAGCGCATGCAGGCGCTGAACGAGGAGAACGCCAAGCTGCGCCGGGAGAACGCCCTTTACCGATTCCGAGAGCAGGCCGCAGCACGGCAGGCATCGCCCGACGATATCCGCGGAAAGCTCGCAATCCCGCGCCAGGCAAGCGTTACAGCCTGATCACGCCACATCCAGCAGTACCACCAGAAGGCCCGCCATGCGCGGGTCTTTTGCTATGCGTAAAATATAACAAATGCTACTTGACGGAGTGAGCGTTAGAGGCGAACATTGTTCGTAGAAAATGAAATCCCAACGAGGCGAACCGAATAGTGTTCGCTTAGGGGCAGCCCGCCGGGTACTACTCAAGAGGAAAGGACATGACGCGCACCTATAGCGTCTATAAGGGAGAGCAGGGCGGAAAGATCGTCTACATCGGCACAACGATCCAAGAGCCTTCCGCACGCTTCCGCTGGCACAAGGCGAACGGTAAGCCGTTCAATTTCACCGTGCTCTCTCAGCATCAGACAGCCGACGAAATGCTGGCCGAAGAGCTTCGGCTTATCGAGCTTCACAAGCCGAAGCACAACAAGCGCACGAAGCAGAACCTGAATGTAAGGCTGACCGCAGTTCAGCTGCAGGCCAGGCGTGGTGACGCCCAGTGGTGTCAGTGCTGCCTGCGCCGCCGCGTCAACAAAGGCTATTCGCGCTGCATGTACTGCACGTAACCCGCCGCCCTGCCGCTCGCAGGGCCTCCCGAGAGCCGATTCGATGAGTCGGCTGCCGAGAGCAAGAGACGCCAACACAGCAGCGGGCGCGGCCCGTCAAGAGGAAAACCATGGCAGGCATCATCCACAAAGAGCCCTACCTGACCCTGCATCGCCGGATCGGGCAGGCCGCAAATGACGAGACCACCCTGGAAGTGCTCGTGATCGAACCCACTGGCGAGCCAATGATCCGCCATCCAGACGGCCGCACCTGGGTGCTGACCTGGGACGAGATCATCGCCATGGCGGTGGAGAAGTTTGCCGAGCCGGTCGAGAGCGCACCTGCTGCCCCGCAATGCTTGGACTGATCAAGGAGTACATCATGGCCACCATCGCCAATATCTACCGCGCGACGACCATCAGCCCGCCTGGGCCTTACCTGCCGCCGCAGGCGCTGTCGCCGGTCATCCGCATCGACTTCGCCGACGACGGCCAGGACTTCACCCGCTGGTTCGTGCGGGATGGCGTGGTGATCGACTGCCAGCCGTTTCAGGGGCGCGTGTGGGTCGGGTCGCTGGTGCTGACGCCGGTCACGCTGGGCGAAAGCCTGCGCATCGCCACCCGCGAGACGGGGCGCGAGCTGACCCTGAAACATCCGGTCATCGCGTTCGAGGTGCTACCGGAATCCGAGGCGCAGGAGATCGTCAGCCACGGCCGAAAATGGGCTGAAACGCTAGGCATCCCAGCCGCCAACCTTGGGCTGTAGCCCGCAATTCATTTGCAAGGAGAACCGCCATGCAAGCACAACATCAAGCCAACGCCCTGCCCAATGGCACCGTACTGCCCATGGGCGCTATCCCGCCCGTCTCGAAGCCTTCGCCGGTTGCCGGCCTGCGCCCTGTCGCCCTGTCGGCTCGCGTCAAGGAAGGCGTCACCTACGTGACCAAGGAGATCGGTCGCGGCCTGTTCCATGGCTGGGGCAAGGAGTTCGAGGAGTTCGACAGCGGCGCCTGTGAGGTGTCTGTCGCCATCGTCGAGCTGGATAACGGCGAGGTCGAGACCTACTGCGCCAATCAGGTCCGCTTTCTGGATCGGGAGCCCGATGGCCAAGCCTAAGCGCCCCACCAAGGAACAGGTCATCGCTGCCCGCGCGCAGTCGGGCCTGTCCGCAGCCAAGGCGGCCGAAGTGATATGCGTCACCGGCCGCCAGTGGCAGAAGTACGAAGCCGGCCAGGCCAGGATGCACCCGATCCTGTGGCGCTGGTTCTGTTTGCAGTTTGATCTAGTCGAGGAGCGGGTATGAGCACTGGAAAACGAATCGCGCCGCTGAGCCAGAAGTCCACGGACAAACTGGCGGTGTGGGTTATGGAAAACGAAGATCACCCGCTGGCAGAGGCCTACGCGGGCGCCTGTACATCGACGGTATGCGTCGAGCAGTGGGGCAAAGCCGAAGGGGTAGAAGGCAAGGCCGCCTATCAGCGTGCGGTCGATCTGGCTTGGGATGCTCGCCACGAAATTGGCCGGCTGATTCTCCGCATGATCAAGGAGCAGGGGCAATGAAAACCGAACAACAGCTGACGCTGCTGATTGAGGTGAGTTTCGAGGGGAAAGGACACGAGCGTGAGTCGCTGTGTGTGGACGTGACCCTGAGCGACACGAACCCCAGCGATGAGGATATCGCCAGCGCTGTTTACGAGGAGGTGCTGGAGCACCTGCAGAAACATCCGCGCCAGGTGCCGGAGCCGACGCGCTGCGACAAGACCGTCGATATGTTCGGGGGTGAGCCGTGAGCAATCGGCGCACATTCGAGCAGCTGACCGAGCGAGAGCGCTTTGAGCTGGCGGCGAAGGCGGCAGGGCTAGGCCCGCTGGACTTCGACTATGCCGAGCGTGAAGGGCATGGCTTGTACATTGGCCCACGCCTGCCGATGCCGACTGGCGTAGTGATGGCGGCCATGCACCGTTACTGGCGCCCGCTCGCCGACGACGGCGACGCGCTGCGCCTGGCTGTGGCCATCCCAAGCCTCAACCTGCAATGGGTCATCGCCGAGGCGTATCAGGCAGCAGATACCGAGGCCATGCGCCTCGATTACGTGCGTCGCGCCATCTTCCGCGTGGCTGTCGAGTTCGGGAGCCGGATGCCATGAGCAAGGTGGTCGCTGCTGTCGTACTGGGTGCGCTCGCAGGCCTTGGGCTGTCGGTTCTTGCCATTGTTGCAACCTTGGCCGCTGCCGACGCTACCGTCACAGTCCGCTACGAAGCCGCTGGCGGGGCAGTGAAATGAGCATCCTTGGCTTTCTGATCTGCCTGTTCCGTGGGCACTTCTACCGGCCGGCGTATGAATACCGCTATCGGGCTCGGTCGGAGTCGCCCCGTGCGAGACATACGGCACGCCGTTATCGCTACAAATGCGACTGCTGCGGCGCCCTGACGAAGTGGATGACGCACCAGCAGCACGAGGCATTCGTCCTGAAATTCAATCCTACATGGGGTGCTCGCGGATCGGATTCGCAGGGCCGGAGGAATACAGCATGATCACCATCATCGCCGCCGTGGCGGACAACGGCGTTATTGGCCACCAGGGCGATCTTCCCTGGCGCCTGCCCGAGGATCTACGCCGTTTCCGCGCGGCCACCATGGGCAAGGTCTGCATCATGGGCCGCAAGACCTGGGAGAGCCTGCCCGAGAGCAAGCTGCCAGGTCGTCAGTGCGTCGTGCTGACTCGTGGGTTTGGCCGCGAGATCGACGCGCCTACCTATGCCCTGCTGCCGCATGAGTTCGCGAAGCTGCGCAGCTATGCGAAATATGCCGAGGTCATGGTCATCGGCGGCGCCGAAATCTACGCCATGGCCCTGCCGCACGCCGAGCGCATGCTGCTGACCCGTGTGCATCAGTCGCCCGAGGGCGATGCGTTCTTCCCTGCGTTCGATGCGTCGTGGCGGCTGGTGTCGAGCGAGTCTAGCGAAGGCTGCACCTTTGAGACCTGGGAGCGGGCGGCGTAGCGATGGCTTATCTCAGAGCGAACAGCATGAACCATCCGCGCGAGGTGCGTATGCGGTCGAGTATCGAGCATCGTCGAGCGCGAACCGGCGTGACTCCCTACGAGGTGATGGTGGCTGGGGGTAGTGTTCGGCGCCTGACACTGAAGCGTGTGGCTCTTGGCAGTCTCTTTTGGGCGGTCAGGCGGCGTAGCGTGAGGAACTGCCGCCGATCATTGGGTGGCGGCCTGCCGCCCGTTGTCCGCAAGGCTTTGCGCGTAGCCCGTCGGCGACAGTGGGCGCGGCTATGACGACAATCCTGTTCTACGCGCGCATGGCTTGTGGCGCAGCAATCCTGGCCATCTGCCTGGCCAATCTACTGTTCGATGCGGGGTGGTAATCGTGAGATACGTTGAGGTTCAGCGGCACGTCATGCACATCGGCCTGGCCATCCTGGGATTCTGTATCGCCATGGCCGTGAACATGCTGTCGCCGGTGTTCGAGGCGCGTCTGTTCGCGCTGCTGGGGGTGTTCATGGCCGGCTTCGCTGTCTGCTACCACATCGGGGTAATGGTTCGTTGCGTGAGTCGCACCGAGGAGGTGTCTCGTGGCTAGTTGGCTTAACCTGGCGATCAGTGTCGCGCTGTTTGGCATGGCCCTGCTGCATATCCGTCTGTCCCGGTCGTACCGCGCTCGCTGGCAAGCATCGCAGGCCGAAGCGAACCGCTATCGCGATACCGTCCGCTGGGCAAGCCTGCGCCTGGCGGACTACCCCGAAGCGACGGCAGTGCTGACCTGGGTGCGCGAGCAGTCCGAAGGCGGCATCTACCAGCCGCAGACGATCAACGAGCTGCGCGATCAGCTGAAGGCGGGGCGCCAGGCTTATATCGAGTGGGTGGCCTCGCATGTCGCAGCAAAGCCCGCCGGCGCGACCCGCTGGTGCTTCAAGTGCAACGCGCATAAGCCGCTCGATCAGTTCACGCCGGCCGCTGCCGACTGCCCGACCCGTGACGGCTATAACTACGCCTGCAATACCTGCTCCGCAGGGCTGCCGAAGCTGCGCCGATGCCCCGAAACGCGGCGCATGTATGACCCTGATGATACGCCTGCAATGTGCTAGCGTCTGTTATTGCGCTGTGCTAGCATTCGCTACGCATAAGACAAGGCGTCGCCCATCATGCAGGCGGCGCTTTGTCGTTTCTGGATCAAGCCAAAGGGGGCTCTATGGAGAACGGGGAAAAGGGGCGAGCGCCAAGCCTGGACGATGTGATGCGCGCGGTGCTGCCGGAAGATATGCCGATGCACCCTGATCATCCGATGCAGCAGGCTGAGCCAGACCCGGCGCAGGATGAGCGAGGCGAGTTCGTGCGCGAAGATCGCTATCTGGTCATCAAGTACGCGGATTTGAATAAGGTTCCGGCCGAATATCGGTTGCCGTTTCTGGAGTATCTTGACGACGTTAACGCCGAACTGCCGCACCGCGAATTTGTTGTCGTCGAATCCGACTGGCCTGAATATGAGCCGGTCTGGAAGATGATCGAAGATCGCGTTGCCGGCGGCACCCGCCCCGCGCAGACCGAGCAGCGGCCTATCCGGTTGCCGCAGCGAGCTGATACCAGTCATGGCGACGCTTTTGATACGCAGCTAGCGGAGGCATACAACGCCGCGCTCGATGAAGTTGCTCGCCTGAACGCCGCCCCCATCGCGCAGACCGCCCCGCAGCCGGAGCAGAGCGGGCTGTACACCTGCATCGGCAAGGGCGGTTCGTATGAGCTGATCGGGCGAGCGACTACGGCTGGCGCACTCAAGGTGACAGGCCGTTTTGCGGATGAGGTGATCGTCTATCGCGACACCAAGTCGAACGCGCTCTATTGCCGCGAGCCTGGAGACTTCCGCCTGCGGATGGCTCGCGCCGCCCTGTCCACCCAAGGTGGCAGCGATGAGTAGCAAGGCACTCAGCGCGATCATTCGCCACGAACGGGCAGCGCAGGAGGTCGCCGCCCTGACCCGTCGCATAGGCGTGAAGCTGGGGCACTGCCCGATCAGCAGGACGCCTGCCGACAACGAGTGGATGCTCGACGAAAAGGGCCGTCTCAAAACGCACCTTTGGCAAGCGTTCAATCATCGGGAGCCGAGCGATTGCGGTTACGGGGAAATGGGCCTAGGTGAAGACGGCATCGCCGACGCCTTGAGCCGTGGCAGTGAGTTTGCTTGCCGCCACTGCAAGCGCGCCTATCAGCTGATCCTGCGCCGGAAAAAGGCACGGCAGGAGCTGGGTAATGCACGGCGGGCAATCCGCACTATCGGGCGCTTCGCCCTGGCTGCCAAAGGAGGCGCCCAATGATCCGCTTCATCGTCCAGCGCCACGAGCAAGACCACAACTGCGGTCTGGAGTCTCGCGACTTCGTGACCCTCGACGCCAGTGTGCCGGAGCTGGAGCAGCTGCTGCGCCGTGGTGGTCACGGCGAAATGGGTTTCGAGCACTACCAGCTGCTCGGGGTTGAGCTGCTGGACCTTGACCCCGAGCCCGAGGCGCTGCCGTACTGGGAGCCCTGCAATCCCGGCTGCGATCCCGAGCTGAATGGGGCTCGGTCGAATCTCTGTGCCTGCGACCAGGCGAAGGCGGCATGGGCTGGACAGCCGCGGCGCGCCACGGTCGCCGGCATCCAGATCGTAGAGGACGCGACGGTGCCGGATGACTGCATTCGCGTGATCATTACGCCCGACGCTTCCGTCGATGACATTCCTGAGTTCATAGCAGGCAACGGGAACAAGGCGCGCCGCCGTGCTTTGGCGATGGGTGTCACCCGCTGGGTTCCGGTGCCTGCCCCGGTCGATTCGGAGGGTGGCCACTGTGATTGAGCGCGCATCCCCCGTAGAGCTGCGCAAGGCCTTGGAGCTGGCGCAGCAGCTGGCGCAGGCCGGCATCCTGTTCGTGCCGGTTCCGGTGCTCGATTCGCAGGATCAAGCGCAGATGGGCAGCCTGGTGCTGAGCCAGATGGCCCGATTCGAGAAGGAGGTCGATAGTGAGTAATCGTTCAGCAGGCGCCGCGCGCATGCACCCACTGGCCAACTACGGCCGCCGGTACATCACCCGCAGCGGTGCGATGTGGGGGCCGGATATGGTCGCCCTGTGCTTCGCGCTGGCCATCCGGCACCACGACAACGCCACCGAGGCGATTCGAGCGACAGCGCGCCGCCTGGTGCCCCTGGTGTGCATGGAACACCAGCCGAACATGAAGAAGCTGGCGCGCGGGACCGATATCGACGATGCAAACACGGTCTCATGCGCCCTGGCCATCATCAATCGCGTGTGTGAGGTGAAAAGCATCCGGCCTGACGTGCCGTTCCTGCAGGTGCCGCCCACGCTATCCATCGTTGCAGGCCAAGGAGGCCAGGCAAGCATGACCACCACCAAGCAGCAGCGCGTCGAGCACTGCAATCAGCTGATCAGCATCATCGCCAGCCACGGCCGGCAGTTCTTCCGCTGCAAGAGCACCGGTAACGTGGCGAGCATGGAGGTCGATGCACGCGGGCGCGTGTGGTTCCACGACTACCGCACCCGCAAGCGGATCTACACGCACGATACGTCGTTCGGCAACGAGTGGCGTGGCTTCACCAGCGGCGGCACGCTGCGCAGCCTGGTCGAGGAGCTGCGCGACTACATCCGCACCGGCAAGCCGCTTGCGCGCAACCGGATCGGTTTCACTCGCGACGACGGCAGCAACATTTGGGGCTACTCGCCGGAGGCTATCGAGGCCTGCCGCGCCGAGTGCTACGCGCTGCCGATGTTCCGTGCGCTGGAGGCGGTGGCGTGAGAGGTGAATACGTCGAGATCGATCTGCAGGCGCTTACTGCGCCTCGCGACGGTGCCACCGCGATGGTTGACCGCTGGTGGCTGGTCTGCAACGGCAAGCCGCTGGTATGGGTCAGTGGGCTGAACATCGCACCGCAATGCAATCGCCAACGCGAGATCGTGGACATGATCGCTGAGCGGGACGAGGCCTTGGGCGCCATACAGGTGCCGGTGGCGTACTGGGATGATTCGCTGATAGCGCACCATAGGGCGCAAGGGGAAAGGAATGATCAAGGTATTGGTTGATCCCGCTGCGCTGGAAGAGGCGGCAAAGTGGCTTGAGGTTCACTCGTCAAGCTCAGGAAGCGCCGAGGCTTTCGCAGCTGAGGCATTGCGCGAGGCCATTGCCCAGCCCGCCGAGGCGGAAGGGGTGCAGCTTCGCCGGTACACGCCGATCAGCCAAGGCGACCACATGCCGGCGATGAATTCATGCGATCAAGGCGGATGGGTGCGTCACTCCGACCACCTCGCCGCCCTGTCAGCCGTGACCGCCGAGCGGGATAGGCTGCGGGAGGAAATGGCCGAACTGTGGAAGCGGATCGACAAGTTCCAAAGCCAGTCGCACGGCATTACCGCACTAGCCGAGATCGAGCGACTCCGCGCCGAGGTCGGGCGGTACGTTCCGCTGCATGAGGCAGTCCAACGTGCCGCTGACGAGCTGCCCGAAGGCTGGGCGATCCAGCTGTACATTGAACGCGACGGCGGCGGCGTCGAGCTGATAGGCCCTGACGGCACAGAAGACTTCGCCACCAACAATGAGCGCCTGGACTACACCGTGATCGACGCGCTTGAAGCCGCCATGGCTGCGAAGGAGGCGCGATGACGCCAAGAAAGCGACTGATGGAGCGCCGCGACCGCAAGCGGCGCAGCCAGTTGACCAAGACCAAGATCCTGCGCGCCAACCGCAGGGGCTGGCGGTTCATCTGGTGGCGCTTGGGCTTCTGATGACCACTCGCGTGCTCTACCGCACCTGCGACTGGCTCGACGCCATCGATCTGGTCGAACTGATCAGCGAGACGGCGAAGTCCTGGCATGTGCGCGAGATCAGCACGTCCGGCGCGCTCGGGCCGACCCGCTACATGAAGGGCGGCCCGAACCAGTTGCACCGGTCCTGGGAGGCGGCGCACGCCCATCTTGTAAAGCGGGCCGAAAGGCGGGTGCAGGACGCGGTGCAGAATATGCACCTACTCCAATCCGACCTCGAAAGGATAAAGGCCATGAAGAAGGAAGCCCTGCAATGACCATCCC
>Ga0247725_1001448_pt1 | contig 11989 bp, 13 predicted proteins | sample OKSTACKMCFT3sol_FD_183021 | JGI IMG/M metagenome (GOLD analysis project Ga0247725, IMG submission 183021) | Subsurface sediment microbial communities from gas well in Oklahoma, United States - OK STACK MC-FT3-sol | ecosystem: Environmental > Terrestrial > Deep subsurface > Rock core/Sediment... | reverse complement strand
AGCTCCCCCACGGGTTCCAACCAAGGTGGCGACGGCCTCGATCGTGCGGCGGCCGGCCGATGCGTGATCAGCGCCTCGACCGGCCGCTCCTCACGCTAGCTCATCTCCATCACACGAGGTGGCCCAGCGGGCCGGAGGGGGCCATCTCGGCGTAGACGGTGCTCGCCCCCTCAGTCGCTCCGCGACAGCTCCCCCGCATCGCGGGGGAGCATCTGCTCGGCGCTTGCCGATCGCGCTCCTTTTGCTAGGGTGCGCCCCGGAACATCAAGGGAACATCCGCGCATGGGCAAGATCCGAACCGGCATCGGCGGCTGGACGTTCGAGCCGTGGCGCGGGACGTTCTATCCCGAGGATCTCAAGCAAAAGGACGAGCTGAAATACGCCTCGTCCAAGCTGACCAGCATCGAGATCAACGGCACGTACTATTCGACCTTCAAGCCCAACAGCTGGCAGAAGTGGCGCGACGAGACGCCCGACGACTTCGTGTTCTCGGTGAAGGCCAGCCGGTTCTGCACCAATCGCCGGGTGCTGTCGGAGAACAACGACTCGCTCGAGAAATTCCTGTCCCAGGGCCTGGAGGAACTCGGTCCCAAGCTCGGCCCCATCAACTGGCAGTTCATGGCGACCAAGAAGTTCGATCCGGCGGATTTCGAGGGATTCCTGAAATTGTTGCCAAAGGAGCTGAAGGGCCTGCGCCTGCGCCACGCGCTGGAGGTTCGCAGCCCGACCTTCGCCTGCCAGGAATTCTACGACCTCGCGGCCAAGTACGGCGCGGCCATCGTCTACGCGGTCGACGACGAAGAGCCGACCTGGCCCTGCATCGACCAGCCCACCGCCGACTTCACCTACGCCCGGCTGATGTCGAGCAAGGAGGACGAGCCGACGGGCATGACCTCCGACGAGCTGGACGGGATCGCCGCCCAGACGCGCAAATGGGCCGAACGCGGCGACGTGTTCGCCTACTTCATCGCCGGGGCCAAGGTGCGGAACCCGGCGGCGGCGATGGCGCTGATCGAGAAGCTGGGCTGACTCCCTCTCCCACAGGGAGAGGGAGGGACCCGCGCGCAGTGCGGGAGGGTGAGGGGTTAGCCCCTCGACCGCGAAACCCCTCACCCTCCCACCGCTTTTAGCGGCGGGCCCCGCCCTCTCCCTCTGGGAGAGGGGTATTCCTCGGAAACCACGGCACGAACCCGCTGGTCCGCGCCACGTACTCCGCATAGCCCGGCTTGGACTTCTTCATCTTGCCCTCGGTGGTCGGCACGCCGCTCCACTTGGTCAGCAGGAAGGTGATCAGCACCGGGCCCGGCAGGGCCCAGGCGCCCAGGCCCGTCTCGGCGGCGATCAGGTAGAGGCCCCACCAGACGCAGGCGTCGCCGAAATAGTTCGGGTGGCGGGTGTAGCGCCACAGGCCCTGGTCCATGACCTTGCCGGCGTTGTCGGGGTTGGCCTTGAAGGCGGTCAGTTGGGCGTCGCCGATGGTCTCGAACAGGATGCCGACGATGGCCAGCGCCGCCCCGGCATAGGCCAGGGCGCCCAGCGTCCCCGGTCCCTGGCCCAGCTGAACCGGCAGGGCGACGACATAGCCCAGCACCGCCTGCAGCCCGAAGACGATGATCAGCGCGGTGGTGGCGAAGCTCCACTTCTTGGCCTTCTCATAGTGGGCGAAGATCGCGACATAGCGGCGGTCCGCCCCGTGCTTGCGCCAGCGCCACAGCAGATAGACCCCCAGCCGCGCCGCCCACAGGGTGCAGAGACCTGTCAGCAAGGCGCCATGCGGCGTGATCGGCCCCTGCAGCAGCGTGCTCCAGGCCAGCAGCGCCATGCTCGGCCCCCACCAGGCGTCGATGAAGCTGACGTCCCGCGTCCGCAGGCTGACGCCCCATAGGGCCAGGAACGCGACCGCCGAGACGGCGGCGTTGACGGCGAGGATGGTGAGGATGGGCATGGGGGTCTCTGGGCGGAAGATGCGGTTGATACGGGCGGCGGGGCGTTTTGGTTGATCCTCCCCCGCGATGCGGGGGAGGTGGCCCGAAGGGTCGGAGGGGGCCAGCACGGCATGGGTCCAGTTTGCCCCCTCCGTCGCTCCGCGACACCTCCCCCGCATTGCGGGGGAGGATCTGGCCCTACGTCCCCACGACGAAACTCACTGTCGTCGTGGTCGATCCGCCGATGTTCAGGGTCTGCACCGTCCTGGCGCCCTCGACCTGATAGTCCCCCGCCCGGCCCGAGGTCTGCTTCCACGCGTCGAGCAGCATCCGCACGCCGGTCGCGCCGACGGGGTGGCCGGTCCCGATCAGGCCGCCCGAGGGGTTGATCGGCAGCTTGCCGCCGATCGCGATGTCGCCCGCCTCGATCGCCTTCCAGCTCTCGCCGGGCGCGGTCAGGCCCAGATGGTCGATGGCCATGTATTCGGTGGCGGTGAAGCAGTCGTGGGTCTCGACCGCATCGATGCCCGAGACGTCCAGCGCCTTCCCGGCCCGGGCGCGGGCGTCCAGGATGGCGCGGCGCACCTGCGGGAACACATAGTCGCTGTCACGCGAGGCCTCCACCTTGCGGGCGTAGCTGAGCGGCGCCGAGCGGTGGCCCCAGCCCTTGATGCGCGGAATGCTCGCCAGCGAAATCCCGCGCTCGTCCGCATAGGCCTTGGCCCGCGCTTCGGAAGCGAGAAACACCACGGCGGTCCCGTCGGTGACCTGGCCGCAGTCCTGCTTGCGCGTGCGGCCCTCGACCACCGGATTGGCGGCGTCGTCGGCGGTGAAGGCCTCGGGGCCAAAGTCCCAGCTCCGCGTCTGGGCGTTGGGATTGCGCCGGCCGTTGGCGAAGTTGACCTCGGCGATAGCCATCAGGTGCTCGTACTTCAGCCCGTAGCGCCGGTCGTACTCGTCGGCGAGGTCGGAGAAGGCGCGCGGCCACAGGAAGCGGGCGTCCTGGAACTCGTGTCCGGCCCAGGCGGCGGCTCCTAAGTTCTCGGCCGCCTTCTGGCCGGGGACGTTGCGCATCTGCTCGATGCCGACGACGCAGGCCAAGTCATAGCGCCCGGCCTCGATCTCGGCCGTGGCCGCCAGGATCGCGACGCTGCCCGAGGCGCAGGCCGCCTCGTGCCGCGCGGTCGGCAGGCCGTCGAAGGCGGGATGGACCAGGCCGAACATGCCGCCCAAGAGGCCCTGGCCCGCGAACAGCTCGGCGGCGAAGTTGCCGACGTGGCCGGTCTCGACGTCCTCCGGATCGAGGTCAACGGCGGCCAGTCCCTGCCCCACGGCCTCGGCGAAGGCGTCGGCCAGTTCCTTGCCCTCGCGCGCCCAGTTGGCGGCGAAGTCGCTCTGCCAACCGCCCAGCACATAGACCATGCCGGCCCCTCCCGTTTGTGTAGTTAGTTCGATTATACAAGTGACTCAGATCAAGTCCATGGCGTTGACACGCCGCGCCGAAGCGTCCCACCAAGCCTCATGGTCCCGCAGAAGGCCCCCGCCGCGTCGCCGGCAATGGTCCGCCGCAGTTCAGCCGCCCGCGCGCTGAACCTGATCGGCGACCGCTGGACCCTGCTGGCGCTGTACGCGGCCTTCATGGGCGTGAAGCGGTTCGACGGCTTCGCGGCCATGACGGGCGTGGCGCGCTCGCTGCTGACCGATCGGCTCAAGCGCCTTGAGACCGCCGGCCTGTTAGCGCGGGTCCTCTATCAATCGCGGCCGCCGCGCTACGAGTACCGCCTCACGCCCATGGGCCGCGACCTCTACGACTCGGCGCTGATGCTGCTGGGCTGGGAGATGCGTTGGCGCTTCGATCCTGGCTGCCCCTCGCACCAGATCGTCCACCAGACCTGCGGCCAGCCGCTGCGCCCGGTGCTGACCTGCAAGGCCTGCGGCGAGGTGGTGAAGGTGCGCGACATCACGCTCTCGCCCGGCCCCGGCGCCGGACTGGAGCCCGCCCCGCCCGCCCGTCACTCGCGCCGCGCCAGCGGCGAGGACGTCGGCGGCGCGCCGCTGCATCCGATGCTGGAACGCGGCGTCGAGGTGCTCGGCGACCGCTGGACCGCCCACGTCCTGGCGGCGGCCTTCTACGGCAAGCGTCGGTTCACGGAGTTCCAGGACGAACTGAAGATCGCCAGCAACATCCTGACCGATCGGCTGGGTCGGTTGGTCGAGCGCGGCATGCTGGAGCGCGTCCGTTATCAGGAACGGCCGGAGCGGTGGGAATATCGGCTGACCAAGGAAGGCCGGGACTTCTTCCCGCTGATCGTGGCGCTGATGGCGTGGGGCGATCGCTGGCTGGCGGGAAGCGAGGGAAGTCCTGAAATCCTGACGCACCGCTGCGGGGCCCGACTGGAGCCGTTGGTGAGGTGCGGGGCGTGTGACGGCGTGGCGGATTTGGGGAACACGCGGCTGGCGGCGGCGGGGTGAAGATGCTCCCCCGCGATGCGGGGGAGCTGTCGCGGAGCGACTGAGGGGGCGAGCTGGACATCGGCCGTGCCGGCCCCCTCCGGCCCCCTGGGCCACCTCCCCCGCATCGCGGGGGAGGAACTAGCCGATTAAAGCCACAGCCCTTCCCCCTCGACGGCATCCCCCCAGAACCCCGGCTTCGGCGGCGTGATCCGGCCGCGCTCGACCCGCAGCCCGCCGGGGTGATCCACGGCCAGCCACCACGGGCCATCCAGATCCGCGAAGTCGCTGGCCCCGCCCAGATGCAGGGCCGGCGCGACGCCCAGGGACGAGGCGACCATGCAGCCGGTCATCACCTGGAAGCCCAGGGCCCGGGCGGCTTTCAGCATCGCCACCGCCTCGGTCAGGCCGCCGGTCTTGTCGAGCTTGAGATTGACCGCCTGGTAGCGGCCGCGCAGGGCCGCGAGGTCGCCGCCGACATGGACGCTCTCGTCGGCGCAGACCGTGAACGGCGGGTCCCAGCCCTCCAGCGCCTGGTCCTGGCCGGCCGGCAGCGGCTGCTCGACCAGGGCGATCGGCAGGTCGGCCAGCAGGGGCTTGAGATCGCGCAGGATCTCGAAGCTCCAGCCCTCGTTCGGATCGACGATGAAGCGGGCATGGGGCGCGGCGGCGGCCACGGCGCGCAGGCGGACGGCGGGGTCCTCGGCCGACAGCTTGATCTTGATCAGCGGCGCGTCGGCGACGGCGCGGGCGGCGGCCTCCATCGCCTCGGGCGTATCGAGGCTGACGGTGACGGCGGTGACGAGGTCTCGCGGGACCGGCAGGCCCGTGGCGGCGGCGACGCTGACACCGGTACGCCGCGCGCGCAGGTCCCAGAGCGCGAGGTCGAGGGCGTTGCGGGCGGCGCCAGGCGGCAGGGCTGCGCAGGCGGCTTCTGGATCAGTGGCGGACAGCGCCGGCGCCAGCTGGGCCAGCACGCTGTCGACCGTCTCGCCGTAGCGGGCGTAGGGCACGCTCTCGCCGCGCCCGACATGGCCGTCAGCGGCCGCGATCACCTCGACCACCTCGGCGGCGGTCTTGACCCCGCGCGAAATGCGGAACGGGGCCTTCAGCGGATGCGAGACCGAGCGGGCGGAAACGGCGATCGACATGCCCGCAGGGATGGCGCCGTTCGGATCAGATCACCAGCCCCAGCGACGAGGAATGGGCGAGTCGGCGCGGCGCTCGGCCATCACCTTCAGCGCCAGGGGACGATCGACGACGAACAGCGCCGCCCAGACCAGCAGCACGCCGGCATAGTGGACCGCGCCCAGCAGGCCTCCGGGACGGCCGGGACGGACAAAGCGACGCGGCGCGGGGAACGGCGAGGTGATGGCGAAGTCGGTCATGTCGTCGGCGTCCTTCATCTGATGAAAAGGACCTTGGCCTTCGTCTGCGCCAGAAACGGACGTATAGAACTCCCCGCGCCCGCTCCGCGTTTTGACCGGGCAAGTTTTCAGAGGATCGTCATGGCCAAGACCGTCAGCATCAACATCCCCCATCAGCTGGGCGCGGCCGAGGCCAAACGCCGCCTGGAAGAGGGCCTGGCGCAGATGGCCGGCCAGATCCCCGGCGGCGATCCCAGCCGCTTCACCCAGAGCTGGGCCGGCGACACACTGAACTTCTCGGCCGCCGCCATGGGCCAGACGATCACCGGCGTCGTGCAAGTGCTGGACGACCACGCGCGGCTGGACGTCAGCCTGCCCGGCCTGCTGGGCATGGCCGCCGGCAAGATCAAGGACGAGCTGAACCGACGCGGCCAGCTGCTGCTGAAGTAATTCCTTCTCCCCTTGCGGGAGAAGGTGTCGGCCGAAGGTCGACGGATGAGGGGTTGAAAGGCCTTTCCGGATAGCGAAGCGGAACCCCTCACCCGGCCCTTCGGGCCACCCTCTCCCGCACGGGGAGAGGGATCACACCACCGCCACCTCCACCGCCTCCAACCGCTCCGGATCGCCGGCGACGAAGATCTCGACGATCCGGCCGTTCTCGACGCGGAAGTCCAGCACCCGCGTCATCCGTCCCAGCGGCGCCACGACCGCGCCGATCGCGCCGTCGACCAGGGCGGTGCGGGCCGTCTGGGCCAGGCCGTTGTAGAAGTTGGCCACCTTCTCGGCGCCGCGCAGCTCGCGGACCTGGCCGCCGCCGCCCAGGACGTCGGAGCGGACCACGACGTCCGGCGCCAGCACCGCCATCAGCCCCGCCAGGTCGCCGGTGCGCGAGGCCAGCAGGAAGGCGTCGACCACGCTCTTCTGCGCGGTCTGGGCAGCGTCCAGCGCCTGGCCGCCCCGCACCCGCCGACGGGCGCGGCTGGCCAGCTGGCGCGCGGCCTCGGGCGTGCGCTCCACGATCGGAGCGATCTGGTCGAACGGCAGGTCGAACAGGTCGTGCAGCACGAAGGCGATCCGCTCGGCCGGCGTCAGGGCCTGCAGCACGACCAGCAGGGCCAGGCCCACGGAGTCGGCCAGGATCGTCTCGCGCTCGACCGCGTCCTCGGCGGCGACCGAGGGTTCGGGCGCGCCCTCGCCGATCGCGTCCTCGCGCCGCGCCTTGTGGCCGCGCAGCATGTCCAGGCACACGCGGGAGGTCACCGTCGTCAGCCAGGCCGACAGGTTGTCGACGCCGGCCCCGCCCGTGCGCGACAGGCGCAGCCAGGCCTCCTGCACCGCGTCCTCGGCCTCGGGCAGCGAGCCCAGCAGACGGTAGGCGACGCCGCGCAGGCGAGCGCGGTCGGCCTCGAAACGCTGGGCGAGATAATTTTCTGGCGGCATCGGTCACATCGCTCCGTCGGGCTTCGTCACCTCTTCGACGAAACGAAATCGCCGGATGTGACCGGCGGCGTCAGCAAACCGCAAGGAGCTCCCGATGCAAGCCAGGATGAAACAGCCCGCCCAACTGCTGCCCGACGCCTTCAAGGCGATGATGGCCCTGTCGAAGTCCGCCCATGTCGAGGGCGTGCCGGAAACCCTGCACGAACTGCTGCACCTGCGCGTCAGCCAGATCAACGGCTGCGGCGTCTGCCTGGAGATGCACGCCCGCGGCGCCCTGAAGTCCGGCCAAAGCCCCGAGCGCGTCGCCACCGTCGCCGGCTGGCGCGATACGCCCTATTTCACCGACGCGGAGCGCGCCGCCCTCGCGCTGGCCGAGGCCGTGACGCGCGTCGCCGACAAGGCCGATCCGGTCTCGGACGAGGTCTGGGACGAGGCCGCGCGGCACTATGACGAAAAGGCGCTGGCGGGCCTTTTGATCAGCATCTCGGCGATCAATGTCTGGAACCGGCTAAACGCGGCGACGCGGCAGGTGGCGGGAACGCTGGGGGTGTAATCGGCTTCCTTCTCCCCTTGCGGGAGAAGGTGTCGGCTGAAAGCCGACGGATGAGGGGTCGAAAGGTCTTTCCGGATAGCGGAGTGCGACCCCTCACCCGGCCCTTCGGGCCACCCTCTCCCGCAAGGGGAGAAGGAAATCGCCCTTACAGCCGCCGCTCGTCGAAATCGTGCCGGCCCAGGCTCTCGAACCGGCCTTCCTCGGCCTTGTTGATGTACTGAGAGGCCACCAGCCAGGACTTCACCGGGCGCAGGGTGGCGAGACACCCCAGGATCAGGGCCGGGAAGGTCGTGACCAGGTGGACCCAGATCGGCGGCTGCCAGACGACCTCGGCCCAGGCGAAGAAGGCCGTGACGACGATGCCGACGCCGCTCATCACGAAGAACGCCGGGCCATCGGCCGGATCGGCGAAGCTGTAGTCCAGGCCGCACTGGTCGCACTTGGGCGCCAGCTTCAGAAAGCCCTGAAACAGCTTGCCCTGGCCGCAGCGCGGGCAGCAGCACTTGAGGCCGGCCTCGATCGGGGTCGGAGAGTCGTAGAACACGTCGTCGGCCATCGAATGACCCCTTCCTACAATCGCAGGCTTGATCCATACATTTCGGATATAATGTATGGATATATGCCGATGAACGCAACTCAGGGCTCGCCGAATCCGGCCGCCGCCTGGCTGCGCCGGGTGGAGGCGCTGGATGGACCGGCCTATCGCCGCATCGCTCAGGCCCTTGAAAATGCGGTGGCCGAAGGCGAGTTGCAGTCCGGCGACCAGATCCCGGCCCAACGCGACGTCGCCCGGCGGCTCGGCATCGACTTCACCACCGTCACCCGCGCCTACGCCCTGGCGCGCGAACGCGGACTGATCGAGGGCGCCACCGGCCGCGGCACCTTCATCCGCTCGCGCACCGAGGAAGGCGAGGCCGGCCTCCTCGACCTGTCGATGAACCTGCCGCCGCCGCCCGCCGGCCTGAACTTGGCGGCGCTGCTGCGCGAGACGACCGGCGCGATCCTGGCCCGCACCGATCCGGCGACGCTGATGGCCTATCACGCGGGCGCGGGATCGCTGGCGCAGAGAACGGCCGGCGCGGCCTGGCTGGCGCCCAGCCTGGGCGCGGTCGATCCGGCCCGCGTCGTCGTCGCCAGCGGCGCCCAGACGGCGCTGTCGGCCCTGCTGGACCACCTGACCCGGCCCGGCGACGCCATCGTGGCCGAGGCTTTCGCCTATCCGGGCCTTTTGGCGACCGCGGCGCGGCGGGGCCTGACGGTGATCGGCTGTCCGTTGGATGAGCAGGGACTGGAGCCCGCAGCCCTGGCGCGGCTGCTCGCGGAACATCGTCCGCGCCTGATCTGCTGCACCCCGACCTTCCAGAACCCGACGGCGGCGACCATGAGCCTGGCGCGGCGCGAGGCGGTCGCGGCGTTCGCCCGCGCGGCGGGCGTGACGATCATCGAGGACGACGCCTACGGCCTGCTGCCCGCCAGCCCCCCGCCGGCGCTCGCCAGCCTATGGCCCGAAGGCGTGTTCCATGTCGCCACCACCGCCAAGACCCTCTCGCCGGGCCTGCGCGTGGCCTATGTCGTCGCGCCGCCGGGACGGGCCGAGGGGTTCACGAGCGCCCTGCACGCCATCGCCCAGATGCCGCCGCCGCTGATGGCGGCCGTGGCGACCAGTTGGATCCGCGAGGGCGTGGCGGGCCGCGTGCTGGCCGGGGTGCGCGAAGAGGCGATGGCCCGGCGGGCGCTGGCGGCCGAGCTGCTGCCCGGCGCCGTGGGCGGGACCGAGAGCCTGCACGTCTGGCTGCCCGACGCCCGCGCCGATTGGGCGGCCAAGACACACGGCCTGGCGCTGGTGGGCGCGGAGACGTTCAGGGCGCCGGGCGTGGCGGGCGAGGGCCTGCGGATCTCGCTGGGCGCGGCCGGCAAGCGCCCGACCCTGGCGCGGGGCCTGCGGGCGCTGGCCAACCTCTACGGCTGACTTCAGTACTCGACGTCGTCCTCGGCCTCGCCGCCTTCCTCGCCGCCCATGGCGTTCTCGAGGCTGTCGATGATGTCGTCCATCTGGTCGGGCGTGATCGAGACGTAGAGCGACTCTCCGCCGATGGCCGAGACCAGCAGGCGATAGCCGTCCTCGGTCTCCTGCAGGCTGAACGATTGGAGCGGCAGGAGCTTGGCCATGGGGGAGGATCCTTCCCGGAAAGAGGAGGCGCTGATCTAGAGGCGCTGGGGTTCGAGTTCAACGCGGTTGCTTGGAAATCCTCCCCCTAGCGGGGGCGGTGTCGGCGCGAAGCGGCGACGGAGGGGGAGGAGGCAAGCTTTCCAGCACTTCCCCCTCCGGCCTTCGGCCACCTCCCCCGCTGGGGGAGGATTGAGTCCTTGCCTATTATACGATCGTACAGCAACACTTCCCCATCACTCGGGGGAGAACGACCATGGCCGCGACCGAGACCCGCGACGCCGTCATCATCGGCGGGGGGCACAACGGCCTCGTCTGCGCCTTCTACCTGGCCAAGGCGGGGCTGAAGGTCACGGTCTGCGAGGCGCGAGGCGTCGTGGGCGGCGCGGCGGTGACCGAGGAATTCCACCCCGGCTTCCGCAACTCGGTCGCCAGCTACACGGTCAGCCTGCTGAACCCGCGGGTGATCGCCGACATGGGCCTGCGCGACTACGGCCTGACGTTCCTGGAGCGGCCGATCTCGAACTTCCTGCCGATCAGCGACGACAAGTATCTGAAGCTGGGCGGGGGCCTGGAGCGCACCCAGGAGGAATTCCGCAAGTACAGCCGTCGCGACGCCGAGGTGCTGCCAGCCTATTACGCCATGCTGGACGAGATCGGCGACGTGCTGCGCGCCTTCGCCCAGGAGACCCCGCCGAACCTGGGCGACGGCCTGCCCGGCTTCCTGCGCGCCCTGCGCCAGGGCGGGCGGCTGGCCCTCTTGCCCCGCGAGCGCAAGCGCGACCTGCTGGACCTCTTCACCAAGAGCGCGCGCGACGTGCTGGACGGCTGGTTCGAGAGCGATCCGGTCAAGGCCGCCTTCGGCTTCGACGCCGTGGTCGGCAACTTCGCCAGCCCCGACACGCCGGGCTCGGCCTACGTCCTGCTGCACCACACCTTCGGCGAGGTGAACGGCAAGAAGGGCGCGTGGGGCCACGCGGTCGGCGGCATGGGCGCGATCACCCAGGCCATGGCCAAGGCGTGCCAGGCGGCGGGCGTCGAGATCCTGCTCGACGCGCCGGTCGAGGCGGTGCACGTGGACGGCAAGAAGGCCGTGGGCGTGCAGCTGGTCGACGGCCGCAGCGTCATGGCCCCGATCGTCAGCGCCAACGTCAATCCGGCCCTGCTCTACAAGAAGCTGGTCCCGCCCTCGGCCCTGGCGCCCGACTTCCGCAAGGCGGTCGACGGCTACAAGAACGGCTCGGGCACGTTCCGGATGAACGTCGCCCTGTCCGAGCTGCCCAGCTTCACGTGCCTGCCGGGCAAGGACGCGGCCGAGCATCACCAGTCGGGGATCGTGATCGCGCCGAGCCTCGACTACATGGACGCGGCCTATCGCGACGCCAAGGCGGGCGGGATCAGCCAGGCGCCGATCGTCGAGATGCTGATCCCCTCGACCATCGACCCCACCCTGGCGCCGCCCGGCCAGCATGTCGCGAGCCTGTTTTGCCAGCAGTTCGCGCCCGCCCTTCCCGATGGCCGCGGCTGGGACGACGAGCGCGAGGCGGCCGCGGACCTGATCATCGATACGGTCGAGAAATGGGCGCCGGGCTTCAAGGCCTCGGTCGTCGGCCGGATGATCCTGTCGCCGCTGGATCTGGAGCGAAAGTTCGGCCTGATCGGCGGCGACATCATGCACGGCCACATGTCGCTGGATCAGCTGTGGGCCACCCGCCCGTTCCTGGGCCACGCCAGCCATCGCGCCCCGATCGCCGGGCTCTACATGTGCGGCGCGGGCACGCACCCCGGCGGCGGGGTGTCGGGCAATCCCGGGCGGAACGCCGCGCGCGAGATCCTGCGGGATAAGGACTTCGCCCTGGCGGTCAAGCTGTCGGTGGAGGGGCGGTGATGGACACCTTCCCAGCTAAATCAGAGTGTCATCCCGGGCGCAGCGAAGCTGAGACCCGGGACCCAGGGGTCGCCGCACCGCCGCCCGCCCCTGGGTCCCTGTGTATTGCGATGTAGGTCAAGCGTTGGCTTGATGGTTGGCGGGCGTAGCTCGTTGGGTCCCTGGCCTTGAGGCCGAGATGCCGGCAAGGGCGCGTCC
>Ga0247725_1001447_pt1 | contig 11990 bp, 9 predicted proteins | sample OKSTACKMCFT3sol_FD_183021 | JGI IMG/M metagenome (GOLD analysis project Ga0247725, IMG submission 183021) | Subsurface sediment microbial communities from gas well in Oklahoma, United States - OK STACK MC-FT3-sol | ecosystem: Environmental > Terrestrial > Deep subsurface > Rock core/Sediment... | reverse complement strand
TCCGGCATCCCGCTGGCGGTGCTGCTGGAGCAGTTCGCGCTGATCCGCCAGCAGGTGGCGCCGGTGGCCGATGGCATCGTCGGCATGATCGTCGCCCACCTGGTCAACCCGCTGCTCAGCAGCAGCCTGCCCCACGTTTCCGAGCTGGAGGCGCTGAACCGACAACTGCTGGCCCTGCGGCCGCTGGTGGAGGAGGTGGTGGACAGCGAGCTGGCGCGGGGGCTGCAGGCGTCGGCCAACCAGGAGCTGGGTGGCCGTGTCGGTGAACTGCTGAAGGGCTTCCTGAAGAGCTAGGGAGCGCCGGTTGCCGGGGCATCCTCGGCGGTGAAGGCTTCGACCCGGTTACGGCCCTGGTGCTTGGCCTTGTAGAGCGCCACATCCGCATTCCCGACCAGGGCCTCTTCACGGGTCACCGGCTGTTCGGTGGAGGCCACGCCGATGCTCACCGTGAGGTAGCCGCGCTGCGCGCCGGCATGGGGGACCTGCAGGGACTCGATGGATGCGCGGATGCGTTCGGCGATGGCCTGGGCCGTGGCCAGGTCGGTGCCGGGCATGACCACGGTGAACTCTTCCCCGCCAAAGCGTGCGACGAAATCGCAGTGCTCGCGGATGCTGCCGCGCATGGCCTCGGCCACCTGGCGGATGCAGGTGTCGCCGGCCAGGTGGCCATAGCGGTCGTTGTAGAGCTTGAAGTGGTCGATATCCAGCATCAGCACGCTCAGCGGCGCGTGGGTGCGGGCGCAGCGGTGCCACTCGCGCTTGAGGGTTTCGTCCAGGTGGCGCTTGTTGGCGATGCGGGTCAGGTCGTCGGTGCGGCTCAGCACCGCCAGCTCCTGGTTGGCCAGGGCGTACTTGTGCGCCAGCACCTGGTGCTCCCAGGCCAGCTTGAGGGCCTCGTTGAAGCGGATCTGCAGGCGCCGGCCCATCTCGGCGATGAAGGGGCACACCACCCAGGCGGAGATGGCGAGGAAGCGCGCCTGGGGCTCCGGGTCGAGGGCGTAGGCGATGCCCAGCAGGGTGAACATCGGCACGTGGAAGGCCAGGTGGGCCGGCCAGTAGGAGACGTTGCTCATCGCCACCATCACCGAGGCCAGGGCGATGCAGCCGTAGATCACGTCCTCATAGGCGGTGCCGTAGCCCATCAGCCAGATGGCGCCGAAGCCCCAGGCGAGGCCGACCGCGCCGCACTGGCACATGGTCAGGCGGGCCCAGGCGAGCGGGGTGAAGCGTTGTGGGTTGCGGCGCCAGGCCGCCACCAGCCAGAGCCGCACGCCCATCAGCAGCACCAGCACCAGCAGCCAGACGCAACGCCCGAACAACGGGGCGCTGGCGTGGTAGACGCCGAACACCATGGTGCCGGAGAAGACGTTGCCCACCGCCGTGGCCGGGCTGGTGGAGAAGAGGGTGGCGACCCGTTCGGCGAGGTAGTCCTCGGCGGGGCGTTCGGGCAGGGGCGGCATGACTGCGGCCTGCCCGGTCTGGAGTGGCATCGACGGCATTCCTGGATTTCGTGGCGCTTTTTATACCGCGATGCCTGGAAAGCGGGAACTGCGTCACATCGGTTGGCGATTGCCCGTCAGCGCAGCGTCACGTGGCGGCTGATCAGCGCCCGCAGCGCGGCGGGCTTCACCGGCTTGGCGAGGTAGTCGAGCCCCGCCGCGTGGACTTCCGCCACCAGCTCGGCGCGGGCGTCGGCGCTGATCACCACCCCGGGCACCGGGCCGCCCATGCGGGTCCGCAGCCAGCCCATCAGCTCGGTGCCGGTCTCGCCTTCGTCGAGGTGGTAGTCCACCAGCACCAGTTCCGGGCGCACGGCTTCCTCCAGCAACTGCTCGCACTCCAGGCGGTTGCGCGCGGTCCAGACGCGGCAGCCCCAGCGTGACAGCAGGCTGTCCATGCCGGTGAGGATGCTGTCCTCGTTATCGATGCACAGCACCTGGGTGCCGTTGAGGGCCTGGCCGGCGCCTTCCTGCGGTTGGCGGGCCGGGGCCGGGCGGGCCTGGCGCGCCACGGGCACGGTGACGCTGAAGACGCTGCCCTTGCCGGGCCAGGAGCGCACCTCCAGCCGGTGGCCGAGCACCCGGCAGAGGCCGTCGGCAATCGCCAGGCCCAGGCCCAGGCCCTTCTCGGCGCGGGTCTGGTGGCTGTCGAGGCGCTTGAACTCCTCGAAGATGACCTTGCGCTTGTCCTCGGGGATGCCGGGGCCGCGGTCCCAGACTTCCAGGCGCAGGGCGTCGCCTTCGCGGCGCACGCCCAGCAGCACGTGGCCCTTGGCGTAGCGGAAGGCGTTGGTGAGGAAGTTCTGCAGCACCCGGCGCAGCAGCTTGGCGTCGCTCTCGATGTTCAGCCGGCTGCCGCACAGGCGGAACTGCACGCCCTGTTCCTGGGCCAGGGCCTTGAACTCGGCTCCCAGGGTGTCGAACAGGCTGGCCAGGGGGAAGGTGGTGCGGTCGGGGGTGATGCGGCCGCTTTCCAGGCGCGAGATGTCCAGCAGGTCGGTGATCAGGTCCTCGGCCGAACGCAGCGAGCTGTCGAGGTGCCCCACCAGTTCGCGGGCCTCGGGGGGCAGCGCTTCCAGCTGGTGGGCGAGGGCGGCGGAGAACAGCCGCGCGGCGTTCAGCGGCTGCATCAGGTCGTGGCTGACGGCGGCGAGGAAGCGGGTCTTCGACTGGTTGGCGGCCTCGGCCGTGCCCTTGGCCTCGATCAGCGCCTGGTTCAGCTGGGACAGTTCCTGGGTGCGCTCGACGACGCGCTGCTCCAGGCTTTCGTTGGATTCCTTGAGGGCGTGCTCGGCCTCGCGGAAGGCGGTGATGTCGGTGAAGCTCATGACGAAGCCGCCGCCGGGCATGGGGTTGCCGATCAGCTCGATGACCCGGCCGTTGGGGAACATCCGTTCCGAGGTGTGGGCGTTGCCCTGGCGCATCCAGTACAGCCGGCGGGAGACATGGGCTTCGGCATCACCGGGGCCGCACAGGCCGCGCTCGGCGTTGTAGCGGATGATGTCGGCGATGGGCCGGCCGACGCTGATCAGGCCTTCCGGGTAGTCGAACAGCTCCAGGTAGCGGCGGTTCCAGGCCACCAGGCGCAGGGACTGGTCCACCACGCTGATGCCCTGGGTGATGTTCTCGATGGCGCCCTGCAGCAGGGCGCGGTTGAACTGCAGCACCTCGGAGGCTTCGTCGACGATGCGCACGACGTCCTCCACCTGCATCTCGCGGCCTTCGATGGCGGCCTTCACCACTGCGCGGGCGGAGGACGCGCCGAGCACGCCGGCCAGCAGCCGTTCGGTGTGGGTGATCCAGTCCTGGTTGGCGTTCTGCGTGGGGGTGAAGCTGGTGCCCTGGCGGTAGGCGAAGCGGGCGAAGCTCTGCCGTGCGCGTTCCTCGCCGACGAAGCGGGCGGCGAGCATCAGCAGGTCCTCCACCTGCACCGCCAGCAGCGAGCGGCCGCTGGGGCGTGCCGAGACCACCTGGCCGATGAAGCGGCTGGCCTGCCAGTGTTCGGAGACGCGGGTGCGGGAGAGCACCGAGACCCAGGCGAACAGCAGCCAGTTGCCGGCCAGGGAAATGACCACGCCCTGGGTCTGCGGGTCGATGGGCAGGTGCAGCGGGTTGGCCATCAGCCAGGCCAGGCCGGGGAAGGCCTCCAGCGGCCAGCCGAGGCCGCGCGCCACCAGCGGCAGCACCAGGGTGTAGGCCCAGAGCGCGGAGCCGGTGGCCAGCCCGGCGAACACGCCCCGGCGGTTGGCCTGCTTCCAGTACAGGGCGCCGGCCATGGCCGGGCCGAGCTGGGCGATGGCGGCGAAGGCGATCTGGCCGATGGTGGCCAGGCTGGCGGTGGAACCCAGCAGGCGGTAGCTGACGTAGCCGAGCAGGATGATCACCACGATGCTGATGCGGCGCACCGAGAGCATCCAGTGGCGGAACACCTCGAACGGCCGCTCGGCGTTCTGCCGGCGCAGCAGCCAGGGCAGCAGCATGTCGTTGGAGACCATGGTCGAGAGGGCCACGGCTTCCACGATCACCATGCCGGTGGCCGCCGAGGCGCCACCGATGAAGGCCATCAGGGCCAGCGCCGGGTGGGCCTCGGCCAGGGGCAGGCTGATGACGAAGGAGTCCGGCATCACGCCGGCGGGCAGCAGCATCATGCCGGCCAGGGCGATGGGCACGACGAACAGCGCGGCCAGGGCCAGGTACACCGGGAACACCCAGCGGGCGGTGCGCAGGTCGCGGGCGTCGATGTTCTCCACCACCGCCACGTGGAACTGCCGGGGCAGGCAGACGAAGGCAGTCATGGCCACGGCGGTCTGCACGATGAGGGTCGGCCATTCCACCGGGTGGTTCCAGAAGTTCTCCAGCTGCGGTGCGAGCAGGGCGCGGCGGGTCAGGTCGTCGAAGCCGTCGAAGAGCACGAAGCTGACGTAGGTACCCACCGCGAGGAACGCCAGCAGCTTGATCAGCGATTCGAAGGAAATCGCCATCACCATGCCCCGGTGGTGCTCGGTGGCGTCCAGGTTGCGGGTGCCGAAGAGGATGGTGAACAGGGCCAGCACCAGGGACACGATCAGCGCCGTGTCCTGGGCGCGGGTGCCGGTGGAGTCCGCGCCGGAGCCCACCAGCAGGTTGACGCCGAGGACGATGCCCTTGAGCTGCAGGGCGATGTAGGGCAGCACGCTGACCAGGCAGATCAGCGCCACCACCACCGCCAGCGCCTGGGACTTGCCGTAGCGGGCGGCGATGAAGTCGGCGATGGAGGTGATGTTCTCCTGCTTGCTGATCAGCACCATCTTCTGCAGCACCCAGGGGGCGAACACCATCAGCAGGATGGGCCCCAGGTAGATGGGCAGGAAGGCCCAGATCTGTCCGGCGGCCTGGCCGACGGCGCCGAAGAAGGTCCAGCTGGTGCAGTACACCGCCAGCGACAGGCTGAACATCAGGGCACGCGCCCGGGGCGGCATCGGGGCGCTGCGGCGATCGCCGTAGAAGGCGATGCTGAACAGCACCGCCATGTAGAGGAGGGCGACCGCGGCGATCAGCCCGCTGGACAACGACATGCAGACTCCGGAGGAAAAAGGGCGGGCAGGGCCCGGGCACAGGCTGCAGTTTCGCACCAAAGGTCATTTCCGTCAGGCGGCTGCTACCAAGGTCGCAGGCGGACTTGAGCGCCTCTTGCCGGGCTGTTAGCTTGGCTTGCCGCGCCGGGCCTGGAGCCCGCCGCAGCCCTGCCAGGCAACCGCGTCCGGTTGTCGCGTAGAGCGGGCAGGGGTTATTCGCCTGAGGAGGGCGCAGATGTTCAATCCGCAACCGGTCACCCTGCAGCGTGGCGCATTGCGCCTGGAGCCACTGGGGGAGGCCGATGTCAGCGAGCTGGCGGCCCTGGCCGAAGCCAATCGCAACGAACTGGTCTACATGAGCGGCCCGCTGCGGCCGGACTGGTACCGCCAGGGCATTGCCCAGCAGCGCGAAGGCCAGGCCGTGGTGTTCGCCATCCGCCTGGGTGACCGCCTGGTGGGCACCAGCCGATTCGCCGAATTCATGCCGGCCCTGCCCGCCGTGGAGATCGGCTGGACCTGGCTGGCCGGCAGCGAGCACGGCACCGGCCTCAACGCCTCGATCAAGTACCTGATGCTGCGCCACGCCTTCGAGGAGTGGCAGGTGGTGCGGGTGCAGCTGAAGACCGCCGGCAGCAACCTGCGCTCGCAACGGGCCATCGAGAAGCTCGGCGCGGTGCGCGAGGGTGTGCTGCGCAACCACCGTCGCCTGGCCGACGGGCGCCTGGACGACAGCGTCATGTTCAGCATCACCGACCACGAGTGGCCGGTGGTGAAGCAGGCCCTGGAAGCTGCATTCGTCCAATGAGCACGGGGGGTGAGCGCACGCGCTTCTGGCAGGCCAGTGCGCTGAGCGGGGTCGAGCTCCTGCATGCGCGCTACATCCAGCATCGCTTCTCGCCCCACGTGCACGAAGGCTACGTCTTCACCATCCTCGAATCCGGCGCCCAGCGCTTCCGCCACCGCGGCAGCGACCACCTGGCCGCCGTCGGCAGCATGGTGCTGATCAACCCGGACGAGCTGCACACCGGCTCCAAGGCCCACGAGGAAGGCTGGCGCTACCGGGGGTTCTACCCCGACCTGCACCGGGTGACCGATGTGCTGGACGAACTGGAGATCGCCACCGGTGGCCTGCCCACCTTCGCCGACAGCGTGCTGCATGACCCCGAGGTGACCCGCCGCTTCCTCGACCTGCACTGCCTGCTGGAGCGCAATGCCTCCGCCCTGGAGCAGCAGGTTGCCTGGCGCGAGGCGATCCTGCTGCTGTTCAGCCGCCACGCGCGCATCGGTGCGCCACGGCCGGCGGGGCAGGAGCCCCAGGCCGTGGCGCTGGCCCGCGAGGTGCTGGCGGCGCGCCTGGCCTCGCCGCCATCCCTGGAGGAACTGGCGGCCCTGGTGGGGCTTTCGCCGTTCCACTTCGCCCGGGTCTTCCAGCGCGCCACCGGGATGCCGCCCCACGCGTGGCTCAAGCAGCGTCGCCTGGAGCAGGCGCGGGCCATGCTGCGCAGCGGTTGCGCGCCGTTGTCGGTGGCGATGCAGCTGGGCTTTGCCGACCAGAGCCACCTGACCCGTCAGTTCAAGCAGACCTATGGTGTAGGTCCCGGCGAATACCGGACCGCCAGCGCAAGATCGTTCAAGACCGACTGAGCGCCGGCTGGCAGAGTACGGGGACAAGGAGAATCCCATGTCCCGCTCAACAGAATTCCTCCGCGGCGTTCGCGACATCGTGCCGATGCTCATCGGCGCCATGCCCTTCGGCATCATCTACGGCACCCTGGCCGCCGGGGCCGGCCTCGATGCCTGGCAGACCCTCGGCATGTCCCTGCTGGTGTTCGCCGGCTCGGCCCAGTTCATCGCCATCACCCTGCTGGGCGGTGGTGCCGGGGTGGCGGTGGTGCTGCTCACCACCCTGGTGGTGAACCTTCGCCACGCCCTCTACAGCGCCACCCTGCAACCCTTCGTGCGGCACCTGCCGCGGCGCTGGCGCCTGCCCCTGGCCTTCTGGCTCACCGACGAGGCGTTCGCCGTGGTGCAGCACCGTTATGCGGAGGAGGACGACTCGCCGCTCAAGCACTGGTACTTCCTCGGGGCTGCGCTGGCGATGTACCTGAGCTGGGTGTCCTACACCCTGGTGGGGGTGGTGTTCGGCCAGGCGGTGCCCAATCTCGCGGCCTGGGGGCTGGACTTCGCCATGCTGGCGACCTTCATCGGCATCGTCGTGCCCATGCTGCGCAACCGTCCGCAGGTGGCGGCGGCGCTGGTGGCCGGTGCGGTGGCGGTAGCGTGCCAGGGCCTGCCCTACAAGCTCGGGCTGATGGCGGCGGCGCTGGCTGGCATCGTGGTGGGCGTGGTGCTGGAGCGTCGTGATCGCCTGGACCTGCTGGGGGAGACCCTGTGATGGAAACCTGGTTGCTGATCCTCGGCATGGCCGCGATCACCTTCGCCATTCGCTACAGCCTGTTCGCCTGGCCGGACCTGCGCTTCCCGCCGGTGGTGCGCCAGGGGCTGCACTACGTGCCCACGGCGGTGCTCACCGCCATCGTGGTGCCGGGCATGCTGATGCCTGACGGCGAGCACCTGGCCGTGGCGCTGGACAACGCCTACCTGCTGGGCGGGTTGGGCTGCATCCTCATTGCCGCGCTGACCCGGCACCTGCTGGCGACCATCCTCGGCGGGTTGCTGCTGTTCTTTGCACTGCGGGCGTACCTGGGGCAGTTGCCGATCTAGGCTATAAATCCGCGCCGTTTCAAACATCCTCGCGGCAGATGTGGCTTTCCGACCGGGTCCTGATGTCCAATCAGCGACGTGCGATTCCCTGCGGGGCGCATTCTCGCCAACCATCAGGTACCAAGGACGATGAGCCAACATTCGCAATTCGCTCTGCTGGGCACGCGGCGTTTCCTGCCGTTCTTCGTGACCCAGCTGCTCGGGGCCTTCAACGACAACATCTTCAAGCAATCGCTGATCCTGGCGATCCTCTACAAGCTGGCGATCTCCGGCGACAAGGGGATCTACGTCAACCTCTGTGCGCTGTTGTTCATCCTGCCGTTCTTCCTGTTTTCCGCCCTGGGTGGCCAGTTCGGCGAGAAGTACGCCAAGGACGCCCTGATCCGCGCCATCAAGCTGGCGGAGATCGCCATCATGGCGGTCGGTGCGCTGGGCTTCTTCTTCGACAACCTCTGGCTGCTGCTGGCGGCGCTGTTCGCCATGGGCACTCACTCGGCGCTGTTCGGCCCGGTCAAGTACTCGATCCTGCCCCAGGCCCTGCGCGAGCAGGAGCTGGTGGGGGGCAACGCGCTGGTGGAGATGGGTACCTTCCTGGCGATCCTCGCCGGCACCATCGGCGCGGGCGTCATGATGTCCGCGTCGCACTACGAGCCGATCGTGGCCGGCGCCATCCTGCTTACCGCCTGCCTGGGCTACCTGGCCAGCCGGGGCATTCCCCGGGCGGCGGCGGCCATGCCGGAGCTGAAGCTGGAGTGGAACATCTTCGTGCAGTCCTGGCGCATCCTGCGGCTGGGCCTGGAGCAGCGGCCGTCGGTGTCGCGCTCGCTGGTGGGCAACTCCTGGTTCTGGTTCCTCGGCGCCATCTACCTGACGCAGATCCCGGCCTACTCGAAGGACCTGCTGTACGGCGACGAGAGCGTGGTGACGCTGATCCTCACGGTGTTCTCGGTGGGCATCGCCATGGGGTCGATGCTTTGCGAGCGCCTCTCCGGCGGCAAGGTGGAGATCGGCCTGGTGCCCTTCGGCTCCATCGGCCTGACGGTGTTCGGCATCCTCCTGTGGTGGCACTCCGGCGGCTTCCCCCAGGGCGCCCAGCCCCATGACTGGCTGGCCGTGCTGAGCGAGCCGCAGGCGTGGATGATCCTGGCGGACATCTTCGGCATCGGCCTGTTCGGCGGCTTCTACATCGTGCCGCTGTATGCGCTGATCCAGTCGCGCACCGCGGAGAACGAGCGGGCGCGGGTGATCGCGGCCAACAACATCCTCAACGCCTTGTTCATGGTGGTTTCGGCCATCGCCTCGATCCTGTTCCTGAGCGTCGCCAAGCTGTCGATCCCGCAGCTGTTCCTGGTGGTGTCGCTGATGAACATCGCGGTGAACAGCTACATCTTCAAGATCGTCCCCGAGTTCAGCATGCGCTTTCTGGTGTGGCTGCTCGGCCACTCCATGTACCGCGTGCACCATCGCGGCCTGGAGTCGATCCCGGAGGAGGGCGCGGCGCTGCTGGTGTGCAACCACGTGTCCTTCGTCGATGCGCTGCTGATCGGTGGCGCGGTGCGCCGGCCGGTGCGCTTCGTCATGTACTACAAGATCTACAACCTGCCGGTGCTCAACTTCATCTTCCGCACGGCCGGCACCGTGCCGATCGCCGGCCGCAGCGAGGACCTGCTGGTCTACGACCGCGCCTTCAAGAAGATCGACGAGTACCTGAAGGCGGGCGAGGTGGTGTGTATCTTCCCCGAGGGCAAGCTGACCGGCGATGGCGAGATGAACGAGTTCAAGAGCGGCGTGGAGCGCATCCTCGAACAGAACCCGGTGCCGGTGATCCCGATGGCGCTGCAGGGCCTGTGGGGCAGCTTCTTCAGCCGCGACCCGAACAAAGGCCTGTTCAAGCGCTTCTGGTCCCACATCAACCTGGTGGCTGGCCCGGCGCTGGCGCCGGAGACGGTGGACCGCCTCAGCCTGCAGGCGTCGGTGGCGGCGCTGCGTGGTGAGGTGCGCTGAGCGATCCGGAACGAAAAAGCCCGCCGGAAGGCGGGCTTTTTCATGGGCGCGATTCAGGTGCTCATCTTGAGCCCGATCAGCCCGCAGATGATCAGCGCGACGCTGCCCAGGCGCATCAGCGCGACCGACTCGCCGAACAGGATGACGCCGGCGATGACGGTGCCGACGGCGCCGATGCCGGTCCAGATCGCGTAGGCGGTACCCAGGGGCAGCTGCTTCATGGCCAGACCCAGGAGGCCGAGGCTGATGGCCATGGCCAGCACGGTGAGGGCGGTGGGCAGCGGGCGGGTGAAGCCTTCGGTGTATTTCAGGCCGACGGCCCAACCCACTTCGAACAGGCCGGCGAAGAACAGGATGATCCAGGACATGGTGACCTCCAGAGGGGGACGGAATGTGGGGGCCGTCCCCGGGTGGTCACTGCAGCAACGCACTGAAGGCGTGGCTGGAAGTGGCAGGGCCGTCCCTGCGTTTGCGCAGTATTTTGCACATCCCGCCCGTGCGGACAAGTCCGTACGGGCAGGCGGTTGTCAGTCAATGGTGTGCGGAACGGTCGGAATCGGGTTCGCTCATGCGTCGGAAGATCGCAGCGAGCAGTGAGCCGGACAGGTTGTGCCAAACGCTGAACAGCGCGCTCGGCACGGCGGCCAGGGGCGAGAAATGGGCGTTGGCCAGGGCGGCGCCGAGCCCGGAGTTCTGCATGCCGACCTCGATGGAGAGGGTCTTGCGCTGGGCCAGCGGCAGGCCGAAGACGCGGCCAGCGAGGTAGCCCAACGCCAGGCCGAAGCCGTTGTGCAGCACCACCACCGCCATGATGAGCAGGCCGGATTCGGCGATCTTAGCCTGGCTGGCGGCAACGACGCCGGCCACGATGGCGACGATGCACAGCACCGACACCAGTGGCAGCACCTGTTCGGCCACCTGCACCCGCGCACCCAGCAGGCGTTGCACGATGAAGCCGAGGGCGATGGGCACCAGCACCACCTGCAGGATGGACATGAACAGGGCGCTGAACTGCACCGGCAGCCAGGCCGAGGCCAGCAGCCAGATCAGCGCGGGCGTGACCAGCGGCGCCAGCAGGGTGGTGACGGCGGTGATGGCGACGGACAGGGCCACGTCCCCGCGGGAGAACCAGGTCATCACGTTCGAGGCGGTGCCGCCGGGGCAGCAGCCGACCAGGATGACGCCGACGGCGATTTCCGGTGGCAGCTGCAGCAACCGGCAGAGCAGCCAGGCCAGGCCCGGCATGATGATGAACTGGGCGAGCACGCCGATCAGCACCCACAGCGGCCGCCGCGCGACTTCGCGGAAATCCGCTGCCTTCAGTGTCAGGCCCATGCCGAACATCACCAGCCCCAGCAACGGCACGATCCATTGGGTGATCGGCAGGAAGGGTGCCGGGACGCAGAACGCCAGCACGGCGAACAGCAGGATCCAGAGGGCGAAGGTGTTGCCGACGAAGCGGCTCAAGGCAGCGAGGGCACGCATGGTCATTCCTTGTCGTTATCGTGAAAGCGCCGGCTCTGGGCCGGCGCTTCGGGGAGGGTCAGATGCCCTGGGGTATCTCTTCGCCGCCGAGTGCGTCGAGCAGCTGGGGCAGGAACTCCACCAGCGTCAGCATCATCAGGGTGAAGCTGGCGTCCAGCTGGGCGAGGGCGTCTTCGCCGCCGTCCTGCTCGGCCTTCTCCTGCAGCAGGTCTTCGAAGCGCAGGCGCTTGATCACCAGCTTGTCGTCGAGGATGAAGGAGAGCTTGTCCTGCCAGGCCAGGGACAGCTGGGTGACCAGCTTGCCGGAGGAGAGGTGCAGCTGGATCTCGTCGCTGGTCAGGTCCTGGCGCTTGCAGCGCACCACGCCGCCGTCTTCGTCGGTGTCACGCAGCTCGCATTCGTCGAGGACGTAGAAGTCCTTGGCGGCTTCCTGGGTCTTGACCCACTCGGTGAGAGTGGCGGTGGGGGCGATCTTCACCGAGGCCGGGCGCACCGGCAGCGAGCCGATGGCTTCGCGCAGGGTGGAGAGCAGGTCTTCGGCGCGCTTCGGGCTGGAGGCGTCCACCAGGATCAGGCCCTGGGCCGGGGCGATGGCGGCGAAGGTGGCCGACTTGCGGATGAAGGCGCGCGGCAGCAGGGTCTGGACGATCTCGTCCTTGAGCTGGTCGCGCTCCTTCTTGTAGACCTTGCGCATCTGCTGGGTCTCGATCTCGTCGACCTTCTC
>Ga0247725_1001444_pt1 | contig 12025 bp, 10 predicted proteins | sample OKSTACKMCFT3sol_FD_183021 | JGI IMG/M metagenome (GOLD analysis project Ga0247725, IMG submission 183021) | Subsurface sediment microbial communities from gas well in Oklahoma, United States - OK STACK MC-FT3-sol | ecosystem: Environmental > Terrestrial > Deep subsurface > Rock core/Sediment... | reverse complement strand
GGAAAGTCCTCCCTGCGTCCGCTGATGGCCGGCAGCAGCCCGTCGTTGCCTGATGGATCCAACCCCTCCGCTGCTATAGTGCAGTCGGCTTCTGACGTTCAGTGCAGCCGTCTTCTGAAAACGACATCAAAACCACCCCGGATCGGCTTGCTCAATCGTAAGAAATGACGTAAAACAATCAACGTACACATAAGGTACGTTTTATGATCATTGGCTACGCACGAGTCAGCACCCAAGACCAGAATCCGCAGCTCCAGCTGGATGCGCTCGGAGCGGCCGGCTGTGAGCAGGTGTTTCATGAGAAGGCCACCGGCAAGCTGCGCGAGCGTGTCGAGCTGACAGCCTGTCTGCGATCCATGCGCAAGGGCGATACCCTGGTGGTCTGGAAGCTCGACCGGCTTGCCCGGTCGCTCAAGGATCTGGTCGAGATCATCCATGACCTCGATAAGCGTGAGATCGGCTTCCGCTCTCTCACCGAGTCGATAGACACGACCAGCGCAGGCGGTCGGCTGGTGTTCCACCTGTTCGGTGCTCTGGCCGAGTTCGAGCATGCGCTGATTCAGGAGCGCACCAAGGCCGGACTGGCAGCGGCTCGCGCCAGGGGACGCAAGGGAGGCAGAAAGCCGTCCCTCTCCCCGACCGATGTCCGCAAGGCCGCTGCCATGCTGGCAGACCCGTTGATTACCAAGACCGAGGTTGCCAGCCACTTTGGCGTCTCTCGCGTCACCCTCAATGCCGCCCTGGCCCGTGATGGCTACAGCGGACTTCCTGGCACCGACAGCGGCGCAGCAGGGAAAACCACGAAACGCAGAAGCAAGGCAAAGGATCAAGCTGATGACCAGTGAAGAGTTCAAGAAGACGCTGTGGGATACAGCCAACAAGCTGCGCGGCTCGGTGTCGGCGGCTGAATACAAGTACCCCGTGCTGGGCTTGGTATTCCTCAAGTATGTGTCCGACCTGTACGACGCTCAGGCTGGGGTGATCCGGGAGCGCCTGGCCGACCCGTCATCGGAGCTGTACATCGAGGACGAGGAACTGCGCGCCGAGAGCGCTGCCGTCTTCATCGAGGACAAGACCTTCTTCACTCAGGACAACGTGTTCTGGGTGCCGGCGGAGGCCAAGTTCAGCAAGCTGCTGGAGAAAGCGGCGGCAGCCGATTTCGCGCAGCAACTCGACAAGGCCATGGCGCTGATCGAGGCGGAGAACCCCAGCCTTAAAGGCGTGCTGTACCGCGAGTTCTCACGGCTGGAGCTGGAGCCTGGCAAGCTCGGCGAGCTGTTCCAGTTGATCGCCAAGCTGAAGTTTGACCCCAAGCAGCACGGCAGCCGGGATGTGTTCGGCGAGGTCTACGAATACTTCCTTGGCCAGTTCGCCTTGAACGAGGGTGCCCGTGCCGGCGAGTTCTACACGCCCAAGAGCTTGGTCTCCTTGCTGGTGGAAATCCTCGCGCCGTTCAAGGGCACCATCTATGACCCGGCCTGCGGTTCCGGTGGAATGTTCGTGCAGTCGGCCAAGTTCAAGGATGCCCACGCCAAGCAGCTTGGCTCTTCGGGTGATCTGCCGATCTATGGTCAGGAGAAGATGGCCGAAACCCGCCGCCTGTGCCTGATGAACCTGGCTGTGCATGGCCTGGAAGGCAACATTGGCCAGACTTACGGCTCGACCTTCACCAACGACCAGCACAAGACGCTGCGTGCCGACTACATCCTGGCCAACCCGCCGTTCAACATCTCAGATTGGGAGGCCGAGAAGCTGCAAGACGACCCGCGCTGGGTGCATGGCATTCCGCCCAAGGGCAATGCCAACTACGCCTGGCTGCAGCACATGCTGGCCCGTCTCTCCAGTCGCGGCCGCGCCGGCATCGTGCTGGCCAATGGCTCGATGTCTTCGCAACAATCCGGCGAGGGTGAGATTCGCAAGAACATGGTCATCCATGACGTGGTGGAGTGCATGGTCGCCCTGCCGGGACAACTGTTTTCCAACACCCAGATTCCTGCGTGCCTGTGGTTCCTCTCCAGGGACAAGCGTGTCGGCCCGAACGGCAAGGCTGATCGCAGCAATCAGATTCTCTTCATTGATGCCCGTAAGGCTGCCTCAGGCCGTATCTCGCGTACCCAGGTCGAGTTCACTGACTCTGACATGGCCCGCATCGCTCAGACCTACCACCGCTGGCGTAATACCGTGTTCAGTGATGGCGAGCCCTATGAGGATGTTGCGGGCTTCTGCTATTCGGCTAGCTATGAGGACGTACAGAAGCACGGATTCGTTCTCACCCCTGGGCGTTTTGTAGGCTCAGAGGCGGTGGCTGGTGATGATGAGCCGTTCGTGGAGAAGATGGATCGTCTAACCGCACAGCTTCTTGATCAGATTGCCGAGAGAAATGCTATCGAGAAATCCATTCTGGATGGGCTGAAGGGAATGGGTTATGAAGAAATCCAATAAGCTCCAAGATGTCGTTCAGCTAATAAGGGGGACTACCTACAAAAGTGCTTTGCTTGGCACTAAGGGGCCGGTATTGCTTGGTCTTGGTAGCATTCAGCGAAACGGAGGGTTTCGAGATGATTCGCTGAAGAATTACGGCGGAGAGTCTAGGCCCAACATGCTTTTGCGCCCAGGCGATATGTATGTGTCTTTGAAGGATGTAACTCAATCTGGGGATTTGCTTGGAGCAGTTGCCAGAGTTCCTGAGCATGTCCGTCTGGGGCGATTGACACAGGATACGGTGAAGCTCGATATTGTTGATTCCGAGTATCCGAGGGCGCTGCTGTACTGGAGTTTAAGGGCGCCTCAATATCGAGCCTATTGCCGAGAACATGCAACAGGAACTACTAATCTTGGTTTGGCGCGCGAAGATTTTCTGAGCTTTGATCTTCCCGAGGCTACTCCTGATAGAGTTTCTCTGGCCATGCTGCTTGAGTCTATTGAATCCGAGATAGGTATTTTGCACGGAATCAATGAAACGCTTGAGTCCATGGCTCAGGCTATCTTCAAGTCGTGGTTTGTCGATTTTGACCCGGTGCGCGCAAAGGCTGAGGGCCGGCAGCCGGAGCGCATTGATGCTGCTACTGCCGATATGTTTCCAAATAGCCTAGAGGATTCTGCTATTGGTAGGATTCCTAAGGGGTGGACGGTCGGCATGCTTGGTGATCTTGCAGATGTCTCGCGCAGGCAAGTTCAACCTAACGCAATTTCTGAAGATACTTTTTACGTGGGTCTTGAGCATATTCCGCGGAAAACGCTTGGGCTTGATAGCTGGGATTCGGCGGCTGGGCTGGGCAGTGCGAAATCATGCTTTGAAAAAGGAGACATTTTGTTTGGAAAACTAAGGCCTTATTTCCATAAGGTCGTGGTTGCGCCTTTTTCTGGGGTCTGCTCGACTGATGTAATTGTTTGTAACTCCAAGTCTCATGATTATTATGGCTTTGTTGTGATGCAGCTGTTTAGCTGTGAGCTTGTTGCATTTGCTGACAAGTTATCCAATGGGGCGAAAATGCCGCGATCAAGCTGGAAAGACTTGGCTGGTTATTTTCTGGCAAAGCCTCCTGCTGAGCTGGCGAGAGCTTTTTCAGATACTGTAAAGCCTATGCTTGATCAAATAGTTACAAACATTCATCAGGCTAATAGTCTCTGCCAGCTCCGTGATAGCCTACTGCCGAAGCTGATTCCGGGGGAGCTTCGCTTTCCCGAAGCCGAGTCTATTGTCAGGAGTGCTGTGAATGCATAACTACCCTCTCCATGCTGTGGAAGCGGACGTGCTGCTTCACGAGGGCGATCTGCTCGTGGAGCTGGCTCGCCGGCCAGGCGTCGAGATCCTGCCGTTGCTCAAGGGGCGGCTTGCCGGCCTGCTCAAGCCGGAGATCACCTCGATCAGCATTGCCGACGATGGACTGATCAGGGTGCTGAGCACTGAGCTGGAACTCAGCGAATGTGGCGGCGAGCCACCGTTCGCAAGCATGCAGCCTGTACAGCGCACGGCGCTGAATCTCTTCGAGGCGGTAACGCTGCCGCGCAGTGTGAGAGCGAACATTGACCCAGCCCCAGGCCTCAGCCCCGCGATGCTTGAATGGGCCGCGCAGGCCTGCCTGGAGCCGTCCGTGGCCATGTCGTTGAGGCTGGTCGATGCGGCGGCCTTGCCACTGCTGGAGGCTTGCAGCGCAGCGGATGAGCTGGATGAGCACAAAACTGCCGTCAAGCTGCTACTCGACATGGGCAACGCCTTTGCGGAGCTGCTGCTGCCCACGCTGGATCGCAAGGTCATCGAGGCATCGATTCAGAAGTTGAGCGGAATGCCGCCCTTTGGCTTCGTAGACGGCTGCGATTCCTACTGGGCGGAAATCTGTGCACTCGACACGGGTTTCATGTTTGCAGAGCAGGTAGCTGCCGATGTGCGGGCCAAGGCCGAAGAAGCGCTGGCGGAGCTAAGCGCAGAAGAGCGCCTGGCACTCCTGCTGAGCAAGCAGGACTGCGATGACTGGCTGCATGACCGCATCGGGGACCAAAACACGCCGGAGCACATCCAGCTTCTTGAGCAGTACCTGGATACCGACCTGCTGCTGAGCGACCTGGTTGAGGGCGTTCTTCATGAAGCCGCTGGCCAGGGCGCTCTGCGAGCCTCTGGGCAAGGCGAATTGTTTTCCTAGGGTGATCCTGCAACCATCAGCACTTTGCCATTCGGCGCCCGCTGTAGAGCCTTTGGCCGCAGGGGGCGCTATCTGCCGAAGGACGATGTGCGGGAATGAACGAAAACCATCTGGAGCAAGCGTGCCTGGGGTGGCTGGAGAGCCTGGAGTTCACCAGCCTGAAAGGAGAAGTCGTCTCCCCAGGCGGCACGGAAGGCGGGCGCGAGAAGTATTCCGAGGTGGTGCTGCAAAACCGCCTGCGCGATGCCATCGAAAGGCTGAACCCTGGGATCAGCACTGCGGAAGCTGATGCCGCGGTTTCCAGGCTGGCCCTCTACAGCGCTCAGTCGATGGTGGACGGCAACCGAGAGGTCTACAGCTGGATACGCGATGGCGTACCTGTCGAGCGCATCGAGAGTGATGGAACGCGAACCTTCCCACGGGTTCAGGTGATCGACTTTGCCGGCCCGAACGACCTGCTGGCTGTTCAGCAGTTCACTGTGCATGGTCAGCAGGTCAGGCGGCCGGATATCGTTCTGTTCGTGAATGGCCTGCCGCTGGTGGTGGTCGAGCTGAAGAATCCGGCCGACCCGAACGCTGACATCCAGTCTGCCTTCAATCAGATTCAGACCTACAAGACCGACATCCCGCAGCTGTTCTACTTCAACCTGCTCAACATCATTTCCGATGGCGTCGTGGCCCGCTATGGCTCGCTGACGGCCGATTTCAACCGCTTCTCACGCTGGCGACTGCTCGGCGATAAAGTCGCGCCCAAGTCGCTTCTGGAGCTGGAAGTGATGGTGCGCGGCCTGCTCAACGCCGAGACGCTGATGACGTTCTTCCGGGGCTTCGTCGCCTACGGCGGCACCGATGGCGGCACGTCCTTCAAGATCATTGCCCAGTGGCACCAGTACAGCGGTGTGCTCAAGGCCGTGGAGCGTGCCGTGGGTGCGCTACTGGAGCGTCACGATGGCAAGGGCGGCGTGATCTGGTTTACCCAGGGCTCCGGCAAGTCGCTGCTGGCCCTGTTCTATGTGATGGCGCTACGCGACAGACCGGAGTTCAAGAACCCCACGGTCGTGCTGGTGACCGACCGTAACGACCTAGATGGGCAGCTCTTCGAGACCTTCGCTGATTGTGGGTGGTCGCTGCGAGCCACACCCCAGCAGGCCGACAGCCGGGACGATCTCCGCGACCTGCTTTCGTCTGTCGAGGCCGGTGGCATCTTCTTCACCACGATCAACAAGTTTGCCCCGGAGCGCGGGCAGACCAGCGCTCCCAAGCTGTGCGAGCGCTCCAACGTGATCGTGATCGCCGACGAGGCGCACCGCACCCAATACGGCTTCAAGGCCTCGCTGGACACCAAGAGCGGCACCACCAAGTACGGACTGGCCAAGTACATGCGCGACGCGCTGCCCAATGCCATTTACCTGGGCATGACCGGCACCCCCGTCAGCGACGATGACCGCGACACCGAAGAGGTATTCGGTAGCTGCGTTGATATCTACGACATGATCGCTGCCCAGGAAGATGAAGCCGTCGTTCCGGTCAGTTACGAGTCGCGGATCATCGAGCTGCGCTTCAACGAGGCCGAAAAGCAGGATCTCATGGAGGAGTTCCTGGAGGCGACCGAGACCGAGGACGAGGGCGAGCAGAACAAGACGGCCAGCCGCCTGACGCGACTGGAAGCACTGGCCATGGCCGATGGCCGGCTCACTACCCTGGCTGAGGATTTCGTCGCGCACTGGGAGGCTCGCAAGGAAGCCATTGCCGGCAAGGCCATGATGGTGGCGATCTCGCGTGAAGCGGCCGTTCGCCTGTTCGAGGAAATCGTCAAGCTGCGCCCCGAGTGGGAGGGCAATGACCTCAACTCCGGGCGGATCAAGATCATCATGACTGGCTCCTCTGCTGATCCCGAGGAGTACCAGAAGCACCGGACGAACAAGTCTCAGCGAAAGCAGCTGGAAAAGCGCTTCAAGGACGAGAACGACCCCTTGGAAATCGTCATTGTCCGCGACATGTGGCTGACCGGCTTCGACGCTCCGCCCGTCCACACGCTGTACGTTGACAAGCCGATGCAGGGGCATGGACTGATGCAGGCCATCGCCCGTACCAACCGCATCTGGAAGGACAAGCCAGGTGGCCTGGTAGTGGACTACATCGGCATCGGGCATGAGCTGCGCGAGGCCATCAGGCGTTACACCAAGGCTACCGGCGATGACCGTGAGCCTGTCGATATCAGCGGCCAGGCCCTCAAGATCCTGCTCGACACCCTGGACGTGATCCGCCGCGAGTTCTTCGCCAAGTTCGACTACAGCGGCTTTGAAGACCCACTGAAGGCCCTGGCGCTGCTTGGCGGTGCAATGGAGCATCTGCTTCAGCTCAACCCGGAATCCGACGAGAAGGGCCGCAACAAGGGCGTGCGGGCCTACCTGGATCAGGTCGTCAAGCTGACCAAGGCGCAGGCCCTCGCTGGCACGTCAGCGCAGGCGATGGCGGCACGCGAAGAGATCGCCTTCTTCCAGGCCGTGCGTGTTTGCCTGATGAAGCTGACCCGCTCCGGCGAAATGCGCTCGCAGCTGGAAAAGGAGGCCGCGCTGCGTCAGCTGGTGGCCAAGGGCGTGCTGGTCGATGGGGTCAAGGACATCTTCGCCACGCTGGGCATGAGCAAGCCTGACATCTCGCTATTGGATGAGGATTTCCTGGCGCAGATTCGGAAAATGCCCACCAAGAACCTGGCCGCTGAGCTGCTGAGCCGCTTGGTGGCCGATCAGGTCAAGGCGCGGGGGCAGAAGAACGCTACCCAGGCGAAGCTGTTCACCAAGCGCCTGGAAGAGGCGATCAACCGCTACCAGACCCGTGGCCTGACGACTGCCGAAGTCATCGAGGAGCTGATCAAGCTCGCCCAGGAGATCAACTCGGCCAAGCCCCCGGAGGGCCTGAGCGAGGAGGAGTTCGCGTTCTACCAAGCGCTTTCCGAGAACGAGTCGGCGGTTCGCGAGCTGGGGCATCCGGTGCTGAAGGCCCTTGCCCTGGAGCTGACCGACAAGCTGCGCAAGTCGGCCACGATCAACTGGCAAAAGCGCCAGTCGGCCCGAGCCAGGATGCTGGCGATGGTCAAGGTGTTGCTGGCCAAACATCGCTACCCGCCGGACAACGCACCCGAAGCGACCGAGAAAGTGATTGCGCAGGCGGAGCTGCTGGCCGACGCTTGGGCGCTTGAGCATCCCTGATTCCCATGCCAATCCTTTGCTATGAAATCACGGGTTCGGCCTCCCCGAACCCGCGCAGCACCACCGGAGCCGAGGACGGCCAGCTCTCTGCCGTCCTCAAGGCTGATCATGAAGCCGCCACCGCACAGGTCTACTCGGAGCTGGTGGCCAACCGCCTGGCGATGTTTCTCGGCATTCCTGTGGTGGTTGGCGTGCCTGCGCGTGCTGCTACGGATGAGCGTCTGCGCTTCGCTGCCTTGCGCGCAGCGGAAGCCAGCCTGAATGTCTACGACTTCACCGATGACGATCACGCTGACCCGGATGCGGACGAGTATGCCGAAGTGGCGTTGCCAGAGGGCATGCACACCCAGTCAGGGCATGCCTACGCCATCAAGAGCCTGTGCGAGAAGTATCCGCTGGAGACTGCACAGATTGCCGTGTTCGACCTCTGGATCGGCAATGAAGATCGAGCGCTCAACTTCAAAGCCGAGCTGTCCAGTCAGGACCGTGGCGTCATCTTCGCACTGGATCAGGGGTCGTCTCTGCTGGCGTGTCGCCGAGGCATCGAGGAATCTCTCGCCTGCCTGGAACGCGCCGATCAGCCGACGTTCCATCCCTTCCAGAAGCTGGTCAACGCTCGTTACTGCGGTGCGATGGTCGAGCGGATCATGTCCATGCCGGACTGGGCGATCCTCTCTGCAACGACCTATGACGACACCGTGGGCAACGTCATGCTGCATGAGCAGTTCGCCACTTATGAAGTGCTACTGCGGCGGAAAAAGATGCTGGGCGATCTCGTTGATCGGGTGCTGCTCTGACCAGAGGCAGGCTAAGGTCCGCTTGTAGGCTGCGGAGAGACGTTTGACCTGTAGCTCCACTTGGCGTGCTTCTCGCTGGCTGGGAAAGGGCTTGGCGGCAATGAGGCCTTGTGGTGAGTCGAGCTTGGTGAACAGCGCGCCCTGGCCCTTCTGGTGGGCCAAGATGCGCTGATCCAGGCGGGGGGTGATCCCTGTATAGATTCGCTTGCTACGACATTCCAGCATGTAGACGAACCATATTGAGTCACTCATCGGCTGTTCCCAGGATGTGCTTATTACGTTTCTTGATGAACTCAGGATCAAGGCGGCAGTGAATGTCGGCAGAGAGCAGCTTTTCCAGTTGCACGAGGTGCGGCATCGAAACGCCCATGGCGTGGTGTAGTGTTACACGGTCAAGGTTTCCACGCATCATGGCTGAGAAGATGGCAGAGTTTCTCAGGATTCGCGTTTTCCCTTGAAATGCTTTATCGAGAAAATATAGTTTTGCCGGAATGTGTTTGGCAAACAGCTTTATCAGTGATCGCTCTTTGGGTGGGGTTTCTGCCCAGTCTGGCTTTATTTCAGAAAGAACTTCAAGAATTATCCTTTCAATGCTCTTAGGGACGGAAAGCCAAGCCCGAGCAGGCTTGATCACGACATGGCCATTTTCGTGCCTTTCAACGCAGGCTAGGTTGATATTTAAGGCTGCGGTCGCTGTCATACCCATTCGGCACACAAGCCATGCGGCAAGATACTCGGGGTCCGTTGTGCGCGAGCGGATCTCTGCGAGAAACCGATTAAGATCATCGGGCATCATCAGCTGGAAGTTGTAAGGCGACTTATTGGAAGGCTTCGATTTTTTCCTACCACGGCCATCTTGGAACTTTTGCCGGGTATCAATGAATCGATAAAATCGAAATATTGGCCTGACTTCTTCTTTAGCGCAATTTTCAAAGAAATCAACGATATCCCGTTTTTTCACCGCACCCCAATCGATGATTCCGTTGGCATGAAGGTAATGTGCGAGGCGTATCGGACCTCCCAGCTCTCTGACTACATACTTGTCAGAACGAGTGTGACCTTTCCTTATTAATATACTATATCGCCTTTCGAGCTTCCTCTTGTAGGCATTAAGTTTTCCCCGGAGCCCTTCGGGGAGCTCTTCAGGAATTGATCTATCCTTCAGCGGGACTCTGATTTCTATGGATGGCAAGAGGGAAAGCTGCTTTGCGAGATATATCGAGAGCTCTGCAGATGCCCGTTTAAGCAAGATGTGCCGCTCTTCGGGGAATAGATCGGCAAGATACTCTTGCACTTTGGATTCGGACTGATCGTGTGCATGACCAAGACCCGCCAGCAGGCTGATGAAGTGCGTCATCTCATTTCCCGAAGGTTTCCGGGAGCGTAGAGACTCTGCACACATTTTCAGCAGGCTGCCATCAGGTTGATTGCTCCAGCACTCGCTTGAGCGCTCTACATTGGAACGCATGCAGTGGTCAGGGGCAGGACCGCACCAAACCGCGCGCTGAAAGCGACCGCCACAAAGCTTGCAGTCCACGATAAGCGGCGGGCGCTTAGTCGTTCTTGATTTTTCCTGCATGGAGGTGCGATACCTTGGGGCCTACAATTTCTTCATCTGCGATGTTTTTGAGCTGCTTTGCACGGGAGGGCTTTGTGCGCTTGCCTTCACTCGGTACAGAGACAGCACCGTCGGAAGGCCGCTCCTCCACAACATCACTCCCTTGCCGTTGAAGTCGAATGACACCGTATCTGAACGGTTGTAGACGGCTTCTAAGCTCCTCGACAAACTCCTCAGATGCATCGGTGACATTGGTCTCAAAGAGATCGCCAGGGAGGCACTGCAATTCATTGCAGATAGCCTCTATCATCGAAAGACTCAGCGAAACATCGTCGGATCGAAATTTTCGACTGAGGGCGGTTCTGGTAATTTGCCATCCCTGGTTTTCAGTGAGCCGCTGAGCCATTTCCTCGAAGGTGTTTATGCCTGAGTCCTTCATCAGGACTTCCAAGCGATTGCCCAGCTTTATTTTCATTTATTTTCAATCCTCATCATCAAAAAAGCTGCTGAACAGGTTGAGCGGGGCATTTGCCTCGTTCGCGGCATCCAGCGGCGCAGGGTGGTAGTACCCTAGCGTTGTGTAGAGGTTTTTGTGTCGCATATATTTCTGCGCCACCTCTGCCGAGAAGACGCCAACCATATTGGTGCAGCCGGTATGCCTGAGAATATGCGGTGTCAGCTTATGGTGCATGAGCCCAGCTTTGACCGCCATGCTGTTAAGGCGAGTTCGGAAAGCGTTGGGGTTGATGACGCCACCGCGCTCACTGGGGAAAAGGAGATTGACAGTCGCATACTCTTTGTCGTCGTAGCGGCATAGCCCGTTCCCAGAATTTTTCCGGCGGAGGAGAATTTTTTGCCGAATGCTTGACAGATACCACATGAGCAGTTCGTAGATCTCAGGTTCACGCATCGGGATAGTTCCAGTGGAATCATTTTTCCCGGTGATGGTAAGAGTTCCGAAGTTCTGGAATGCCTTCATTCTCGGATCGTAGCTGGCCTTGAAATCATGCAGCTGAATGGTAACCAACTCTGATACGCGTAGAGCAAAATGGATTGCTATATGAAACATCACGCGATCACGTTGCAGCGGCAGGAGGGACTTACTGCGACTCGCATATGCTGCCTTGATATCGAAGGCAAACTGTTGGTCGATAGCATCAATTTCAGTCGGCGTCAGAGCCCAGGCTTTGGGACGGGCAGCATTTAATTTATGCCGCTTGACTGCAATACCATTTTCTTCTGTTACGAACTTGACTGGGCGGACCTTGAAGGTCGCCTGGATTTCATTGACCCGCTCCATATCGAGCATATAGGCCTGGAAGGAGCGCCAACCCGCACAGTAGACAGCCACCGTGGAAGGGGCCAGCTGCTGGCCGTCCTTGCTCATGCGCGACTCGAAGAAGCGGCTGACGTGGACGGGCTTGAGTTCCCAGGGGGCGACCTGAGCGTGGTTCAGCAAGCGGAAGAGATTGGAGGAGTGAGACTCGACGCTTTTCTTCTTCAATCCGTCCAGATGGAGGAGCTGGGCCTCCCAGTCACGGATCAGGTTGGTAGCGTACACCAGTGCTTCGCCGCCCAAGAAGCTCAGGCTGCGGGCATTGCCGACTGTTCGGCCACTCTGCTTAGTGGCTGAACTATTGGCTGTGCGCTTTAGGTTCACTACGTTCTCCATGCGCACAAACGTAGCCTAAGCGGCTCATTCGTGCAAGATTTGCACGAACAAATTTTAGCTCGGCTCGCTTCAGCTCATGGATTTTTGGAAAAAGCTCCTGAGCGTGCAAATCCTGCACGATAATAGTGGTGATATTGGATATAAAA
>Ga0247725_1001443_pt1 | contig 12034 bp, 11 predicted proteins | sample OKSTACKMCFT3sol_FD_183021 | JGI IMG/M metagenome (GOLD analysis project Ga0247725, IMG submission 183021) | Subsurface sediment microbial communities from gas well in Oklahoma, United States - OK STACK MC-FT3-sol | ecosystem: Environmental > Terrestrial > Deep subsurface > Rock core/Sediment... | reverse complement strand
ATGTGAGAGTAGGTCATCGTCAAGCTCCTATCCCCAAACCCCCATCCGCTCACGCGGTTGGGGGTTTGGCCTTTCTGGACGACAGAAAACTTTCCAGGGCTGCTGTCTCGGCAACTCTAGGGAAAAGTGCGCAGGCCGCATGCGCGAATCGCGCGCATTAAAAAGCCACCGGGACGGTGGCTTTTGCGTTTCTGGAGCATTAGGGCAGATCAGTCGCCGCGGTACTCACAGCCACTGGTGCAGGTCTCGTGTACGCGGATGCGGGACAGTTCCGGCAGCAGCGGTTTGAGTTCCTGCCAGATCCACTTGGCCAGGTTCTCGCTGGTGGGGTTTTCCAGGCCGGGGATGTCGTTCAGGTAGTTATGGTCGAGGCGTTCGTAGATCGGCTTGAAGATCGCCTTGATCTCGGCGAAGTCGCGAATCCAGCCGGTGTGCGGGTCGACCTCGCCCTCGATATAGATGGCGGCGCGGAAGGAGTGGCCATGCAGGCGGCCGCACTTGTGGCCCGCCGGCACATGCGGCAGGAGATGGGCGGATTCGAAGGTGAATTCTTTGAACAGTTCCAAGATAAACGCTCTGCTGGATAGGCCGCGAAGCGGCGTGAAGCTCGCCTGGCAGTTTACCAGTTCGAACGCTTAACGAGCCTGTCGCAGGCGATCGAGCTCGTTATTCAGCCAGCCGGCCGAAGGCTGCAACTTGCCCTGGCAATTCACCTGGTAGGGCTCACCGCTCATGCTGCTCTCGCTCGCCGCGCGGGCGATGAAGTCCTCGGGCGCGTCGACCAGGCCCTTGTCTTCCAGATAGTCGAGCTTCTTCTGCAGGTGCTTGCGGGCATCGGCGGGCGAATGCTTGCTGCCATTGCGGATGAACTGGCAGCCGCTGCTCTCGACGAAGGCGAGCAGTCCCTTCACTTCCTCGCGGCCCTGTTCATCCAGGGCGGCCTGCACGTTACTGCAGAAGATCAGGGTAGACAGCACCAGACTTCGGCTTAGCGACATGATGGCTTCCTGGCCGTGCGTTCAGAGAGGTTGCAGGCGTTCGCCCAGGCGACCGCTGTCGGCCAGTTCGAGGAACTCGTCACCGAGGCGCTGGCTCTCGGCCATTGCCTTGCGCCAGTAGCGCTCGCGTCCGCTATCGTCGCCCAGGTAGCGCTTGAAGTCGCTACGGTCCGGCAGCTTGCCATGGGGCAGGCCCGCCAGGTATTCACGCGACGGCGCCAGCAGCAGCACGTCCTGCAGGCGCTCGGCGTCGCCGCGGCGCCAGGGCAGGCCCTTGTCGAACCAGCCGGGGATGACCTTGTCGGTGAAGTGCGGATAGAGCACCACGCCATCGCCCTGGTAGGGCAGGTCGAGGTGGTAGTCGAGCAGGCCGCCATCGCGATAGGCGCCGGGCTCCAGGCCGGGAATGTCGCGGATCGCCTCCATCACCATGGGGATGGAGCCGGAGGCCAGCAGGGCATGGCGCAGGTTGTCCGCGGCCAGGACATGAAAGTGCGAGCGAAAGTCGCGCAGCGCGGCCAGCGGCGGCGTCTGGCGGATGTCATGCAGGATCACCCGGTCGAAGTGGCGACTCAGGCGGCTGCGGCTCAGCAGGTTGTTGCCGATCACCGAGGACAGGCCCAGGCCGAGCTTGCCACGATGATCATGCTGCAGCAGGCCGTGGCTGCGCACCACCACGATGTTCAAGCGGTAAAGCGGGTTGCTCAGCACGCTGGCATCCTGGCCTTCGAGCAGGTCGTCCAGCAGCTGCACGCAGCTGCGCGACACCTCGGCCATGCTCACGCCTTTGGCGAAGCGCTGGCTGGTATAGAGCTCGCCCAGGCGGCGGATGCCGGCGCAAGCGTCGGGCAGGCAGGCACTGGCGAAACGCCAGGAGCCGATGGACGCACCGATCAGGGTGCGCTCGCGTGGCTCCCGTGGCAGCCAGTCGCCGAACAGCGCCAGATCCAGCCCCTGGATGCCGAGGCCCTTGGGGCCGCCGGCGGCACCAGGCAGAATGCCGACGTCGGCCGGCTGCAGGCCGCGTTCGCGAATGCGTGCGAGGGCGCGCTTGCCGGCGCGCAGGCTGAGGGCGGGCGACTTGATATGGATGGCGGTCATGCTCGGCTCCGTATTGCAAGCCAGCGATTATAGTGGCGTGGTCTGGCAGGCCAAGCGGCTTCAGGCGGTGAATACCGCCTCAGTTGTGAGGCGCAGCCGGATTCAGTTTGAATTAAGTCGGCTTGATTACCCTGGGCGCCGTGAACAACCGACACCCCCGAGGAGAACACCATGAACAAGCTGACCAGCCTTTTCGCCGTTGCCGCCCTGGCTGCCACCACCGGTTTGGCCCAGGCCCGTGACCTGGGCCCGGACGAGGCGCTGAAACTACGCGACGCCGGCACCATCCAGGATTTCGAGAAGCTCAACGCAGCCGCACTGGCCAAGTATCCGGGCGGCAAGATCGAGGACACCGAGCTGGAGCAGGAGCACGGCCGCTACGTCTACCAGGTCGAACTGCGTGACGCCCAGGGCGTGCAGTGGGACGTGGAGCTGGACGCCAGCACGGGGCAGGTCCTGCAAGAGCACCGGGATGACTGATGAAATTCGCGTTTCGCTATAGCGGCATCCTTGCCCTCGTCCTCGCGGTACTGGCGCTCGATGCCCAGGCCCGCGATCTCGACCAGGACGAGGCCCTGCGCCTGCGCCAGGAGGGCGTCATCCGCCCCCTGGAGGAGCTGATGGCACCGGCCCTGGGACGTTATCCCGGGGCCGATCTGCTGGAGGCGGAACTGGAGGAGGAGGACGATGTGCTGGTCTACGAGGTGGAGCTGCTGACCGCCGATGGCATCGTCCGCGAACTGGAGCTGGATGCCCGCGATGGCCGCATCCTCAAGGACGAAGTGGAGGACTGATGCGTCTTTTGCTGGTGGAAGATCATGTGCCCCTGGCCGATGAGCTGCTGGCCGCACTCGGCCGCCAGGGCTACGCGGTGGACTGGCTGGCCGATGGCCGCGATGCCGCCCACCAGGGGGCGACCGAGCCCTACGACCTGATCGTTCTCGACCTCGGCCTGCCCGGCAAGCCGGGGCTGGACGTGCTGCGAGAGTGGCGCGCCGGCGGCCTCGCCACGCCGGTACTGGTTCTCACCGCGCGCGGCTCCTGGGCCGAACGCATCGAAGGGCTCAAGGCCGGCGCCGACGACTACCTGACCAAGCCTTTTCATCCGGAAGAGCTGGCCCTGCGCATCCAGGCCCTGCTGCGCCGCGCCCATGGCCTGGCCAACCAGCCGCAGCTGGAGGCGGCCGGCCTGCAGCTGGACGAGAGCCGCCAGTGCGTGACCCGCGACGGCGAGCAGATCGAGCTGACCTCCGCCGAATTCCGCCTGCTGCGCTACTTCATGCTGCATCCCGGGCAGATCCTGTCGAAGAGCCAGCTGGCCGATCACCTGTATGACGGCGAGAGCGAGCGCGACTCCAATGTACTGGAGGTGCATGTCAACCGCCTGCGCGGCAAGCTCGGCCGCGAAGTCATAGAGACCCGCCGTGGCCAGGGCTATCGCTACGCCGGGGTCGGCGCTTGAAGTCGATCCAGCGCCGCCTCAGCCTGGGCCTGGTCGGCACGCTGGTGGTGGTGGGCCTGGTCCTGGCGCAGAGCAGCCTGTGGCTGTTCGACCACAGCCTGCGGCGTTACCTGCAGGAAGACCTCAAGGACGAGACACAGACCCTGCTGACCGCCCTGGTGCGCGGCCAGAATGGTGTGCAGCTGGACGAGCGGCGCCTGGACCCGACCTTCCAGCGGCCCTTCTCCGGCCACTATTTCCGCATCGATTTCGCCGACCAGGTCTGGCGCTCGCGCTCGCTGTGGGACCGCAACCTGCAGCAACCTGCCGCCACGGGCCTGCAGACCGGCCTCGGCGACGGCCCCCGAGGTCAGCGCCTGCTGGTCTATCGCGCCGACTACCAGCGCTTCGGCCAGCAGTTCTCCATCAGTGTGGCCCAGGACTACACGCCCATCCTTGAGAGTTTCCGCCGCCTGCAATGGCTCGGTCTGGGGCTGGGTGGCGGCGCGCTGCTGCTGATCCTGCTGGCCCAGCGCTATACGGTGCGCTCGGCGCTGCGCCCGCTAGAGCGGGTGCGCGAGCAGATCGCCCAGTTGCAACAGGGCCGGCGTAGCGAGCTGGACAGCCAGGTGCCGCAGGAGCTCGAACCTTTGGTGGGGCAGATCAACCATCTGCTGGCCCATACCGAAGATACCCTCAAGCGCTCGCGCAACGCCCTGGGCAACCTCGGCCACGCACTGAAGACGCCGCTGGCGGTACTGGTCAGCCTCAGCGAGGGCGAGGACCTGCGCGACCGGCCTGAACTGCAGGCCACCTTGCGCGAGCAGCTGAGGCAGATCCAGCAGCGCCTGGAGCGCGAGCTGGGACGGGCGCGATTGGCCGGCGAGGCGCTGCCCGGGGCGCATTTCGATTGTGCCGCGGAGTTGCCGGGGCTGTTCGCCACCCTGGGCATGATTCATCGCCACGGCCTCAAGCTGGAGTGGCAGGCCGAGCCGGGGCTGTGTCTGCCCTGGGACCGCGAGGACCTGCTCGAGCTGCTCGGCAACCTGCTGGACAACGCCTGCAAGTGGGCCGATGCCGAGGTACACCTGAGCCTGGCGCAGGAAGGCGAGGGCTATCGGCTATGGGTGGACGACGATGGCCCCGGCATCGCGCCCGAGCGCCGCGACGAGGTGCTCGGGCGTGGCACTCGGCTGGATGAGCAGGTGGCCGGGCATGGCCTGGGCCTGGGCATAGTGCGCGACATAGTCGAGGCCTGGGGTGGCCGCCTGAGCCTGGAGGACAGCCCGCTGGGCGGGCTGCGGGTAGCGGTCAGCCTGCCCGGGCGGCGCTGATCACATGCCGTTGGTGAAGGTCGGGTTGCTCAGGTCGATGGCCGCGCGCACCGGCTTCAGCGCCTCGGCGTACTTGCCGAGGATGTCCAGGGCGTAGTCGGCGCGCTTGCGGATGCGCAGGTCGTCCTCGCCGCTGGCCTCGCCCTCGTTCAGCACCGCCTCCACCTGGCGCACGATCAGGTGTTCCGGCAGGTAGGCGATGCGGCAGTTCTTGTAGCCGGAGGCGCGCAGCTCGCTGATCGGATAGGCGCCACCTATGCCCGAGGAAACCCCCACCAGCAGCGCCGGCTTGTGCGCCAGCTCGGCCTTGCTGGCGTAGAGGAAGAAGTTCTTCACCGCCGGGCAGGCCATGCCGTTCCATTCCGGGGCGATCACCACTAGCGCATCCGCGGCGGCCAGCTGCTGCTGATACTCGGCCCAGGGGCCCTTGTCGTCGGCCGGCCACAGCGGCAAGCCGCGTTCGCCGAGGTCGATCAGGCTGCACTGTCCGGCGCTGGTCAACCCCAGCTCGATCAGGCGTTGGCGGAGATAGCGGGCGACCTTGGCGGACTGGCTGCCGCTGCGGCTGGAACCGGCGATCAGGGCGATATTGAGCATGGGCGAAGTCTCCTGCGGAAAATTGTGCGCAGGCTACCGGCCGCTCTGGAACGGGGCAAGTGGCGAGGCGCCAGGGGTGCGGACGAATGACGCCAGCACCCCGGCACGGCGCCGGGTCAGACGCGGAACTGGTCCATCAGCCCCTGCTGGTGGTTGGCCAGGCTGTTCAGGTTCTGGCTGACCCGGGCCGACTCTTCGGCCTGGCTGGACAAGGCCTCGGTGACATCGCGAATGCTCGCCACGTTACGGTTGACCTCTTCGGCCACCGCACTCTGCTCCTCGGCGGCCGAGGCGATCTGCAGGTTCATGTCGTTGATCACGGTGACCGCGTCGCCGATGCGGCGCAGGGCGGTGACCGCCTGCTCGACCAGTTCGACGCTGCCCTGGGCCTGCTTGTGGCTGCTGTGCATGGAGCCGACCACGTCGCGGGTGCCGCTCTGCAGGTTCTCGATCACCTGGCGGATTTCCTCCACCGAGTCCTGGGTGCGCTTGGCCAGGTTGCGCACCTCGTCGGCGACCACGGCGAAGCCGCGGCCGGCCTCGCCGGCACGGGCCGCCTCGATGGCCGCGTTGAGCGCCAGCAGGTTGGTCTGCTCGGCGATGGCGCGGATCACTTCCAGCACCGAGCCGATCTGTTCGCTGCTGCTGGCCAGGGCTTCGACCTCGCTCATGGCGGAGCTGAGTTCGCTGGCCAGCTGCTCGATGGACAGGGTGGTGCGGTCGATCACCGTCAGCCCTTCGCGGGCCGCGGCATCGGCACTGCGCGCGGCGTCGGCGGCCTGGGCGGCGTTGTTGGCCACGTCGTGGGCGGTGGCGCTCATCTCCTGGGAGGCGGTGGCCACCTGGTCCACTTCGCGGAACTGCTGCTGCATGCCGGCGCTGGTCTGGCTGGCGATGGCCGCGGACTGGTCGGCGGTGCTGCGGGCGTCCTGTACCGAGCGTTTCACGTCGGCGATGATCGGCTGCAGCTTGTCGAGGAAGCGGTTGAACCAGCCGGCCAGCTCGCCCAGCTCGTCCTGCTTGGCGTAGTCCAGGCGGCGGGTCAGGTCGCCCTCGCCGCTGGCGATGTCGCGCAGCATGCCGGCCACGCCGAGGATGGGGCGGGTCACGCCACGCGCGGTCAGCCACATCAGGGCCAGGCCGACCAGGATGGCGAGCAGGCCGACCGCCAGGGAGAACAGCGAGTCGCCGGTGCGGCGTTCCTCCAGGCGCTGTTCGAGCTGCCTGGCCGGGCCGAGCAGGGCCTGTTGCGGGACCTCCAGCAGCACGCCCCAGGGCTGGGCCTCGGGAATCGGCAGCAGTGGCTCGAACACGCGCAGGACGCTGTCGTGTTCGAGGAACTCGGCGCGGCCACTGCCGAGCAGGGCCTTGATCTCGCTCTGGTGATCGCTGAAGGCATCCTCCAGCGGCTTGCCCAGCTTGCCGGCTTCACGGCTGTGGCCGGCCAGCAGGCCGGCGGGGCTGAGGATGCTGACATGGGCCTGGCCGTCGTAGAGCTCGCTGCTGGCCTTCTGGGCGATCTGCTGCAGGCTCTCCAGGCTGATGTCCACGCCCATCACGCCTATGACCTTGCCGTTCTGCTCCAGCGGGAAGGCGATGCTGGTCATCAGCACCTGCTGGCCGTTGACGTCGTCGAAATAGGGGTCGAGCACGCAGGTCTTGCGGCTGTCGCGCGGGCAGGTGTACCAGGCGTTGTAGGGCGTACCGCTGGGGCCGGCGGTGGTGTCCTGCAGCTGCGCTTCGTCCATCGACTCCGACTCCAGCGTGCCCGGCGTGCTCTGCGACCAGTAGAGGGAGAAGCGGCCCTTGTCGTTGCTGCCCAGTTCGGCCTGGCCGGCGAACAGGTCGTCCTTGCCATCCAGGCCGTTGGCCTCGAATACCAGATACAGGCCGAGCAGGTTGGGGTTGGCCTCCAGGGCCGAGCGCACCTGGCGGGTCATGTCCTCGCGCAGGTCGAAGGCATCGAGGAAGCGTTTCTCGGCCTGATCCTTGAGGAACAGCACCTGGCGCGAGAAGCCCTTGCCGTATTGGTAGGCATCCATGAAGTAGCGCTGGATGCGGATCGCCTGCAGCTCGCCGCGGGCGGCCATGCGCAACCGCGCGGACTCTTCCAGCATGCCCGAACTGGCCGTGCGTACCAGCTGCGCGCTGCGCGTGGCCTGGTACAACGAGGCGCCTACCAGCAAGGTCACTATGGCCAGCAGACAGAGGCCGGCGAGCAGGGTGATTTTCCACTGGATAGAGAGGCGGGACAGCATGGGCGGGTCCTTGTGAGTTCAGACTACTGAGTCATGTATCGGTAAGGACGACGGAAGCTTGACCGATTTCATGACCGACTTGAGCTACGGCGGAAAACCGCTTGGTGAGCGGACAGGAATTATGCACGCATTGCCCAGAATTTCGCACGCCGGATTCTTTGACAGAAACTGACCGATCAGGCAGAGTCTTGCGCTTTTTTCCCGCCTCTGGCGGGTTGTGCAAGTCGGCAATTGGAGTCTCGCAATGAACGCAGTGGTAGCCGCGGTCGGCATCATGCTGGTCCTCAGTCTGTGCCGGGTGCACGTGGTGGTGGCGCTGATCGTCGGCGCGCTGGCCGGCGGCCTGCTCGGCGGTCTGGGGTTGGAGGGCTCGCTGGCCGCCTTCAATAAAGGCCTGGGCGGCGGCGCCACGGTGGCCCTGTCCTATGCGCTGCTCGGCGCCTTCGCCGTGGCCATCGCCAAGTCGGGTCTGGCCCACGCCCTGGCAGATCGCGCGCTGGCGCTGGTGGGGCGCCAGCAGGAGCAGAGCGGTGGCGCGCTGAAGTGGCTGCTGGTCGGCCTGCTGCTGGCGGTATCGGTGGCCTCGCAGAATATCCTGCCGATCCACATCGCCTTCATCCCGCTGCTGGTGCCGCCGCTGCTCTATGTGCTGAGCAAGCTGCAGATCGATCGCCGACTGATCGCCTGCGTCATCACCTTCGGCCTGATCACCCCCTACATGTTCCTGCCGGTGGGCTTCGGCAACATCTTCCTCAACGAGATCCTGCTGGCCAACGTGGCCAAGGCCGGGGTGGACGTGAGCGGCGTGAGCGTCACCGAGGCCATGCTGATCCCGGCCATCGGCATGCTCTTCGGCCTGCTGCTGGCGGTGTTCTTCAGCTACCGCGGCAAGCGCGCCTATGCGTTGCAGCCGATCGTGCAGGCCGAGCGCGTCGAAACGCGCTACAGCCCACTGAGCCTGCTGGTGGCCGGCGTGGCGGTGGCCGTGGCGTTTGTCGTGCAGCTGTGGCTGGACTCGATGATAGTCGGCGCGCTGGCGGGCTTCGTGGTGTTCTCGGTGTCCGGCGTGGTGCGCTGGAAGGAGGCTGACGACCTGTTCACCGAAGGCATGAAGATGATGGCCATGATCGGCTTCATCATGATCGCCGCGCAGGGTTTCGCCGAGGTGATGAATGCCACCGGTGATGTACGCGCGCTGGTGGATGCCTCGGCGGCCTGGATCGGCAACAGCAAGGCGATGGGCGCATTGCTGATGCTGCTGGTCGGGTTGCTGGTGACCATGGGCATCGGCTCGTCCTTTTCCACCGTGCCGATCATCGCCGCCATCTTCGTACCGCTGGGCGTACAGCTGGGCTTCAGCCCGCTGGCCATCGTCTGCATCGTCGGTACCGCCGGCGCCCTGGGCGATGCCGGCTCGCCGGCCTCCGACTCGACGCTCGGCCCGACCTCGGGGCTGAACATCGACGGCCAGCACAACCACATCTGGGACACCGTGGTGCCGACCTTCCTGCACTACAACCTGCCGCTGCTGGTGTTCGGCTGGGCCGCCGCCATGCTGCTCTAGGGCGTATCTCGCTCGCGCTGAGCTAAACCTAAGTGACCGTGCGGTCGCTTATGCAATCGACGGGGCTGCCGATAAACCGGCAGCCCCGTTTCGCTTTCGAATAGACGCCTCCAGAGGAAAGGACAATGCGCCTCACACTGAAAAGCAAAATGCTCCTGCTGGCCCTGCTGCCGGTGATCCTGTTCGCCATCGTGCTCAGTGGCGCGGCGGCGAAGATTCTGCTCGATCTGGCCGAGGACGAGGTCAAGGAGACGCGCGAGCGCCTGCTGCAGGAGAGTCGCCAGGAGCTGCAACACTACATGCAGATCGCCATGGGCTCGGTGCAGGCGCTGTATGACGGCGCGAGCCAGGGCGACATGGCCAGCCGCGAGCAGGCCATCGCCATTCTCTCCAAGATCAAGTACGGCAAGGACGGCTACTTCTTCGGTCACGACTCCAGCGTGGTGCGCCTGTTCCGCGGCGACAGCCCGGTGGATGTGGGCAAGAACCTGTCCGAGCGCAAGGATCCCAATGGCGTCTACGTCAACCGCGAGCTGGTGCGGGTGGCCAAGGACGGCTCCAACTATGTCGAGTACAGCTCGCCGCTGCCCACCGACGACAGCGTGCTGGTGCCCAAGCTGGCCTACAGCTACTACCTGCCCAAGTGGGACCTGGCCCTGGGCACGGCGGTCAACCTGGACGGCGTCGAGGCCCAGGTCGCCGAGGTCGAGGCGGCCATCGAGGAGCGCGTCAGCACCATCCTCACCAGCATCCTGGTGATCGCCGTGATCATGCTGGTGGTGTTCGGCATCCTCGGCCTGACGCTGAGCAACGCCTTCCTGCGCCCGCTGCAGCAGATCAAGGCCAACCTGGACGACATCGCCGCCGGCGAGGGCGACCTGACCCGCCGCCTGCCGGTGACCAGCCAGGACGAGCTGGGCGAGCTGGCCGGCTCCTTCAACCGCTTCGTCGAGAAGATCCACGGCCTGGTGCGACAGATCGCCGAGATGACCACCCAGCTGACCGGCCTGGTCGGTGAGGTGGCCGCGCAGGCGCAGCGTTCCGAGCAGGCCATGGAGCGCCAGCGGCATGAGACCGACCAGGTGGCCACGGCGATCAACGAGATGTCCGCCGCCGCCCACGAGGTGGCGCGCAGCGCCCAGGGCGCGGCCGAGGCGGCGCAGCAGACCGACAACGAGGGCCAGGCGGCGAAGAAGGTGGTCGATGGCAGCATCGAGCGCATTCACGCCCTGGTCGAGGACATCCGCGAGAGCGGCGTGTCCCTGGACAACCTGCAGCAGGACGTGCAGTCCATCGTCAGCGTGCTCGATGTGATCCGCTCCATCGCCGAGCAGACCAACCTGCTGGCGCTCAACGCCGCCATCGAGGCGGCCCGCGCCGGCGAGGCCGGGCGTGGCTTCGCCGTGGTCGCCGACGAGGTACGCGCGCTGGCCAGCCGTACCCAGCAGAGCACCCAGGAAATCCAGGGCATGATCGACCGCCTGCAGGGTGGCACCCGCGACGCCGTCACCGCCATGCGCCGCTCCAGCGATGCCGGCGAGATCACCAGCGAGCAGGCCAACCAGGCCGGCGCCTCGCTGGATGCCATCGCCCAGCTGATCGGCACCATCAATGCGATGAACGCGCAGATCGCCAGCGCCGCCGAGGAGCAGACCGCGGTGGCCGAGGAGATCAACCGCAGCGTGCACCAGATCGCGGTAGCGGTGGAGAGCGTGGCCGAGGAGACCCGCCACGGCGCCGAGACCTCGCGTAGCCTGGCCGGCCTGGGCGAGCGCCTGGGGGCGCTGGTGCGGCAGTTCCGTATCTGATTCGGTGATGCAATGAACAAGGGCGCCCACGGGCGCCCTTGTTCATTCCGGCGCTTCCGGTCGGCTCAGCCGGGCGTCCATCGACCCGGCTCTAATCCGGGCCATGGCCTGGCTTGCGCGCGACAGACGAGCCGGCAGAGTGGATTGGGCAGCGCTGCCCGGGCAATCGCCGGGCAGAAAAAACCCGGCCTGGGCCGGGTTCTTCGTTTGCATTCGGTGCTTAGTGGGCGACCGCCACCAGTCCGGCCTGTTGCACCAGTTCCAGCAGCGGCTGCGGGTAGACGCCGAGGAAGAAGGCGAGCAGGGCGACGAACAGCAGCATGATGCCGCCGGCGCGCTGGCCCCAGTTGAACGGCGCGTCGTGGCGCTTGAGGTTCGGCTCCTGCAGGAACAGGGTGACCATGACCCGCAGGTAGTAGAACACGCCGATGGCGCTACCCAGGATCAGGGTGCCCAGCAGCAGCCACTGTTGCGACTCGACACCGGCAGCGACCACGTAGAACTTGCCGATGAAGCCGGCGGTGAGCGGGATGCCGGCCAGCGACAGCATCATCACGGTCAGCACGGCGGTCAGGTACGGGCGGCGCCAGAACAGGCCGCGGTACTCGTACAGGGCATCGGCATCGCGGCCGCTGTAGGGCGTGGACATCAGGGTGATCACGCCGAAGGCACCCAGCGTGGTCAGCACATAGGTGGCCAGGTACACGCCGATGGCCTCCACGGCCAGGCCCTTGCTGGCGATCAGGGCGATCAGTAGGTAGCCGAAGTGGGCGATCGACGAGTAGCCGAGCAGGCGCTTGAGGTTGTTCTGCAGCAGCGCCAGCAGGTTACCGAACAGGATCGAGGCGATGGCCAGCAGGCTCAGCAGGTCGTTCAGCCAGCCGCCGCTGGTGACCGGCGACACCTGGTACAGGCGCAGCAGCACGGCGAACA
>Ga0247725_1001442_pt1 | contig 12043 bp, 11 predicted proteins | sample OKSTACKMCFT3sol_FD_183021 | JGI IMG/M metagenome (GOLD analysis project Ga0247725, IMG submission 183021) | Subsurface sediment microbial communities from gas well in Oklahoma, United States - OK STACK MC-FT3-sol | ecosystem: Environmental > Terrestrial > Deep subsurface > Rock core/Sediment... | reverse complement strand
CGGCGGTGGCCGATGCCGGGCGCGGCGCCAAGCTGGTGAACATCTGGCTATGAAGGCGCCCCGGGTCAAGCTGGGGGACCTGTCCGTCGGCTTCGTGCAGAACCTGGCGGAAACCCTGCGCGCCCACGGCCATGACCCGGTGCCGCTGCTGGACCAGTACGGCCTGGACGCCGCGCGCCTGGCCGAACCCCGGGGCCGGCTGTCCATCCCCCGCTACATGCGCCTGGGCCACGCCGCCAGCCAGTTGCTGGACGAACCCGCCCTGGGCCTGGCCATGGGCCGCCTGGGGCGCTTCAGCCAGTTGGGCCTGGCGGGCGTCACCGCCGAACAGGCGCCGAACGTGCGCGAGGCTGCCCGCGCTCTGACCCGCTTCGAGCCGCTCTACGCCCAGAACTACCGGGGCCAATCGAGCTTCCACGAAGACGCCAGCGGAGCCTGGCTGCGCTTCTATTCCATCAGCCCGTACAACGCCTACAACCGCTTCGTGGTGGACTCGGTGCTGGCCAGCTGGGCCTGCCAGCTCGGCCATCTCGCCGGCCAGGCGCTGCAGCCGGAACGGGTCGAGATCGAGTTCTCCGCCCCGACCTACGCCGAGCGCTACGGCGAACTGTTCGGCTGCCCGGTGGAGTTCGGCGCCGCCACCAACCAGCTGCGCCTGTCACGGGCCACCCTGGCCCTGCGCAACCCGGCCCACTGCCCCAGCACCTGGCGCCAGTTGCTGGAACTGTGCGAGCGCGAGCTGGAGCACATGACCCGCACCCGCAGCCTACGCGAGCGCATCGCACAACTGCTCGGCCCCCTGCTCCACGGCCGCGAGCCCGACCTGGAAGAGGTCGCGGCGCGCCTGCAACTGCCGACCTGGACCCTGCGCCGCAAGCTCGCCGAGGAAGGCACGCAGTTCCGCAGCATCCTCAACGACACCCGCCGCGACCTGGCCATGGCCTACATCCGCGACACCGAGCTGGCCTTCGGCGAGATCGCCTACCTGCTGGGCTTCGCCTCGGCCGAGGCCTTCCAGCGCGCGTTCAAGCGCTGGAGCGGCAGCACTCCCGGCGAATTCCGCCGCGCCCAGCGCCAGGTAGGCTGATCACAGTTCGGTGGCGTCGTCGGCGGGCTCGGGCATGTCGCGCTCGCGGGCATTCAGGTCGAGCAATTCTTCCTGGTAATCATCCATCTCAGCTCCCTCCTTGGGCGGCCTTGTCCAGGCCCCTCTGGGAAGTAACGAACCGGCTGAAGCGAAATCAAGGAATCCCCCATGCAGCGTGCACCATGGCCCTAGGGCTGTGCAGCGGTTCTGGAAGGAAGGAAGGGAGCCCAGGCCAACCGGCCAGGACCTCGGCAGGCCTATAAAAGGCAGGCAAAGAAAAAGCCCCCAGGTATCGCTACCTGAGGGCTTTCGTATATGGCGCAGCGGACGGGACTCGAACCCGCGACCCCCGGCGTGACAGGCCGGTATTCTAACCGACTGAACTACCGCTGCGCGTCGGTTTGGACTTGCGTCCGGTGGAGCTTTGCTTTGGAGCGTCTGGCGCTGGCCTTTCGGCCTTTGCCTCATCCCGGGCAGGACCCTGGATGGAAAATAAGTGGCGCAGCGGACGGGACTCGAACCCGCGACCCCCGGCGTGACAGGCCGGTATTCTAACCGACTGAACTACCGCTGCGCGTCGGCCGGACTTTCGTCCGAAGTATCACAAGGAGTGGTGGGTGATGACGGGATCGAACCGCCGACCCTCTGCTTGTAAGGCAGATGCTCTCCCGGCTGAGCTAATCACCCATCGCCTTGCGAGGCGCGCAATTTACGCAGAGGGCTCACCTAAGTCAACACCCTGCTTGAAGTTTTTTTCATCGAGGGGATTTTTCGAGGGGCTGAGGGGACGTCTTCACCGCGTCCCTTTTCCCGCTCGACCGATGACTCAGCCGCCGACCCGCAGGGTCAGCCGGGCGGCAACGCGTCCTTCTTCCGCACGATCGAGCCCGGCTTCCTCGATGCGCACGCCCTGGGCCTCCAGCGCCACGAACCAGCGCAGCAGCTGGGGGAAGGCGGTGGGCTGCAGGCTGACCTGCACCTGGCCGGGTGCATCGCTGTCCATGCGTTCCACCGAAAGGCCCTGCTCTGCGGCACTGGCGGTGACCAGCCCCTGCAGGCGTTCGGGCTCGACACTGGCCTGGGGCCGCTCGACGCCGGCCCGCGCCTGGGGCGCCTGGGCCTGCATGTAGAGGTTCAGCGCGCGCTGCTGCTCGAAATACCGACGCGCCTCCAGCATCCCGTTGTGGGCAGGACGCCAGAGGGCCAGGTACAGCAGCACCAGCGCCAGGAAACCACTCAGCGCCGCCAGTGCCAGCCGGTCGCGGGGTGGCAGGGCTTGCCAGCGGGTCGCGGCGCTGGAGGCCTGCCAGTGGGTCTGCAAACGATCCCTGAGAGTGACCATGCTCATCCTCCGATCACCAGTCGCGCGCTCACACTGTCACCTTCTCGGCTGGCAGAGCCCATCTGCACGGCCAGCCCGGCGCCGATCAGCCGCTCGCGCAGCCGTTCCAGTGCGTCGAACCCGGGGGCCTGCACCTGCAGGGCCAGGTCGCCACGGGTTTCGCTGAAATCCAGTTGCTGGATGCGCACCACGGCGCCGTCCTCCAGCAAGGCCCCGGAGGCCTGCCCGAGGGTTTCCAGCAGCTTGCCCTGCCCGGGCCGGTTGCCGTCGGCCAGGTGCTGGTCGAACTGCGCCCGCAGGTTCACCAGCCGGGTGTCCTGGGGAAACAGCTCGCGGTACAGCGCCTCGTTGGCCTGGGCATAGGCATCCCCCTGGTGCCGCAGGTGCCAGCCCTGGGCCAGGTAGAAGCCGCACTGCAGGACCGCCCACAACCCCACGAGCCCCAGCGCCGGGCGCCACAGCGCCCACTGCCGGTTGGGCTGGCGGACCTCGAAGTCGCCCTGGGCCAGTTCGGTGCCCTGCCAGCGGGCCAGGTCGACGTGGCTGTCCTGCACGCCCTCCCAGTGTTCGATGCCCTCCAGGCTGCGGCGGTCGGCGCTCGCCTGGCCGATCCACGGGTGCGGACAGGCCTCGCGCAGCATCGACCAGTCCTCGTCCTGCACGCTCAGGCGGGAGACGCCCTCCCCGCCCAAGAGCCAGCGGCCATCCAGCCAGAACAGCCGGGTGCCTTCCAGCGGCAGCAGGTCCGCGTCCACCTGCAGGCTGGCCGGCGAGGTACCGCTCGCCGCCGCCAGGTCGATCCACGACGCCAGCCAGGCCCGGCGCACGGCCAGGACCCGGTGGCGACCGTCCTCCAGGGGTTCCCCCACAGCCAGGTGCAGGCCGTCCACGTCCTCGGCCAGCAGCTCCTCCACCGCGAACGGCAAGGCCTGGCGCAACCAGCGCGCCTTTTGCGTCGGCAGGCGCACGGCGCAGGCGGTCACCGCCTCCACGGGCAGCACCAGCCGCCAGTTGTTGCCTGCGGCTGCCACGGCGTCGGCGAACGGCAGTCGCCGCACCTCGCCCCCACTGACCAGTCGTACCTCCAGGTCACCCATGACCCACTGCAGGGCCTGGGGCGGGAGGAACACGCTCGTCTGAATCATTGTCTGTCCTGCTCCTTGTTGAGGGTGAGCGGCAGTCCGCCCTGTCCCAGGTCGCGCGCCAGCACCCGTACCCGACCGTCATTGCTGCGCTGCAGGGTGCTCACCAGCACCTGCCGGCGGTCTCCCAGACGGACTTCGCTGGTCACGCGGAAATATTCACTGCCCACCGCCAGGCCCTGGGCTTCGAGGCCGAGGCCCGCCAGAGCCGGCTGGCCGAGGAAGGCGTCCACCGTCTTGAACCCTTCACGGCCGCGGGCCGCCACCAGGGATTCGGCCACCGAGGGGCTGAGGGTGTCGCCCAGGCTGGAGAGCACCAGGGCCCCGGCGGTGTTGACATTGAGGGTGGCGTCGCTGGGCAGGGCGGTGACGAAGGGCAGCAGGCGACGGTAGTCGGCCTCCGTCATGCCGGCCAGCAGGCGCAGCTCGGATACGTCCGCCATCACGCGGTTGGCCGCGCGATAAGGCGGCTGGTTCAGCAGGTACTGGTTGTCTTCGGCGCCATTGGCACCGGTGGGCTCCTGGTCCTTGTCCAGCCAGTCCACCAGGCGTTCGCCGTAGGGCGCCTCGATGCCCAGGCGCAGCAACAGGCGACGGAACTGCTTGAGCCCCTGCTCGTTCACCCGGCCCTGGCGCACCACGCCATTGAGGTTGAAGCGTGCGGTGGCGTCCTCGATGCGCACCACCAGTTCACCGCCATCGTCCAGCGGGAAGCTGGTCAGGGGCCGCGCCCAGGCTTCACCCAGGTGGTCCACCGGGGTGCGCGGGTCGCCGGCGCGCAGATCACGCACCAGGATCGCCCGGGCCAGCGCCTCGCCCCCGAGGGCGTACTGCAACGCCTGGCGGGCGTGCAACTGGTTGGCACTGGAGCGAATGGCCAGCTCCTGGCGGGCGATGAGCCCGGCACAGACGACCGTCACCACGGCCACCACCAGCAGCACGGTGATCAGGGCCACGCCCCGTTGCGCTCTCACTGGGCGCCCTCCTCGGGAAGCGGTGTGTCCGAGTCGGGATCGGTGCTGTTGGGTACCGGCTTGCGCTCCGGCGGCTCGTCCACCAGCCGCAGGACACGGCGCAGCTCACCGTAGCGGCGGTGCTCCAGGGTCACCTCGACGGCCTTCGGTACTTTCTCCAGGCGCTTGCTGTCGCTTTCGCCATCCGGCGGCCAGGTCTCCAGCCAGTTGTCGTCCTTGTCCAGGTAGCGCAGGCGCAGCCGTGTGACGCCATCCAGCGCCTCCTGGACCCGGGGCTGACTGTCCTGGGCCTGGTCGAGCACTGTCCAGTAGCGGCGCTCGAGCTTTTCCCCGGAGAGCTGCCAGCGCACCCGCTGCAGGCCCGAGCGCAGCGCGCCCATGGGGTTGCGCCAGCCGCTGCGGGTGAATTCGACGCTGTCGTTGTCGGCGCGCTCGCCCAGCAGGGCGCTGCGCCATTCGCCATTGGGGTCACGCACCGGGCGCACCACCACCTGCTGCAGATCACGCTCCAGTGCGGCCATGGCGCGCACCAGCTCGCGCAGTTGCTGCTCCTGCACGCGGGTGGCACGGTCGGTGGCCAGCACGCTGTCGAGCATGCGGTAGGTGCCCAGGGCCAGCAGCGCGAAGATGGCGATGGCGATCAGCAGTTCCAGCAGGGTGAAGCCACGCTGGCGGGTCATGGTGCGGTCTCGATGAAGCCGACCAGGCGAGCCGCGGCGCGCTCTTCCAGCTTGCCGCGCTCGCTGCGCTCGGGCCGCTGCGCCACCCACAGGGTGACCCGGCGCAGGGCGGGGTCGGAGGTGGCCTCCACCTGGCTCTGCCATTCCCAGCGCCGGCCGGCCATCTGCACCTCGCCCTGGTCGCGGCCTTCAGCAGGGGGCGTGCGGCTCAACTGCATCTCGGTGAGGCGGTTGTCGGCCACCCACATGGCCAGGGTCTTGTCTTCCAGGCGAGCGGCGTTGCGCAGGCTGCGGCCACTGGCGGTGAGCACCGAGGCGGCGACCACGGCGAAGATCGCCAGGGCCACCAGCACTTCCAGCAGGGTGAAGCCGCGCAGCGCTTTCATCCGGCGCGCCCCCGCACGACCGGTTCGATTCGCGGCAGGCGGAAGCCGTCGCTGCTCAGTTGCAGGCGAATACCGTCCTTGCTGCGCTCGCCCATCTCCAGGCGGAACGGGCTGAGTTCGCCGCTGGATAGAATCAGCAATTGCGGCGCCCGGGCGTTCGGGCTGCCCTTCTTCTCATCCCCATCGGTAACGCTGCCCGGCAGCACCAGGGCATCGCCTTCCAGTTCGAGCTTCATCTCCGCCCAGGCGGGCAGCACGTGGGGCTGCTTGCCCACCGGTTCCCAGCGGGCCTTGGCTTCGTCGAAGCGCAGCACCTGGTAGCGGTCGTTTTCCAGGCGCAGGCCGTACTCGCGGTTGTCCAGCACGGCCTCGTCCACCAGCACGCCGATCAGGCCGGCCAGGCGCTCGGCTTCGTTGTTCAGTTCACGCGAGGGCCCGGCAATGCCGGTGCTGAAGACCGCCAGCCCGACCAGGCAGCCGATGATCACCAGGACCACCAGCAGCTCGATCAGGGTGAAGCCCCGGGCCCCGCGCGCGCCCATCAGTTGTCCCAGTTACCGATGTCGGCATCGGCGTCGGTACCGCCTTCCTTGCCGTCGGCACCGAAGGAATACAGGTCGTACGGGCCCTTGGTGCCCGGCGCCAGGTACTGGTAGGGGTTGCCCCACGGGTCGACCGGCAGGCGCTTGAGGTAGCCGTCCTTGTTCCAGTTCTTCGGCTGCGGGTTGCCGCTGGGCTTCTTCACCAGCGCCTCCAGGCCCTGCTGGGTGCTGGGGTAGGCGAAGTTGTCCAGCTTGTACATGTCCAGGGCGGCGCCGACGGCCTTGATGTCGCCCTTGGCGACGGTGATCTTGGCCTGGTCCGGGCGGTTCATCACCTGGGGCACCACCAGCGCGGCGAGGATGCCGAGGATGACCACCACCACCATGATTTCGATGAGGGTGAAGCCCCTCTGTAGACGGCTCGATTTCACGCGTTTACCCCACGAGTTGGTTGAGAGAAAGGATGGGCAGGAGAATAGCCAGGACGATGACCAATACCACGGCGCCCATGAACACCAGCATGAAGGGCTCGAACAGCCCCACCAGCAGCGCGATCTGCGCGGCCAGGTCGCTTTCCTGGTTGCGGGCGGTGCGGGCCAGCATCTGGTCCAGCTCGCCGGAACGTTCGCCGCTGGCCACCATGTGCAGCATCATCGGCGGGAACTGACCGGTCTGCTCCAGGGCGCGGGTCAGGCTGCCGCCTTCGCGCACTTTCTGTGCGGCCAGCACCACTTCGGCACGGATCACCCGGTTGGCGATGACCTCGGCGGCAATGCCGAGGGCCTCCACCAGCGGTACGCCGCTCCGGGTGAGGATCGCCAGGGTGGAGGCGAAGCGCGCAGTGTCGGTGGCACGCACCAGCCGCCCCACCAAAGGCACCCGCAGCAGGATGCCGTGCCAGCGCTGACGCGCCGCCTCCTGGCGCAGCGCCAGGCGGATCGCGGTGATGCCGGCCACCAGCAGCAGGATGGCCAGCCAGCCCCAGTGCTTGACCAGGTCGCTGAGGGCGATCAGGCCACGGGTGAGCAGCGGCAGGGTCTGCCCGGAATCGATGAATACCCGCACCACGTCCGGCACCACGAAGCCCAGCAGGAAGCCGACGATGCCGAGGGAGGCGCACATCAGGATCACCGGGTAGAGCAGCGCCAGCTGGATCTTCTGCCGCGACTGCTGGCGTTGCTCGGTGTAGTCCGCCAGTTGTTCCAGCACCGGGCCGAGGTGGCCGGCGTGCTCCCCTGCCGAAACGGTGGCGCGGTAGAGCTCGGGGAAGGCAGCGGGAAACTCGCGCAGGCTGCCGGCCAGGCTGTGGCCCTCCAGCACCTTGGCGCGCACCGCCAGCAGCATCGACTGGATGCGCGATGAGGTGGACTGGGCCGCCGCAGCGCGCAAGGCCTCCTCGATGGGCAGCGCCGCCTGCACAAGAGTCGCCAGTTGGCGGGTCACCAGGGCCAGGTCGCGGGCGGACAGCCCCCGGGCGAAGCCGAAACGCTGGCCGCCGACGGCCTGCTCGCGGGTGCGGGTGGCCTTGACCTCCAGCGGCGCCAGCTGCCGCTCGCGCAGCAATTGGCGGACCTGACGGGCACTGTCGGCCTCCAGCACGCCCTTCTGCTGACGTCCGCGGGCGTCCAGGGCGATGTATTCGAAGGCGGCCATTTATTCTTCCCGGGTTACGCGGAGGACTTCTTCCACGGTCGTCACGCCTTCCAGCACCTTGCGCTTGCCGTCGTCACGGATGCTCGGGCCGGAGCGGCGGGCGTGGCGGGTCATCTCCTGCTCGGAGGCGGCGTTGTGGATCAGGCTGCGCATGTGGTCGTCGAACACCACCAGCTCGTAGATGCCGGTTCGCCCGCGATAGCCCTGCTGGTGGCACTCACTGCAGCCACGTGCGTGATAGAGGGTGGCCGGCTGCGTCGGGTCGACGCCCAGCAGCTGGCATTCGGCGGCGTCGGCCTGGTAGGCCTCCTTGCAGTGCGGGCAGAGCACCCGCACCAGGCGCTGGGCCAGCACGCCCAGCAGGGAAGACGACAACAGGAAGGGCTCGACGCCCATGTCCACCAGGCGGGTAATGGCCCCGATGGCGCTGTTGGTGTGCAGGGTGGAGAGCACCAGGTGACCGGTGAGCGAGGCCTGCACGGCGATCTCGGCGGTCTCGTGGTCGCGGATCTCGCCCACCATCACCACGTCCGGGTCCTGGCGGAGGATGGCCCGCAGACCCCGAGCGAAGGTCATGTCCACCTTGGGGTTGACCTGGGTCTGGCCGATGCCTTCCAGGTGGTACTCGATGGGGTCTTCGACCGTGAGGATGTTGCGGGTGCGGTCGTTCAGGGTGGTGAGGCTGGCGTAGAGGGTGGTGGTCTTGCCCGAGCCAGTGGGGCCGGTGACCAGCAGGATGCCGTGGGGCTTGCGCACGGTCTCCTCCATCAGCGCCCGGTCCCGCGCGCTCATGCCCAGGTGTTGCAGGGTCAGGCGCCCGGCCTGCTTGTCGAGCAAACGCAGCACCACGCGCTCGCCATTGGCCGAGGGCAGCGTGGAGACGCGGATGTCCACCTCGCGGCCGGCCACCCGCAGGGAAATGCGGCCGTCCTGGGGGATGCGCTTCTCAGCGATGTCGAGCTTGGCCATGACCTTGATCCGCGACACCAGCAGCGCCGCCAGCTCGCGCTTGGGCTCCAGCACTTCGCGCAGGATGCCGTCGACGCGGAAGCGCACCACGAGGCGCTTCTCGAAGGTTTCCAGGTGGATGTCCGAGGCGTTCTCGCGGATCGCCTCGCCGAGGATGGCGTTGATCAGGCGGATGATCGGTGCATCGTCCTCCTGCTCCATCAGGTCGGTGGTCTCGGGCATCTGCTCGGCCAGCGCGGCGAGGTCCAGGCTGCCGCCCAGGTCCTCGGCCAACTGCATGGTGGCGGACGAATCGTGTTGATAGGCCTGGGCCAGGGCCTGATCGAAGGCCTCGGGGGCAAGCGCCCGGAACGGCAGGCTGCGCCCGACGAAGCGGCGGGCCTCGGCCAGGGCCACCAGCTCGGCGCCCTGGCGATGGGCCAGGCAGGGTTCGGCGCCATCCTGGAGGAAGACACCGTGTCGTTTGGCGAAACCGAATGGCAGGCGCCGCAGCGGCGCGTCCAGCGAAGAGGAATTCATCCGTGTCATGCCTTAATGAAATCACCCCGGAAACGTCTAGCACGGGGTCTTACGGTTGTTCGGCGAATCCCTGCCGAATTCTTTTCGTTGTGCTGCCGGATGCACGGCAAGTCGTAAAAAAACGGCGCTATCTTTAGCACATCGTCGCCGGTCGTACATCTTCCGGACGCTTGCAGCGTGATCCATTCGTGCTGCTATGATCAACGCACTTTTTCCCCGACGTACCCCCACAATCACCACTGACTCGCCTCGCGGAGACCCTCTTTTGCCCGTTCCAGGTGCCCGATATCGCTTGCAGGAAAAGGCCCCCGTCGTCGTCGGGGTGGCGCTGGTCGCAGCGATGAGCCTGAGCCTCGCCTGGCAGACCGCCGACTGGATCCGCCTGCTGCGCGCCCCCGCCCCCACCAGTAGCGACAGCCCGCAAGCGGCGGCGGTTCCGCCCAGCCTCGACCGCCTGGAGCGCCTGTTCGGCCCGGCCCGCATCCAGCAGGAGGGACCGCCGCCGGCGACCAACCTGCGCCTGGTACTGCTGGGCAGTTTCATCAACGCCGACCCGGCACGTTCCAGCGCCATCATCCGCGCGGACGACAACAAGCCGAGGCGGATACTGGCAGGCGAGTCGATCAGCGACGGCGTACGCTTGCACGCTGTCTACCGCGACCGGGTGGAGATCGAACGGGGTGGCCGCCTGGAGACCCTGACCTTTCCCCATACCCGCCCCAGTGCAACCGTTTCGCCGGTGATGGACGCAGCGCCCGCCGACGGAGCGATCGAGGCACTCGAAGGCCTTCAGGACGAGAATGCCGCCGAGCTGCGTGAGCGCATGGAAGCCCTCAGAAAACAGATGGAAGAATCCGGCGGCCTGCCCCCGGACTCACCGCCCGAACAGCCCATGGAAAGCGAATGAATCAATGCCCACAGCCCTCTCGCGCCTGAGTATTGCCGTACTGGTCGCCGGACTTGCGACCGCCCCGCTCCCCGTTTTCGCCGCCGAACCCGTTTCCGCCTCCAGCAGCAGCCAGCAGGACAGCTGGACGATCAACCTCAAGGATGCGGACATTCGCGAATTCGTCGACCAGGTGGCCGACATCACCGGGCAGACCTTCATCGTCGATCCGCGGGTGAAGGGCCAGGTCAGCGTGGTCTCCAAGGCGCCGCTGAGCCTGTCGGAGGTCTACCAGCTGTTCCTCTCGGTGATGGCCACCCACGGCTTCACCGTGATCACCCAGGGTGACCAGGCGCGGATCATCCCCAACGCCGAGGCCAAGGCCGAAGCCGGTAGCGGCCCGGAAGCGCCGGACACGCTGGAGACCCGGGTGATCCAGGTCCAGCACGCGCCGGTCACCGAGCTGATCCCGCTGATCCGCCCGCTGGTACCGCAGTACGGCCACCTGGCCGCGGTGACCTCGGCCAACGCACTGATCATCAGCGACCGCGCCGCCAACATCGCCCGCATCGAAGACCTGATGCGCCAGCTGGACCAGAAGGGCGACCGCGACTACACCGTGCTCAACCTGCAGAACGCCTGGGTGATGGACGCCGCCGAGGTGCTCAACAACGCCGTCACCCGCGGCCAGGCCAAGGGCACCAACGCCGCCCAGGTGATCGCCGACTCCCGCACCAACCGCCTGATCATCGTCGGCCCGCCTTCGGCCCGGGCCAAGCTGGTGTCCCTGGCGCAGTCCCTGGACACACCCACCGCGCGCTCGGCCAATACCCGGGTGATCCGCCTGCGCCACAACGATGCCAAGGCCCTGGCGACCACCCTCGGCGAGATTTCCGAGGGCCTCAAATCCCCTGAAGGCACCGAGCAGAAGGGCAAACCGCAGAACATCCTCATCCGCGCCGACGAGAGCCTCAATGCCCTGGTGCTGCTGGCCGAACCGGACACGGTGAATGCATTGGAAGACATCGTCCGCCAGCTGGACGTGCCACGCGCCCAGGTGATGGTGGAAGCCGCCATCGTGGAAATCTCCGGCGACATCAGCGACGCCCTCGGCGTGCAGTGGGCCGTGGACGCCCGTGGCCGCACGGGTGGTCTGGGCGGAGCCAACTTCGCCAACACCGGCCTGTCGGTGGGCACCGTGCTCAAGGCCATCCAGGACAAGAAGGTGCCTGCCCCCCTACCGGACGGCGCCATCATCGGCGTCGGCACCGACCACTTCGGCGCCCTGGTCACGGCATTGTCGGCCAACAGCAAGAGCAACCTGCTCTCCACGCCGAGCCTGCTGACCCTGGACAACCAGAAGGCGGAGATCCTGGTGGGCCAGAACGTGCCCTTCCAGACCGGCTCCTACACCACGGGCTCAACCGGTGCCAGCAACCCGTTCACCACCATCGAGCGCAAGGACATCGGCGTGACCCTCAAGGTCACCCCACACATCAACGAAGGCGCCACCCTGCGCCTGGAGATCGAGCAGGAAATCTCCTCCATTGCTCCGACGGCCAGCGTCAGCGCCCAGGCCGTCGACCTGATCACCAACAAGCGCTCGATCAAGAGCACCATCCTCGCCGAGGACGGCCAGGTGATCGTGCTCGGCGGCCTGATCCAGGACGACATCACCACCACCGATTCCAAGGTGCCGCTGCTGGGCGACATCCCCCTGCTCGGCCGGCTGTTCCGCTCCACCAAGGACAGCCATGTGAAACGCAACCTGATGGTGTTCCTGCGGCCCACCGTGGTGCGCGACCGCGCCGGCCTGGCGGCGTTGTCGGGCAAGAAGTACAGCGACATCCGCGTACTTGGCGA
>Ga0247725_1001440_pt1 | contig 12067 bp, 9 predicted proteins | sample OKSTACKMCFT3sol_FD_183021 | JGI IMG/M metagenome (GOLD analysis project Ga0247725, IMG submission 183021) | Subsurface sediment microbial communities from gas well in Oklahoma, United States - OK STACK MC-FT3-sol | ecosystem: Environmental > Terrestrial > Deep subsurface > Rock core/Sediment... | reverse complement strand
GTGCCGGTCTGCTGTACAAGTTCTGAGGCTGGGATGAGGCCTTAACCAGGCGACGCAATGCGTCGCCTTTTTCATGGCCGCTCAGGAGCGGCCAAGCTCCCTGCTCAGGGTCTCGCAACCGAGTTTGAGCTGCAGTAAGGCATCATCTGTCAGGCTGAGCTGGCAGCGCATGGCTTCCGGGATCCCGGAGGCCTGTTGTTGTAGTGCCTGTCCGGCCTCGGTGAGTACTAACACACGAACCCGTTCATCATTTTCCCGGCGGCCTCGGGTCACCAAGCCTTTGGCTTCCAGGCGTTTTAGCAAGGGCGTCAGGGTGCCGGAATCCAGATGCAACTGCTCACCCAGTTGCTTGACACTCACCCCATCCTCTTGCCACAGCACCAGCAGCGCCAGGTATTGCGGGTAGGTCAGATCCAACTGCTCCAGCCAGGGGCGATAGGCGCGGATCATGGCGTTGGTCGCGCTATACAACGCAAAGCAGAGCTGGTTTTCCAGCCGCAACTGCTGGGGGCTATTCGACATGGAAACTCCAAAATAATATTGCGCACAATTTAGTTGCGTTCATTGTAGCTCAGGTGTACAAAGAAAAGGAAATGAATTGCACGCAATTGAATTGCGCAATCAAACCATCATATTCGCAGAGGAAGACCCACATGACTGCACTTTATACTGCCCGCGCCACTGCCACATCCGGTCGTAATGGCCATGTCGAGAGCTCAGACGGTTTGCTCTCCCTGGAGTTGGGATACCCCAAAGAGCTAGGGGGTAACGGCTTGGCAACCAACCCGGAACAGATGTTCGCAGGGGGATATGCGGCCTGTTTTTCCAACGCCATTCTGTTTGTCGCCAAGCAGCAGAAGCAGGAGTTGAGTGCGGCGCCCGTGGCCGCCGAGGTCGGTTTGCATCAGGGAGCTAGCGGTTTTGCCTTGAGCGTTAAGCTCGCCGTCACGCTGGATTTACCCCGAGATACGGCACAGGCATTAGTTGCTACCGCTCATCAGGTTTGCCCCTATTCCAATGCTGTCCGTGGCAATATCGAGATACAAGTCACCGTCAATGGTGAGCCTCTAGCGGGCTGATTTGTGGCTCTAGTGAGCCCTTATTGGCCTTAATCTGTTTCTGAACCAGGGCTCCAGCGGCTGATTCTAGCGCTGGAGCCCTAGTGTTTTCTGGCGACTCGGATGAGGTTGCCCCTCTCTTTTTCTCTCTCTGCCACGGCGGGTTGGTTGTCAAGCTGGTGCGTTGGCACGCTTTTGGTGCGCTTTATTTAACCATTCGAAAAACAAATTCTTTGTTCGAATGTCATCAGCTTCTGAATGGTCATTCCGCCAACCTGCATTTTGCGGGAAAACCAACAAGTCAATCGGAAAAAATAGAACTGTTGGTGAAAAGTCAGTGATCCAGCTCCGCTCGGCACTTCAGTAAGAAATCCCATTAAATACAATTCATTAACATCCATGTAACGTCTGGATGTCTCAAAATGACCGATAAATAAGCAATTCGAAATTATTTGTTTGTGAATAGATCACAAATTGGTCACTTTATTGCTTCATAACAGGGGTGGGCAGCGGTTAGCCCGGTTCCAGATCATGACGGCGAACACCTGGATTTAACATTTTTCGCTGTCTTTCGTTCGAAGAGGCTAAGGAGAAGCATCATGCGGATCAGTATTTTTGGTATGGGTTATGTCGGTGCCGTATGCGCCGCCTGCATGGCTCAACGGGGCCACACCATTATCGGCGTTGACGTCTCGCAAGAGAAGGTTGCCATGGTCAACGCGGGCAAGTCCCCGATCGTCGAGCCAGGACTGGATGAGTTACTGGCTGCCGGTAAAGCGGCCGGTCGGATTTCGGCCACCACCAACTACATGGATGCCATCTACAACAGTGACATCACCTTTATCGCCGTGCCCACACCGAGCCTAAAGAATGGTGATTTGAGTCTGGATTATATCGAAGCGGTCTCCCGGGAAATCGGGTACGCCCTGCGGGACAAAAAAGAGCGTCATACCGTGATAGTCCGTAGCACAGTTCTGCCGGGGACAGTGCTCAAGGTGGTCAAACCGATCCTTGAGGATTGCTCGCAGAAGAAGGCCGGTGTCGACTTTGGCCTCGGTATCAATCCGGAGTTCTTGCGCGAAAGCACCGCGATCCGCGATTACGACGAGCCACCGATGACAGTGGTCGGTGCCTTCGATGACGAGACCGCTCGCGTCATGGCCCAGCTCTACAGCGACCTCAGTGCGCCGTTTATCTGCAAGCCGATCGAAATTGCCGAGATGATCAAATACACCTGCAACGTCTGGCATGCCACCAAGGTCGCCTTTGCCAATGAAATTGGCAGCATCGCCAAGGCGGTGGGGGTCGATGGCCGTGAGGTGATGGATGTGGTCTGTCAGGATCACAAGCTCAACCTCTCCCGCTACTACATGAAACCCGGTTTTGCCTTCGGCGGCTCCTGCCTGCCCAAGGACGTGCGTGCGCTGAACTACCGGGCGGGCAAGCTGGATGTGAAGACACCCCTGATCTCCGCCATCATGCCGAGTAACGAAAATCAGGTGCGTCGGGCATTCGATATCATCGAAAGCCTGGGCAAACGCAACATCGGTATGCTGGGTTTGAGCTTCAAGGCTGAAACCGACGATCTGCGGGAAAGCCCGTTGGTCGAGCTGGCCGAGATGCTGATTGGTAAGGGCTACAAGCTGTCGATTTTCGACCGCAACGTCTCCTTTGCCAGTGTGCATGGTGCGAACAAAGACTATATCCACGGCAAGATCCCCCATGTCTCGTCGTTGCTGGCGCAGGATGAACACCAACTGATGGCCGAGTCGGATGTGTTGGTGTTGGGCAATCAGGACAAGACGTTCCTGTCGATGCTGGAGTCCTGGCCGGATGACAAATTCCTGGTGGATTTGACTGGCTTCATGACCCATCCGTCCGATGCAAACAAACAGGGTATTTGCTGGTAAGCGAGGTGCCCCATGACATGGATGCAACGATTCAATGGCTGGATGTTACTCATCGGCGTCTTGATGGGACTAGCGTTGCTGGTCCCACCTCAAGTGTTTGATGCGCATCATGCCCAATTTCTCTTGTTGGTGGGCGCGGTCGGTCTCTGGCGCTATAGCGTCGGACTGACCCACTACGTGCGCGGCCTCTGGTTTCGCTATGTGATTTTTCCGCGTCACAAGCGGCAGGCACTGGTCGCGTTGCAGGAGCAACCTCCATCGCACATCTATTTGATGGTGACCAGTTTCCGTATCGATGCCTTGACTACCGCCATGGTGTATCAGGCGGTGATCCGTGAGGCCATCGACTGCGGGTATCCCGCCACTGTGGTGGCGTCCATCGTCGAGCTCTCTGACGAGTTGCTGGTCAAGGCGTTATGGCAGCAAGCGATGCCACCGGAAGACCGAGTACAGCTGACCTTTGTGCGCATTCCCGGTACGGGGAAGCGCGATGGTTTGGCCAACGGGTTTCGGGCCATAGCCCGCGACCTGCCGGATGACCGAGCACTGGTGGCCGTAGTCGATGGCGATACGGTTCTGGAGCCCGGGATCATGGGTCTGACCGTACCCTATTTTTCACTGTTCCCCCAGGTTGGTGCGCTGACCACCAACGAGTACTGCGATGTGCTCGGTAGTTACTGGATGAGTGAGTGGCACAAGCTGCGCTTCGCCCAGCGGCACATCAACATGTGTTCGATGGCGTTGTCCAAGCGGGTGCTAACGCTGACCGGCCGTATGTCCCTATTTCGGGCCAGTGTCGTGACCTCAGCGGCGTTTATCGACGATGTGGAAAACGACCACCTGGATCACTGGCGCTTGGGCCGTTTCAAGTTCCTGACCGGGGATGACAAGTCCAGCTGGTTCAGTTTGATGCGCCAAGGCTGGGATACCTATTACGTCCCGGATGCGGCGATCACCACGGTGGAGCATCCGCCAGATCGCAACTTCTTCCGTGCTGCCCGGCAGTTGATGTTCCGTTGGTATGGCAACTCGCTGCGGCAGAACTCCCGGGCCACGCGGTTAGGACTGCGGCGCTTGGGAATCTTTACCTACTACGTACTACTGGATCAACGGTTATCGATGTGGACCAGCATGCTGGGGCTGACGGCAGCTGTGATTGCCAGCTTGAAGTACTCAGCCGTGTATCTGGCGATTTATCTGCTGTGGATTGGTCTGACGAGAACCCTCGTCACTCTGATGCTGCTGGCCTCCGGCCACCGTATCGGTCCGGCATTTCCACTGATGTTGTACTTCAACCAGATCGTCGGCTCCATGGTGAAGATTTATGTGGTGTTTCGGCTGGATCGGCAGTCCTGGACGCGGCAGAGCACCAAGCTCAGTCACGATCACGGGGTCTTCCAGGCTTGGTTTAATCGCTGGTCGACCTACGCGATGACCTTTTCGGCGGTCAGCGTGTTTGTAGCGGTCGTGCTGCACATGGTGTGAACAAAGGAGTGGGTCCGGGGGGCTGAATAGCAGTCTTCCGGCACTCTGGCAGGAATGATTCCGACTAAGGAAGGACAAACAAAATGGCAACTCCCAATTTGAATCTGGTTCATGAAAACGAGGCGCAACGACGCCATGCCCGTGTCCGGATGCCGGCGCGAATTATCGTCAATGATGGCCATGGTGCCCAGTTTGCCCTCGAGGTGAATGACCTGTCGGCCAGTGGTTTCAGTGTCGTGGATAGCAAATCACTGCTCAAGGTGGAGGGGCGCTATCAAGGACGCTTACTGTTCAATTTCGATGCCGTGGAATTTGTGCTCAATGTGCAGTTCCAGGTAGCGAACTATATGGCTGACCAGCAACGTTTTGGCTGTGAGTTTCATGATCTGGGTAGCCATGAAATATCGACCTTGCGCTTGCTGATCACCAAGTTCCTCGGTGGCGAAATCACCCAGGTGGCCGACGTGCTGTCGACCATGAACCGGGACAACTTCACCAAGCCGCGCAAGGCACAAACCAGCGCCGGTCTGACCGGATGGCAGCGGGTTCGCGCTGTGACCGTGAGCCTAGTGTCATTGGCCATTGGCCTGAGTGCGTTTAGTTACATTCTCTTCCAACTGTATCAGACCTACTTCGTCACCGTGGCGCGCAGTGCCGTGGTATCGCAGCCTTCGGTGACGTTGCCTGCGGTGAGCGAGGGCACGTTGAGCTATCTGGTGAAGCCGGGGGATATGGTCAAACGGAACGCGCCACTGGCCAAAATTACCTCTCCCCTGGCCAACCTGTTGCCCGGCATGCTGAGTAAAACCCAGATGGATGCCACCCAACTCAAGAGTCTGCTGCAGGCCGATTTAACCCAGGTGCTGAATAGTCCCTGCGATTGTCGGGTGCAGAGCCTGGTGGTCGCAGATGGCCTGTTTACCAACAAGGGTGAGCCGTTATTGACCCTGGTGCCTGTTGGCAGCCAACCCGAAGTTCTGGCTCGGTTTGATTATCAGGTCGATGACCAATTACAGATCGGTCAGCCGGTGACATTGCAATTACCGGGAACTGAGGCCGCGGTTTCCGGCGTCATCCAGCAGCTGAACGTGGTCGGTGATCTGTCCGACGGCAATCTACTGACCCAGGGTGGTTTGCTGGCCACGATTCGTCCCGATGCCCCGCTGGCGGAGAGCTGGCTGAATCAACCGGTGCAAGTCTCGATTGATGGCTTGGGCGGTTGGAAATGGCCCGCAGAGTGGACTTGGTAGGAGCATACGCACATGAGCAGTCAGGCACGGAAGGCCATGCTGCTGCTGACGGGGATGTTGGCCGGTTGCAGTGTCATGGATGTGAATTTGGCGCGCCAACAGCTCGCCAGTGGCGATAGCGCTCAGGTGGCTCAGGCGGAGGCGGATCTGACCCGCTTATCCACCCGCGGCTATCAGGACGCCACGCTGGCGTTGGCGCAATGGCGTGGCAGCCAGGGCGATCTGCAGGGTCTGGCGCAGGTAAAAAAACAACTGCAGCCAGCGCAATTACCCGCGAGTGATGCGAATGCCGAACTGCGTTATCTGCGCTGGCTGGTTCCCGCCACCGTCTGGGTGCCGGACTGGATCCCGGAGGCTGAACAACGGCTGCGCTTGCGGCAACAACAACAGCAGGATGTTTTTGAGTTGCAAATGAAGCTATACGCCCAGCATCCGACCCGGTTGGATGCCAAGGCTCTGGCGCCTGAGTTCAAGCAACTCAACCGTGATCAGCTGCTGTCAGCCGATCTCTGGTTAAGAGCCCAGTTACGGCTACCGGTATTGCAGGAGTCGGCAGAGTCGGCCGATCTGCAACAGGCCTGTGCGGTGACGCCGAGCGGAGAGCCCTTGTTGCACTGCTTCGAGGTGCAACTGGATTGGTTGCGGCGTGGTAAGAGTGGCCCAGTCAGCGATATCGAGACCTGGAAACAGGCGGTCAGCGAGGAGTACCAGCAAGGCCAGCTGACTGTCGTCGAGTTGAGCAGTCTGCTCGACGATCTGGTCAGTTCGCGTCCGAATGGCCCGCAGCTTCCGGTCGCTACCGAGTTGGGGCGTCTGGCCATTGAGCAACCGGCGATTGCTTTGCGTCTCTATGACTTGCTGCTCGATCAACCCGGTCAGGAATCTGAAACGGCGGAGATGGAGCGTCATCTGCAGGAGTTGGGGAAGGCAGGCGAGATCCGGGCCTATGTGCTGTTGGGTCGCCTCTACACCCAGAGTCCGCGACGTACCCCGGATCTGGTCAAGGCGCAGACCTTCTTACAACAGGGAGTAGCAGACCCGGAAGGTGCCTATTGGCTGGGACGGATGAATCTGAGTGGCCAACTGGGCGAGGCGACAACGGAACGGGTGAATCGAGGTGTCACTCTGCTGATTGCGGCGGCTCGAGGCGGTTATCGACCGGCGGATAACTATCTGGCCGAGTTGTTTGCTACCGGAGCCGGAGTGAAGCGCAATCCCGTGTATGGCTATGTTTTTTCCGAGTTGGTGCTGAGCCGTTCCGAATCCGCAGGCATCAAGCGCATCCGCACTGGATTGAGCCTGACACCGACGGAGCAACAGCAAGCGCAACAACTGCTGCAGCAAGAGATCCATTATCGCAGCCTGTCTGCGCAAGATGGTCCTGCCGTGCAAATGACCAAAGTTGCCGCGGCCGAGAATGAGGAGCAGGGATGAAACGAAATCCGATAGTTCTGGTGCTACTGGGCTGGATGGCCGGGGCACAGAGTACACAAGCGGCCGTGGAGCCGGGGCTTATCTTCAGCGGTGACAGTCAACGCAGCGATGTAACTCACCCAAAACAAAGCGTTGATGCGCTGTCGGTGGAAGGCCAACTGCGCTGGAGTGAGCAATGGAACCTCGAACAGAGTAGCTATCTGGATGTGCGGGCTTTTCTTTCCAACGAGGAGACGGCGCTACGCGACGAAGAGGTTGGGCGTTCGGCGGGCAGTCAATCTGATAAATATCTGGCTCTGCGCCAGCTGTGGTGGCGTTATCAGCCGCTTAACTGGACCGGATTTCCTGGCGAGTCACTGACGGTGGGGTTGCAACGTCAGCAGAGTGAGGACAGTAACTGGTGGGATGCCAATCTGGAGTCTCTGGGCTGGCGTCTGCAAACCTCGACCACCAAGGCCTCGCTGGCCGTCGGCGAACGCTTGGATACCTACCGCACCGACGATAGTGAACTCGATCCCTATGATGACCACAAGTTACGGGTTTTCGGCGAACTGCTGCAGGACTGGCGTCCCTACCAGGCGCTGACCGGGCGCTTCATGTATGCCACGCAAAGTGGGCAGGACGTGGAAGATTTTAGTACCGGCGATCCGCAGGGAGTGAATGGCAACTGGCTGTGGCTGGGTGTGGGCGCAACCTCGGAATGGTTCAATCGTCGCCAGCCTGCGCAGCCGTGGGCCTACCACCTGGAGTGGACCTGGTTGCAAGGGGAGGCTGACTTTCTGCCCTCATCCAGTGCCGGTAGCCGTAATTATGATTTGAACGCCTCGGCTCTGGATGCTGGCGTGCGCTACGACTTCTATCTGCCGCAACGGTTGGCCGTGGGGTTGCAGTATGCCTACGGCAGTGGCGGTGCCGATGCGGATAGTTCCGATGTGTTTGTGCAGACCGGATTGAACAGCAATCGGCAGCGCTTCCTGGGCAATCGGCAGTCGCTCTACCGCCTGAACGATGTGCTGCGGGCGGATCTGAGTAATTTGCAGCAATGGTCATTGTTTGTCGGCGCGGAGCCGCTGACGGATCTGGAGCTGGGGGCCGCGTTCTCCTGGTTGCGTCGCAATGATGCGGCGTTGCCGGTGTACAGCCTGGGTACTCCGCTGCCCGTGACACTCAATGGCAGTAATGACATCGGCCAAGGCGCGGACATGGTGGCGAGCTGGTACTTCCATTCGCTGCTGGATAACCCGCAGGAGGGACGCGTTCGTTTGCGTGGCTCCGTCTTCGAAACCGGTGCGGCTTTTGCCGACGATGGTCAGTGGGAGCATCGCTGGGTGCTTGATCTGATGCTCAACTTCTAGGGATGGGGAATGCCATGACACAAGGACTCAGAACGTGGTGGATAGTCCTGTTGGTATGGAGTGGTGCTGTCTCGGCCACTCCGGAGTATCAACTGTCTGCGCCATCAGAAATCCCGGCGGCCCCACAGGTGGTGCTGCCGGATGTCAGTGGTTATACCGAAGCGGCGATCCGCGACAAACTCAAACCATGGTTGGGTAAACCCGGCCATGGTAGCGAAGAGCGAATGAGTGGCAGCGTCGAGACCCGCAAGTTTTTCCTGGGCGGTCGACTGAACATCTGGGCGGAGCGGCAAGGGCGTTTCCCGCGCATCCTGTTTGTTCGCGGCGGTCTGGTGCGTCTGGATGCATTGGCCAAGCAGTTTCCGGAAGCCTTGGTGCAGCAACTGCCGGGTGTCTTTTTGGCACGGGTGCCGTTGGTGGTTTCCGCCGACGCCGCGTTGGTGATCGATGGCGGACAGACCCTGCGCCTGGCCGAGGATCGGGGGGCCTTCCTGGTTAATGCCGGTCGTTTCTTCCTGCTCAATAGCAAGTTGTTGGCCTGGCGCGAGAAAGAGCAAGTCCCTGCTACGTTCAGTGGCGATAAGAAAAAATTTCGCCCTTTCTATACCGCCTGGAGTGGCTCCGAAACCTATATGTATGGCAGCGAGATCTCCCATCTGGGCTCCGCCACCACCAAGGCTTACGGAGTGTCTTTATCGGCCTTCAGTAAAGACGATAGTGTCTATGCTCCGGCCGATGTGGATATCAGCCGTCGTCCCACCGGCTGGCTGGTGGATAACCTGTTCTACGACATGTTTTACGGTTTCTACTCCTACGAAGCCGATGATGTGGTGATCCTGCGCAATCGCTACGAAGACAACTACTACTACGGGATTGACCCCCACGATCGCTCCCGTCGCCTGATCATTGCCGAGAATCGCGTTTGGGGTACCAAGGTGCGCCACGGCATCATCGGCTCGCGCGAGGTCAACGACAGCTTCATCTTCCGCAATATCAGCTTCAACAACCATCTGGCGGGGATCATGCTGGATCGGTTGAGCAACCATAACCTGGTGGCCTACAACACCACCTATGGCAATGGCAGTGATGGCATCGCCATGTACGAGAGTCACCACAACCTGATTTATGCCAACCAGGTGTACCAGAATGCGCACCACGGTATCCGCTTCCGTAACAGCCAGGATATTCACATTGTCGACAACATGATCCTGAAAAATGGTCGTTATGGCGTCTATGGCCATATCAAGGATCTCTCCTATCAATCCTATCGCGATCTGGCTCTTGACCCCTATGAGGCTCGCTCTTCGGCACTGCTGAGTGGCGGTGTCATTGGCTTCAATCGCAGTGGTGCCGTCTACGCCGAAGCGACCGAACAGCTGATGTTCAGCAATCTGTTGCTGGAAGCGAACGGCGGCGGCAACCGGCCGTTACGTGGCGATCTGACCCCACTCTCTGCCGACATCTTGCAGGCAACGCAGGGTGAGCAGTGGGTGCGTTGGGCACCGCAACCACCGACTGCCGTAGTCACCAATTGATGGGAGGACATTAGCCATGGTTTTTTCATCGACCTTTTTTCTGCTGGTGTTTTTGCCACTGTTCCTGGCGATCTATTACCTGACGCCGTTCCGTGGCCGCTCCATGGTCATACTGCTGGGCAGCTATGCCTTCTATGCCTGGTGGCGGGTAGATTTTCTTGGCCTGTTTATCGCTGCGACGCTATGGAACTACTGGGTGGGTATTCGCCTGGAATCGGCACTCGGCACCCCGCAGGCTAAACGCTGGTTGACCTTGGGGATCGGTGTCGATCTGGCGGTGCTGGCCTACTTTAAATACGCCGACTTCGGTATCGGTTCGCTGAATGGCTTGCTGACGGCCGTTGGTGGCGAGCCGCTGCCACTGCTGCATCTGCTGTTGCCGATCGGAATCTCCTTCTACGTCTTCGAATCCATCAGTTACTTGGTGGATGTTTACCGCAAAGAGATCCCGGCGACCCGTCGTCTGGATGACTTCGCGGCTTTCCTGGCGCTCTATCCCCACCTGATTGCCGGGCCCGTGATCCGCTTCCGTGACCTGGCGGCACAGTTTGCCCATCGCGAGCATACGCCGCAGCTGTTTGCGGCCGGGGTTGCTCGCTTCATGCAGGGATTTATCAAGAAGGTGGTGATCGCCGACTCGGTGGCCACCATTGCCGATGCCTCGTTTGGTTTGAGCGATCCGACATTTGCCGATGCCTGGCTGGGCATTCTGGCCTACACCATCCAGCTCTACTTCGATTTCTCGGGGTATAGCGATATGGCGATTGGCCTGGGGATGATGATTGGCTTTCGGCTCAACGAAAACTTCAACCACCCCTATATCAGCCAGAGCATCACCGAATTCTGGCGCCGCTGGCATATCAGTCTGTCCACCTGGCTGCGGGACTATCTCTATATCCCGCTCGGTGGTAGCCGCGGCGGTACCTGGATGACTTACCGCAACCTGGTGCTGACCATGTTGCTGGGCGGGCTGTGGCACGGCGCCAACTGGACCTTTGTGCTGTGGGGGGGGTGGCATGGCCTGTGGCTGGCCATCGAGCGGACATTGGGCTGGGGCAAGCAAACGAGCTTCCAACCTCTGAGCTGGGTGTTCACCCTGCTGTTGGTGATGGTGGGCTGGGTGCTGTTTCGCGCCCACAGCGTCGGCGAAGCCTTCGTCATGTACGCAGCCATGTTCTCCTGGCCCAGCCTGGCGTTGAGTCCGGATCTAAGTTTCTCCATCACCCGCATGTCCATGGCGTTGCTGGTGGTTGGCATCGTGGTGGTGCTGTGGAGCCTGCTGCCGAATCGGGTGCCGTCGCTGTTACGGCAGGCGGTACTGCGGCATGCCATGGCGTTGCAACTGGTGGTGCAAGTGCCGCTGTTCGCTCTGGCACTGGTGAAGCTGGTGGCATCCAGCTACTCCCCGTTCCTCTACTTCCAATTCTGAGGTGCTGAGTATGAGAAAACAGATCCGCTACATCAATGGAGGCCTCTGGTTGGTGTTGATGGTGCCGCTGGCGCTGCTCTCCTGGAAGGAGCTCAGCTGGCCGGCGGATAGTGGTCGCGCCTGGTTGGACGGCCGCAACGCCCGGCAAATTGAAAGCTTGTATGACGAAAAATTTGTGATGAAGGACTGGGCCACCAATGCCTGGGCTGCCTTTGATTATCAGCTGTTTAACGAGGGGCGTCCGGGTGTGGTCGTCGGCAAGCAGGGCTGGTTGTTCAGTAAGGAAGAGTTTGTCTGGTCGCCTCGGGAAGCAGCCCATTTGCAGGCGGCGCTGGATGAAATCGCCCTAGTGGCGCGGCAATTCTCGGCAGCCAATATCCAGTTGTTACCTGTGTTGCTGCCAGCCAAGAGCGAGATTTATAGCGAGCAGTTACTGCAGGCCAATCCGCAGTTGCAAGCACGTTTGTATGACCAAGCACTGCACGGGTTGGCGGAGCGCGGGGTTGCTGTTGCCGATTTGCGTCCTCTGCTGTGGCGCGCCGCTAAACAGCAGGAGGTATTCCTGAAAAGCGATACCCACTGGACACCGTTTGGTGCCAGTCAGGTGGCGC
>Ga0247725_1001438_pt1 | contig 12081 bp, 13 predicted proteins | sample OKSTACKMCFT3sol_FD_183021 | JGI IMG/M metagenome (GOLD analysis project Ga0247725, IMG submission 183021) | Subsurface sediment microbial communities from gas well in Oklahoma, United States - OK STACK MC-FT3-sol | ecosystem: Environmental > Terrestrial > Deep subsurface > Rock core/Sediment... | reverse complement strand
GGAAAAAAGCCGAGGAGCAAACCGCATCGTGACCGATGCGATTACAATCCAGAACCCGCGCAACCGGGGTGGAAACACCGGTCACGTATTAGCGAAACGCTCGGTCACGTTCACCGAAATCCGCACTTAACCATCACGTAAAACCAAGGGCGGTGCTCCTCGAGTTCGACGCACCGCCACATCTGGAACTCATCTCCAAACATCGGCGGATACGCGATTTCAGCGCGCTTGTACGTGATAAACATCAGCACACCCCCTTTTAAGCTATATATAGCATAGCCCCAAAGGCGCTAAAAAGGCTTCATCGTTCCTTTTGCGAGACAGCAAAATGGAACTCAATGAAGCGCTTGGTCTGGTGATCAAGAATCTTCGAAATTCGAAGCAGCTACCTCAGGAAGGGCTGGGGCCGAGCCAGAGCTACATCAGCGCGATCGAGCGCGGAAAATGGAAACCCTCCCTTGAGAAGGTTGAGCAGATTGCCGAGGTTGTTGGTGTTCATCCCCTAACCCTTCTGGCGCTGGCCTACCAGAAGCAAACACCTGGTCAAAAGCCCGATGAGCTGCTGAAAAAGATCCAACGAGAAATCACCAGCCTGAAGGTCAGCCTGTGAGTGGCATGTACGAATGAAGCCGATGCAGGTAGTGATCGAAGACTGGGATGGTGATGGTGCCATCCGCATTCCCGATGAGGTGCTTCAGAAGCTGGGAGCCGACGTCGGGGATAGCCTCTACCTCATCGAGGAGTATGTAGGCTCCTCTCGCTGTCTCGTGCTCAGCACGTCGCCACAGATTCCCGATCGGATAGATGAGCTTGTGGGCACTTTAGGCAGGACCGCTGAAAAGCGCTCCGCGAAATAATCTGGTTTCGCCAGCCCCCTGCAGCTATCCTAGGCATGCAGCCCAAGAGCTTCCTCTCCCGGGCGCTGTACCGGTGATGAAACTTGGTTCGAGGCGGCCCCTAAGGCCGCCTTTATCATTTCTGCCCTGCTGAATCTGGCACGAACTCTTTAAACGTGGAGCTGAAGACCGGCCCCACGGCGGCAAGAGGCAGCGTTTCCGATTGCTCCTCTATTTGCCCTGCCAAGACAACGTCGTCCCTAGTAGGAAAATGGCGCAACAGGAACTTAGCTTCGCTCCTTACCTTTTCGGGCAGGCTGCTATCTCGGGACAACTTGACGAGGAAATCTCGGGTTTGTACCACCGCGCGTGAGCGCTCATCTGGCATTGTCATTTCCATTCCCCAGAAAGCCGGATGCAATCAGTCTCACCTACCCCGGCCATGACCGCCAGCACCTCGTTGACAGGCGAACTCATCCTCGCACGCCAATCAGCTCATCCCAGCAGGTCGTATAGCGTTGGCTCAGCATGTCCCTTCGCATAGCCCCACTTTGGTTTCTTTGGAACTCGGCCAAAACGCACAGCGCCCCGCCCTTCTCGCTCGTTGATGCTGTCGACCAGTGCCATCAGCTTTTCGGCACCTGGGCGCGGGCTCGGAGTGAACAGATCGGAAGTAACCTCTCCACGCTGGCTCAGATCCATTAGCAGGATCGAGCACTTCGAGAACGGATACCCCGGACGATAAATCTGGCCAAGACCGCTCTGAGCGAGCGCCAAAATCTCCCGCGCGAGTGATACCGTCGATCGTCCTGTTTTCCGCGATCCACTACCGCGGCATCCCAGACGGGCCCGACTTCCAATTCGCGCTGAACGTGGCGAACCCGGACTGGGTGCATTTCGGCCGGGACGAGAACGCAGAGCTGACTGAGCAGGAGAAGCTTGAGGACGGCTGGCGCTTGCTCATGCATGAGCTCGGCGTCCGCGGCTGCGACGAGTTTGAGAAGGTGCTCGTCGATTTTTTGGAGTCCGGACTGTTCGACGCGGAGCACATGCAGGCCATCATTGACCGGCTCGTCGCCGGGACGCAGTCGCTGCAAGCCAGGGAAGCGGCGAACGATTTCTTAAACCGAGCGTTTTGGGATCATCGACTGAGCGACGCCGATCTGCTGGCTGAGGCCGGCCATTTCCCCGACTGCGCCGAATTGCTGGATCCCTACAGCGCGACCCAGCTCTACGACACGCTCTACAAGCTCCCTGAGGGGCAAACGCTTGGCCATGCGATCATCGACGCGTGGGTAACAGCCTTCGAGGCGGGAAAGTACCAGTATGTCGATGATGACAACCCTTTCAACAAGCCGATCCATTCGGATATTAAGGCGGCGTTTGATGCTGCCAAAGCTCGGACCCAAGCGAGCACAACCGTAGTCGACGCTTGCCTCGACATCATCAATAACCGCGGGTGGGGCACGCTACAGGAGGTAGCCATGAAGCGGGCTACGGTCGCGGATTTCGATGCTGCAATACGAGGCATGGAAATAGACACGCTGCGTCGGTTCATGCGGCGGATGATTGAAATGTGTCTTCAACGGGCGACCTACGACGCTCACTTCGGCACGGCGACCCAGCACTTCCTTGACGCCTGTCGTTCGATTTCGAGCGACTCGAATTCCCCTCGGCTCGCAGCGTTGATTAACACCCTTTCTCCAAAACCGCATTAGCGGCTGAGCTTACCCCACCACCCGCCGCACAAGCTGAACCTGTTGACTAGCTGAAATCTCAACTAGGTGGTTTGCGCTTCATGGACTTGCGGAGCTTGCTCAACATGAAGACCGCGAGCGCACCCACCACTTCAGACGACACGGTACGCCAAGTCGAAAGCTCGCGCGCGCAATGAATAGGCACGACGGTCGACGTCGGCGGGTTGCAGCCCAACTGCCAGCAGGCATGCGTTCTGGGCATGGAATTCGGAGATGCAAAGTACGTCGCGTCCGCTTAGACCAGCGCGCTTTTCCCCTGCTACCACTATTCGCAGTTGTAGCCCACGGTATATCCTCGAACCGCTTGCTCCGAGAATTCGTTGGCACGCAGCCTCCCCTTGGAGACACCAGAGAAGCCCACCTTATGGTGGGCTTTTTTGTTGGCGCCTAATCAGCGAAGCCCCGTTCTTTTTCGGAAACGCCAAAAATATGGTCGTAAGACATTCCGGGCCGCACGCTCTTGCGGAAACGACGTAGAACCCCTGAAATGACACACAACGCTGGGGTATGACAACAGCATCGCCATATTCAAGATAAGGAGGTACGCCCGGGGCGCGATACCACGAAAATGGTTGCACGTGCGAATAGTAGCATTGTGCCCCGCCGTGATATTGTTCAGCTCACTGCAGTCGTTGATTTTACGCTATTTACTGCCGTATACGCTCTAGATGTTCAGCGGAGGAACGTTTGTGTCGGCCATTTTCATTCATCTGTCAGATATCCACTTCGGACAAGAGAAAGACGGTGGCGCACTAGCCACCAATACAGATGCAAAAGACCAGCTTATAAAGGATGCACGCGCCGAGCTAAAAGCAAGGGGAGCGAAAGCGTCAGGCATTATCGTCACCGGTGATATCGCGTACTCCGCGCAGGAGGAGCAATATGCGGAGGCTGGAGCTTGGCTGGATGAGCTTGCTGAGTGTGTTGGCTGTGATGATGAAAGCATTCAGTTAGTCCCCGGCAATCACGACATTAATCGAGATGCAATTACTCAAGCTCTTGGCTGGAAGCTGCAACTCATACGCGAGAAGGGCGACCAGCTGCTTGATGCCTTCTTAGACGATGAGAAAGACCGAGAATCCTTATTCTCTCGCTTTGAGGCATATCGTAACTTTGCTGAAGGTTACGGATGTGATCTTGATACTCGAGGAGAGTACTCCGCAGATTACGCAGTTGAATTAGCACCTGGGAGAACACTTAGATTCGTTCGCCTAAACTCTGCATTAATATGCTCGCGAAAAGATCCAAAAGGTGAGCTGATACTGGGTGCTCGGCAGCGAGTCATTCCTGAAGAGGATGGCGAAGAGGTGGTAGTTCTTATGCATCATCCCTTGCATTGGTTCATGGATACGATCGAAGCCAGAAAGTATATTGAAAATAGAGCGAGGGTAGTGATCTCTGGCCACGAGCATTATCCGTCGCTGGAAATTATGCCTGTAGCAGACGGCAGCGACTTAATGTTGCTTGCAGCAGGAGCAACAGCGCCGGACGACGTAGGCGGAAAATATACATACAAATACAACATCCTAGAATTTGATTGGGACCAGCAGACAGATAGCTTGGCAGTCACAATCAATCCGAGAACATGGGATGATTACCGCAAAAAATTCTCAAAAGATGAGGAATTTCTGCAGGGAAACGAAGGCCCTCATATTTTGGCGACGCCAAACTTTAGAAAATCTGCCAATCCTGCTTTGGATAACTATCAGCCTGACACCAGCGCTGTGCCGAAAGTGAATGCAATCGTCAACCCAGTCTCGGGGGCAGGCAAGGCGGAAATAGATATTGGCGCTAGGGACCGCACGCTGCGCTTGAAGTTCTTCCGAGATCTAAATGATGCCCAGCGCATGAAGATTTTGGTCGATATGGCCGATCTCCCTGACGACATACACAAGCTTGACCATGGACTAGAACGAGTATTTTTCGCACGAATTCTAAAAAAAGGCCTTGGCGATGAGTTAGCCAATGCTATCGAAAACGCGCTAATAAACCCTGAGGAGCACCAATGAGCTTGATGGCTAAACACTCACGCATTTTCTGGCCCGACCCTCAGGACGAGCAAGTACGGCGGTTGAACCTAGCGGTGGCAGAGTTTCAGGTATGGGTTCGAACATTAAGCCCGGCATCCCGCGCCATTGAGTTCGCGGCTATTCTTGCTAGGGCGTTTGAGTCGGGCTCGGTCGATGAAGAACTAGCCGAAGCCGTCGCAAAAGCGATAGTTAAGACCGGCAGCGATGCATTTGTACGCGAAGGAAATGACCTTCAGATTACAGTCGTTGCGGTGGTAGCAGCCCTGGATCTAGTTCGCGAAGATGACATGGCCGACGATGGCTGGGGAGCCGTTGACGCCTTCGCCGCCGCTTGCTGGTCAGCACTTTCGTTCCAGAGCACCGTGGAGAAGGAAGGGCTTGAGGTACTCCGTAACGAGCTACTTTCCGCATCTCAAGCACGGGTCACCGAAGTGGCTGAAGAATCTCGAGTCCGTGCGGCAGTTCCAGAAGTTGGACTTCTGCAGATCCCAGACTCCACCCCGACAAATGCTCGCGCCAAAACCGCGTTCAGAACCGCTGTTGAGCCACTTGTAAAATCTCTCCGAGAGAATGCTGAGCTCGACCGTGAGGAAATCGACTTCCTCTGGTGGCGGCTCTCTGATTGGAGCGCTGTCCTAGAGAAGCCTCTCTCGTCTCTCTCTGATGCCAATCGTGCCGTTTATTCGGGGTTGGAATGCGGATTAATGCTGCGACGCCCCCCATCAAGTGGACACCGAAATGTCGCCTTGCAAGGTATCTCCAATGAGAAATCCTTCACCCTTGCAGAGCTCGTTGGTGAGCTCGAGGTCGACAATGAGAAACTGAAAGCAGCTATAAGCTCGGAAAACGTCATCGCTGCGGGAGAGGTCTATCCACTCTTAAAGGCGATTTTGAGTGGCGACCTTGAAGCCTTCGGATCAACGATAACCAGAAGCACCAGAGACTGGGGCGGGCGTGCACTGCTGGAGGCAAGTGTGCTTGAGTTAAATAGGCGGAAAGGGGCCTGAGTATGCGCCAATGCTCTTTTGATAGCTGCACGTACAGCATCACCGGGCGCTGCATCCAAGGTACACCGGAGTCTGAATGCCCGCATCTCCAGGAAACAGATGATTTTGACGACTCCACATCCTTAGCCGAAGAGCGCGTTGACGAGGATTGGCAGCGACCACAGGAAGATATTGAGAACGCGGCTGGTGATGCGGTTCTACAGCCTACCGAGGAGAACCCGCGCCTGCCCTCCAGCATGACTCTTGGTCGTGAAGAAGCTCAAGAGCTCATGTGCAGCGAGGCCACCACGATGGTGGGTATCGTCGGGCTCCCAGGCTCGGGCAAAACTGCCTGTTTGGTAAGCGCTTATCTGCTACTTTCACGCGGCTCTCTCCAAGGCTACGCCTACGGCGATAGCCGTAGTTTGATGGCGTTTGAGCAAATTTCGCGCGGTAGTCGACAATGGGCAGCAGCTGAAGTCCAACGTCAACTAACTGTGCGAACTGAACTCGCAGATGATCGGCAGGCAGGTTTTCTTCATTTCAAACTACGTCGCGCAACAGATGGACGCCTTCTGAACATCTTATTGCCTGACCTACCTGGTGAGTGGTCAACGTCTCTGATAGATAAGGCCGACTCAGAACGATTCGAGTTTATAAAATCGTCGACTGTAATTTGGATAATGGTAGATGGCCGAGAATTTATAGAGGCCCAGACACGAAACTATGCCATCCACCGAACAGGCCTACTTATTACGCGCCTAGCCGACATCGTCGCGCCTTCTAATACTAGATTGATCCTAGTACCTAGCTGGAGAGACATTGGCGAGTTTCCACAAGCTGCTTTTGAGCAGATTGAGGCTGAAGCAATATCTCTCGGCTTCAGTCTAACTCTTTCACCGATTGCTTCTTTCTCGGGAAATAATGTAGTTCAGCCAGGAGAGGGGGTTGCCGACTTGTTTAACGCAACATTAAACCACGCACGCGAATGCCCACCTTTCTGGCCTGACGATCAAAGAAGCAAACTACGAAAGCTAGCTGGGCTCAGGAGCCTATAGTGAAATCAAAGTCGATTATTCTAATAGGCGGACCAGACTCTGGAAAGACGAACTATTTGGCTCGTCTATGGCCTTCATTTCAGCGAAAAAGGGACGCGCTGCGGGCAGACAAGACTCCAAACGACATTCGCTATGTAGATAGTGCCCTTGAACATTTAATGAAAGGTGAGTTTGCACCCCGATCAGATAGAAATCTTGAGGTGGGCCGTGCTGATTTCTCTATTGATGTGAGGGCCGATTTTGGAAGCGGTGAGCTTCGAAAGCTGATGATCCCTGATATATCAGGTGAGCTCTGGACAAAAGCGGTCGCGACATCTGAGATTTCTGCAGAGTGGCTGGATCTCTTACAAGAGTCGGAAGGCGCGGTTCTCTTCGTTCGGCACGCGTCAGATCAAATAATCCAGCCTCTAGACTGGGTAACAGCCCGATCTGCCCTCAATTTGCTTTTGGAAGATGAGCCCGACGAAGAAGCCGTTTCCAACGATGACCTGGAAAATCAAACCGATTCGTCTATCGATAACCAAGAGCAAGTCATTCCAACACAAGTCTTATTGTGTGAACTACTGAGGTATCTAAGTACGTTCCTCGCCAATAAGACTGATGGTAGCGCTCCAAAGGTATCCATTGTTATCGCGGCCTGGGACAGAGTTGATCCAGAGCTCAGAGTCGAAGGACCAAGGAAGTATTTGGAGCGCCAGTTCCCTCTGTTCGCTGGCCGATTGGCTTGCGAGGATCGCCTTGATATTAAGATTTTCGGAACATCGATCGTCGGCGGAGATCTAAATGACGATGCCGATTTCAAAGCAACGTACTTCGACAGACATATCACAGATCATGGATATGTTGTGGTGCAAGAGCCAGACCAAATCCAGACAGTAAATGACATAACCCTGCCAATCGCTTGGGCCATAGGGACGTAAGTTTGGAATCTTTCGACGAACAGCTTCATGGATATCGGCAGGGACATCAACTGCTCTCTAGCACCGCCCGCCTATCCAAAGACGATCAGGATCTTATTGATCGCCTTTCTGACATTGCCGGCCCTTTAGGACCCAATGAACGCTTCATTCCTTACATTACTCTCTACCCACTCCCGAGTGGGTCGCACTACGTAGTGGCTAAAACATGGCAGGATCTGGACGCTCCTCGTGCCGGCTGCGTGCGCACACGAAGCATTTTTGTACCAATGCCTATATGGATTGAGCTTGAAAATGTCGCAGGTGTTGTTGATCTCGTTTCTAACGCCGGAGCTGTAGATGCCGCCAAAAAGCGTACGCTAATTAGCTCGGCACCCTCTCCCTTGGTTGAGATTGACCCACGACAGGGCATTGAACTTGTCGAGGCATTATTTCTTGAAGACCGAGCTCCAATTGTTGTCTTCGACTCCGAATATGCTGAAGCACTGACGCTCAGAGTAGTTACAGCACTATGGCCGAGCTTCCGCAAAAACTTTTCAGCCTCTACATTCTGCCGATCACCCAGATCAATCGGGCGGCGAAGTTTTGATCTAGTTTTCGCCCCCAAGGATGCACGCTCCCGTTTCGGAGATTGGAGCGGGAGACGCATTGATGGTCGAAAGAAAGATGCAGTCCGCCATCAATGGTCAAAATCTATAGTTGATAGCGTATTGGCTACACCTTATCCATCCTTGAAGATGTTGGACTCTATCGGCGAGTTATCTTCTGATGGGAGAGGGTCTGAGTCAGCATTGCGGGTCTCCTTACTTTGGGAGGATCTCAAGGCAAAATCTAGAACCACTCCGAATGCAGCGCTTGGATTGCTTGATATCGCGAGTACCCGCTCTTCCCGGAATCCAGAAGTTATTCGGTCCCTAGAGCCTGTCTTGGTTAAGTCAGTTCGTATGGCAATTGCCCAGCTCCCCACAGAGGATGCATGGCGGTATCTCAAGGCACTCGCATCGAAGCTTAGTGGAGAGCCGACATCATTCGGAATGAAGAATGCAATTTCCGAATCAACCGAGACACTTACACGTGCCTCACCCGGCGTTGCTATCCAATTCGCTGTATCTCTCATAGGCCCGGGAATTTTCGATCCGTTGATTCACAGCGTATGCGCTACTTTGGAATCTATCTTTGATCGAGATATTGGTGCAAAGCTTGCTAGTCTGGAGGATAGCGACTTCCTTTCTCTTTCTCTCTTCACCCCCTCGCTTTTAAGGAAAATGGTGAAAGAAAGCAGCTTACTTTCCATCAGGCTAGCTCAAGCATTATCTAGGACCGGCCGCGAGCTCCCTCGTGAGACGTGTAAAGACCTGAGATCGCTACTTGTATCCGACTCACATGCGGATCTTGCAAAAATACTCTTCGCGGACATCAGCCCGGCCGAGCTCAAATCACAAATAATCAGCACCTATCATGCTAATGATTTCGAGCAACCTAAGATTCTCGCAGTTCTCCTGGATCACGCACGCAAACTTGGAATAGTAGATAATGTTCGCGATATAGTTTCGACGTTGCGGCCTAGCAAATATGTCGACTCAACTCTTGCTGAACTTATTGGGCATAAGACCAGCGACCTTGAATGGTTGCTAATTAACGACACGCTCTCTGACGAACGCCGCCAGGCCTTTCTCTATTCGATGCTCTCTTCGGCCTCACGCAGTGAGCTGAATAATATGCTTTCTTCTACTGCTATAGTGAAGCGAGTCGTCAAGACACTGAACCTCAAGTCAGCAGCACATATAGATTTGCTTAGCTCTATTCTTATAGATATCGAACTCCCTCCCAATGAGACTTACAAGCTAATTCTCACTTTGATGCCTCATCTCAGCGGGAAAGCCGCACTGAATTGGACCCTTAGAGCAATAGATATCTCACTGAAACTAAACGTGAGCAGTGTCAGTGCTAAAAAGCTAGCCGGCTTTATCAATGAGACAGCTTCTGAGTTCTCAGGCGCACGCTTCTTCGCTATTGGCTTGAACAAAAATATTTCGCCTAAGATTGTGGAGCGCAATATTGAGGCAACGAAGCACTGCAAAGGCGACGCCCGGAAGCAACTACTGGGATCAGTCGATGAACTCGCGGAGCAGTTGGCAAAGCGAATCCCTCTAGATATATCTCTAGAGGCATCCGAGACGCTTTCGGATCTACTTTGGGAGTCAAATCAAAAACACTACCAGACTCTTGAAATAGCTTCTGCGCAATTATTGCCATATCTGTTGAAACAAAAATCCTCAGCTGCATCTCCATTAATAGCAGCCACATTCCCTATTATCTACCTTGAGCTAGCGCGCGAAACCCCATCGTCCCTTTTTTCGCGAATTTTCCGATTCGGCGATTGGGATAAGTGCAAAACAGCTCGCCAGGCTTTAATTGACGCATTTATGAGTTCAGACTGGAGGATCGCTGATTTTGCGACCACCGCAGCACGATCAGCTGATGCAAGAACAATTTTTGAAACTCTTGCGTATGAACCAGGTGGATACAAACTTCTTCGATCTCTTTCTTCAGAAATTGATCTTGTACCTGCCAAAAGTAGAAATTCGGTAGAGTATGCGCTCAAGCAGATTCTAGATGAAGATTGAATCCGCCGACTGCCTGGCGTGACCGCCATTCAGCTGATCCATATTAACTTTTATCTTACTTCGACCTATGTCCAGTGAAAAATCAGAGAGCTCAGTTGAGCACCACATCCTCCGAGTTCCACTTGAAGGTGAGCGATTCCACCATATCTTAGTAACCGTTAAGACGGTACTCGCCCGCTATACCGGCAGTGGGCCTGAGCATCAGGTAGGATCCATTGCTGTTCAAGCCACCTATCTAACAGGGCCTAACTCCCGGCACGGCCTAATTGCTGGGCATATTTCCTCTATGGGAGGAACATTTGACACTTATAGTAGATCAGTGAAAATTACTAATGGGAGTGTAATGGTGCGGAACGGCTTTAAGGGCCTAGGTATCGGAAGCTTTATGTTTGACGTAATAGTGAAGTGGGCACTAGAACGAGATTTGTCTTTTAAGGTCTCACCAATCAAGGTGGCCGAGGTCGATGCTACGGAAGAAAACCAAGCCAGAAGAAATAAATTCTATGCGAATTTTGGGGTACTATTTGGGGCTCCTATGAACGAGGGTATTATTGGCGGCTGGTCCGATCCTATGTTTGTAGGCGATCTGAAAAGCCATACAGGATGGGCATCCCGACTTGATAGGCTGGATTACCTAAATGGACTATGGGCGATTGGCGATGAAATTCAGGAGCTATTGCTTGATGCTCGTAGCCATCAGTATAGGGTTGAGAACCTAAAGGACCAAATCGCCCACCTGCGGCGATCTAAGTTCAGAATAACTGTGGCGCTGACCATTGCTGCCATAGTTCTTGCTCTAGTTATCCTGATATAACTAACCCACTTGCTTTAGATCTAATTTCCGCGCAAGACAAAGATTTTTCCAGTCGACCTGCTTGTAACCGAACCAGGTTCAAGGGCAGTTCTTCAACTGCTCCGGTCTATGGAGCATGGCCTGCCTGTCTAATTCTGCAGTCGGAAACACCTCAGTTTGTAGACGGGCGGTACAGGCCCTAGTTTCGGAGGAGATAATCTGTGCGCCCCTTCGTCCTTAAGAACTTTCAAGGACAACCCAGAACTGCCAAGGAACGAACCATCCTTTGTCAACGTTGACAGGCGCCTCTAGAGCCTAAGATCGGATCTAAGCTGCGCGTGACAGGGGCCTTAGGGGCCCACTATAGAAATTGTCAACGAAACTACTTGCCATAAGATTCTGCACCAGGATGGTGGCAGCCGCATTGTGGAACAGCGCGCGCTTAATCACCTGGCGCGGGTAGACGCTGGCGCCGTCGATGGAGCCGAAGAACAGCGCCTCGAAGCAGATCACCCGGTGCTTGGCATCGAGGAACAGGCAGCCGAACACCTCGTGCGGCTCGTGGCGCAGGCGCGCCTTGAGGTAGTCGCGCACCGCCTGCGGACTTTCCAGCGCGGAATCCCGGCGCAGCCGCTCGGCCAGATGACGGCGGCCCATCTCCAGCACCGCCTGCAGCTGGGCGAACTTGGCCGGACCGAGGCCCAGGCGCTGGCTGAAGGAATCCAGGTCGGCCTCCAGCAACGCGCGCAGGCTGCCGAAATCGGCCAGCAGGTGGCGGGCCAGGTCCACCGCGCTCTGCCCGGCCACACCGGTGCGCAGGAAAATCGCCAGCAGCTCGGCGTCGCTCAGCGCCGCGGCGCCCAGCTCCAGCAGTTTCTCCCGCGGGCGTTCCGCTGCGGGCCAGTCGCGTATGCTCATGACATCTCCCTGTCCGTCGGCCCGCTGTTCCAGCGCAGGCCCTGTGCTATCTTAGCCCGGCTTTTTTGGCGCGGTGACCGGCCTGGGGAGGTGTCGCCGCCGCGCTGCTATCCACACCACATTATTAAAGGCAGGCCTATGCAGCGGCTGTATCGGAAA
>Ga0247725_1001437_pt1 | contig 12085 bp, 9 predicted proteins | sample OKSTACKMCFT3sol_FD_183021 | JGI IMG/M metagenome (GOLD analysis project Ga0247725, IMG submission 183021) | Subsurface sediment microbial communities from gas well in Oklahoma, United States - OK STACK MC-FT3-sol | ecosystem: Environmental > Terrestrial > Deep subsurface > Rock core/Sediment... | reverse complement strand
GATCCGCGCCGGCTCACTGAAGCCATACAGCAGATGGCAGTGGGTCAACGCCACCATGACCTCCGGCTTGTGGTTCGCATCCCGGTAGTTGCGCTCTGCCGCCTCACGGGGAATGCCGGCGGCCTCTTCGCGGGCAAAGCCCTCGATGGCCTGCTGGCGATCGGGATGCACCTGGATCGACAGGCATTCGGCGACCTCCAGCACCTTGAGCAGGTAAGGCAGTGGCTGGTCCGCCAGCAACTGGCGCAACGTGGTCTGCAGGCCGGGGACCCGGGTCGGCCCCTGTTCATGGCTGCCAAACCACAGCTCGGCCCAGGGCTGATCGCCACCGGGTTGCTGCAGCAGCGAGGGGATCAGGTGGCGTCCACCCCAGGCGTAGTGCTGGACGTGGCCGCGCAGGATCTGCGGTGTGCGCAGTGCGGCGGGCATCATGGTGCGACTCCTCCGTTCAGGGCCGGTAACCATGCCGCGCCGCGCACACCACTGCTATCCCCATGGCGCGCCGGAACCAGCCGGGTGCGGCAGCTGTCGGTGAACAGGTAGGGCAGTAGGGCGGTGGGCAGATCCTTATACAGGCTCAGCACATTCGACAGACCGCCGCCGAAGACGATGACATCCGGATCCAGCAGGTTGATGACGCTACCCAGGCTGCGCGCCAGGGCATCGATAAAGTGGCGGTAGTGCTCCCGGGCGGCTTGCAGGCCACCGGCGGCGGCACCGAGGATTTCTGGGGCGCTGAGCGGTTGACCATGGTTCTGGGCAAATCGGGCGGCAAAGCCGGTGCCCGAGACAAAGCGCTCGATGCAGTTGTTGCGTCCGCAGTAGCAGGGTTGGCCCGGGCCATCCCACTCCGGCAGATAGCCGGGCAGCGGGTTGTGGCCCCACTCGCCGGTGATGGCGTTGGGGCCGACCAGCAGCTGCTGGTGCACCACCAGACCGCCGCCACAGCCGGTGCCCAGAATAACGCCGAACACCACGGCACTGCCCTGGGCGGCGCCATCGATGGCTTCCGACAGGGTAAAGCAGTCGGCATCGTTGGCCAGCCAAATCGGGTGGCCCAGCGCGGCCTGCAGATCGGCCCGCAAGGGTTGGTCATTGAGGATCAGACAGTTGGAGTTCTTGATGCGGCCATTGTCGGCGCGCACGGCACCGGGCAAGCCGATACCGATGGAAAACGGCGGCGTCGCCTCCTCACCAAAGCCGACAATGAAGTCCAGCAGCGCGTGCAGGAACTCCGGATAGCTCTGTGTCGGAGTGGCGATGCGGCGTCGGCACAGGACTCCGCCCTGCGCATCCAGCAGCAGGCCTTCAATCTTGGTGCCGCCAATGTCCAGTCCCAGTCGTAACATCTGCAATTCCTCGAGGAGCCAGGGCTCAGGCGGCCTGACGGCGATAGAGTTCGATGAGCTCGGTGACCAGCTCCTTGGCCAGCATCGAGGTCATCAGATGGTCCTGGGCGTGCACCAGCACCAGGGTCACCGGGATCTTGCCCTCGCCCTGATCGGCCTCGATGAGTCGGGTCTGTACCGCATGGGCGGCATTGGCGGACTCGGTCGCCTGGCGTAGCAGATCGTCGGCCTCGGCAAATTGCCCTTGCTTGGCCTGCCGCAAGGCCTCGTAACAGAGGCTGCGGGATTGCCCGGCGTTGATGATGATGCCCATCACGGTTTCTTCTAAATCAAACATGCTGTGTTCCTCTTCCTGAGGAGGCGACCTAAGGGGCCACCTCCGGATTGGCGCCGGGGTTAGAAACCGCCGCGTCGTGATACATCGGCGAACCATTCGCCACTCTTTTTGATGCGCCGCTCGCCAGTTGCCAGCTCCAGACGAATGAAGCCATAGCGATTCTTGTAGGCGTTGCTCCAGGACCAGTTATCGATGAAGGTCCAGAGGTGATAGCCCTGGCAGGCGCAGCCTTCTTGCAGTGCCTTGTGCAGCCAGGTCAGGTGGTCGCGGATAAAGCCGATCCGGTACTCATCCTGGATCTGGCCATCGCCGCCCTTGAACTTCTCCTCGCCCTCGACGCCCATGCCATTTTCTGAGATGTAACTGGGCAGGTTGCCGTAGTTGTCCCGCAGGTTGGTCAGGATGTCGTAGATGCCCTGCTCGTAGATCTCCCAGCCGCGGTGCGGGTTCATCTTGCGACCCGGCATCTCGTAGTAGTCGAAGAACCACTCCGGCATGAAGGGGCTGGCGGGGTTGATGGCATGGCTGCGTGCCTTGACCCGGCGCGGCTGGTAGTAGTTGACGCCCAGCAGGTCTATGGTGCCGGCGGCCAGCAGTTCCCGATCTCCGGGTTCGCAGGCGGGGAGCTGGTCATACTCTTGCAGCAGCGCCACCAGTTCCGCCGGATAGGTGCCCTTGACCGCCGGATCGAGGAAGCTGCGATTGAAGAACAGGTCGGCGATCTGTGACGCCTTCAGATCCGCCGGATGCTGGGAGCGCGGATAGGAGGGGGTCAGGTTCAGGATGATGCCAATCTGGCCCTCCAGCTGCCGGGCCCGGTAGCGCACCACCGCCTGGGCATGGGCCAGCATGGTGTGGTAGGCGACGGTGGCGGCGCGGCGGAAATCCACCACGTTCGGGTAGTGGAAGTCGTACAGATAGCCGCCTTCCACCGGCACTATCGGCTCATTGAAGGTGAACCAGTGTTTGACCTTGTGGCCGAACAAGCGGAAGCAGGTGTCGGCGAATTCGGCATAGGCGTCGATGACCTCGCGACTCTCCCAGCCGCCCAGCTCCTGCATGGCCAGCGGCATGTCGAAGTGGAACAGGCAGATAAACGGCTGTATGCCCTTGGCCAGCAGCTCGTCGATCATGGCGTGGTAGAAGGCAACAGCCTCCGGATTGACCGCGCCACGGCCCTGAGGGATCAGTCGGGCCCAGGCGATGGAGGTGCGGAAGCTGTTGTGGCCCAGCTGCTGCATCAGAGCGATATCGTCGCGAAAATGCTGGTAGAAACCCGAGGTGTGCTCCGGGCCGACCTGCTGGTGGAAGCGGTGGGGCTGGGTGGCAAACCAGTGATCCCAGATGGTCGCGGCCTTGCCGCCCTGCAGGCTGGCCCCTTCGGCTTGCGCCGCGGAGGAGGCGCTACCCCACCAGAAATGGTCCGGAAAACGGTACTGCATGATGAACTCTCCAATGAGGGCCGCTGGGTACAGCGGCCCGGGTTGCAACGTCAGTCGGGATCAGCGCGCCGGTACGGCGGCCAGAGTCGGGCTTTCTTGCTCGTCGGCCTCTTCCTGCTTGAGCAGGGTGCGTTCATAGGCCTTGAGGAAGGGGTAATACATGGCCGCGGCGGTGAACATGCAGAACAGGCTCAGTAACAGCGGGCTGATCGCCCAGTTGGCGGCCCAGGAGGCACCGATGGGGCCCGGGGTGGTCCAGGGGGTCAGTGACATGACGCGTGCCACCAGACCCATATCCACGGCGAACCAGGCCAGAGTGGCGTTGATCATCGGCACCAGCAGGAAGGGCAGGAAGAACACCGGGTTCATGACAATCGGCGCGCCGAACAGGATAGGTTCGTTGATGTTGAACAGGCCGGGGACTATGCCCATCTTGCCGATGGAGCGCAGGTGGGCGGCTTTACTGCGCAGCAGCAGGAAGGCCAGCGGCAGGGTCGAGCCGACGCCACCGATGAGCAGGTAGTGATCCCAGAAACCCTGCAGGAAGATATGGGGCAAGGCTTGACCTGCGGCCATGGCGGCCTGGTTGGCAGCCAGGTTGGCCATCCAGAACGGGTTCATGATCCCGGTGACGATGAGGGCACCGTGAATACCGGCAAACCACAGCACCTGGCACAGCAAGACCGCCAGCAGCATGGCCGGTAAGGAGTCCGAGGCGGCGACCAGCGGCTTGACCAGCGACATAATGGCTTCCGGCAGAATCATACCGGTGGCGCTTTCAATCAGCAGGTTCAGCGGGTGCAGGGTCAGGATGATGACTAGCACCGGGATCAGCACCTCGAAGGAGCGGGCGACGCCGGTCGGAACCTGGGGCGGCAACTTGATGGTGATGTTGTTGCGTTTGAGCCAGGCATAGACCTCGGCGGCATAAATCGCCGTCAGCAGGGCGGTGAAGATCCCCTGACCGGAGAGATACTGCATCGAGATGGCGCCATCCTTGAGCGGAGCCGCTACCAAGAGGAATGCCATCAGGCAGAGCAAGCCTGTGGTCACCGGATCCAGATCATTCTGTCGCGCCAGACTGGCGCCGATCCCCACCGAGATAAACAGGGTCATCAGGCCCATGCTGAGCTGGAAGGGCAGCAGCAGTTGCGGTTGGTACTTGGCCGAAAAGTCGAGCCAGGCGCGGGCGAAGCCCCACTGGGTCTCCGGCGAGAAGGGTGGGAAGATGAACACCAGCATAAAGCTGCCGATGATCATGAACGGCAGGGCGGCAATGAAACCGTCCCGGATGGCTTGCACATACTTTTGTTGGCCGAGACGTCCGGCCAGCGGGCTGATCTGGCGCTCGATGACGCTGACAAACTGGTTATATAGGGTACTCATGGCATTTCCTTGTGGTAGTCACTGACACAGTGTTGGCGACTGACGGTTAACGGATCAGGGAGAGGGCGTGGTCCAGGACCCGATCTCCCCGCTGCATGCCGTAATCCATCATGTTGATCACATCGACCGGAACACCGTGCTGGGAGGCCTTTTGCTGCAGATCCTGCTGCATGTACTTGACCTGGGGTCCGAGCAGGACCACCTGGTAGTTCGGCATCTGGACATCAAACTCCGAAGCCCCATAGGCGCGGATCTCGGTTTCCAGTCCGCGCTTGAGCGCTTCTTCCTGCATCTTCTTCACCAGCAAGCTGGTGGACATGCCTGATGAGCAACACAGCATGATTTTTTTCATTTCCATTTCTCCGGTTTCAAAAAGCTGATGGCGCAGATTCTTGATCGTTTGGATGATAAATGGAAACCGGTTTCCGTTCGATTTGTCCCTGTTTGTGATCCGGATCGCCAGTCACGATGAAACCGCTCTCAAAAGTGTGATCGTGACGAAAAAATGACAAAGTCGGCTCGGGAAATGACGGAAACAAAGCGCTGAAATGGCGAGAATAGGGGCGGGAAATAGTTTCCCGTCTCGTGGACGGGCTCGGCGTGGATTGGATAACCGCAGTACAGGAGTGGCAGGGTGAGCAAACAGAGTGGGGTGAACCTGCATGCCATGGGCATACTGGTCAGCATCATCGAACAACGCATGGTGCCTGTGGCTAACTGGTTGACACGCAGCCAGCATGTGCTGGCGCTGCGGGATGGCTTTCAGCTGGCGATGCCCTTCATCATCATCGGTAGCCTGCTGGTGCCGTTTTTGTATCCGCCGGTGCTGGCAGATAGTGTCCATCCCCTGGCGCAGTGGCTGCTGGCGGTCTCCCGCCTGGTGTCGCCGCTGCTCTACCCCGTGTATGCCCATACCTTGGGGCTGATTTCACTGATCATTGCCTACGGCACGGCGGCCAGTCTGGCCAAGGCGTACCAGTTACCGGAGCGGCTATCCGGACTCACCGGCTGTCTGGCGTTCTTGATGCTCATCGATTTCAGCTCGTTGCAACCGGGTATTTTTGGCTATCTCGGTGGGCTCGGCATCTTCACTGCCTTATGTACTGCAATTTATGCCATTGAAGTGATAAGACTTTTCTATCGGCGTGGCTGGTGCATCCATATGCCAGAAGAAGTGCCGCTGATGACCCGGCGCGGTTTCCAGCTCATCATGCCGCTGCTGTTTATCATGCTCTCCTTGAGTCTGCTGAAGCTCTGGTTGCAGACGCAATTTGATATCACGCTGCCGCAATTGATGGCCGAGCTCTTTCGCCCGCTGATCAGCGGAGCCGATACCCTGCCTGCGCTGCTGCTGGCATTGCTGGTTGCCCATCTGCTGTGGTTTATGGGCATTCACGGTGCGTTGATCATCACAGGCGTGCTCTCGCCATTCTGGATGGCCAATCTGGCGGCTAACCAGGCGGCCCTGGTGGTCGGAGAGCCGTTACCACATATTTTCCTGCAAGGCTTCTGGGACTACTTCCTGCTGATTGGCGGCACTGGCAGCACCCTGCCCCTGGTGTGGATGGCGCTGCGCAGCCGCAGCCGGACGCTGAAATCGGTGGGCAAGCTGGGGCTGATGCCCTCGCTGTTCAACATCAACGAACCCATATTGTTCGGTTTCCCAATCATCATGAATCCCCTGTTTTTTTTGCCGTTTATCGCCGTGCCGCTGCTGAATGCCATCCTGGCCTGGCAGCTGACCCAGTGGGGGTTTCTGGATCGGTTTGTGGCCTTGCTGCCCTGGTCGGTACCCGCACCCTTAGGTGCCGCCTGGGCGGCGAATGGCAGTTGGCATAATCTGCTGATGAGCCTGTTTTGTATCTTCAACAGCTGGATGATCTACCGCCCCTTCTTTGTCATCCACGAGAAGATGTTGCTGCAGCTGGAAACCGAGTCTGCAATGGCGGAGTAGCCATGCAACTTTTATGATGCTTGGCAATCGGTTTCCATTCCAGACTATACCGCTCGATCAGGCTGCCGGAGGTGAGCCGGATTTTTGCTGTCGACTCGGATAGCAAAACCCGGGAACAAGAGTGGCTTAGCCCCTTGTCTTCATCGCAGGAAGTTGCCATGGTGACAGGTATCAGGCAGCAAGAGGATGGAGAGAGCTATGCGCACCTTGGGGCTCATCGGCGGCATGAGTTGGGAGTCGACCCAGAGTTACTACCGGCTGATCAATGAAGGGGTCAAAGCCCGGTTGGGCGGTCTGCATTCGGCGCGGCTTATCCTGTTCTCGGTGGATTTTGCCGAAATCGAGGCCTTGCAGGCTCAAGGGGACTGGGTGCGTGCCGGCATGATCCTGAGCGATGCCGCTCGCTCCCTCAAGGCGGCGGGAGCCGAAGGATTGGTGCTCTGTACCAACACCATGCACAAGGTGGCGTCCGCTATCGAGGGGGTCGGTCTGCCGCTGATCCATATTGCCGATGCCACCGCCGAGGTGGTCAAGGCTCAGGGTATCCAGCGCATTGGCCTGCTCGGTACCCGCTTTACCATGGAGCAGAGCTTCTATGCCGGGCGTCTGGGGCGCTATGGGTTGCAGGTGCTGACGCCGGAAGAAGCCGGGCGTGAGCAGGTGCACCGCATCATCTATGACGAGCTTTGCCTGGGGCAGATCCATGCCATCTCGCGCCAGATCTATCGCGACATCATGACCGAGCTGGTGGCTCGCGGCGCCGAGGGCATCATCTTTGGCTGTACCGAGATCGGCTTGCTGGTCCCGCCGCAGGATAGTGCGGTTCCGGTATTCGATACCACTGTGCTGCATGCCCATGCGGCGGTGGAGTGGATGCTGAAGGCGTAAGACATTCGTCACGGGCACAGGAAAACCAAGGGGGCCAGAGGCCCCCTTGTTGTTTGTTATCCGCTCATCAGGGTGCGCACTGCGCCGGGCTGCTGCCATCCGGCCACTGGGTGCTGGCGTTGTCGGTGGCCAGCGGCAGGAAGGTCAATCCGCGGCTGAGGTTGGCCGGTGGCAGATTGGTCTCCAGGACATACATGCCCATCGGCAGCGTGCCGCGCGTGGCGTTGAGCGCCACCTGTTCGGCGGCCAGCGAACTGTAACGATCGAAGTGATTGCGCCAGTCCAGCCCGGTGAGGCGGCTCAGTGCCACCAGCATGAAGTCATTACCCGGTATGCTGCTGACCTTGCTGCCACCATAGACGGCATGGCCCTCATAGGGGAACAGGCTGAAACCGAGGCGGTCGCGGTTGGCTAGCCAGTCATTGGCATTAGCGGCATAGCGGCCGAACAGCCGGTTGTGCTGGTAGAGCAGGGTGAAGAGATTGAAACCGTTGCTGAGTTGGGTGCCGTCGGTCAACGTCAGGCCATCGGCACGCAGCGCCATCTGGATGTAGAACGCCATGCGATAGCCGTTATGCACCGCGTAGGCGTTGCTCTTCCAGGGCCCCTCGTAGCGATCGCCGCTGTCCAGCGGCTGGCAGTTGGAGCCCAGCACCTGGCGGTTGCCACTGGCATCCTTGCGTTGCAGCACATCCGACATGAAGACGTAGAACAGGTCCTTGTGGTTCATGTGGCCGTCCGTGATGGAGGTGGTGTTGCCATCTCGCAGGTAGTGGGCGCGCCATTTGACGAAGTAGGGGAAGAGGTTGTTCGAGTTTTCTCCAGCGCGGCTGCCGTAACCGGGCCAGTTGTCGCGATCACTGGCCGCGGCGTACTGGACGTTGAGGCGGTTGGTTTGCAGGTTATGGCCCAGCTCGTGGTTATCGCCCCAACCGGTCGGGGAGATATTCCAGGCTGCATCCCAGGGGTTGCCGCTGCAGCCGGAACCGCAGTGGGCGTTCTGGTCATAGTTGGCGTGCTGGATCAGGGTACGGGTATTCAGGCTCTCCTCCAGACAGTCGTCACCCAGCAGGGCGGTGCAGGCGCTGACCACCTCGGTGGGCAGGCTTTCGGCTAGAGTCTTACCCTGGATCTTGAAACCCGCCAGGGTATAGACGGCGTTGATATGGTCGTCGGCGATGCTGCGCAGCAGGCTAGAGACGTCGCCATCTGCCGCGATGGCGTTGGTCAGCCGGTCGCGACGCAGATGCTGCTCAGCACCGTCGCTGCGCAGATCGACATGGGGTAGCTCGGTCTCCTGTAGCCGGCTCTGGAAACTCTGGATCTGGCTGGCATCGCTGAAGTCGCTGATGCTGGGGTGCCAAGTGATGCCGCTGGCGCCGATGTCGGAACTCAGGGCGCCATCGCTACCACTGAGGGTCAGATAGAGAGGGCCCCCGTAGGGACTGGAGAAGCTCAGCGTTGCCCCGGGCTCGAGACGCAGTCGCTGGGTCGCGAGCTCCAGAGGGGCTCGATAGATTTTCTGCTCGAAGGCGCGGTTGGTGTTGCGTCTGTGGTAGTTGAGCTTGACCTCGACGGTGGCCGGACCGCTGTCATAGCGGGTGAGGGTGACGGTCTGCCCCGGCAGCACATACCAGCCGCTGGTGGTCCATTGCCCCGGATAGGGCACACCAATAGTCTTGCGCTCCTCGCCAGTGGCCGGGAAGGCATAGTTGGCGGCACTTGCCTTGAGCACCTTGCTGCGGTCGGTGACATATTCTCCCAGATCCGGTTGGCCGAGGTTCCGGGGGCGGGCATAGTTGACCAGCCAATCGGCAAACATCGCCTGCTGCCAGGCTGCCGACTCCTGCCAGGTGATCGGGTAGTCGATGCTGCTGCGATACTTGTCGGCCAGTAGCAGGGCGGCTTTGATGGTCTCGGCCTCGCTGAGGGTGAAGGCACTGCGATCCAGCTGATCGAGAGTGATGACAGCCGATCGCAGCCAATCGGCGCCATTCTTGAAGTGCGTCAGAAAGTCAGCCCCTTTGCAGTCGAGGAAATTCCCGGAGCAGCTCTCCAGCCATGTCATATCAAACTGGCCGCTGCGCAGTTGCGCCAGCAGGGCGTCGACGGCGGCCAGCTGGCTGTCCGAGGCCATAAGCGTGGTGGTGGCCAGCTGGTTGGCATTGAGTTTGGACCAGTAGTTGCCATAGGGGGTGAGCCCCATCTGCTGATAGAGCGGGCTCAGTAGCGGGCTGGCCTCGCGGCGGTAGTTGGACAGCAGCAGCGGGATGCCGGCGGCTTGAGCCTTGGCGATAGCCTCGCGGATACCGGCATAGCCCAGCCCCTGGCGGTCGATGTCACTCAGCACAATCAGATCGGGCTTACGCGCGTCGATGCACTGGCTCAGCGCACTGTAGTCGCAGCTATTGGCCTCATTGATCTGGTGGGCATCCGGGTAGTGGCTGGCTAGCCAGCTGCGGATCGCCTCGTTGTGTGGAAAGTAGTGGCTGTCGCTGCGGCTGGGCACCTGGGCTGTGATGATGTTCAGGCCATCACGAGTATCGCCACCGGCCGTCAGCCAGTGGATCAACCCCCGCAGCAGGCGATCGCTGTCGGCGGAGGTATTCACCGAGAACAGGTTGGCGCCCATGGCAGCCCATCGGTAACTTTCCTGCTCCGATGCCATGACGAGGCCTCGTACCGCCGGATTACCGCTGCCATCGACATTGGAGGGCAGAACCGTGACCGTGGATTCCGGCCGATAGCTGGTGAAGGTGATGGAGTCGTGACTGGGGTGCCAGTTGATGGTGTCGATGCCAGCATACAGGCTGGTTAGCAGGGTCTGCCGCCGCTGTTCGGTACTGGCCAGGCTGGCACGTGCATGGTCGATCAGCTCGTCGGCGGAGGCCTGGGTATGGTCTTCGTCGCGGATGGCTTTGGTGGCATGGCTGATGAAGCTGAGGTGGATGGTACAGTCAGCGCCCATCGCCGGTATGCTGTAGATATCGCCCTCGAGGCGGCCGCCACACCCACTGATGCTCTCCAGCACATGGCTGCTGCTCGCTTCCACCCGGAACTGGCCACTCTGGCCCGATTCCAACTGCAGTTGGGTCGGGATCAGTCGACCTCCGCTGGTGGTGAGGGCGTTGGCGGTATAGCGTGGCGTCTGCGGGGGGCTGGTATCGCCCCCGTTTCCACCACTCTCCCCTCCGCCACCACAACCCAGCAGGCCCAGGGTGAGTGCCATCAGCATCAGACTCTTTTGCATCGCGTACTCCATCAGCAACAGGACAGTGGCTCTGTCCGTAACACCTTCAAAAACAAGGATAAACACCGGTCATGGTGTCGGAGTCGCTACAAGACACTAGTTTGCACACGGTGTCAATTGATGACGTTATCAACAATGCAGTGGTGTGAACCCGGGATGGCAAATGCTATCCCGGGAGGAGGGGTCAGGATGGCGCTCGTTGCCGCTGGCTCCGTCGCCAGCCGTCCCAGCTGAACAGTGCCAGTGCCGACCAGATGAAGCCGAAGGTCACCAGTTTCGCGGCTTGTACCGGTTCACCGTAGTAAAACAGCGCCAACAGAAACATGATGCTGGGGCCCAGGTATTGGATGAAGCCCAGGGTCGACAGCGGGATCAACCGGGCGCCGGCGGTGAACAGCAGTAACGGTACCGTGGTGACCACGCCTGCCGCCAGTAGTAACAGATTTAGATGGCTGCTATTCAGGCTCAAATTGCTGGTCGCCGAATCGGCGATGCCAAACAGATAGATGAGCGCCAGCGGCAGCAGCAGCAGGGTTTCGACGAACAGACCCGTCTGGGCATCCACCGGGATTTTCTTGCGGATGAGGCCATAGATGCCGAAGCTGCTGGCCAACGTCAGGGCAATCCAGGGCAGATGGCCGATCAGCACCACCTGGATCACCACCCCGATCGCCGCTAGCAGCACAGCCGCCCACTGTAGCCGCCGCAGCCGTTCACCGAGGAACAGCATCCCCAGCAGGATATTGAACAGCGGATTGATGTAGTAGCCGAGGCTGGCTTCGAGCAGATGGTTATGGTTCACCGCCCAGATAAACAGCAGCCAGTTACCAGCGACCAGGAGTGCCGATAGCGTCAGGTTGAGCAATTGGCGTGGCGAGCGAAGCACCGCCTGCACGCGATAGAGCTGGCGGGTACCCAGTAGCAGGGCCAGCAGCAAAACACAGGACCAGATGATGCGGTGGGTGAGGATCTCGCTGGCCGGGACTTCGGTCAGTAACTTGAAGTAGAGCGGGCAGATGCCCCAAATCAGAAAGGCGCAGAGGGCATAAATGACCCCTTTGGTGTGTGCAGGCATGACAGATCTCACAAATTGGCGGCAGAGCAGTGTAACGCGACCGCTAAGCAAGCAAAACGCATGTTCTGAGGGCGACAGGAAAAACAGTGGATCAGCAAACTAAATGGCAATTACTGTGGTGATTAATAGTAAAGCCCAGTCAAGGTGTGGGGCACAACAGCATAAAAGTGGGCATCGCCGGGATGCCCGTGGTACATGCATCACTCAGATCTGCCAGCGGCGATGCTGAATGGCCCGTAATGACAGGTTACAGCAGTCCATCTCCCGACTCATGGTGGGGACATACTCTTGCAGCATCTGATCGACGCCGAGAACCAGCTTGTCCTTGATGGAGACCACGGGTTCTTTCCAGGCATGCATGCAGGTGTGTTCCGGGATCAGGATCTGCCGATACTCCTGCAGCA
>Ga0247725_1001436_pt1 | contig 12093 bp, 9 predicted proteins | sample OKSTACKMCFT3sol_FD_183021 | JGI IMG/M metagenome (GOLD analysis project Ga0247725, IMG submission 183021) | Subsurface sediment microbial communities from gas well in Oklahoma, United States - OK STACK MC-FT3-sol | ecosystem: Environmental > Terrestrial > Deep subsurface > Rock core/Sediment... | reverse complement strand
GGGTGCGTGATCAGCTGCGTCGCCTCGACACCGAAACCCAGGCGCAGATTCTCAGCCGCTACCAGGCCGAGGCCGAGCGTGCCGGCTACGAGGACTTCGACCCGCTGGAGATGGACCGTCACTCGCAGCTGCAGCAACTGTCGCGGGCGCTGTTCGAGTCCGCTTCCGACTTGCTCGATCTGAAGGAAACCCTGGCGGCGAAGAACCGTGACGCCGAGACCCTGCTGCTGCAACAGGCGCGGGTCAACACCGAGCTGCAGGAAGGCCTGATGCGCACGCGCATGGTGCCGTTCGATCGCCTGGTGCCGCGTCTGCGCCGTATCGTGCGGCAGGTGGCCGGCGAGCTGGGCAAGCAGGTCGAATTCATCGTCGGCAACGCCGAAGGCGAGATGGACCGCACCGTGCTCGAACGTATCGTCGCGCCGCTGGAACACATGCTGCGCAACGCCGTCGACCACGGCATCGAGATGGCCGATGTGCGTCGCGCCGCCGGCAAGCCGGACACCGGCACCATCCGCCTGAATCTCGGCCGTGAGGGTGGCGACATCGTCCTCACCCTGGATGACGACGGCGGTGGCATTCGCCTGGAGGCCGTGCGGCGCAAGGCCATCGAGCGTGGCCTGATGGATGCCGACAGCGACCTGAGCGATCACGAGGTGCTGCAGTTCATCCTCGAAGCCGGCTTCTCCACAGCGGAGAAGGTCACGCAGATTTCCGGGCGCGGCGTCGGCATGGACGTGGTGCACTCGGAGGTCAAGCAGCTCGGTGGCTCGATGAGCATCGACTCGACGGTCGGCCAGGGCACCCGCTTCACCATTCGCCTGCCGTTCACCGTGTCGGTCAACCGTGCGCTGATGGTGTACTCCGGCGAAGACCTCTACGCCATCCCGCTGAACACCATCGAAGGTATCGTGCGCGTCTCGCCCTACGAGCTGGAGGCCTACTACGCCCCCGATGCGCCGCGCTTCGAATACGCCGGGCAGGCTTACGAGCTGAAGTACCTGGGCGACCTGCTGAACAACGGCCAGCAGCCCAAGCTGGTGGGCCAGAGCCTGCCGCTACCGGTGATCCTGGTGCGCTCCAGCGAGCACGCGGTGGCGGTGCAGGTGGACAGCCTGGCCGGCTCGCGCGAGATCGTGGTGAAGAGCCTCGGGCCGCAGTTCGCCGGGGTGCACGGCATCTCCGGTGCGACCATCCTCGGTGACGGCCGCGTGGTGGTGATTCTCGACCTGCTGGCGACCATCCGCGTGCTGCACGCGCATCTGCAGAGCCAGCTGATGCCACGCCTGGCCTCGCGCCAGACTGCCGCCAACGAGGACGTTGACCTCGACCGCCCGACGCTGGTCATGGTGGTGGACGATTCGGTCACCGTGCGCAAGGTCACCAGCCGCCTGCTCGAGCGTAACGGCATGAACGTGGTCACCGCCAAGGACGGGGTGGACGCCATCGCCCAGCTGCAGGAGCACAAGCCCGACATCATGCTGCTGGACATCGAGATGCCGCGCATGGACGGCTTCGAGGTGGCCACGCTGGTGCGCCACGACGAGCGCCTCAAGGACCTGCCGATCATCATGATTACCTCGCGTACCGGCGAGAAGCACCGTGAGCGAGCCATGGCCATCGGCGTCAACCAGTACCTCGGCAAGCCCTATCAGGAGTCCTTGCTGCTCGACACCATTGCACAGTTGGTGGATAGCCACCGGGTCAAACGGACATGACAGACAAATCCTCAGCGCGTATTGCAGTAATTGCCGACACCTCGCTGCAGCGTCATGTGCTGCAGCAGGCCCTGGCCGGCGGCGGCTACCAGGTGGTGCTCAACAGTGACCCGGCGCGCCTCGACGAGGACGCGCTGGCCGCCTGCGACACCGACCTGTGGCTGGTGGACCTGGCGCAGTCGGAAGATTCGCCGCTGGTCGACAGCCTGCTGGAGCGCGCCAGCGCCCCGGTGCTGTTCGGCGAGGGCCACGCGCCGGAGCGCCATTCGGAGAATTACCCGCGCTGGGAGCGCAGCCTGTTCGGCAAGCTCAAGCGCCTGGTGGGCGATCCGACCCAGGCGGTCGGGCCGAGCCTGCAGGCGCTGCTCGACGAGGCGCAGCGCCCGACGCGTCTGGAATTGCCGCAGGCATTGGCCAACACGCCGCTGAAGGCCGGTGAGCCGGCGCGGCAGGTGTGGTTGCTGGCCGCCTCGCTGGGCGGTCCGGCGGCGGTCAAGGCCTTTCTCGATGCGCTGCCCGGTGGGCTGCCCATCGGCTTCATCTACGCCCAGCACATCGACGCCAGTTTCGAGGCGGCATTGCCGCAGGCGGTCGGCCGTCACAGCCAGTGGCATGTCAACTCGGCGCGGCATGGCGACCCGGTGCGCTGTGGCGAGGTGGTGGTGGCGCCCATCGCACGGGAGCTGGGCTTTGCCGAGGACGGCGCGATGCAGATCGCCGAGCGCGGCTGGCCGGAACCCTACAGCCCTTCCATCGACCAGATGATGCTCAACCTGGCGCAACAGTTCGGTGCCCAGTGCGGCGTGATCGCATTCAGCGGCATGGGCAGCGACGGCAGCGCCGCCGCTGCTTACGTCAAACGCCAGGGCGGGGTGATCTGGACCCAGCGCGCCGACAGCTGCGCCAGCCCGAGCATGCCTGACAGCCTGCGCGAAGGCGGTTACAGCAGCTTCAGCGCCGATCCGCGCGAGCTGGCCGTGGCGCTGGTCAATCACCTCGCCGAACATTGCAGTTGAGGACCTTTCAATGAGCCAAGCCGTCGCCACCCAGAACAGCGCCGCCGGTCTTACCGGCCTGCTGGTACCCCTGGCCGACCGCACCCTGCTGCTGCCCAACGTGGCGGTGGCCGAGCTGATTCCCTATCGCGCGCCGCAGGTCAGCGAAGGTACCCCCGACTGGTTTCTCGGTCAGATCGCCTGGCGTGATCTGCGCTTGCCGTTGCTGTCCTTCGAGGCCGCCAGCGGTGGCCAGGCGCAGGTCGCCGGTGGTGCGCGCGTCGCGGTGCTCAACGCCCTGGGTGGTCGGCCCAAGGTCAAGTTCATCGCCCTGCTGGTGCAGGGGATTCCGCGCTCGCTCAAGGTCGGCAGCGACCTGCCGGCGGCGGATGTCGAACTGGCGCCGCTGGAGCTGGGCGCCGCACGTGTCGGCGACGAGGTGGTGCGTATCCCGGATCTGGCGGCGCTGGAGCAACTGCTCGCCGATGCCGGCCTGATCTGAAGTGACCAGACGCTCAGGCGAGCGCCCATGAAAAAGCCCCGGCACTGGCCGGGGCTTTTTCGTTACTGCCGTGGAGCTATCAGCGCTGCGGTTGTTGCTGCGCTGCGGCCTTCTCTGCAGTCAGATTGTCTTCCGAGGTGCTGCCGCCCCAGTAGTCGGCATTGGTGATGCCGAGCTTCTCCGGGTGGAATACCGGGTCCTTGCCCTCGTCCAGCTGCTGCTCGTAGTCCTTCAGGCACTTGTAGGCGACCTTGTGCATGAGCAGGATGGCGATGATGTTCAGCCAGGCCATCAGGCCCACGCCGAGGTCACCCAGATCCCAGGCGAAGGTGGCGGTGTGCACGGTGCCGTAGACGGTAGCCGCGATGATGCCGAACTTCAGCAGCAGGGTGAGAATGGGGCGCTTCACCTTGCGGTTGATGTAGGCGATGTTGGTTTCGGCGATGTAGTAGTACGCCAGGATGGTGGTGAAGGCGAAGAAGAACAGGGCGATGGCGACGAAGGCGTTGCCGAAGCCGGGCATCATGTTTTCCATCGCGGTCTGCACGTAACCCGGGCCTGCAGCGACGCCGGCGATACCGGTGAACATCGCGCTGCCATCAGGCGCCTGGACGTTGTACTGACCGGTGATCAGCAGCATGAAGGCGGTGGCGGAGCAGACGAACAGGGTATCGACGTACACCGAGAAGCCCTGCACCAGGCCCTGCTTGGCCGGGTGGCTGACGGCGGCGGCGGACGACGCGTGCGGACCAGTGCCCTGGCCGGCTTCGTTGGAGTACACGCCACGCTTGACGCCCCACTGGATGGCCATGCCGACGATGGCGCCGAAGCCGGCCTCGAGGCCGAAGGCGCTCTTGACGATCAGCATCACCACTTCCGGCAGCTTCTCGATGTTCAGCAGGATGATCACCAGCGCCACCAGGATGTAGCCCAGTGCCATGAACGGCACGACCACCTGGGTGAAGTGGGCGATGCGCTTGACGCCACCGAAGATGATCAGACCGATCAGCACGGCCAGCACGGCGGCGGTGACGTTCGGGTCGATACCAAAGGCGGTGTTGACGCTGGAGGCGATGGAGTTGGCCTGTACGCCCGGCAGCAGCAGGCCGCAGGCGAACACGGTGACAATGGCGAACAGCCAGGCGTACCACTTCAGACCCAGGCCGCGCTCGATGTAGAAGGCCGGGCCGCCGCGGTATTCACCGTTGAGCTTTTCCTTGTACACCTGACCGAGGGTGGACTCGACGAACGCCGAGCTGGCGCCGAGGAAGGCCACCATCCACATCCAGAACACGGCACCCGGACCACCGAAGGTGATCGCGGTGGCCACACCGGCGATGTTGCCGGTACCGACGCGACCGGCGAGGGTCATGGTCAGAGCCTGGAAGGAGGTGATGCCATGTTCATCGGTCTTGCCGGTGAACATCAGGCGAATCATTTCTTTGAAGTGGCGAACCTGGAGGAAGCGGCCGCGCAGGGAGAAGTAGAGACCAACGCCGAGACATAGATAGATCAGCGCCGGGCTCCAGACCAGACCGTTTAGGGTCGAGACCAGTTCGTTCATGCAATGCTCCTGGGCATGCGGCCGCCTTTTGGGCGGTGCCGAGGCCCGTTGTTTGTTATTGGAAGAGAAACGACGCTGCGGGGCGCCGGCCTCGGCCGAGCGCGGGTTGCTGGTGAGCGGGTCGCGCGTGCGGCGCGCAGAGCATGACAAAGACTGCGGGTCTTGCAATCTCTTGAGGTCACAATTTGTTACGTCAAGGCGACATTTTACCCCTGAAGGTCGCCCCACAGCTGCTGAGCGACGCTCAGGGCCACCACGGGAGCCGTTTCCGTGCGTAAAACGCGCGGTCCCAGGCGGGCGGCGTGGAAGCCGGCGCCCTTGGCCTGGTCGACTTCGGCGTCGCTCAAACCACCTTCCGGGCCGATCAGAAAGGCCAGGCTATCCGGTTTGGCGTGGCTCTGCAGGGCAGCAGCGATCGGGTGCAGCACCAGCTTGAGGTCGGCTTCGACCTGCTGCAGCCAGGCGTCCAGCTCCAGCGGTGGGTGGATCAGCGGCAGCACCGAGCGACCGCACTGCTCGCAGGCGCTGATCGCCACCTGGCGCCAGTGGGCGATGCGCTTGTCGGCGCGTTCGTCCTTCAGGCGCACCTCGCAGCGCGCCGAGACGATCGGGGTGATCTCGCTGACGCCCAGTTCGGTGGCTTTCTGGATCGCCCAGTCCATGCGCTCGCCGCGCGACAGGCCCTGGCCCAGATGGATACGCAGCGGCGTTTCGGCCAGGCCGTCGAAGGCTTCGTGCAGCTCGACGCGTACCGTCTTCTTGCCCACTTCGATCAGCTCGCCGAGGTATTCCCGGCCGCTGCCGTCGAACAGCTGCACCGCGTCGCCCGCGGCGTGTCGCAGCACGCGGCCGATGTAGTGGGCCTGGGCTTCGGGCAGCTCATGCTGGCCGAGAGAGAGCGGGGCGTCGATGAAGAAACGGGAAAGGCGCATAGGGAGGGCTGCAGGCGGCAAGTTCGAAGCGGCAAGTGTAAAGGGGTGGTGCGCGCGGCGCACCCTACTGCGATCCCTACTGCGATGGCGCCGCTTCTTCGTAGGGTGCGCCGTGCGCACCGGGCTTCGCTTATGGCTCGCTCAACCCGGATCGCGATGATCGGGATAGCGATTGTCCACGGCCACGCTGACGGTTTCGCGGGTGGCGATATCGATGCCTTCGCTGGCCACCTCGGCGAGGAAGTCGATCTCCTCGGGGGTGATCACGTAGGGCGGCAGGAAGTACACCACGCTGCCCAGCGGGCGCAGCAGCGCACCGCGCTTCAGTGCGTGCTGGTACACCGCCAGGCCACGTCGCTGCTGCCAGGGGTAGGCGGTCCTGCTCGCCTTGTCCTGCACCATCTCGATGGCCAGGGCCATGCCGGTCTGGCGCACTTCGGCGACGTGCGGATGATCCTTGAGATGCTCGGTGGCACTGGCCATACGTGCCGCCAGGGCCTTGTTGCGTTCGATCACGTCGTCATCGCGGAAGATGTCCAGGGTCGCCAGGGCGGCGGCGCAGGCCAGCGGATTGCCGGTGTAGGTATGCGAGTGGAGGAAGGCGCGCAGGGTGGCGTAGTCGTCGTAGAAGGCGCCATAAACGTCATCGGTGGTCAGCACCGCGGCCATCGGCAGGTAGCCCCCGGTCAGCGCCTTGGACAACACCAGGAAATCCGGGGTGATGCCGGCCTGCTCGCAGGCGAACATCGTGCCGGTACGACCGAAGCCCACGGCGATCTCGTCATGGATCAGGTGCACGCCATAGCGGTCGCAGGCGTCGCGCAAAAGCTTGAGGTAGATCGGGTGGTACATGCGCATGCCGCCGGCGCCCTGGATCAGCGGCTCGACGATCACCGCGGCGACTTCATGATGATGCTCGGCCAGCGCCTGCTCCATATGGGCGAACATGACGCGCGAGTGTTCCTCCCAGCTCACGCCCTCGGGACGCAGGTAGCAGTCCGGGCTGGGCACCTTGATGGTGTCGAGTAGCAGCGCCTTGTAGGTATCGGTGAACAGCGACACATCGCCCACCGACATCGCCGCCACGGTTTCGCCGTGATAACTGTTGGTGAGAGTGACGAAGCGCTTCTTGCCGGTCTGGCCGTGGTTGAGCCAGTAGTGGAAGCTCATCTTCAGCGCCACCTCGATGCCCGAGGAGCCGTTGTCGGCGTAGAACACCTTGTTCAGGCCAGGCGGGGTGATCTGCACCAGGCGCTCGGACAGTTCGATGACCGGCTGATGGGTGAAGCCGGCGAGCATGACGTGCTCGAGGCTCTCCAGCTGTTCGCGGATGCGCGCGTTGATGCGGGGGTTGGCGTGGCCGAAGACATTCACCCACCAGGAGCTGACCGCATCCAGATAGCGCTTGCCGTCGAAGTCCTCCAGCCATACGCCGGAGGCCTTGCGAATCGCCACCAGGGGCAGGCGCTCGTGATCCTTCATCTGGGTGCAGGGGTGCCACAACACGTCGAGATCGCGTTGCATCCAGTGGTCGTTCAAGCTCATGGTGCGTCTCCCAATCATCAGCGCAACAGCCTACCAGAAGGCGCGCCCGCCGATCGGCCGGATACGGCCGCCCGGCCCCGTATGACGAACTTCCCCGGCGCTGCGCTGGACTAAGCTGGCGGGTTGGAATCACGCCTTTTTAATATCGTATTTCTCGATATTTCATAGCGAAATTTTCCGCTTTAAATCGATAGATTTGCCGTTAGTCTTGCTCGGAAACTGGATTAGGGAAGCCTCCCATGCAATGGCGTAACACCTCTGCTCGTTATGGTCTGGTCAGCGTGCTGTTGCACTGGCTGGTGGCGCTGGTCGTGTTCGGCCTCTTCGCCCTGGGGTATTGGATGGTGGGCCTGAGTTATTACGACCCCTGGCGGCAGAGCGCGCCGGACCTGCACAAGAGCATCGGCATCCTGCTGTTCGCCGTGATGCTGCTGCGCGTGCTGTGGCGCTTGCTCAATCCGGCGCCTGCTGCGCTGGCCAGCCACGGCCAGCTCACGCGCCTGGCCTCGAAGCTGGGGCATGGCGTGCTCTATCTCGGCCTGTTCGGCGTGATGATCTCCGGCTATTTGATCTCCACCGCCGATGGCCGTGGCATCGAGGTGTTCGGCCTGTTCAGCGTGCCGGCGACCCTGACCGGTATCCCGCAGCAGGAGGACATCGCCGGCGCCATTCACGAATACCTGGCCTGGGGCCTGGTGATCTTCGCCGGCCTGCATGGCCTGGCGGCACTCAAGCACCATTTCATCGACCGCGACAGCACCCTGCTGCGGATGTTCGGGCGCTGACGCATTCATAACCGGGCCAAGGCCCACCTAGATCGACAACCTCGCAAGGAGAACACCCATGTTGAAGAACGCCCTCGCTGCACTGGTTCTGGGTTCCGCGCTGATCGGCGGCCAGGCCATGGCGGCCGACTACGCCATCGACAAGCAAGGCCAGCACGCCTTCGTCAACTTCAAGATCAGCCACCTGGGTTACAGCTGGCTGTACGGCACCTTCAAGGACTTCGACGGTACGTTCAGCTTCGATGCCGCCAACCCGGAAGCCAGCAAGGTCAACGTGACCCTCAACACTGCCAGCGTCGACACCAACCACGCCGAGCGTGACAAGCACATCCGCAGTGCCGACTTCCTCAACGTGTCCAAGCACGGCACCGCTACCTTCGAGTCGACTTCGGTCAAGTCCACCGGCGAAGGCACCGCTGATGTCACCGGCAACCTGACTCTCAATGGCGTGACCAAACCGGTGGTGATCGCCGCCAAGTTCATCGGCGAAGGCAAGGACCCGTGGGGCGGCTACCGTGCCGGCTTCGAGGGCACCACCACCTTGAAGCTGAAGGACTTCGACATCACCAAGGACCTCGGCCCGGCTTCGGAAACCGTCGAGCTGATCATCTCGGTAGAAGGTATTCGCAAGTAAGGTCTGTTGAGCTATCGGTGCGCACGGCGCACCCTACGCTCAACGCCCTCGCACCAACAAAAACGCCGCCCATCGGGCGGCGTTTTCGTTTGCGCGTCAGCTTACTCGTCGCGGTTGCGCGTCAGCAGCGCCGGCTTCTCGCCGCGCGGCCGCGAGCTGTTGCTCAGCTCGTCGAGTTGCTCTGCGGTGGGGAAGCGATCCAGGCGCGAGCCCTTGTGCATGATGATCGGCTGCTTCTCGCGCGGGTTGCGCACGGCCGCCTCGGCGCGCGGCAGTTCGTCACGGTCAAGCGAGGTGATGCGACCATCATGGGCAGGACGGCCGCGGCCACGGTTGCCGCCGTTGCGGCCCTGGCCACCTTGACCGCCCTGACCACCGCCCTGGCGGCGCTTCTTGCCCGCGCCATTGCCCGCGCCGTTGCTGCCGCCGTTATTGCTGCGCGGCCCCTTGCCATTCTGCCGCGGCTGGCCCTGCGCCGCACCGTTGGCCTGCGCGCCGCCGGAGCGACGGCCACGGCCCTGCTGCTTGTTCTGGTTGGGGCTGACGTAGTCGACACGGTTGCCGAAGTTGTCGATCTCGTCGTCGAGGAATTCTTCCGGATCACGATCCGGCGGCAGCGCGGGGATCGCCGCGGCGGCCTGGCCCTGGCCATCGTTGCGAGGTCCCTGGCCGCGGCGTTTCTGGCCCTGCGGCTTGGCCTTCTGTTCCTTGCCGCTGTCCTTGCCCTTGTCCTTGCGACCGCTGCCGTGGCGCTCGCCCTTGGGCTTGTCGCCGCCTTCGGCCTTCTGTTTCTTCTGCCCGGCATTGCGCGGTTGGCGCGGCTCGCGCACTTCCGGGCGCTCCGCTTCCACGGCGCTGGCATCGAAACCCATCAGATCGCCATCGGGGATCTTCTGCTTGGTCATGCGTTCGATGCTTTTCAGCAGTTTCTCTTCGTCCGGGGCGACCAGTGAGATGGCCTCGCCGCTACGGCCGGCGCGGCCGGTACGGCCGATACGATGCACGTAGTCTTCCTCGACGTTTGGCAGCTCGAAGTTGACCACGTGCGGCAACTGGTCGATGTCCAGGCCACGGGCGGCGATATCGGTGGCGACCAGGATGCGCACCTGGTTTGCCTTGAAATCGGCCAGGGCCTTGGTGCGCGCGTTCTGGCTCTTGTTGCCGTGGATCGCAGCCGCCGGCAGGCCGTGCTTGTCGAGGTACTCGGCCAGACGGTTGGCGCCATGCTTGGTGCGGGTGAACACCAGCACCTGTTCCCAGGCGCCCTGGGTGATCAGGTGGGCCAGCAGGGCGCGCTTGTGGCTGGCAGCCAGGCGGAACACGCGCTGTTCGATACGCTCGACCGTGGTGTTCGGCGGGGTGACCTCGATGCGCTCCGGGTTGTGCAGCAGCTTGCCGGCCAGGTCGGTGATGTCCTTGGAGAAGGTCGCCGAGAACAGCAGGTTCTGGCGCTGCGCCGGCAGGCGGGCGAGGACCTTCTTCACGTCATGGATGAAGCCCATGTCGAGCATGCGGTCGGCTTCGTCCAGCACCAGGATTTCCACGTGGGACAGATCTACGCTGCCCTGGCCGGCCAGGTCGAGCAGACGGCCCGGGCAGGCGACGAGCACGTCGACGCCCTTGGCCAGTGCCTGGACCTGCGGGTTCATGCCGACACCGCCGAAGATGCAGGCGCTGACGAATTTCAGGTCACGCGCGTAGATCTTGAAGCTGTCGTGCACCTGGGCGGCCAGTTCGCGGGTGGGGGTCAGTACCAGCACGCGCGGTTGTTTCGGGCCATGGCGCTGTTCGCGGTCCGGGTGGCCGGCGGGGAACAGACGCTCGAGAATCGGCAGGGCGAAGCCTGCGGTCTTACCCGTGCCCGTCTGGGCCGCCACCATGAGATCGCGACCTTGCAACACGGCGGGAATGGCCCGCTGTTGCACCGGAGTGGGCTGGGTGTAGCCGGCGGATTCGATCGCACGGACTAGAGCCTCGGAGAGACCGAGGGAAGCAAAGGACATGGGCAATCCTGTACGTAGTGAGGGCGTGGCCCTATGGGGTGATATTGCCTGGCTTGAATCATGCGTGGGGCGCGTGATCCCGTCCGGTACTGCTGGCTTCTGGGAGCTAGCATCCGGGCGCAAGCCTGGCGGGAAGGCCCGAGTATAACAGAGCCGAGAGGTTGCGCAGCTATCAGCCTGTCGGCTGGTTCACGGCCCGGGCTGCTCGGGGTTGGCATAGCGTTGCTGCAGGCGCGCATAGGCGGGCTCGCGCTTGAAGCGGCGCAGCTCGCCAGCGAAGTCGGCTGCCAGTCGCTGCAGTGCCGGGTCGCGACGCAGCGCCAGGTACAGGCGGTCATGGCCGACGGCCTTGCGGTTGTAGTCGACCTGATCGAGCAGGCCCAGCTGCGCGCTCAGGTAGAGGCCCGCGCGGCGATCGTTGACCACCAGATCGACACGGTGGCGCACCAGCTTGCCCAGGTTGGCTTCGTGAGTCGGCGCCTCCTCGCGACTGAACAGGGTCGAGGTGCGCAAGGCTTCGTCGTTGTACCAGTAGCCGGGCGAGATGCCGATCACCAGATCGCGCAGGTCTTCCAGATGCTCATAAGGGTAGGGACGGTTGCGCGCGTGGAACAGCACGAACTCGACTTCGCTCAGCGGCTCATCGACGAAGAGCATGCTCGCCTCGCGCTCGGGCAGATGGAAGATATCCAGAATGCCGTCGGCATGGCCGTGTTCCAGCGCCAGCAGGCAGCGTTTCCAGGGCAGGAACTGCAGCTCCAGCTGCATGCCCAGGCGGCTCAGCACCTCGCGGGTTATCTCGTAATCGAGGCCGGCCGCCTGGCCGTTTTCCTCATGCACATAAGGCGGCCAGGCCTCCGTGACCAGGCGCAGCGTTTCGCCGCGAGCGGCGAACGCGATGCAACCTAGCAGCAGGATGGCGATAATCTGGCGCTGGATTAATGGCATTGCGCCAGGTTAGCCATTTTGCTCGTGCCCCGAAAGCCCGGCATCGCTCAGCCCACCACCCGATAGCAGGGCTCGTAGGCGCTGCCGCCGGGCAGCTTCATGCGGTGCTGCTCGACGAAGGCCTGCAACAGGCGATCCAGCGGACGCATGATGCTGGCCTCGCCACGGATTTCGTACGGGCCGTGTTCCTCGATCAGGCGGATGCCGTTCTCCTTGACGTTGCCGGCGACGATGCCGGAGAAGGCGCGGCGCAGGTTGGCGGCCAGGTGGTGCAGCGGCTGCTCGCGGGTCAGGTTGAGGCTGGCCATGGCTTCATGGGTCGGCTCGAACGGGTGCTGGAAGCTCTCGTCGATCTTCAGCAGCCAGTTGAAGTGGAAGGCGTCGTTGCGCTCGCGGCGGAACTGACGCACGGCCTTGATGCCGGCGGCCATTTCGCGGGCTACTTCGGCCGGGTCGTTGAGGATCAT
>Ga0247725_1001433_pt1 | contig 12111 bp, 9 predicted proteins | sample OKSTACKMCFT3sol_FD_183021 | JGI IMG/M metagenome (GOLD analysis project Ga0247725, IMG submission 183021) | Subsurface sediment microbial communities from gas well in Oklahoma, United States - OK STACK MC-FT3-sol | ecosystem: Environmental > Terrestrial > Deep subsurface > Rock core/Sediment... | reverse complement strand
TGGGCGATGCCGGCGACAAGATCTTCGGCACCAAGCAGAAGGACGCCTGAGCATGACCCAGCAGTTCAACGACCCCCTCTGGCGCCAGGTGATCTCCGGCGCGCAGATGCTCTTCGTGGCCTTCGGCGCCCTGGTGCTGATGCCGCTGATCACCGGCATGGACCCCAACGTGGCGCTGTTCACCGCCGGCGTCGGCACCCTGCTGTTCCAGCTGGTCACCGGCCGCCAGGTGCCGGTGTTCCTGGCGTCGAGCTTCGCCTTCATCGCGCCGATCATCGCCGCCAAGGGCCAGTTCGGCCTGCCCGCGGTGCTCGGCGGCATAGTCGCCGCCGGCCTGGTCTACGTGGTGCTCAGCGCGCTGGTGCGGGTGCGTGGCGCCGGCTTCATCGACCGCCTGCTGCCGCCGGTGGTGATCGCGCCGGTGATCATCTCCATCGGCCTGGCCCTGTCGCCGGTGGCGGTGAACATGGCCATGGGCAAGAGCGGCGACGGCGCCATGGAGCTGGTGCCCTACCAGACCGCCATGCTGATCTCCATGCCGGCGCTGGTCACCACCCTGCTGGTGGCCGTGCTCGGCAAGGGGCTGCTGCGCCTGGTGCCGATCCTCGCCGGCATCGCCGTGGGCTGCCTGCTGGCCGCCTTCTTCGGCGTGATCAAGACCGACGCCATCGCCGCCGCGCCCTGGCTGGCGCTGCCGGCCTTCGTCGCCCCCGAGCTGCACTGGGGCGCCATCCTCTACATAGTGCCGGTGGCCCTGGCTCCGGCCATCGAGCATATCGGCGGGGTGGTGGCCATCGGCAGCGTCACCGGCAACAACTTCATCAAGAAGCCCGGCCTGCACCGCACCCTGCTCGGCGACGGCCTGGCCACCTCGGCCGCCGGCCTGTTCGGCGGCCCGCCCAACACCACCTACGCCGAGGTGACCGGCGCGGTGATGCTGACCAAGAACTTCAACCCGAAGATCATGACCTGGGCCGCCGTGTTCGCCATCGCCCTGGCCTTCATCGGCAAGTTCGGCGCGGCGCTGCAGGCCATCCCGGTGCCGGTGATGGGCGGCATCCTCTGCCTGCTGTTCGGCTCCATCGCGGTGGTCGGCCTGAACACCCTGATCCGCCACCAGGTCGACCTGTCCGAGGCGCGCAATCTGATCATCGTCTCGGTGACCCTGGTGTTCGGCATCGGCGGCATGGTCATCGGCGGCCAGGAATTCGCCCTTTCCGGCATCTCCCTGTGCGCCATCGCCGCCTTGGCGCTGAACCTGTTGCTGCCCGGCGGCAGCGCCTGGCACAAGCACCCGCAGATCGATCCGGAAATCTGAGGATGCGCCGCACGCTGCCTCAGGCGTCGTGCGGCGGCTGCACCCCGGCGTCGGTCAGGGTCCGCGGGCGATAGCCCGCATCCTCTCGCCAGCGCCGCCAGACCGACGGATCGACCGTCACCCCCAGCGCCCGGTTGCCCCTGTCGTCCCGATCGAACAGCCGGTAGTGACGACCGTCGCCACCGCGCCAGGCCCTGCGCCAGGCGGCATAAGCGCCCCCCATGAAGTCCTCGTAGGACGCTGCCGGGCGCCCCATCCAGGCGTCTTCGACCAGCGGCGGCAGCTTCAGCCTGAGCCCGGCGTCGGCGGCCTTGCGCAGCATCCAGGCCAGCGGCAGTTCGCACAGCGCGTCCTGCTCGTAACCACCGCCCACGTTGGCATGGGCGCCGATGAACCAGCGCTGCTCCACCTCCAGCTGCCCGGGCTTGTGCTGGCCGGTCCACGGCGCCACATCGTAGGCCGCGCGAAATTCGTCCAGAGCCATCGCGTGGTAGGCGCGGCGCACGATCTTCGACAGCTGGGTGTCGTGCCAGGCATACAGGCCGCGCTCCGAGACCAGGGTGCCCGGTACGCCGAGCGCGCCGACCGTGTCCCACACGCCGACCAGGGCCACTTCCACATCGCGGCTGTACTTCTGCCGGAAGCCACAGGCCAGGCTGTCGTCAGGCGCCACCGCCTTGTTGCGATAGAGCGCCTCGGCCTGCTTCAGCAGCGCGGGCGTCGAAGTGTGCAGCAGGCCGCACTTGCGCAGCATGCCGACCAGGCTACGCGCGGTGTAGGCGCCACGGCTGAAGCCGAAGACGAAGATCTCGCTGCCCTGCAGGTAGCGCCGCACCAGCCAGTCGTAGCCCTCCAGCAGGTTGCGGCTCAGGCCGCTGCCGAAGGCCCCGCCGGCCAGGCGGGTCAGCGGCGTGGTGCCCACGCCGGGGTCGTAGAAGAAACGCTGGCGCAGCTTGCCGTCGAAATCCTCGAGGCAGCGCGACAGGCGATAGACGTTGGTGCGGTCCTGCGGATCGTTCCAGGTGCCGTCGAACAGCAGGATCAGGCGCTCTTTCTGCTCTGCCATGGGATGCCTCCTTGGCGCGCTGCGCCTGCCTGGCAATGGCTCTCGGGAAAGACGGCGTTCGATCCCACCGCGGATGTGGCCTCGCTCAGAAGGGCTCGGCGATGTACTTGAACGGGTAGTTGGCCGGCTGGTACTTGCCGATCTTGCGCTTGGGCAGCTTGACCTTGGGCTGCTCCACCGGCTGGTAGGGAATCTGCTGCAACAGGTGGCTGATCAGGTTCAGGCGCACCCGTTTCTTGTCCTCCGAGCGGGCGACGAACCAGGGCGCCCAGGGCGTGTCGGTGGACTCGAACATCTCGTCGCGGGCGCGGGTGTAGTCGTCCCAGCGGTCGAACGACTTGATGTCCATGGGCGACAGCTTCCACACCTTGCGCCCGTCGTCGATGCGCGCGTGCAGACGCCGCTCCTGCTCTTCCGGGCTGACCTCCAGCCAGTACTTGAGCAGGATGATGCCCGACTCGACCATGGTGCGTTCGAACAGCGGCGCCAGGGCGAGGAACTTCTTCACCTGCGCCTCGCTGCAGAAGCCCATGACCCGCTCCACGCCGGCGCGGTTGTACCAGCTGCGGTCGAAGATCACGATCTCGCCGGCCGCCGGCATCTGCGTCAGGTAACGCTGCACATACATCTGGCTCTTCTCCCGCTCGGTCGGCGCCGGCAGCGCCACCACGCGGAACACCCTGGGGCTGACCCGCTCGGTGAGCGCCTTGATGGTGCCGCCCTTGCCGGCGCCATCGCGTCCCTCGAAGACGATCACCACCTTGGCCCCACTGGCCACCACCCACTGCTGCAGCTTGACCAGCTCGACGTGCAGCTGCGCCAGGGCCTTCTCGTAGTCCTTGCGCCCGAGCTTCTGCGCAGCGACCTGCGGCTTGACGCTTTTGTCCTTGGCTTTGGCCATGGCGAACTCCTGTTGCGGGTGGACAGTCATGGCTATCAGCCTAGACCCTGGAGCCGAGGCTGCCTTGCGCCGGATCAACGGCGCGCTAGGCTGATCCGACGCCACGCCACGAGGAGCGCGCATGTCCACCGAACACCTGGATGTCCTGATCGTCGGCGCCGGCCTGTCCGGCATCGGCGCCGCCTGCCACCTGCGCCGCGAGCTGCCGGGCCAGCGCCTGGCCATCCTCGAGGGGCGCGAGGCGCTGGGCGGCACCTGGGACCTGTTCCGCTACCCGGGCATCCGCTCCGACTCGGACATGTACACCCTGGGCTACGGCTTCCGCCCCTGGACCGATGCGCAGGCCATCGCCGACGGCCCGGCAATCCGCCGCTACCTCGCGGACACCGCCCGCGAACACGGCGTCGACACGCTGATCCGCTACCGCCACCGGGTGCTGCGCGCCGACTGGGACAGCGCCAGCGCCACCTGGACCCTGCAGGTACGCTGCGCCGACGAGGCCGAGCCGCGGCGCCTGAGCTGCCGCTTCCTGCTGCTGTGCACCGGCTACTACCGCTACGAGGCCGGCTACACCCCGGACTTCCCGGGGCGCGAGGACTACCGGGGCACCTTCATCCACCCGCAGCACTGGCCGAAGGACTATGAGCCGGCCGGCCGGCGCATCGTGGTGATCGGCAGCGGCGCCACCGCCGTGACCCTGGTGCCGGCGCTGGCGGCACGCGGCGCGCAGGTGACCCTGCTGCAGCGCTCGCCGAGCTACGTGATCAACCTGCCGCAGCACGACCGCCTGCTCGCCGGGCTGCGCAAGCTGCTGCCGGAAACCTGGGTGTACCGCATCGCGCGCACCCGCAACGTGGCGCTGCAGATGCTCTTCCACAAGCTGGCCAGGAGCTTCCCCGGCCTGGTGCGGCGCCTGCTGCTGGGCCTGGTGCGGCGGCAGCTGGACGCGGACTTCGACATGCGCCACTTCAGCCCGCGCTACCGGCCCTGGGACGAGCGGGTCTGCGCCGTGCCGGACGGCGACCTGTTCGCCGCGCTGCGCAGCGGCCAGGCGGACATGGTCACCGAGCCGATCGAGTGTCTCACCGCCAACGGCATCCGCCTGCAGTCCGGCCGCGAGCTGGCCGCCGACACCATCGTCAGCGCCACCGGCCTGCAGCTGCAGCTGTTCGGCGGCATGCAGCTGGCGGTCGACGGCCAGCCCTTCGACGCCGCGCAAAGCATGGGCTATCGCGGCATCATGCTGCGCGACCTGCCCAATGCCGCCGTGGTGCTGGGCTACACCAACGCCAGCTGGACCCTCAAGGCCGACCTCTCCTGCCAGTACCTGTGCCGCCTGCTGCGCCACATGGAGGCCAGCGGCATGCGCCAGGTGACCCCGCGCGAGCCCAGCGGCCGGGTACGCCCCACGCCCTTCCTCGACCTGCAGTCCGGCTACATCCGCCGCGCCGCCCACCTGCTGCCGAGCCAGGGCGACCACCTGCCCTGGAAGCTGTACCAGAACTACCTGCTGGACCTGCTCCTGCTGCGCTACGCCCGCCTCGAGGATGGCTGCCTGCAGTTCTCCTCACCGGCGGCGCCCGAGCCGCTCGCGGCCCCGCTGTAGGCCGAGGCGGCCCTTTCCGGACGGCGCCTAGAGACGCGGCAGGCCCCAGTGGGTCTGCGCCAGCCAGTCGGCGAACCACACCGCACTGCCTCGGTCAGCGACCGCCCGCACAGCAGTAGCGCAACCGGCGTGACCATGCCCGCCGCCCCGCTGTTGGTGGGCTCAGGCGCGGAAGCGCTGCACCTGCTGTTGCTGCCCACTGGCCAGCTGGGCCAGGTCGCGGCTGGCGATGGCGCTCTGCTGGGCGCCGCTGACCACTTCCTGGATGCTGTCGTTGAGCTGGTTGATGTTCTGGCTGATCTCGTTGGCCACCGCCGTCTGCTGCTCGGTGGCGGTGGAGATCTGCACGTTACCGTCGGCGATGCCGTCGATGGCGTTGGCGATGTGCAGCAGCACCTCGCCGGACTCGCGGGCATGGCTGACGCTGCTTTCGGCACGCTCGCGCGACTGCTGCATGGCGCTTACCGCCTGGCGCGCGCCATCCTGCAGGGCGTCGATCATGCCGCGGATCGACTCGGTGGCCTTCTGCGTATTGCTGGCCAGGCTGCGCACCTCGTCGGCGACCACGGCGAAACCGCGCCCGGCCTCGCCGGCGCGCGCCGCCTCGATGGCGGCGTTGAGCGCCAGCAGGTTGGTCTGCTCGGCGATGCTCTGGATCACCCCCAGTACGCTGCCGATCTCGTCGCTCTGGCTGTGCAGGCGGTTGATCACCTCGGCGCCCTCCTGCACCGACTGCGACAGGCGCTGGATCGACTCCAGGTTGGCCTGCACCAGCGCCGTGCCCTGCTGCGCCTCGCGCCGGGCGTCGTTGGCGATGTGCGACATGCCCAGGGCGTTCTGCGCCACTTCCTGGATGGCCGCGCTCATCTGGTGCACGGCGGTGGCCACCATGGCCGTCTTGTCGCCCTGGCCGGTGGCCACCCCACTGACCTGGGCACTGATCGCGCTCATTTCCTCGGAGGCGGCAGCCAGCTGCACCGAGGAGTCGCCGAGGTGGCGGATCAGCTGCTGGAAGTGCTCGAGCATGGCGTTGAAGGCCCGCGCGGTCTGCGCCAGTTCATCCTCACCCTGGCTGTCGGCGCGCAGGGTCAGATCGGCGCTGCTCTGCACCTGGCCGATGGTCCGGCACAGGGCCTGCAGCGGGCGGTTGATCGAACGGTTGACCAGCAGGCTGAAGCCCAGCACCAGGCCCAGGGCGAGCACGCCGATGACGATGAAGCGAGTCTTGATGGCCTGATACTCGGCCGCCTCGGCCTGGTGCAGCTTGTCGCCTTCGCTCAGTTGCAGGCGTACCAGGCCGTCGAGCTCGGCACTGAGCGGGTCGAAGGCGGCGTACAGGCGGCGATTGAAACTGGCGGTGTCCTCGCCGCGCAGGCTGTCGCCGGCTTGTGCCAGCAGCTCCTGGACCAGCCGATCGACCTGCGCCATCAGCGGTTTGGTGCGCTCCACGCGGCTGTTCTCCTCGGCGGTCAGACGCGTCGCGGTGTAGGTACGCCAGGCCTGATCCACGCGCTGACGGGCCTGGTTCACCGTGTGCCGCAGCTGGCTCTCGTCGAGCAAGCCGGCGCGGTGCTTGTGCAGCGCATCGACCATGCTCACCGCGTAGGCATCGGACACCTCCTTGAGCTGGCTGATCGGCTGCATGCGGTCGATGAACAGCGCTTCGAAACTCTGGTTGAGACGCCCGGCGTTGGAGGCGGCCAGCAACATCACCCCCAGCAGTACGGCCAGGGGCAGCAGGGCCAGTGCCAGCAGGCGAGTGCGCACGCGCAGTTGATTGAGCATCGAAGTTCTCCCGGAATCGCAAAAGCCGCCCTGACGGGTCGGCGCCTCTCTGGATCGCTCATCCCGGAGACTCCGGGCGGGCGATCATGTTGTCCTGCGGAGGCTATCGACCGCCGTGCGGAAGGCTCTATCAGCGATTTCCCTAAGGGCTGCTGCCGTTTCGCCGCGCCCGCGGCGAGGCCCTAAGGCTCCTCGCCCAGGCTGCGGATCTGCTCGATCAGCCACTGCAGCGCCTGGTCGCGGCGACGCAGGTCGAGGCTGACGATATCCAGGTGGAAGGGCCCCAGGGCGAACGGCAGGTCGAACAGCTGCAGCGGCAGCAGGCCGGCGAAGTAGCGCGCCAGGCGGGTCGGCAGCACCGCCACCAGGTCGCCGCCGGCGGCGATGTGCGCCGCCTGCAGGTAGTTGGGCGTGGTGTAGACGATCTCGCGGGTCAGGCCGTGCTCGCCCAGCCACTGCTCGACCATGCCGCGGGTCTGCCCGCCGTGCACCCAGAGGTGGCGCAGGCGCAGGAAAGTCTCCAGGTCGAGCCCCGCCTGCAGCTGCGGGTGGTCGCGCCGTGCCACCAGCTGCAGGGTCTCGCTCATCCAGCGCACCCCGGCGAAGCGCGGCGGCAACGCCTCGAAGCGGCCCAGGGCGAGGTCGATCTCGCCCTTCTCCAGGGCCTCGGCCGGCAGGCGTGGCGACAGGTGCTGCACGTCGATGCGCACGCCCGGCGCCTGCTCGGCCAGGCGCGCCAGCAGGCGCGGCATCAGCAGCATCTCGGCGTAGTCGGTCAGGGCAATGCGGAAGCGCTGGCGGCTGCGCGCCGGCTCGAAGCGGCTGCCCTCGCCCAGGCTCTCCTCGATCTGCCGCAGCGCCGCGCGGATCGGCGCCTCCAGCTCCAGGGCCCGCGGCGTCGGCTGCATGGCGCGACCGACGCGCACCAGCAGCGGGTCGTCGAGCAGGTCGCGCAGGCGGTTCAGCGCATTGCTCACGGCCGGCTGGCTCAACGCCAGGCGCTCGGCGGCACGCGACACGTTGCGCTCGCGCAGCAGGGCATCGAGCACCCGCAGCAGGTTGAGGTCGAAGGTCAATATATTCACGAGGGGAATTCTGCTTATCACAAGTCAAAATTTCCCAAATAGTACAGCCGTACTTAAGGTGCGTCAGTTGTGTTTTACGTGACCGAGGTAGGGCTATGAGCAACCACTACAAGATCGAACAGGCCGCCGTGATCGGTGCCGGCACCATGGGCCGCGGCATCGTCATCAGCCTGGCCAACGCCGGCATCCCGGTGCTGTGGCTGGACAACAACCCGCAAATGGTCGAGGCCGGCCTGCAGATGGCCGAGGACACCTGGGCCCAGCACGTCGCCAAGGGCCGCATCAGCACTGGCGAGGCCAGCCTGCGCCGCGCGCGCATCCAGGCGGTGGCCGACTACGCCGAGCTGGCCGAGGTCGATCTGGTGATCGAGGCCGTCTACGAGAACCTCGAGCTCAAACAGGAAATCTTCCGCACCCTGGACCGCATCGTGAAGCCCGGCGCGATCCTCGCCAGCAATACCTCGGCGCTGGACATCGACGCCATCGCCGCCGTCACCGCCCGCCCGCAGGAGGTGCTCGGCCTGCACTTCTTCAGCCCGGCGCACATCATGAAACTGCTGGAGATCGTGCGCGGCGCCCAGACCGCGCCGGCCGTGCTCGACGCCGCCCTGGCCCTCGGCCAGCGCATCGGCAAGGTCAGCGTGGTGGCCGGCAACTGCGACGGCTTCATCGGCAACCGCATGCTGCATACCTACGTGTTCGAGGCGCGCAGCATGCTCCTCGAGGGTGCCTACCCCTACCAGGTGGACGCCGCCCTGCAGGGCTTCGGCTTCGCCATGGGCCCGTTCCGCATGTACGACGTGGTCGGCATCGACCTGGAATGGCGCGCCCGCGAACTGGCCGGCCAGGGCCAGGACGTAGCCCAGGTGCAGGTGGACAATCGCCTGTGCGAACTCGGCCGCTTCGGCCAGAAGTCCGGCAAGGGCTACTACAGCTACGCGCCGGGCAGTCGCCAGGCCGAGCACGACCCGCAAGTGGACGCCCTGGTGCAGCGCGAAGCCGAGCGCCTCGGCTACCAGCGCCGCGATGTTGGCCCGGAGGAAATCCTCGAGCGCTGCCTGCTGGCCCTGGTCAACGAAGGCGCGAAGATCCTCGAGGAGAAGATCGCCGCCAACGCCCATGACATCGACCTGGTGTATCTGAACGGCTACGGCTTCCCCGCCGACAAGGGTGGACCGATGGCCTGGGCCGACGCCCAGGGCGTGACCGCGATCCGCGCGCGCCTGCTGCAGCTGGCCGAGCGCTTCGGCGCGCACTGGCAACCGGCCGGTCTGATCGACCGCCTGGTGGCGGACGGCAAACGCTTTGCCGATGTCCAGGAGGGCCGCGCATGAGCTACCAGGCCCCCCTGCGCGACATGCGCTTCGTGCTGCACGAACTGTTCGACGTCGCCGGCCACTGCGAGCGCCTGGGCAACGGCCTCGACCGCGAGCTGATCGACGGTGTGCTGGAAGAGGCCGCGGCCTTCGCCGCGGGCGAGATCGCCCCGCTCAACCGCAACAGCGACGAGGAAGGCTGCCAGCTGGTCGAGGGTAAAGTGACCACGCCCAAGGGCTTCCGCGCCGCCTACCAGCAGTATGTCGACAACGGCTGGGCGAGCATGACCGGCCCGGTGGATTTCGGCGGCCAGGGCTTCCCGCAGCTGGTGGCCTGCGCCTTCCACGAGATGCTGATGGGCGCCTCGCTGTCCTTCCGCATCTATTCCGGCCTCACCGAGGGCGCCGTGCTGGCGCTGGACAAGCACGGCAGCGCCGAACTGAAAGACGCCTACCTGGCCAAGATGGTCAGCGGCCAGTGGACCGGCACCATGTGCCTGACCGAACCCCAGGCCGGCACCGACCTGGCGCTGCTGCGCACCCGCGCCGAGCCCCAGGCCGACGGCAGCTACAAGGTCACCGGCAACAAGATCTTCATCAGCGGCGGGGAACAGGATCTCAGCGAGAACATCGTCCACCTGGTGCTGGCGCGCCTGCCGGACGCCCCGGCCGGGGTGAAGGGCATCAGCCTGCTGCTGGTGCCCAAGTTCATCGCCACAGAGGATGGCGGTTTGGGCGCGAAGAACGCGCTGAGCTGCGGCGCCATCGAGCACAAGATGGGCATCAAGGGCGCCTCCACCTGCGTGATGAACTTCGACGGCGCCACCGGCTGGCTGGTCGGCGAGGCCAACCAGGGCCTGGCGTGCATGTTCACCATGATGAACGACGCGCGCTTCCAGGTCGGCCTGCAGGGTTTAGGGATAGGCGAGGCGGCCTTCCAGGGCGCCCTGCGCTATGCCCGCGAGCGCCTGCAGTCGCGCGGCCTGAAAGGTGCCGTGGCGCCCGAGAAGGCCGCCGACCCGATCATCGTGCACCCGGACGTGCGCCGCATGCTGCTGACCCAGAAGACCCTGGTCGAAGGCTGCCGCATGCTCGCCGCCTACACCGCGCGCCAGCTCGACCTGGAACACGGCGCCGAGGAACCCGCCGCGCGCAAGGCCGCCGGCAAGCGCGCCGCGCTGCTGATCCCGATCGTCAAGGCGTTCTTCACCGACATGGGCCAGGAGGTCGCCAGCCACGCGGTGCAGGTCTACGGCGGCCATGGCTTCATCCGCGAATGGGGCATGGAACAGCTGATGCGCGACAGCCGCATCACCCAGCTCTATGAAGGCACCAACGGCATCCAGGCCCTCGACCTGATCCGCCGCAAGCTGCTCGGTGACGGCGGCGCCGAACTGAGCGCGCTGATCGCCGAATTCAGCGAGCTGTGCGACGCACAGGCCGGCCATCCGGCGCTGGCTGAGATGGCGCGCACACTGCAGGCGCGCCTGGGCGAATGGCGTGAGCTGAGCGCCGAGGTACTCGCCCGCAGCCAGCGCGATGCCGAGGAAATCGGCGCCGTCTCGGTGGACTTCCTGCAGTACTCGGCCTATGTGTTGCTGGCCGGTTTCTGGCTGCAGGCCGCCGCCACTGCCCAGCGTGCGCTGGATGCAGGCGCCGGCGAGGCGGCCTTCTACCAGGCCAAGCTGCATAGCGCGGAGTTCTACCTGCGCCGTGTACTGCCACGCGCCAGCAGCCACCGCGAGGCTCTGCTGGGCGGCGCGGACTGCCTGATGGCGATGCCGGAGGAGAGCTTCGCGTTCTGATTGGCGCTGCGTGCGGCGCTGCCCGAAGCTCGTTCTCGGGTAGCCCCGCACGCAGCCCCTCCCCATCACCGAGAGGCACGCATGAAAACAACAAGAAGGGTGCTGAAAATTCTGCTGGTGCTGGCCGTGATCCTGGCCGGCCTGTACGGCTATTTCCTTTACGCGCCGAAACCGCCCGCGCCCAGCCTGAGTGCCAGCCTGCAACAGGGCAGCCTCGAGGTCGGTGGTCGCACGCGCGACTACGCCTACTACCTCCCCGCCAAGCTGCCGGCCAACGCGCCGCTGCTGTTCGTCCTGCACGGCTCGCTGCAGACCCCCGACGACATGCGCACCTTCAGCGCCTACCAGTTCGAGCGCCTGGCCGACGAGCACGGCTTCATCGTCGTCTACCCGCAGGGCTACGAGCGCAACTGGAACGACTGCCGCAGCACCGCCGACTACCCGGCACGCCGGCAGAACATCGACGACGTCGGCCTCATCGCCGCGCTGATCCAACGCTTTGCCGCGCAGCACGGCGCCGACCCGCGCCGCGCCTTCCTCGCCGGCTACTCCAACGGCGGCCACCTGGGCCTGCGCATCGCCCTGGAGCGCCCGAACCTGCTGGCCGGCGTCGCCGCCGTGGCGGCCAGCCTGCCGACGCCCGACAACCTGGCCTGCCGCCCGGTGGCCGGTGCCACGCCAGTGCTGCTGATGAACGGCACCCGCGACCCGATCAACCCCTACAACGGCGGTCGCGTCACCCTGTTCGGCTTCGGCGACCGCGGCAACGTGCACTCGTCTTACGCCTCGGCGCTCTACTTCGCCGAGCGCGCCGGCTTCGCCGCTGCCGACATGCACCGCACGCTGGTGTGGAGCGATGCCAGCAAGCCGGCGCAGCGCGTCGACCTCGACCGCTGGCACGCCGCCGGCCGCGCCGAGGTCGCCCTGTACGCCGTGATCGGCGGCGGCCACCTGCTGCCCCAGGCCGGCTTCCGCGCCCCGCGCCTGCTCGGCCCGACCCTCTCCGGTTTCGACGGCCCGCAGGCCATCTGGGACTTCTTCGCCCGCCAGCAGCCCGTGCCGGCGCAGCCCTGATCGTCAGGAGGATTCGCCATGCAACCCTTCAGCTTCGCCACCACCGCGCAGATCCTCTGCGAATCCGGCGCCGCCACGCGCCTCGCCGAACTGTGCCGCGAGCGCGGCGCTCGCCGCGTGATGCTGGTGACCGACCCCGGCATCACCCGCTTCGG